>Ga0256407_10001185_pt1 | contig 56684 bp, 46 predicted proteins | sample RumenRJG_04DNA_FD_193489 | JGI IMG/M metagenome (GOLD analysis project Ga0256407, IMG submission 193489) | Bovine rumen microbial communities from Lethbridge, Alberta, Canada - RJG_04 | ecosystem: Host-associated > Mammals > Digestive system > Stomach > Rumen | place: Canada: Alberta... | reverse complement strand
AAGGAAGATCCTGAAGAACCCGAACCTGTTCCAGCTTGATCTGAACTAACACGTGTGGCCATCCTTGTGATGGTTTGTTTGATTTACCTTTCTTTCCGGTGGTCCGTTAATTGTGTGTTTCAAACTTTTTTCCTCCTCATGTCTTATGGATGATCTTTTCAGGTTTTATTCCGCGATGTCCGCGAACAGTTCTTCCGGTACCCACCACAGGCCGCGCCAGGCGCCGTCCGGGGCGTTTTCCTTGTCCAGGTACTCTTTGAACTCCTTCGAATGGTATGCGTCGACGATCGCCTTCGCCCACGGGGCGTCAACGTTCTCCGCCTTCACCACCACCTGCAGGATCAGGTGCGGCAGGATATCTTCGTTCGCCAGGGCGGTGGAACCGTCGATCCCGGCGTTGTAGACCACGGAGCCGGTGATGGCCGCGTAATCGTAGTCCTGGATGGCCGCGGGGATCGTCAGGCTCTTCTGCTCGATCAGTTCCAGGTTGTAGGGATTCTCCGTCACGTCGTCCACGGTCACCGCGGAGATATCCACGTTTTCATCCAGCCTGATCCAGCCGATCTTCTGCAGGATCGCCAGGCAGCGCGCTGTGTTGCTGGCGTCGTTGGGGATCGCGACGGTGAAGCCCTCGCCGATCTCATCCAGGCTCTCATGGTTTACGGAATAGACGCCGGCCGGAACGGTCGGAATCACGCTGACGGGGGTCAGGTCGCCGTCGTTGTTCGCGTTGAAGTTGTTGGCGTAGGCGGTGTGCTGTTCCACGTTCACCTGGACCTCGCCGGCCTGCAGCAGCTGGTCGGCCACCAGCAGTTCGGAGGTCTCCACCGCCTCGAAGGTGTATCCCTGCCCCTCAAGGATCGGGATGATCGCGGCTTCAAACAGTTCGGTGTAGGGTCCCTGGGACTTGGAGTACTTGATATGGGTCAGTTCTTCTTCCGCGACAGACGCGGCGGCGGCCAGCACCAGCACGGCGGCCAGCAGGATTGCAATGATCTTTTTCATAGGTTTGTTCCCCTTTCTTTTTTTCGGTCCGGTCCATAAAAAAACCGGAAGCTTTCTGTCCAAGCTCCCGGGCAAGTGCATGCGGATACGCTGCGTTCAGCGACATCGCATCATCTGGAGGCGCGCAAAGCAGCTGTCGAACGCCCCAGTCACTGAATATGCCCGGGAGACCTGCATTCGACAACACATGCTGCCAGACAGTTTTTTCATCGCGTTCCTGTACATTGCCATACCTCCTTCCGAAATGCGTTGATCGGATGATAACACTATTTACCTACTATGTCAATAGGTTAAATGAAGTTTTATTATTTTTCTTGCGGGAAAACGCCGGATGGAAGATAATATAAGAAAAGAACAACTATACAGGGGAGGACTCAGGATGAATGCCGGGATCGACAGGAACCATATCGAAACGCTGTTTGAGAACCGCTTTCTGAAGGTATACGACCTGCAGTACGCGGAAGGAAAGCACTACTTTGAGGCCTCCCGCCGGGGCGCGGAAGACCTGGTTGTCCGGAAGGAGGGCGAAGCCTTCCGCGGCATGCTGCCGGACGCAGTAACCATCGCGGTGGTGCTGCACCTGCCGGGGAACGAAACCCGCCTCCTGATGTCCTATGAATACCGCTATCCCGTGGGGCAGTACCTGCTGAGTCCGGTGGCCGGGTTGCTGGATCCGGAGGACCGGAACGATCCCGATCCCCTGGTGACCGCCGCAGTCCGCGAGATCCGGGAGGAGACCGGCCTCATGGTAAAGGACACCGATCGCGTGTACGTCCTGAATCCCTGCGCCTTCTCCACCCCCGGGATGACGGACGAGAGCAACGCCTTCCTCTGCGCCGAGATCACCCTCGACAGCCTGGACAGCCTGAGCCAGGACGGTGCCGTGGGCTCCGAGCTGTTCGACGGCTTTGAGCTCCTGGATCGGGAGCAGGCCCGGGAGATCTTCCGCACCGGCCGGGACAAACACGGCAATTTCTACTCCCTCGCCGCCTGGATGGTGCTCAGCATCTACCTTTCACTGTTCTGAAACGCATGGAAAAAGCCCGGAACCGTACGGTTCCGGGCTTTCATTTTCCCGTCAGCTTCCGAGATATGCCTTCCGGACGTTATCGTCGTGCATCAGATCATCCGCATCGCCTTCCATGGTGATGCGGCCCGTCTCCATGACGTATGCCCGGTTCGCGACGGAAAGCGCCATCTGCGCGTTCTGTTCCACCAGCAGGATCGTCGTACCCGCGGCGTTCATTTCCCGGATGATGTCGAAGATCTGTTCCACCAGGATCGGGGCAAGGCCCATGCTGGGCTCGTCCAGCATCATCAGCCGGGGCTTGCTCATCAGGGCGCGGCCCATGGCCAGCATCTGCTGTTCGCCGCCTGACAGCGTACCGGCGACCTGTTTCTCGCGTTCCTTCAGCCGGGGAAAGAAGCTGTACACCCGGTCGATGGATGCGGCAATCTCCTCATTCGGGCGGCTGAAGGCGCCCATCTCCAGGTTCTCCTTCACGGTCATCTGCTGGAAGATCCGCCGGCCTTCCGGGCAGAGGCTCAGTCCTTTGTAGACCATCTTGCTGGCTGAGGTGCCGTCCACCGGCATCCCGGCGAAAGCGATGGATCCCTGCCGGGGCTTCAGCAGCCCCGCGATGGTATTCAGCGTGGTGGATTTACCGGCGCCGTTCGCGCCGATCAGGGTGACGATCTCACCCTCGTTGACCTCCAGGGAGATCCCCTTGATCGCGTGGATCGCGCCGTAGTACACATGGATCCCGTTCACCTTCAGCAGCGGGAGTTTCTTTTCTTCGCTCATTTCTCCGCCCCCTTCTGCTTGCCCAGGTAGGCCTCGATGACCGCCGGGTTCGCCTGGATCTCGTCCGCGGTTCCCTTGGCGATGATCCGTCCGAAGTTCAGGACGCAGATGCCTTCGCACACGCCCATGACCAGGCTCATATCATGCTCGATCAGCAGGATCGCGATCTGGAACCGGTCCCGGATCTTCGCGATGTTTTCCATCAGTTCTTCGGTTTCGTGCGGGTTCATGCCCGCGGCTGGTTCGTCCAGCAGGAGCAGCTTCGGCTCGGTCGCGAGCGCGCGGACGATCTCCAGCCGGCGCTGCGCGCCGTAGGGCAGGCTTCCTGCCTGCTCGTCCGCCAGGTCCTGCATCCCGAAGATATCCAGCAGCTCCATGGCCCGCTCATGCTGGCGCTTTTCCTGCTTCCAGTAGCGGGGCAGCCGGAGGATGCCGGTAAACATATCGTATTTGATCTGGTTGTGGAGGCCGATCCGCACGTTCTCCTCCACTGTCATTTTGTCGAACAGGCGGATGTTCTGGAAGGTGCGGGCGATGCCCAGCCGGGAGGCCTGTACGATGCTCATGCCATGCAGGTCCTTGCCGTTGATCAGCACCGCGCCGGAGGTGGGCTCGTACACCTTGGTCAGCAGGTTAAAGACCGTGGTCTTGCCTGCGCCGTTGGGGCCGATCAGGCCCGCGATCTCGGTTTTGCCGATCGTCAGGTTGAAATCGTCCACGGCCTTCAGGCCGCCGAACTCGATGCCCAGGTGCCGCGTCTCCAGCACCGGGATCTCATTCACGTCCCGCTCGGGAACAATGGAATGGGACGGCACCGGAACCATTTTGGTATCGGAACGGTGTTTCCTGGTTTCCGTCGTCACTGTCCGTCACCTCCCGTCACCGTTTTCTGCTTTCCGCGGAACAGTGCCTTCACCGGGCCGAACAGCCGGTTCGTCAGCGAGCGGATCATCGGATTGTTGGTGAAGATCATCACCAGGATCAGCACCACCGCGTAGACCAGCATCCGGTAGTCCGCGAACTCGCGCAGGACCTCCGGCAGCACGGTCAGGAACGTGGCCGAGATCACAGATCCCAGCACGTTGCCCAAGCCGCCCAGCACCACGAACACCAGCACGTTGATCGACTGGTTGAAGGTAAACTGGGTCGGGACCACGGTGGAGGAATTCAGGCCATACAGGGCGCCTGCCATGCCGGCCAGCACCGCCGCGGTCACAAAAGCGATCATTTTGTACCGGGTCACGGACACGCCCATGGACTCCGCCGCGATCCGGTTGTCCCGGGTTGCCTGGATTGCCCGGCCTGTCCGGGAGTTCACCAGGTTCAGCACGACGACCAGGGTAATCAGGATCAGCACGAACCCGACGGTGAACGTCGAAATCGGCTTGATCTTGACGGCGCCTTTCGCACCGTCCACCAGCATCGTGACGCCGTCGGGCAGGTCCTTGTTCAGGAAATTGAAGTACAGCTTCCCGTCCGCGGTGCCCACATACAGCACGTTCACCAGGTTCCGGATGATCTCGCCGAAGGCCAGCGTCACGATGGCCAGGTAGTCGCCCCGGAGCCGCAGCACCGGGATACCGATCAGTACGCCGAAGATGCCGGCGATGATTCCGCCGCATATGATGGCCAGGACCAGGCGCAGCGTGGGATCCTGCATGTCAAAGGCCGCCAGCAGCCAGCCGCTGACGATCGCGCCGGTATAGGCGCCGATGCTCATGAAACCGGCGTGGCCCAGGCTCAGTTCACCCGAGAAGCCGATGACCAGGTTCAGGGAAACCGCCATGATGATCCACGCGCAGATCGGGACCAGCAGGCCCTTCAGGGACCGGCTGATCGCTTTGGCCGCGATCATGTTCTGGAGGATGATGAACGCGGCGATCACCAGGCCGAACGTGACCAGGTTGTAGATGAGGCGTTTGCGTTTTGCTTTCGTCATACTCCCCACCTCACACTTTCTCGCGCATGGGCTTGCCCAGCAGCCCCGCGGGCTTGACCAGCAGTACGATAATCAGCACGGCAAACACGATGGCGTCCCCCAGTTCTGTGGAGATATAGGCCTTGCCGAAGATCTCGATCACGCCCAGCAGGATACCGCCCAGCATGGCGCCGGGAATGGAGCCGATGCCGCCGAAGACGGCTGCCGTGAAAGCCTTGATACCGGGCATGGAACCGGTAGTGGGCTGCAGGATCGGATAGGAGGAGCACAGCAGCACGCCGGCGATCGCCGCCAGTGCGGAACCGATAGCGAAGGTCAGGGAAATCGTCCGGTTCACGTTGATGCCCATCAGTTCCGCCGCGCCGCGGTCTTCCGATACGCAGCGCATGGCCTTGCCCAGTTTCGTCCTGGATGTGAACAGCGTCAGCGTCACCATGATGATGACGTTGGCGGCGATGGTAAACAGCGTGGCCGAAGAGATATTCAGCTGCCCGAGCCGGAAATTGCTCCCGTTGATGAACGTCGTGGGGAAGGACTTGGGGTTCGCGCCCCAGATCATCAGCGCGATGTTCTGCAGCAGGTAGCTCATGCCGATGGCCGTGATCAGTACGGCCAGGGAGGTTGCCTGGCGCAGGGGCCGGTAGGCGAAGCCCTCGATCGTCACGCCCAGCACGGTACAGAACACCATGGCCAGCAGGATCGCAAGCACCGGGGGAATTCCCCAGTACTGCAGGCCGCAGAACGCGATATACGCGCCGATCATGATGACGTCGCCATGGGCAAAGTTCAGCATTTTCGCGATGCCGTAAACCATCGTGTAGCCCAGGGCGATAATGGCGTAGATGCTCCCCAGGCTCAGCCCGTTGATCAGGTGGTCAAGAAAAATCATACGGATTGTTTCCTCTCACACAGGATAAAGAAAAAAACAAGCGAGACCGGTCCCGAAAAAGGACCGGTCCGCAAAACGTGCGTCTGAATCAGTCTTCGAAAACGTACACGCCGTTGACGATGGTGGCAGCCATAGGCGTCTTGCTGACAGCGCCGGACTCGTCCCAGGTCATGGTGCCGGTCAGGCCTTCCACTTCGATCTTCTGGATAGCGTCGATCAGCAGGTCGCACGCGTCTTCAGGAGCCATATCGGAGGTAATGCCGGCTTCCTCGGCAGCCCTGACCAGGATATAGATGCCGTCATAGGCGTCCGCGGCGAACTGGATGGGAGTCTCGTTGTACTTCTCCTGGTACTTGGCCACGAAGCTCTTGACCTTCTCATCCTCAGAGGTGGCGACGAAGGGGGTCAGCAGCATGACGCCCTCGGCCAGGGAGGTGTCGAAGCCTTCCACGGACAGGATACCGTCCATGCCGTCCACGCCGAAGAAGATCGGGCTGTAGTTCTTGTCAGCGGCGGTCTTCAGGATCAGGGAAGCGGGGGTGTAGTACATGGGCAGGAAGACGATTTCGGCGCCGGCTTCCTGGGCTTTGCCGACCTGCACGGTGAAGTCCGTGGTCTCGTCGGTGAAGGTCTCCTCGCTCACGATCTCCAGGCCGAGCTCGGTGCTCTTTTCCACGAAGGTATCACGGATACCGGTGGAATACACGTCGGCGTTGTTGTAGATCACGGCGATCTTGGTGCCCAGCTGGTGGCCGGCAATGTACTCGGCGGAAGCGGAGCCCTGGTTCGGGTCGGAGAAGCATACCTGGAAAACGTTGTCCTTATCCTCGATGACAGCGGTGGAGGAAGCAGAGGGGGTCAGGAAGAACACGCGGTCCGTGTATCCCTGGGCGCCCGCGGCTTCGCAGGGCTTGGAGGTGGTAGAACCCAGGATCATCTGGGCACCGGCATCCAGCGCCGCGTTGTAGGCGTTGATGACCTTTTCCACGTTATGCTCGTCGTCTTCATTGATCAGCTCGATCCGGTATTTTCCGCCGGCGGCGTTGATCTCATCCACGGCGATCTCGGCGCCGTGCTGGGTCGCCAGGCCGTACAGGGCGGCCGCACCGGTCGTGGGACCGATATGGGCGATCTTCAGGGTAACAACATCTTCCTCGGCAAAAGCGGCAAACACAGTCAGGGACAGCGCCAGTGCCAGAAGCAGTGCGATCAGTTTCTTCATGAGAATTCCTCCTCTTTTCGTTCGGCCTTTCGGCCCGGTTTCAGGATTTCCCCTGATGGATGTCTTATCATACGTCCGAGGGAAAAAGTCCGTCAAGAAAACAGCTGTTTCTTCTGTGTATTTTCAACATTTCCGGGCTTTTTCGCCGGCTGCGGCAGGAGCCTGCGCATCAGCGGGAAGAACACCCCGCCCGCGGCGTTGCCCAGCGTCATCACCAGCACCCAGGCCAGCGTCTTCCAGCTCCACATGCCGGCCACGGAGAAATAGTACATGTTTGCCACGCAGTGCTCAAACCCGCACAGGATGAACACTGCCACCCCGAAGAACAGGCTCAGGTACTTGCCCGCGGGATGCGGATTGTTTTTGAACCCTTCCACAGCCAGCCAGATCAACACATTGCAGAAGAATGACAGGATGAAGATGCTCAGCAGCCCGTCGTTCAGCTTCACCGTGCAGATCGCCTGCGCCTTTTCCGCCAGCGCCGGCCCCACCCGGGTAGCCCGTTCCGCAAGCGCCGTCAGGAACGTGCCCGCCAGGTTGCCCAGCCAGATCAGCGGCAGGCCCAGGGCATAGGCTTTGTCCTGGTCGAACATATAGCAGACCTTTCCGGTAAACAGATTGAAACCGAACGTGCAGACCGCGAACAGTCCCACTGTGAAGAACAGCGCGCCGAGCACCTTGTTCTCCAGCGACAGGAATACCGTTCCGCCGATCGCGATGCTGATTCCTGCCAGGATTCCCCCGACAAACGTCCTGAACCACTTCATACCCTTATCCCCCGTATCATGATGCATTTATGCACGGATCACTTGTTTGAGGTACTGTCCCGTATACGACGCTTCGTTCGCGGCCACCTGCTCCGGCGTACCTTCCGCCACAATGGTCCCGCCTTCGTCCCCGCCTTCCGGTCCCAGGTCGATGATCCGGTCGGCCACCTTGATGACGTCCAGGTTATGCTCGATCACCAGCACCGTATTCCCGGTGTCCGTCAGGCGCTGCAGCACCTGGATCAGCCGGTCCACGTCCGCGGCGTGGAGTCCCGTCGTGGGCTCGTCCAGCAGGTAGATCGTCTTGCCCGTGGCGCGGCGGCTCAGCTCCGTTGCCAGCTTCACCCGCTGGGCCTCGCCGCCCGACAGCGTGGTGGAGGGCTGTCCCAGCCGCATATATCCGAGGCCGACATCGCTGAGCGTCTCCAGCTTCCGCATGATCTGCGGATGGTTCTCAAAGAACCGCAGCGCCTCCTCGACCGTCATGTCCAGCACTTCGCTGATATTCTTCCCCTGCCAGGTGACCTCCAGCGTCTCCCGGTTGTACCGCTTTCCGCGGCACACGTCGCACGGCACATACAGGTCCGGCAGGAAGTGCATCTCGATCTTCTTCATGCCGTCGCCCTGGCAGGCTTCGCACCGCCCGCCCTTCACGTTGAAGGAGAACCGGTTTTCCTTGAACCCGCGCATCTTCGATTCGGGGCTCATGGCGTACAGCTTCCGGATCATGTCAAACAGGCCGGTATACGTGGCCGGGTTGCTCCGTGGCGTCCGCCCGATGGGGCTCTGGTCAATCATGATGATCTTGTCCAGCTTTTCCAGTCCCTCGATGCTGTCAAACTTCCCGGCCCGGGTGTTGGCCCGGTTCAGCTTCTTCGCCAGGTATTTGTACAGGATCTCGTTCACCAGGCTGCTCTTGCCGCTGCCGCTGACGCCTGTCACACAGGTCAGCACGCCCAGGGGGATCTTCACGTCGATATTCTTCAGGTTATGCTCGGACGCGCCCCGTACCGTCAGGTACCCCGCGGGCTTCCGCCGTTTCGCGGGTACGGGGATCCGTTTTTTTCCGCTCAGGTACTGTCCCGTCAGGCTGTTCGGGTTTTCGCAGATCTGCTCCGCCGTGCCCTCCGCGACGATCCGGCCGCCGTGTTCCCCGGCGCCCGGACCCACGTCGATGATCCAGTCCGCCGCCCGCATGGTCTCCTCATCGTGCTCCACGACAATCACGGTGTTCCCCAGGTCACGCATCCGCCGCAGGGTCGCGATCAGCTTCGCGTTATCCCGCTGGTGCAGGCCGATGGACGGCTCATCCAGGATATACATTACGCCCATCAGGGCGCTGCCGATCTGGGTAGCCAACCGGATCCGCTGGGCTTCGCCGCCGGACAGCGTCCCCGCGCCGCGGCTCAGGGTCAGGTACCCCAGGCCCACGTCGCCCAGGAAGCCGAGCCGTGCGTCGATCTCCTTCAGGATCTGCTTCGCGACGATCGCGCTGCTGCCCTCCAGCTCCAGCGCGCTGAAGAAACGCCGTGCGTCCAGGACGCTCATATTGCTGATCTCCGGCAGGCTCTTCCCGCCGACCGTCACCGCCCGGGATTCCGGCTTCAGGCGCTGCCCGCCGCATTCAGGGCAGACCTCCTCCACCATATACTCCTCGTACATCTGCTTCATCGCGTCCGAGGACGTCTCGCGGTACCGGCGCTCCAGCGTCGGGATGATTCCCTCGAAGGAAGTGGTGTAGCTCGTGATCCCCCGGACTCCCTCATACTGGATGCTGATCTTCTCGTCCCCGGTGCCGTACAGCAGGGCTTCCATGCCCTCGGGGCTGATCTTCTCCACCGGCGTATCCATGGTGAATCCGTACCGGTCCCCCATGGCCTTGAAGTACTGGGCCGCGATACCGCTGTCCTCGCCGGTATTGAAGCCGGTCGCCTGCAGTGCGCCTTCCTTCAGGCTCAGCCGTTCGTCCGGAAAAATCGCCTCCCGACTCATGACCATCCGGATCCCCAGGCCGCTGCAGGCCGGGCACGCGCCGAACGGGCTGTTGAAGGAGAACATCCGGGGCGTCAGTTCCTCGATGGAGATCCCGCAGTCCGGACAGGCATAGTTCATGCTGTACAGTGTCTCGCCCGCGTCAAACCGGTCCACGATGACCAGCCCCGCGCTCTTCACGGAAGCTGCCTCGATATCCTCCGCCAGCCGCTGGCGGAATTCCTTCGTATCCCGGCGGATCAGACGGTCCACGACGATCTCGATCGTATGCTTTTTCTTCTTGTCCAGGTCGGGCGTATCCTCCAGGTCATACATCTGCCCGTCGATCCGGACGCGCACATAGCCGCTCTTCCGGGCGCCCGCCAGCAGGTCCTTATGTTCGCCCTTCCGGCCCCGCACCAGCGGGCTGAGGATCTGCATCCGCTCGCCCTCTTCGCCGCTGCTGACCAGGTCCACGATCTCGTCCACCGTCTGCTTCCGGATCTCCCGGCCGCACTGCGGGCAGTGGGGGACGCCGGCCCGCGCCCAGAGCAGGCGCAGGTAGTCGTGGATCTCCGTCACCGTACCCACCGTCGAACGGGGATTCCGCCCCGTCGTCTTCTGGTCAATGGAGATCGCCGGGCTCAGGCCGTCGATGCTGTCCACGTCCGGCTTGTCCATCTGTCCGAGAAACTGCCGGGCGTAGCTGGAAAGGCTTTCCACATAGCGGCGCTGGCCTTCCGCGTAGATCGTGTCGAAGGCCAGCGAACTCTTTCCGCTCCCGCTCAGTCCCGTGATCACGGTCAGCTTGTCCCGCGGGATCTTTACATTGATGTTTTTCAGGTTATGTTCCCGGGCACCCCGGATCTCTACAAATTCATTCATGTCTGGATTGATCTCTTCCCCGTTGTTCGTATGTCAGACCAGTCGCAGCGCCGGTTCCGCGTTCATGTTCAGCGGCGCCGTCTCACCCCGCATCAGCCGGTAATACGCCGCGCTGCCGATCATCGCGCCGTTGTCCGTACACAGCGGAATCTCCGGCATATAGAGCTTCACTTTCCGACGTCCGCACATTTCAGCGGCCATCCGCCGCAGCTCCCGGTTTGCGGATACGCCGCCCGCCAGGGCAAAAGGCATCCCGCCTTTTCCTTCGGCTTCAAGCGACTCCAGCAGCTTTTCTGCCTTTCCGGTCAGTTCCCGGCAGACTGCCCGCCGGAAGCTGGCTGCCAGGTCCGCCTTCGGCAGGGTTTCCCCGCGCTGCTCCAGTCCGTGTACCGTATTGATAAACGCGGTCTTCAGCCCGCTGAAGCTGTAGTCGAATTCACCGGAGGTCTTCGGGCTGGGCAGTACGAACGCTTCCGGATTTCCTTCCTCCGCCAGCACGTCCATCCGCGGACCGCCCGGATACGGAAGGCCCAGCACACGGGCTGCCTTGTCGAAGGCCTCTCCCGCCGCGTCGTCCGCCGTCTGTCCGATCAGGCGGTATTCGCCGTAGTCCGTCACTTCCACCAGGTGGCTGTGTCCGCCGCTGACCACCAGGCACAGGAACGGCGGTTCCAGGTCCGGGTGGGACAGGTAGTTCGCGCTCACATGACCTTCGATGTGGTTCACGCCGATCAGCGGCTTCCCCGCCGCGAAAGCCAGGCCCTTCATGCAGTTCACACCCGTCAGCAGCGCGCCGACCAGGCCGGGGCCCTTCGTGACCGCCAGGGCGTCGATCTCCTCCAGTTTCATCCCGGCGCTCTTCAGCGCCTCGTCGATCACCCGGTCGCAGGCTTCCATATGGGCCCGGCTGGCGATCTCCGGCACCACGCCGCCGTACAGCTCGTGCAGGTCGATCTGGCTGAACACCACGTTACTCACGATCCTGCGGCCGTTCTCGATGACCGCCGCGGCTGTCTCGTCGCAGCTGGTCTCCAGTGACAGGATCCGTACCGTCTCCTGCTTCCGCAGCTCCTCCGCCTTCAGGCGGCTCATTTCTTCAAACTTCATAACTTTTTGTCATCCCGGCAAAGCGAAGGACCTTACCGGTCCTTCGTATCCGCTTTCTTTAGTCCGATCCATACCGCAGCCGCCATGACCGCCGGTACCGCCGCGAACCGCAGCAGGCCGCGAAGTCCCAGGCGCACGAAGAATGATATGGGCATCAGCCGGATCAGCAGGTCCGTCTTCGGGTTCAGCAGCCATCCGTCGTTCCGGAAAGCGACCTTGTGGAAGGTCACAAACAGTCCGTTGAAGTTCACCGCGGCCCAGATCCCGAAGATCAGCACGACCCCGGCGGTTCCGAGCATCCCGTACACCGCTCCCCGCAGGAAATCTCTCCCGCCGTCCCGGCGCCAAAGCCCGCAGGCGGTCAGCAGCAGCGCCGCGGTCCCGCACAGAATGCAGACAATCGTGTCCAGCCGGATCAGGTCCCGGCAGTCCGCCATGTGCGCCGCCTCGTGTTCCTGAAACACTTCGGCTCCCTGCACGGTATATTGGAACGCTTCCCGCTTTCCGGTCAGGTACTCCGCGGTCATCGTACCGACACCCGGGTATTCCCCTTCCGGCAGGCCGGAGGTTTCCGGCGGGGCAGCCTGCAGCATTTCCGCCGCAAGCAGTCCGCCGTCCCCGGCTGTCCACCGGACCGCGCCGGTGATCCCGAAGACCAGCCAGCAGACCGCGGCAAGCGTTCCCAAAACTTTCTTCATCTTCAGATTACTGCATCTTTAAGTATGCCGTTACAAACCCTTCCAGGTTTCCGTTCATCACGTCGTCGATATTGCCGCTCTCGTAGTTCGTACGGTGATCCTTCACCATCGTGTAGGGCTGGAAGACGTAGGACCGGATCTGGCTGCCCCACTCGATCTTTTTCATCTCGCCCTTGATGTCCGCCATCTGCTGTTCCTTTTCTCGTTCCCGCAGTTCCAGCAGCTTCGCTTTCAGCATTTTCAGGCAGGTCGCGCGGTTCTGCACCTGGTCGCGTTCCGTCTGGCAGGCCACCACGATCGTCACGTCATCCTTGACGTAGGTCATCCGGACAGCCGAGCTCGTCTTGTTGACGTTCTGTCCGCCGGCGCCGCTGGAGTGGTAGGTGTCCACGCGGACATACTTCATATCGACTTCGATCTCGCCGTCGTCATCCTCCAGGATCGGCGCCACGTCCAGGCTGGAGAAACTCGTATGCCGCCGCGCGTTCGCGTCGAAGGGGCTGATCCGTACCAGCCGGTGTACGCCCTTTTCGCCCCGCAGGTAGCCGTAGGCATGGTCGCCGCTGACCTCGAAGGTCACGCTCTTGATGCCCGCCTCGTCGCCGTCCAGCAGGTCCAGCAGCTTCACCTGGAAACCCATGCGCTCGCAGTACCGGGTGTACATCCGGTACAGCATCTGCGTCCAGTCCTGGGCCTCCGTTCCGCCGGCGCCTGCGTGCAGGCTCAGCACCGCGTCGCTGTCGTCGTAGTCGCCCCGCATCAGGGTTTCCAGCTCCAGCGCGTCGGCCTGTTCCTTCAGCCGGGTCAGTTCCTCGCCGACCTCCTGCACCATGTCCTCGTCGTTCTCTTCCCGGGCGAGTTCCATCATGGTGTCGATATCGTCCGCGGAAGCCAGCAGCTTCTCATAATGCTCCAGCTTGTTCTTCAGGTGGCCAAGCTTCTGGTTCACCTTCGTGGAGCGTTCCGTATCGTTCCAGAACTCCGGCTGGTTCATCTCCTCCGTGAGCTCGTCGATCTGCTCCCGCATATGGTCGATATGCAGGGCTTCTCCCGCCGCCAGGATACTCTTGCGGATCCCGGCAATATCCTGGGTATATTGTTCAAGTTCAAGCATGGTATACCTCCGATTTCAATTCACAATTCACAATTCATAATGATGATTGGTTAATCCCTTTATCATGAATCTGTGAACTCTATTCGTTGGTGACTCGTTCCGCAAGCTCAATAGTCGCAACTCCCCACCGGGGAGGTTGCTCCTTTTCGCTTGACCTCGTCACTAACGAAATTCCTGACACTGTCAGTCGTTAGTGACTCGCCCGCAGCAATTCTTGTACTTCTTTCCGGAGCCGCACGGACATGGGTCATTCCGTCCGACCTTCTCCGAGGCCTTCACCCGCCGCGGCTGCCGCGGACCGTCGCCGGCCAGCCGGGCTTCCACAGGCTTCGCTGTCTGTACCCGTTCCGGCGTGACCTGCACCTTGCTCTGGTAGACCCGGCGCACCGTATCCTCGCGGATCAGGTGGTTCAGCTCCTCGAACATGTGGGTCGCTTCGATCTGGTATTCCGTCACGGGGTTCTTGCCGCTGTAGGCCCGGAATCCGATGCCGTCACGCAGCTGGTCCATGGCGTCGATATGATCCATCCACCGCGTATCCACGCTCCGCAGCAGCATGACCCGCTCCATCTCGCGCATGTCGACGTGGATCTCCTCCATCATCTGCTCGCGCTCCGCGTAGAACGCCCGGGTATCCTCCTTCAGGGCCGCGTAGAAGCCTTCACGGTCATCCTCAGCCATCGGCTTCTTTTCTTCGACGATCCCGTGATGGCAGCACAGGTTCTCCAGGTAGTTGGTAGCTTCCTTCCACTCCCATTCCGCCGGATCCTCTGCATTCATCCAGCGTCCTGCCGCGAAGTCGACCACATGATCCGCCATCCGCAGGATGCTGTCCTTCACGTCTTCGCCCATGAGCACGCGGCGGCGCTGTCCGTAGATGACCTCACGCTGCCGGTTCATGACGTTGTCATACTCCAGCACGTGTTTCCGGGCTTCGAAGTTCCGCCCTTCGATGCGCTTCTGGGCGCTCTCGATCTGCTTCGTCAGCAGACCGGCTGTCAGTGGTTCGTCATCCTTCAGGCCCAGCCGGTCGACCATCGCGCCGATCCGTTCGCTGCCAAACAGGCGCATCAGGTCATCTTCCAGGCTGATGAAGAACTGGGTAGAACCGGGATCGCCCTGCCGTCCGCTCCGGCCGCGCAGCTGGTTGTCGATCCGGCGGCTTTCATGCCGCTCGGTGCCGATAATATGCAGGCCGCCGGTCTTCAGCACGCGGTCGTGCTCCGCGTCTGTTTCCCGCTTGAAGTTTTCGTACAGCTGCCGGTATCGCTTCCGGACCTCCAGCACCTCTTCGCTGACATGCTCGCTGTGGCCGACAGCCTCCTCGATCACCTCGTCATCCAGGTCCTGGTTCTCCTGGCGCAGGGCTTTCCGTGCCATGAAGTCCGGATTGCCGCCCAGCAGGATATCCGTACCGCGGCCCGCCATGTTCGTGGCGATGGTCACCGCGCCGTAATGGCCCGCCTGGGCCACAATCTCCGCTTCCTTCGCGTGATTCTTCGCGTTCAGCACCTCATGGGGAATTCCCCGCTTGGACAGCATGCTGCTCAGCATTTCGCTGACCTCGACGCTGATCGTACCGACCAGCAGGGGCTGGCCTGTCGCGTGGCGCTGTTCGATACTGTCCAGCACAGCCCGGAACTTGGCGTTCTTGTTCTTGTACACCATGTCTTCCAGGTCTTTGCGGATATTCGGCCGGTTCGTCGGGATCTCCACGACGTCCAGGGAGTAGATGCCCTGGAACTCGGCTTCCTCCGTCTTCGCCGTACCGGTCATACCGCTCAGCTTCTTGTACATCCGGAAGTAGTTCTGGAAGGTAATTGTGGCCAGCGTTTTGCTTTCCCGCTCGACCTTCACGTGCTCCTTGGCTTCGATCGCCTGGTGGAGGCCTTCCGAATACCGCCGGCCGACCATCAGGCGGCCGGTGAATTCGTCCACGATGATCACCTGGCCGTTCTGCACCACGTAGTCCACGTCGCGCTTCATGATGAAGTTCGCGCGCAGGGCGCAGTTCACGTGGTGGTTCAGCTCGCTGTTCTCCGGATCGTTGATGTTCTCGATGCCGAAAGCAGTCTCAACCTTGCGGGCGCCTTCGTCCGTCAGGGTCACAGCCTTCTTCTTCTCTTCGACCTCGAAGTGCGTACCGTTCCGCATGGTGCGGACCACCGCGTCCACCTTGTCGTAGAGCTCCGTGCTCTTTTCGCCCTGACCGGAGATGATCAGGGGCGTACGGGCCTCGTCGATCAGGATGGAGTCGACTTCGTCCACGATCGCAAATGCGTGTCCCCGCTGCACGAGGTCTCCGCGGCGGATCACCATGTTGTCACGCAGGTAGTCGAATCCCAGTTCGTTGTTCGTTCCGTAGGTAATGTCGCAGGCATAGGAGTCCCGGCGCTCCTGGGGCTCCAGGTCGTGAACGATCAGGCCTACGCTCAGGCCCAGGAAACGGTGCACCTTGCCCATCCATTCGCTGTCACGGCGGGCCAGGTAGTCGTTCACCGTCACAATGTGGACGCCTTCGCCCCGCAGCGCGTTCAGGTACGCAGGCATCGTGGATACCAGCGTCTTGCCTTCACCGGTCTTCATTTCAGCGATCCGGCCCTGGTGCAGTACGATGCCGCCCAGCACCTGGACTTCATAGGGGCGCATGCCCAGCACGCGGTCCGCCGCTTCGCGGACGGTCGCGAACGCTTCCGGCAGGATATCGTCTTCGGTCTCGCCGTTCTGCAGCCGTGTGCGGAACTCGTCGGTCTTGGCCCGGAGCTGCTCATCCGTCAGCTTCCTGTACTCGTCTTCCAGCGCCATCACGGCTTTTACGGGCTTCTGCAGCTTTTTCAGTTCCGCCTCGTTGCCGCCGCCCAGCATCTTCTTCAGAAATTCAAGCATAATAAACTCCTTCAGGGATTTTGCGCCTGCCCGGAGACGGGCGCACAAATACAGAATATTATATCATTTTCATCCTGTACCATGCAACAAGAAAAGCGCGAAGCCTTCGCTCCGCGCTTTTTTACACAACGGTTTTAAGTTCCGCCCGGTTTCTTTGTCGTCACGCCGTCCTGGCAGCGGAAGTAGACCTGCCCGATCTCCAGGGTTACGCCGTCCTTGGCGAACAGCTCGTCGATCGTCAGGAACATGTATCCCTGCTCCTCCAGGTAGTCCACGATCCTCCGGGTGGATTTCGGCGCATATTCCTTGATGTCATGGCACAGGATGATGTCGCCGTCCTGGATCTTCTTCTTCACGCTGGAAAGCACCGCCGACGGCGAGCGTCCGCGCCAGTCATAGGTATCCAGGCTCCACTGGATGAACGGCCACTGGACCTTTGCCTTCTGCATCTTCGGGTAGAGGCCGCCGGGCGCCCGGTCGTAGCGTACCGGGATCCCGATTGTCTCGATCATCACCTTGTTCACTTTGTCCGGCATGGCCTGCAGCGTAGTCCCCGACAGGCTGTTTACGTTGTCGTGGGTCCAGTTGTGCGACGCCACGGCATGGCCGTCGTCCTGCTCCCGCTGTACGATCCAGTACGCCTTCTTCACCAGGTTCCCGATACAGAAGAACGTAGCCCGGACCCCCTTTTCCATCAGGGCGTCCATCACGTTCGCGCTCCGCGGGTTCTTGGGGCCGTCGTCAAAGGTCAGGGCCACCGTGCGGTAGTAGGTCAGGTTGTCGGTCTCCGTCCAGGCCCGCTCGGTCATCATGTCACGGATCTCAGGGTAGTACACCGGAACCTCCATCAGGGTCTGCCGTCCCTCGTACAGCAGGGACGCCGGATAATGCAGCACCAGCGACATGCCGTGCAGCGTAAAGTCCGCCTTCATCAGCGCTTCCGGCGTGCACAGCCGTTCCAGTGCCTCTGCGTCCGGTTCCGCGTCCGGCCAGTAGGACGTCAGCGTCGTCCGTACCCGGTCCGCCAGCAGGTCCCAGGCTTCCGAATCCTCGTCAAAGATCATGTCCAGCGTGATCCGCGCCCCGGTGGTCATGTCATAGGTCCGGGTGGCGATCCGCTGGGCTGTCAGCTCCCGGTGGAAGATCGTCCGGGCCTGTACCATGAAGCTCATCCAGGTCAGGCCGGTCCGGCTGTAGCGGATCTCCACGTCCAGCCGGCTGTTGCCGTCCCCGGTGTTTTTTGCCGCAGGAAGGTCGCTGCCGAGCTCCTCCGCCCATCCTTCGGCGATCCCGTTGATCTCCGCGGTCACCTCTTCCGACGCCGTTTCCACGTGCCAGAGGCGGACCACCTGTTTCTGTTTTCCCTTCGTTTCCTTGTAGCTGCTGGTCACCCGGTGGCATTCCTGCAGCGTTTCCGCTCCCGCAGGCGCAGAAAGAAGCGCCGTCAGGACGGTCGCAAGCACCAGGATCAGGGCTGCAAGTCGCCGACAGCGCTTCTTCATGGATTCCATCTCTTCTTTCTCAGGATTGGTTTACGCTTTGCCGTTCCTGCGGCGGCGGGTCGCTTCCTGAACGTTCTGGACCGCCTGCTCCGTTTCGGCCTTCACCGTTTCCGCGGCGTCCTTCGCTGCTTCCGCGGCCTTTTCGACACCCGCGGCCACTCCCTCGGCCGCGTTCGAGGCGGCTTCGGCAGCTCCTGTCGGTTCGTCATACAGGCGCTTCAGGGTCTCAGCCATCAGGTCGCTGCCCTGTTCGTTTGTTTCAGCCGCTTCCTGCGGCAGTTCCTCTGCTTCGGTTTCAGCAACAGCTTCTTCTTTCTGTTCTTCCTCGCCGCTGATCACTTCATTCCGCCGCCTGCGTTTCGGGGCGACGCTGTAGTCACGGTAGTTCGCGCCTTCCAGGTGGTCCATCGCCTTATTGCTCTGGGCCTTGCTGCGTCCGCGGCGGATGGCGCCGATCAGCAGCAGGGTGCCCAGCACAGCGGCGATACCGGTGAAGATCCACTTCGCGGTATCCGCGGTGCTCTCCGTCTTCGCGATCCAGTCGGGGGCGGGCGTCTCCTGCGGGATGGCGACGGTCGCCGGTGCCGGCGGCGTTACCAGCGGCGCTTCCGTGGGTTCGGGAGTCGGCGGAGCGTACACGATCGGGAGCGTGTTGCTCGCGAAGGTGACAATCTGGCCCAGCTCATCCTTCGTACTCGCGGTAAACTGGAAGGTGCCGGCCATGGAGATCTCCGTGTCGCGGGTAACGGAACGGCTCTCTCCGGACGGGATGGTTTCGAAGAAATACACTTCCCGGTCCACGGCCTTCACCGTGATATTCTTGACTTCCACAGCGCTCTCGTTGAACACAGTGATGGTAAACCGCACCTTGCCCGGGATCGTGTAAACCTCTTCCCGGTCTGCCTTTGCTTCCACGCGCAGGACAACCTGCTTGGCGGGGTCCGTCGCAACCACGTGCACCCGGCCCGAGGCGGTTTTCAGGGTAGCCCCTTCCGCTCCGTCCGCCGTTACGACGAACTGCAGGTCGGTGGTCTCCGTGATGACCAGGTCCTTCTCCAGGGTCAGCGTATCGCCGGCTTTCACCGTCTCCCCGCTGAACACATTGCCCAGGTTTTCGTCCGTCACCGTGACATTCGTGTAGTCGCTCTTGCCGGAGTTCTTCAGCTTCAGGGTCAGCTTCACCGTTTCGCCGGGAGCGCCGCCCTTTTTATCCGCCGCCAGGCTCGCCGATAGGTCCATCGTTCCGTATTTGATGGTGGCGGGCTCCACCTTGGTGGAATAATTCTTTCCGCCGGCCTTGTAGGTGACCGTTGCTTCGCTGGTCAGGTCCTTGGTACCCATCTTCGCGGTAAACACGAACCGCTTGGTCTCGCCGGGCTCGATGCTCTTGATGGCGCCGGCCGTGGTGGCGATGTTGGCGTTCTCCTTGATGGTCACGTTGGACACTTCCGCCGCGCCGGTATTCCTGATCTCATAGATAACGCTGACTTCCTGGTTCTTCGAGGCCACTTCGGGCAGGAAGGACCGCTGGATGTCCAGCTCCGGTTCCGCGCCGGCGTAGTTGATCTTGAAGGACAGCTTCTTGGCCTTGGTTGTCAGTTCTCCGGTGGCTTCATCCTTCACGGGATAGCGCACGTAGAAAGCGATGACCCCTTCTTCCAGTTCCTTCTGGGTCACCTTCCACTTGCCTTCCCAGTTCCGGCTGCTTCCGGCCGCCAGTGTGGGGGAACCGAATTCCTCCACCTGCGTCAGGTCGGGATAATACAGCTCTACGGCGCCGGGGAAGTCCTCATCGCCGGCGTTCCGCACGTCGATGCTCACCGTGATTTCTTCCGGTCCGGTGAAGTTATAGCCTCCCGGCAGCTCTCCCTTGCATTCCAGCAGGCTTCCCGCTGCTGCCGAAGCAGCAAAAAGCAGCGCCAGGACCAGTCCCAGTGCCAGAATCAGCAAAAAGCGTCTGTTGTTCATCATGTCGCAGAGCCCGAAAGCCCCTTCCTCCTTCCTCTGCCCAAAGGCATCAGCGGAATTCCCGAATTATACGGATATAGGATATCTACATTATTTTACCGGGTAACCCCTGTCATGTCAAGTTTCCGTGCTCTCCGCGTCCGGTGTTTCCGCAGCCGCGGGCAGGTCCCCGAATCCCGTTTCTTCCATGCGCATCTGCATGGCTTCCGGTTCCCGGTACGCGGCTGCCTGCCTGCGGCGGGGAGACGCCGGCGCCTGCACCGCCAGGGACTGCGGCAGGCGGACCTTCTTTTTCCGCCCGAGCTTCTCCCGGATAAACTCCATCACGTCTTCCCAGCAGAACGGCGTGCAGACCGCGGGAATCCGCAGCCACCAGGCCGGGGCGTAGAACAGCACCATGCACTTTTCCGGCCACAGCTGTACCCGGGCCACGTCCTTCCAGGCGACGTGGCGTTCGCCCAGCCGGACGACATTCCCGTCCGCCGGCATCTTCGGCGCTTTCATCCGCAGAGCCAGTTTCAGCGGCGTAGGATCCGGCAGGTACCGGGTCTCATGGATCCCCCGGCCGTCGATCACAAAGTCGGACAGTTCCTTCCCCTGCGCAAGCAGCACCAGGAAAACCGCCGCCAGCACCCCCGCCAGCAGGATCCCGAGTACCGGCAGGAACGCTGAAGCAAGCATCCGTTCCACTGCCCCGATGCCGCCGGAGACCAGCTCAGCAAGCAGCACCAGTACCAGGATCACCAGCGCGCCGGGCAGCAGCAGGCGCATCACGCTGTTCCAGTACATCCAGTCCTTCACCGGCGTACGCTCCGCGCACCAGGCCACGTGAGCCGCGTTCTTCCCCAGCCGTGTACCGCAGAAGGGGCAGACTTCTCCCGCGTCTACTTCCCGTCCGCACCGCTTGCAGTATGCCGTCCGCGCCATTCTTTCCCCTGCCTTTTCCGCTTTTTCCTCCCCGTTATTGTATCCTGTCCCCCCGTCCTTTTCAAGCGAACAGTAATGAAAAACCCGGAAACGGCCTGTGTACCGTTCCCGGACTTCGTCTTTCCTTTTTGTTATTACCACTGGGCGTTCTTCCAGTGCTCATACTGCTCCTGGGCTGCCTCCCGCAGGGTGTCGATCCCGGCTTCCTCCAGTGCCTTCCGGAAGGCTTCGATCCCCTTCTCCGGATCGTCCGGATCCACCGTACCGCACAGCAGCGGCGCCGCGTACTCCAGGATCACCGCGTTCACATCCCTGGTTTCCTCCTTCAGCTTCTTCTTGTTGAAGCGGAAGCCCAGGCTGCAGGTCTCCTCCGCGTCCTTCGCGTATTCGACCAGGATCGAGTTCTTTTCCGGGTCCTCGTTCTCCAGCACGTACTGCAGCGTCACGTCGCCGACCGTCCAGGCGCCGCCGTGGACCGTATACCAGGCGTCCTCCGTCAGGGTCACCCGCCGGTCATCCGCCTTCGTGTAGTTCACGCCCTCCACCCCGAAGAGCATCAGGTTCACCAGCACCGGATCGCTGTGCATCAGGTTCAGGTACTGCATCGCCTTGTCGGGATCGCAGTCCGCCACCGGGATCGCGAACATGGAGCCGGCAGTATGCGCCGTCACGATGTATTTGGGCTGCATCGTGATTTCACCGACCTCAAAGTCATCATACACGTCTTTGTTGCAGGCGGTGTACATTTCCACAGCCTTGATGTTCCCGCCCTTCAGGGGCTGCGTGAACACCAGGAAATCCCCGCTCCCGAAGATCGCCTCAGCGCCTGCCTTGTCCAGGCCGGCATTCTGCGGGTTGATATATCCCTTCTGCACCCAGTCGTACATCAGGCGGATATGGTCTTCCTCCTCCTGCGTCTCAAAGATGCTGTAGACCGTCTCGTCGAACACGCCGTCTTCGTCCTTCGCCATCTTCATGGCCAGGGCGTTCTGCTCCAGCCCGGACCAGTCGTTGATCCACGGCTCGTCCACCCACCGGCCGGCCGGCGACATATCCATCAGGTACGGATAGCGGCCCGGGTATTTCTCCTTGTATTTCTGCAGCCACGGCTCCAGGTCCGCGGTGCAGGTAACCGGTTCGTTCTCAAAATCCCAGCCGATGGCTTCCGCCGCGGTCTTGTTCACCAGGAACCCCATCGGAACGCACAGCTCCTTGTTCGTGGGCACGCCGTAGATATCGCCCTTGATCCGGATGCCGTCCCAGAATCCCTCCGGCAGGGTCGCCAGGATATCCCGGCCGTTCCGTTCCAGCTCGTCCCCGAGCTGAAGCAGGGCCTTGGCGTCCACCAGGTCGCTGTAGTATTCCCAGTCCGCGGTAAACACAAGGTCCATCCGGGCCGTCTTCCGGGCAGCCTTGTCCGTCAGGACGTCCACGACCTCCGTTTTCCAGTCGTCCCAGGGAACGATATTGAAATGGACATGCGCGCCGATCAGCGGCTCGATGTGTTCATTGATCGCTTCCTCCACGCCCGCCCGGACTTCCGGATTGTCCGCGTTGCCGACCCACCAGATCTCCAGCGTATAGGGTTCCGCCGCGAAAGCGGCCGGCATTCCTGCCGCAGCCAGGATCAGGGCCAGGACCAGGGCGAGCATTTTGCGCATACGGCGTTCCTCCTTGTACCACGGCGATATTCCGCGCCGCGCCGGAAATATGTATGTACTGCTTTTAGCCGTATTATACACACATTCCGCCGGATTGTCCAAGGAGAAAATCAGTTGCCTTACCGGATATCGTACACGCTCCGGACCTTCACGTCCTCCGCCTTTCCGCGCAGGATCCGGATCCGGCGGGTACCGGCGTTCATGTCAAAGAAATTGTCTTCCAGGACCGTATCCGGACCGCACTGGATCTCCACGCTCCGGGCGTATGCCCCGGCGGTTACGACGATTTCGTTCCCTTCCGGGCGCGCCTCCAGTTTCGGATCCTCGAACCGGAAATGCTTCGGCGCGCAGAACAGGACCGTCCCGCTGCCGGCCGGCGCTCCCGCCCCGTCCTCCAGCGAATAAGCGAAGTAGCATCCGTACGTGTCCTGGTCGTCAAAGTCCAGCTTGTCCAGCCACACCGCCGACAGCGCCGGTACCGTGACTTCGGCGCTTCCTTCCCGGATCACGGAGGCGTCCGGCCGGCGCAGGCTCCAGCGGACCGTGCCCCGGAATTCCTGCCGGCTCTCGTTGCATACGTTCAGCCGCGCCGATTTCTTCAGCGGGAAGGGCTCCGCGTTCACGTTCGTATCCTGCGTCAGCGTTCCCTCCTCCTCGCAGGAGACGAGCACCGGCGCGAAGAACCGCTTCTCATAATAATGCAGCGCCTTCCACCGGCCGTAGTAGTCGATGCTCGCCCAGCTGGTTACCGGCCAGCAGTCGTTCAGCTGCCAGATCAGCGTACCCATGCACTGTCCCCGGTGCCGGCGCCAGTGCTCGACGCCGTACTGCATCGCCTGTGCCTGCAGCAGCTGGGACGCGTATACGAACGTATCCAGCGTGGACGGGTACAGGTAGGTCTGGGACAGGTATTCGGCGATCTTGCCGTTGGCGCTGGCGTTCCGCTGGTGCTTTTCCATGACATAGGAGTACAGGTTCCGGTCCCCCGGCTCCGTAAAGCTTTCGATCGTCGCCATGCAGGGGAAGGACTGGAAGCCGAATTCGCTGGCATAGCGGAACAGGTGGTTCCGGTAATCCGTGAAGGGCTTCAGCCCGTGCCATACAGCCCAGTAATGGTTGTCGCCCCGGTTGTCGGCGGAGGGTTCGTCGAAGCTTCCGCCGGAGGAGGGGCTGGAAGGCCAGTAGAAGGTCTGCGGGTCCTCCTGCTTCACCAGTTTCGGCAGCATGTATTCGTACAGCTTGATATAGTCCGCGATCAGTTTCTTGTTATCCACCCACATGCCGTACGGCACAAAGGATTCGATCTCATTGTTCCCGCACCACAGGGCCAGGGAGGCGTGGTGCCGCAGCCGGCGGATATTGTCCGTGAACTCAGCCCGGAGATTCGCTTCAAATTCCTCCGTGAAGTCGTAGGCGGCACAGGCGAACATGAAGTCCTGCCACACCAGGAATCCCATCTCGTCGCACAGGTCATAGAAATAATCTTCCGGATAGTATCCGCCGCCCCAGACGCGGATCGCGTTCATGTTTGCCGCGGCCGCGTCCTCCAGGAGGCGCCGGGTCCGTTCCCGGTTCACCCTGGGCAGCAGGTTGTCTTCCGGGATATAGTCTGCACCCATGGCGAAAACGTCCACTCCGTTCACGCAGTGGCAGAAGCTCTCGCCCCACTCGTCCTTCTCCCGATGAATGGTCAGCGTACGCAGGCCGATCCGCAGTTCCCGCATGTCCAGCTCCTTCCCGTCCGCGGTCAGCGTGACCTTCACGGTGTACAGGGGCTGGTCCCCGTATCCGCGGGGCCACCAGAGCTTCGGGTTTTCAATCTGCATCGAACAGTCTTCACCCTCCGCGGAGAAGGCCTGTCCGTCCGGCGCCGTCACGGTCACCTTCACGGCCGTATCCCCGCCCGAAAGCCGTTCCGTCCTGGAGACGGCGCGCAGCGTCACCTTTCCCGCTTCATGATGCTGGAACACGGTCACGTCCTCCAGCCGGGCGGTGTCCGCGCCGATCAGTTCGATATCCCGCCAGATGCCCGCGTCGGGAAGCCGGGGACCCCAGTCCCAGCCGAACATGCAGTGGGCTTTCCGCAGGTACGGAAATCCCCTCATCGCGTCACTGGAACCCTCCAGCGGTTTTTTCGCGTACGCCTCCCGGATGAACTTCACCGGGGAGAAGAAGGTAATCCGGATATCGTTCCCGCCTTCGCGCAGCAGCGCCTTCACATCGAACTCCCAGGTCCGGTGCATGTTGTCCGCCGTACCCGCAGGCTGTCCGTTCACCTCGATGGCCGCCAGGGTGTCCAGTCCGTGGCAGCGGAGCCGGACCCGGTCGCAGGCCAGCAGCTCTGCCGGAACTTCAAACTCCCGGCTGTACACGAAGTCATGCTCCATGATCTTCAGCGCTTCGTTCTCGTTGTCACGCCAGAAGGGATCGGGAATCAGGCCCGCCGTCAGCAGGTCGTGGTATACAGAGCCCGGCACGCACGCCGCCGTTTCCGGGAACGCGCTGCCGGGAATGCGGAGCCGCCAGGCTCCGTTCAGGGATTGCAGTTTCATGGATGGTATATCCTCCGGCTTAATTGTAATGGGGTTGTTTCAGGGGCGCCAGTCTTCGCTGTCCTCTTCCGCCTTTCCGGCGGTCCGCATGCCTATCCCGAAGCTCTTGCGGCGGTATTCCGACGGGGTCATCCCGTAAACCTTCCGGAAGCAGCGGATGAAGTAGCTCTGGCTGCTGAAGGCTAGGATCTCGCTGATCTCCGTGGAGGAGTAATCCGAATAGCGCAGCATGTTCCCGGCCGTTTCGATCCGCTGCCGCATCACGTAGTCCGAGAAGGCCAGTCCTGTCTCCCGGTGGAAAAGCACGGAGAAATAACCCGCGCTCAGGCCCACATGTTCCGCCACCTCGTCGATCCGCAGGGGCGTGTGGAGGTTGGAGTCAATATAGTCAATGCTCTCCGCGACGGCGCGGGTATAGACCGACTCTTTTTTCTGTGCCGCCATCTTCGACGTGAAGAAGGAGAACATTTCCCGGTGCAGTTCCATCACCTCATCGGCGGTCCGGCACTGGTCCAGCTTCCGGATATACATGTCGCTGGCGTTATACGCCGTCTCCGTGTCCAGTCCGCCCTCGATGGCGAAACGGGTAGCCAGCGTGATGTTGGCCACAAACAGGTACTGCATGTTCCGCAGGGGATCAGCGCTCAGCGCCGCAGGCTCAGCCTGCCGCATCATGCGCTGGCTTTCCGCCACCGCCCCCGGATCCCCGCTCTGCATCATCAGGTACTGCCGTATCTCCTCGTTGTATCCGTGATGCTGGAATTCATTCTCCCGGTTTACGTATGCAAGGTATGCCAGCTGTCGTTCAGGATTCGGTATCTTTTTCATTTTCTCTCTCAGCTCCCGGCCTTCCACTCGGTCCCGTCTTCGCAGACATAGGGCTCAGGTCCTTCAATGTCGTCTTCATTGTGCTTTTCCACCGCCGCCATATCCTTCGGCAGGTTATAGGGGAGGTGTCCGCCGGCGGTTCGCCGGCCGAACAGGATATCCATCAGCACGCTCCGTCCGCAGCTGAAGTACACGAGGATCGCGTCCGCCAGCTTTTCCCATTCCGCCGGAATGGCCGGATTGTGCATCAGCATGCAGGCGATTACCGGTTTCCCGGCCATCCGCCGCCGTGTCTCCTCCAGGTTGTCCAGATCCCGCTCGTTGAAGCAGGTGTTCGTCTTTCCCCGGTAGGAGCGGTTCGTGAAGTTTTCCCGGAAATCCCCGCCGCCGATACTGGTCTCCCGCGCCTCCGATGCCGTGTACTGCCTGTACTGCAGCGTCAGCGGCCGGTAGCCGTTCCCGCCGGCCTTCCGGTCCGCCGGATCATAGGGATCCGACAGCGGGCTTTCCATAAATACGACCGCCGCGTCCGCCTCCTCCGGGCTTCCGGCCCGGATGAACCACGGGCTGCAGTCGAAACCGGCCAGCGGGTCCACGGTCTGTCCCGGCTCCGGCAGGCGGACAAAGTTCTTGTGCGGACCGATCGTCCGCTCCGGAACGTACACCCGGATCCCTTCCTGCAGCGGCAGGCATCCGGGCCGCAGGAGCACCGCGCTCCGGGCCTGGGCGTCCAGTCCTTCCTTTACAAAAGCGGCGTTTCCGACAATCCGCTCGCTCTCTGCCGGATCCAGGTAGGGATTCTCGAAAAGGCCCACCCGGAACATACCCTTCAGCAGCCGCTTCGCGCTCAGGCGCATCCGTTCGTCCATGAATGCCGCGCCGAACCTCTCCTCGCCGATCCGCCAGGCCTCCAGCACCGGTTCCGCCCGGTTGTTTCCGCCGAACTGATCCATCCCGTTCAGGATGATCCGCAGGTGGCGCTCCGCCTCCGTCAGTTCGTTCACGCCGTAGCACCGGCTTCCGAAGCTGTCGATCTCCGGATCCGGATCTCCCGTGATCCCCCAGTCGGTGCAGACCACGCCGTCATAGGCGTATTTCCCGCGGAGCAGCTCCTTCAGGATGTATTCATTGTAGCTGTTGCCGACCTTTTCGTGTCCCTCCAGCCAGCTTACCGTGTAGTACGGCATCACCGCGCCGGCCTGCCCGGTAGGCCCGTCCAGCCGGAAACCTCCTTCCGTGAAGGGACGCATATGCTGTTCAAACTGCCCGCCCGGATACACGGCGAAGCATCCGTACGCGTAGTGTGCGTCCCGTCCGCCTTCGCCCGTTCCGCCGCCCGGCCAGTGCTTGATCATCGTGATCACGCTGTCTTCACCCCAGCCGTCCGGGCTGCCTTCCGTTGTCTGCATCCCGTCGCAGTAGGCCTTCACCATCGGGATTACCTTTTCCGGATCGCTGCCGAGGGTATCCTCCAGCCGCATCCACCGGGGTTCTGTGGACAGGTCGATCTGCGGCCCGAGGGCTGTCGTGATTCCGAGGGCCCGGTATTCCTTCGCCGCCACCTGTGCGAACCGGCGTACCAGTTCCGGATCGCCGGCAGCAGCCAGGCCGATACCTTCCGGCCACTTGCTCACGTCGCTGCCCGCCGTGCGGAATTCCGCGCCGAAGGCGGAAACCCCGTGCCGGGGATCCGTGGAGATGTTCACCGGGATGCCCCAGGGTTCCTCCTCGCAGGCCTTCTGCAGGTTGTTGCTCCACTCCGCCGATACCCGGGCGCTCTTCACACGCATCTGCAGCACGTGGCGGATATGGTCCTGCTTCAGCAGGCGCACCTGCCCGTCGGACAGGTCCGCGTCATGATGCTTTGCCGGATCGAACGGCTCCCCGCCGTACGTATCCCCGAAAGGTCCGCCCCCGGTAAAGGGAACCACCTGGTGCGAGGAGTACAGCATCAGCCCGGCCACTTCCTCCCGGCTCAGCCGGGCTGCCAGGTCCGCCGCCCGGGTCTCCGGGTCCAGCCGCCAGTCCTCATAGGGCAGCAGTTCGCCCGTCCGTGCCAGGTCCTTGAAGGCATATCCGTCCTTTTCGATCACCGGAACGTCCCCGGCGATGCCCAGGTTTTTCCCGCCTTCGTTGCGGATCAGCGTGCCGTATACGGTGTTTTCACGGGTCCAGCCCAAAGCGTTTTTTCCTCCGATCCATATGATTCTGGCAAAAGAAGCCCTTGCATTATGCAAATTTAAAGTGAAATCCGCATAATGAGAATGTTATTATCATGCATAAAAAACTGTTATCATGATCATGCCGGACGGGAAAGGTCCCTCCGGCCGGAATTCAGTCAAAGGAGGTCATAGTGATGATGATGACAATGAACAATGCGTTCATGAATATCTCCACCGTGCTGGCCGAGGACGCGGGTGCTCCCGAGCTTCGGAATCCCCTGGCCGGCGGCATGCGGGCAAAGGGGCTGCTGAGCAGGCTCTTCGGCCGCAAAGACCGGGTGCGCTGAGATCATGGCGCAGTCAGAAACGCCTCGTTTCTGAATCCGGGCAGCGGAAGCTTCCGCTGCCCGGTTTTGTTTTTGGTTCCGGGGTTATTCGTTCATCTTCTTCAGCAGGTCGAGTGCCATTTCCTCGCTGAAGGCCCCGTTACTGAAGCCGAGCATGGTGCGCACGGGCATATACTGCATCATGGCCATGCTCATCTCGTCGGAGATGGCTTCGGTGGATGCTTCGCCGCCTTCGCCGTCGCCGAAGAGCGCCGCCGCGTTCTGCATCAGGGGTGCGAGGACAGCCTTCGCCTTGGGATCGGCCATCATGTCCATCACGATGCTGTCCATGTCGAAATGACGCGGCAGCTGCACCGTGGATTCCACCTTCACCGTCGCCTTCAGCGGCAGGTTCGCCACGCTGTCACCGACTTCAATCGTGAAATCGCCGGTCTCTACCCACCAGTCGTGGATCTCGCTGCGCCAGGTCGCGAAGGCCCGTTTGCCCAGGGTGAAGGAAACTTCCTTGCTCTCGCCGGGCTCCAGGGCAACCTTTTTGAATGCCCGCAGTTCGCGTACGGGACGGACGGCATTCACAAAGCCTTCCGCGTCGCCCGCGTACAGCTGGACGACTGCCTTGCCGGCCCGGCTCCCCGTGTTCTTCACGGTGACCGTAGCCGTGACCGTATCCGTGTCTTTGATGGCGTCCGCGCTCAGCTTCAGGCCGCTGTACTCAAAGGTGGTATAGCTCAGACCGTAACCGAAGGGGAACAGCACATCCATCTTCTTCCTGTCGTAGTACCGGTAGCCGACGAAGATGCCTTCGCGGTATTCCGTTCCGCGGGGTTCGCCGCCGAAGAACAGGAAGGAGGGATTATCCTCCAGCTTCTTCGGGAAGCTTTCCGGCAGGTGACCGCTGGGGTTCACATCGCCGTACAGCACCCGCACGGTCGCTTCGCCCACCGCCTGGCCTCCCAGGTAGGCTTCCAGCACGCCCTTCACCTTTCCGATCCAGGGCATTTCCACCGGGCTGCCGTTGTGCAGCACCACCACGGTGTTCGGGTTTGCTTCCGCCACTGCTTCAATCAGCCGGTTCTGGCTATCGGGCATCCGCATGTGCGTCCGGTCGTAGCCTTCGCTCTCATAGGCGTCCGGCAGACCGGCAAACACCACAGCCACCTTCGCCTTCTTTGCCGCGGCCACGGCTTCGGTAATCTGTTCCGCCGTTGCGTCGTCCTCCTTCACGGAGTAGCCCTGCGCGTAGGTCACGTTCAGGCCGTGTCCCTTCGCGGCTTCCACGGCGCCGGTCGTTTTAAAGCTGTTGATGTGGCTGCTCCCGCCGCCCTGGAAGCGCGGTTTTTCCGCAAACTCGCCGATGAAGGCAATCGCGTCGTCCTTCTTCAGGGGCAGGATGTCCCCGTCGTTCTTCAGCAGCACCATGCATTCGGCGGCCACATTCGCGGTCATCCGGTGCTGGGCTTCCTTGTCCCAGGGGGTCTCCGGCTTTGCGTTCTCCACATAACGGTAAATGATGTTCAGGATCCGCTCGCAGCAGAGGTCCACCTGCTTCTCATCCAGTTTTCCTGCTTTGACCGCTTCCACAATCTTCCGGTCGTTGATCCCGCCGGATGCGGGCATCTCCAGGTCCAGTCCGGCGGCTACGCCGGCAACGCGGTTGCTCACGGCGCCCCAGTCAGACATGACATAACCCTCGAAGCCCCATTCCTTCCGGAGTACATCCGTCAGCAGCCAGGGATTCTCGGAGGCGTACACGCCGTTGATCCGGTTGTAGGAGCACATGACCGTCCATGGCTGGGCTTCCTTCACGGCCATCTCAAAGGCCGGGAAGTAGATCTCACGGATCGTCCGCTCGTCGCAGTCCGAAGAACTGCTCATCCGCCGGTGCTCCTGGTTATTGAGGGCGAAATGCTTGATACTGGTGCCCACGTTTTTGCTCTGGATGCCCTTGATCAGCGCGGTCGCCATCACGCCCGTCAGGTACGGATCCTCGGAGAAATACTCGAAGTTCCGTCCGCACAGGGGGCTGCGTTTGATGTTCACGGCCGGGCCCAGCAGCACGCTCAGCTTTTCATGCTGGCAGGCTTCGCCCAAAGCCTCACCCATCTTTTCAATCAGTTCGGGATCAAAGGAGGCCGCCGTCGCGCTGGCCGCAGGGAAGCAGACCGCCTTGATGCTTTCGTTGATTCCCAGGTGGTCCGCCTGGTCGTCCTGCTTCCGCAGGCCGTGCGGGCCGTCGCTGACCATGCTCCGCGGAACGCCGAGGCGTTCCACGGGCTTGGTATGCCAGAAGTCCTCGCCGGACAGGAGCCCGGCCTTTTCCTCCAGCGTCATTTTGGCAATCAGGTTCCTGATGTCCTTAATATCCATATGTCACCTCAAAACTATTGTTATGCCTTCTGCAGCAGATCCACCGTGCTCAGGTCCCACGGCTCGTGGATCTTCGGAACGTCCGAGATCAGGCGCTTCGTATAGGGCGCCTCCGGCTCCAGCATCACCTTGTCCGGCCGGCCGCTTTCCACGAACTTCCCGTGCTCCATGATGTACACGGAGTCGGAAATGTAGTAGGCAAGGCCGATATCGTGGGTGATGAAGATAACCGTCATGCCCGTCTCGTCGCGCAGCTTCAGCAGCATGTCCAGGATCGTGGCCCGCGAGCAGGCGTCGATCATGGAGGTGGGTTCGTCTGCCAGGAGGATGTTCGGCTTCAGCAGGAAGATGCGGGCGATCATCAGGCGCTGCATCTGGCCGCCGGAAAGCTCGAAGGGATACTTGTTCGTCAGCTCTGCAAACTTCAGGTTCACGAAGCTGCAGGCCTCGGTCATCATCTCAATCTTCTTTTCCTTCGGCAGGTTCCTGCCCCCGCGCATGTTGATGCAGTCCAGCAGCACCGAGTCGATCTTGTGGAACACGTTGTAGCTGGAGAAGGGATCCTGGAAAATTGCCTGGATGCCCTTCCAGTATTCGCGCTTCTTCGCGCCGGTGGAAATATCCCGGGGCTTGCCCTGGAACATGATTTCGCCTTCCGTCGGTTCCAGCAGGCCCAGCAGCATCTTGGACAGCGTGGTCTTGCCGGATCCGGACTCGCCCACGATGGAAATCAGCTCGCCCTTGTGGAAATCAAAGTCCACATGGTCCACCGCCACGGTGGTCACCTTGCCGGTATGGAAGACGCGCGTCACGCCCCGTCCGCTCAGGCACAGGGGTTCCTTGGAAAAATCCTTGTCGCGGGTGCCGAAGGATACGCTTTCGCGGGTGTCCCCGACGACGGCTGTGTTCAGTTCATCAGTCTTCATTCGCGTACACCTCCTTCAGCTGTTCTGTGGACATGCTGCAGCGGTAGATCCGCCCTTCCCCGATATCCATCAGCGGCGGCTGCTGCACCTTGCACAGCGGGGTTGCGTACCGGCAGCGGTCCGCGAAGCGGCAGCCGGCCGGGGGATGCTTCAGGTTCGGCGGGGTACCGGGAATGGCCGTCAGCTTCACGTCGCGGGTGCCTTCCTCAGGCACCAGGATGGAGCGCATCAGGCCGCGGCTGTAGGGATGGATCGGGTCGAAGACCATCTCATGCGCAGTGCCGCGTTCCACGATCTGGCCGGCGTACATGACCATGATATCGTCCGTTACGTTGTACAGCAGGGGCAGCTCATGGGTGATGAAGATCATGCTCTTGACCATTCCGGTCGCCAGCATGTCCTTCAGCATCTTGATGACCATCTTCTGGCTCGTCACGTCCAGGGCGGAGGAAGGTTCATCCGCGATCAGGACCTTCGGGCTCAGGATGGTGGAAACCGCGATGACGACGCGCTGACGCATGCCGCCGGAGAGCTCCACGCTGTGTTTGTCCAGTGCGTCCACCGGCAGGCCCAGCTTCGCAAAGCGTTCCTCCGCCATCGCGCGGATCTGTTTCTTGTCCATGGGCAGTTCATGGGCGCGGATCACGTCCTCGATGAACTTCCCGACTTTCCGGGTGGGATTCATGGCATTCATGGCCGCCTGCGGAATGTAGGCGACTTCCGTGCCCAGGACGGTCTTGCGCACCACGTCCGGGTCCATGCCGGAAATGTTTTTCCCGTCGATGATGATCTCGCCGCTCTGGTAATGCAGCGGAGCGAAATAGTAACCCATCAGGCTCAGCGCCAGGGTGGATTTGCCGCAGCCGGATTCGCCGGCGATGCCCAGGCTCTTGCCCTCTTCGATGTCCAGGGACACATGGTCCACGGAGTATACATCCTCGCCCTGGCGTGTGATGTATTTGGTGGTCAGCTCATGGACCTCAAGAATTTTCTTCGCCATTTTGCTTTTCCTCCTCAGTCACGCAGGGTCGGGTTGAATACCTGGTCAAGACCGGTATTCATCAGGTTCAGGGAGAAGGAGATCAGCGCGATCACCAGGATGACCGGGAAGTAGGCCCACCAGGCATTGCTGGAGGTATACGCGCCGAACAGTTTCGCCCAGTTCATCATCAGGCCCAGGGTCGGGGTCGTGGTGGTCTTCGGTCCGAGGCCCAGCAGGGACAGCTGCGCTTCCGCCAGGATGCCGCTGGAAACCTGCAGGATGAAAGCCATCACCACATAGCTGGCGATGTAGGGGAGGATATCCGTCAGGATGATCCGGAAGAGGCTGTGGCCGCTCAGCTTGGAAAGGTTCACGTGGTCCCGGTTCCGCAGGGAAATGACCTGGGAGCGCACGGAACGTGCCGTCCAGACCCAGCTGGTGATACCGATGACCACCGCACACGTGGTAATTCCGCGTGCCTCCGGTCCCAGGGAGTAGTAGATAAGGATCAGGAGGACGAAGCCCGGGATGACCGTGAAAATATTCGCGATGAACATCAGGATATCGTCCAGGATGCCGCCCACATATCCGGCCAGCAGGCCGACCAGCAGGCCCAGCAGCGTCGCGATGGTACCGGCCATCAGGCCGATGATCAGGGATACGCCGGTCGCGTGGACCAGTTCCGTCAGCGTGTCACGGCCGAAGTTGTCCGTGCCCAGGGGCAGCGTCGCAACGTTGGCGACCTCATCCACCTTGACATAGGAGATGTCGTCGATTTTCTCGGTCACCGCGCTGTCGCCGTCGCCTTTGGTCACCGTCATGGCCGCGCTGCTTTTATCGCTGCTGACACGGGTGTTCAGGCGGCGCAGCGCGTTGCGCTTCGCCTGGGTGGAGAAGCCCTCATATTTGCTTTTCTTCGCGTCCGCCTCGTCATAACCGTTTTTCCAGGCGGTCAGCAGGTCGTCCAGTTTCTCGTTGCTCGTATCGAGCATGGAGACATCGTCTCCCTTTGCCTTCAGGTATGCGATCATCGTTTCCCTGTCTTCGATGGAAAGCGCGCTTTCCAGCCGGTTGATCTGTGCTTCGGGAAGCGTCACCCGGTAGGTTCCGGCGTTGTTCGCGTCGTACACGGAAACATAGGTACCCGGCTCAAGGAATCCCTTTCCCAGGGAAACCAGGGGGTCCCGTGAGATCACATAGGGGTAGATCAGCGTCGTCAGCAGGATGATCATGAAAATGATGAATCCCACCAGGAACCGGGGAGAATGGAAGACATTTCTAAGTGTATTTTTCATCGTCCGTCCACCTCCTTAATCAAACTGTGCAGCCTTGACCCGCGGGTCAATGAATGCATAGATAATATCCAACAGGAAGGACGCCAGCAGGACCATGATCGTGATGATCAGGGTACAGGCGGAAATGACAGGATAGTCCGACGAGTTGATCGCCGCGTACATGGACATGCCCAGGCCGGGATAGCTGAAGATCGTTTCCGCAACCAGCGCACCGCCGACCATGGAGCCGATGGACATCGCCAGGCCGGTCACCTGCGGCAGCATGGCGTTCCGGAACACGTAGCGGACGATCTTCTTGTCCTTGACGCCCAGGAAGCGGGCATACTTCACGTAGTCCGCGTTCAGTTCGTAAATGGACATGGACCGCATGCCGACCGCCTGGCCGCCGATGGAAATCAGCACGATGGACCAGAACGGCAGCTGGTAATGGGCAATCACGGAAGAGATGAATTTCCAGTTGAAGCCCGGGATCATACCCGGGTCATACGCTCCGTTTACCGGAGCCACCCCGAGGGTTACCGCAAAAATAACCAGCAGGATCACCGCGGCGCCGAAGGCCGGAATCGCGCTGAAAAACAGGCTGACCGGCATCAGTGCCTTATCCCAGAAGCTGCGTTTGTAGGCCGCCAGGGCGCCCAGCAGGTTGCCCAGCAGCCAGCCGACCAGGATGGCAGGCAGCTGCAGTGCCACCGTCCACCAGATACCGGATCCGATAATATCGGATACCAGGCGGGGGTATTGGTTGTAACTGACGCCGAACGTACCGCTGACGGCATTTTTGATAAAATCCCAGAATTGTCCGAAAATGTTTTTATCCAGTCCGAACTGGTGCTTGTAGAATGCGATCTGTTCCTGAATCTGCTCCGGGGTCGCCCCGGGGCTGACATTCTTTCCGACGATGGCGTTCACAGGATCACCGGGCATCAGCCGCGGAAGAATGAAATTCAGGATGACGGCAGCAACCAGTGTGATGACAAACCAGAAAATCTTCTTTTTGAAGTATTTCCGCATGCCTTTGGTCATGATGCTCTGTCTCCCTTCGACTGAAAAGCGGCCATGACCCGCCTTCGGGCAGATCATGGCCGCTGTTTACAAGGTGATTATTCGCCTACAAGCTCCAGATTGTACAGAGCAGCGATACCATAACCATCCGTCAGGTTGGACGGCGGGATGTTGTTTCCGTCATCCTTTTCCGGATAGCCGGTCCACACGCTTTCGTTCACGGCGTGGAACTGCTCGGGACGATACATCAGGGAGAAGCTGGGCACTTCATCCAGGTAGATCTGGGTGATCTCGGTGTACAGCGCCTTCAGTTCGGCTTCATCGGTGGTCAGCGGGATCGCGGCGATGATTTCATCAGCGCGGTCATTCTTGTAGTGACCCCAGTTGCCGGACCAGTTGTTGTCCATGCCGAGGAACTCAGAGCTCATGAAGCCGCGTACGCGGGCCCAGGGAGAGGACGGGGTAGCGCCCGCCGGGCTCCACATGAAGATCGCGTAATCGGTCTGGGAAGCTTTGGTGAAGATGGTCTGGTACACATCCCAGGTGGGATAGCTGGGGCTGATGTCGATGCCGATGTCCTTACCGGCGGCGGCAACGATTTCCATGGAAGCCTGCCAGTCGGTCCAGCCGTCGGGGCAGCACGCGTTCAGGCTGATCTTCTCGCCGTTGAATTCACGCCAGCCGTCTCCGTCAGCGTCCACGATGCCGGCTTCGTCCAGCAGCGCCTTGGCGCCTTCGATGTCCTTGCCGACCCACTGCAGATCCTTCACAGCGTCGTGATCATACAGGGCCTGCTCACCGTCGGTGGGGTTCATGACGGACCGCGGCACATCCGCGAAGGACGGGCTCTGGTTGGTCATGGCGTTTTCGATGATGGCGTCGTAGTCAACAGCCATCGCGATGGCCTTGCGGACTTCCTTCACCTGCAGCACCGGAATCTCCATGTTGTACCACGCGGTGGGCATGGTGGCGCAGATGCCGTAGGGAGCTTCATCCATGTAGGTAGCGATCGGCAGGCCTTCGTCTTCCCACAGTTTCTGCACGTTGGCAATGAACTGCTGGTTGCAGTCGATCTGGCCGTCTTTGAAGGCTACCAGGGCAGCGTCGTTATCGGAATAAATGCTGTGGGCAATGTACTTCGGAACGGGCAGCTTGCCCCACATGGAAGCATCCTGTCCCCAGTAAGCGTCGTTGCGGACGAACGCCACGATCTGGTCGTTGGCGAAGTAGGGGCCATAGGGGCCGGAGTACGGTACGTCCGGAGTCGGATCCGCCAGCATGGCCGCGGCGTCATTGCCGTGGTCGGCAGCCAGCTTCTCGAGCCAGGCCTTCTGGGCAACATAGGTGCCGGTCAGGAAGTCCTTGATGATCAGGGGGTTCACGGGCTTGCCGTCAGCCGTCAGCTTGGACTTGATGACTACTTTGCCGTCAACGGCGGTAATGCTGTCAATGTAAGCGGCATTGCCGGTGTAAACACTGTTCTGGGTCAGCACAGCCGTATCCCAGGTCGCGACCATGTCATCCGCGGTCACGGGGGTGCCGTCGGACCACTTGGCGGCCGCTTTGATGGCGACCGTCGCTTCGGTCAGGTCGTCGTTCCAGACGACATCGCCGTCAGCCAGCAGCGGATACAGGCCGCCGTCCAGCATGTTGTACATATACAGGGTTTCGAACATGATCGTCCGGGAGCCGCGGGCAGCCGCAGAGCTCGCCATCGCGTTGTTCATGTTGGGGCTGATGGGGTTCCAGCCAACGATGGGGCCCCACTGCTGGCCGCCGAAGTAGACGGTCTCGTTGCGGGGCAGGTCTTTGGCTTCTTCTGCTCCGGCAACCGCGACCAGGCTCAGCGCCATCGCCAGAGCCAGAACCAGTGCTAAGAGTTTCTTCATAGATTTCCCTCCTTAATAATATGTGTTATGACACTACGGTCAGAACATCCTCAGCCATGTTTTACGCAATCGTTTGCATTTTGCACCTGGAAAAAACCGCCCGGTGCCCTGCGATGTCGGTAAAATAAGGGGTTTCTGGTATTTTCCGTTCCTTTCTTTCGGAATTAGTATACTCTTGAAATAACAATTTGACAAGCACAAGATGTAGAATTTAGGCCCTTTTTTTGCCATTTTGAATATGTCCGTACAACCGCGAAAACGTTTGCGTCCCTTATGTATCAACGTTTCCATTTCAAATGCGGCCTGAAAAAAGATCTAAAAAAATTAATTTATTAAGTGATAATTTCATCAGAATCAAGGGCTCGTTTCTCCCCCGGATAAAATGTCAACCACAAGATATAGTGGTTTCTTCCTTGTTCGAACAACTTCCCGGGGATCCGTCCGGGATTCCGGAAATCTGCTTCCGGCTTCGGGCCCGCTGCTCCTGCAGGCATTCCTTTCGCAGGCATGAAAAAACCCGAAGCATTTCTGCTTCGGGAATTGAAAACCAACTGAATGCTCAGCCCTTGACCGCCCCGGCAATGAAGCTGTCCTGGATCTTCTTGCTCAGGAAGATATATACAATCAGGGTCGGGATTGTGGCGATGGCCAGGGCTGCGCCGATGGGACCCCATTCGGTCGAATACTGTCCTGCCAGGCCTTGTACACCGACAGGCAGCGTCTTGTATGCTTCCTTGCTGTTGAAGATCGTCGCGAACATCAGTTCGTTCCAGCACTGCAGGAAGGTATAGATACCCACGGTGGAGATCGCAGGGACCATCAGCGGGGCGATCACGCGTCCGAAAATCCCCCAGACACCACATCCGTCGAGAAAGGCCGCCTCATCCAGGTCGTAGGGGATATCACCCATGAAACCTGTGCAGATCAGGATGCCCATAGCCAGCGAGAATGCCGAGTATGGAATGATCAGCGCCGCATGGCTGTTCAGCAGGCCGACCTTGCCCAGTACCACGTACAGGGGCACGATCGCGGCGTGGATCGGAATCGTCAGTCCAAGCATGAACATCTTGTTCATCTTCTCCCGGCCCTTCCAGACAAGCCGTGTCATCGCATATGTTGCCATGGCAGAAGCAATCAGCGTAATCACGATCGTAACGACCGCGATGATCAGGCTGTTCAGGAAGTACACTTCCATATGGCCCGTGTTCATGGCCCGGGTATAGTTCTCAAATACCCAATACTGCGGCAGGCCGACAACATTCTGGCCGAATATCTCGCCCGTTGTTTTCAGGGAGAAGGTCAGCATCCAGTACACCGGGAAAAGGCTGATAACTGTCCAGAGGATCAGGACAAAGTAGACCAGTACCTTACCGACAGTGATCTTGTTACCGGCGGTGCTTGCCCGGCCGACTTTTTTGACTTCAGAAATTTCGCTCATACTACTTTCTCCTTTCTGAAGATCATATTAATCAGCAGTGCAAAGAAGAAGCACAGGATGATCAGCATGACGGCAATGGTGGAGCCCATACCGTAGCGGTTGCGCAGGAACAGCAGATTGATCATCAGGGTGCTGGGCACTTCTGTCGCGTGAACGGGGCCGCCGTTCGTCAGCACGTAGATCAGGTCGAAGGACTTCAGAGAGCCCGTAACTGCGAAGATCACGCTGATCCGGAGGATCGGTTTGATATACGGAATCACGATATAGCGGTTCAGCTGTCCGTCCGTACATCCGTCCAGCATACCGGCTTCCCGCAGTTCCGGGGGAACGCTCTTGACACCGGCATACATCAGCAACATATGGTAGCCCACATACTGCCACAGGACAGGAACAAACGCTGCTCCCAGCGCGATATTCCGGTCACCAAGCCAGATCTGGCACCAGCTTTCCAGGCCCATTGCGCGCAATGCCACATTCAGTACGCCGTAATCCGGGTTGTAGATTTTCAGCCACAACTGACCAATAACGACGGTGGAAATCAGCACCGGCAGGAAGAACACAGAAAGGAAGAACCGTTCTCCCCGGATGCCCTTGGCCAGCTTCAGGGCCAGCCACAGTGCGAAAGGCAGCTGGATCACAGTGGAGAACAGCGCCAGCAGCAGGGCGTTTTTCAGCGCGCGCATGAAATTGATCGACCCGCTGGTGAAAAGCTCCACATAGTTCTGGAAGCCGATAAAGACAGGCTCTTTCAGACCGTTCCAGTTGTGAAAACTGTAAAATACAGACATCGCGATCGGAGCAATCAGGATCGCGACAAACAGGAACAGCGCCGGCAGCAGGAACAGAAAAATATTGACCCGGTAGCCAAGCGTTTTTTTCATATCCCAAATCCCCTTCAGAAAAGAGGGGAGACGGTCCCTTTCGGGTGTAGCCCTCTCGGGACCGTCTCCCCAGTGTTATGGTCTCAGATCCGTATCTGGACTTTGATTACTGCAGGTCAGCAGCCAGGCCCTTGGCGAACTCTTCGGGCGTGATGTCGCCGGCGAAGATCTGGGCGATGTAGTCCAGGTAGGTGTTGGCAGCGTCAGCGCTCAGGAAGTTGTCGCCGAACAGAACCATGCCGTCGGACAGGGCAACCATCTCAGCAACCTGATTGCTCAGGTACTTGACGTTGGAGGTGTCATAGGTCACAGCCCAGGTGGGCAGGCCGGCACCATTCAGGTTACCTTCGCGGGAGATGATCTGGCCCAGGCTGAAAGCGGTCTTCGCGCACAGAGCGGGATCAGCAGAGGTAGCGGTAACAGCCAGCGTGTCGTTCGGGCCGCCGATCATCTGATACAGGGTGGCGTTCTCAGCGTCGACAACGGGGAACATGCAGGCCTTGGCAGTGAACTGGGCCTTGTCAGAGATGTCGCCGCAGTTCCAGGAACCATTCTGATAGAAGGCGTATTTGCCATCGATGAAGTTCTGCTTCACTTCTTCGTTGCCCAGAGCGGCAGCGTTGGGATCGATGTACTTCTTCAGTTCAACAAACTTTTCCATCGCGAGGATGACTCCGGGCTGATCCCAGGATTCCTCACCGGTATAGCACTTCTTCAGGCCTTCGGCGCCGATGGTCTTGGCCAGGAGGGGCTCGGTGTACTCGGACAGGCACCAGTTTTCTTTACCGGCAACGCCGAAGGGAACAATGCCCGCTTCCAGCAGCTTGTCACAAAGGACGATCAGCTCGTCATAGGTTTCCGGAACGGCTTCGTAACCAACCTGGGCCAGCAGGTCCATGTTGGCGAACATGGTAACAACGTTCATGGTGAGCGGCACACCGTAGTGAGCTCCGTCATAGGTGCTGTTGGCCAGAACGGTGTCGGTCAGTTCAGCCTTCCAGTTCGGAAGTTCTTCATCCAGGCAGTATACACGGCCGGCTTCCACGAAGTCGCCCAGGAAGGACATGGACCAGGTGAAGAAGATGTCCGGCAGATCAGTGCCAGCGGACATAGCGGCCTTGATCTTGGTCTTATAAGCTTCATTTTCGGTAGCTTCCATGGTCAGTTCGTAATCCGGATTCTCAGCGTTGAACGCGTCAACGGCGGCCAGATACGCAGCGCGGTTGGAGTCGCCTTCAACAGCGATGGACCACAGGGTCAGGGGGGTCTTATCCGCGAAAGCGGACGCAACACCCAGCACCATGATGGCAGCCAGGATCAGGGCAAGTACCTTTTTCATATTGGGGTTCCTCCTTTTTTTTTCGCGGCTTTGCCGCAGTATTCTCAAACAGCGATCCCGCTGTTATCGACGGTTTGTATCATTCCGCGGGTTCTGAGTCCTGCTTCTGCACGACAGTCCACGGATATTCAACGGTCATCCGGTCGCCTTCCCAAGTGAAGTAGCAGGTCGTATCCTCGAAGATCGCCGGCTGGTATTTCAGGGTGAAGGTTCCCGTTTCGTCGTCGACCTGGAAGGTCCCGATAAAAGTTCCGTCCTCCATGAACCGCATATCCTTCTCAAAGATGAAGGAACTGCCGTAGGAGTTGTCTTTGACCCACGCCCCGAAGATTTCTTCGTCCTTGTCCTTTGCCGTCCTGGTGTAGGTACCAGCCAGGAAAATCCGGACCCTTTCCCCGTCCGCCAGGTACCGGAGCGATGCTTCCTCCCCTTCCTTATTCTTAAGAAGGAGGAAAGTACCGTCATCCTCCCAGGCGTATTCAGCGCCGTTCCACAGCGCGGTTCCGTCCTCCCTGACGGTCAGCACGGATACCAACGGTTCATAATCAAACGCCCAGTCTCCCAGCAGCGGGCAGGATTCTTCAGCCCCGCATGCGACAGCGAAAGAAACACATCCGATCAGGATCAGCAGGAAGAGCTTTCTCCATAGTTTACAGCAAGCACCGGTCATTCCCGGATAATCCTCCTCCTGTTTCACGACAGGATAATCTGAAAGAGGGGTTTGTTTCCCTCTCTCAATTCAACAACTTTCAAGCAGGCTCGAGTATACTCTCGTTTTGCACTTTTTGCAAGCACAATATGTAGTATTTTCCTGTGTTCCGGACCGTTTTTGACATCTCCGGATGGCTCCGGAAACGTTAACAACCACGAAAAATAAAGTACGGACATGTTTGAATATTTTTCTGTATTTGTTTGATTTTTTATTGTACTTCCCCTGCACCCCGGATCCAGGGTGCCTGTTTTCCCAAATATTATCGTATGTCAGGCAAAAGGAAAGCGGCGGGAGGACCTCCTCCTCCCGTCCTCTTCCGGACGTCCGGACCGTCTATATCTTGTGGTCCGTCCCTGCCGTTTACTGCGCCGCTCCCCCGCTGCAGGCCTTCTGAATACTGCCTGTCAGCCGGAGCCGTACCCATCGGAACAGCAGTGACGCCGGCACCGAGCAGGCCAGCACGACCGCAATATAAAGGGGTACATTTTTGATATACACGATGCTCTTCGTGAAGTCCAGGAAACTGTATCCGAACAGTTCCGTGAATATTCCGTGAATCAGGTAAAAATCCAGTGTCATCACCCCGAACCAGGACAGGATCCGGTTGCCGAAGCGGGTCTTCATCATCAGCAGGAAACAGAAACCGGTGAAAAAAATACATACAATCCACTGGCTCCCGGCGCTCATCAGGCGGTGAACAATCTTCAGCGGATCGCCCCACTCCCCGTAATAACCCCAGCGGTTGTTCACCAGCCATTCCGACTGCTGGTACAGCAGGAAGATCCCCGCGAAGGAAAGGATCAGCCAGAACCAGTATCCCTTCTTAAGGAACCGGGTGACCTTCTCCTCATGCTTCGCGAAGAGCAGCCCCAGCGGGAACAGGAGGATGCTGTTATACCACCATTCCCCCCGCATCCACCAGTCGTTCTGGTGATCGATGCAAGCCCCGAGCACCGTATAGCCCAGCGTGAAGAGGAAGACCCACAGGATGGCCGTCCCTTCCCGCCGGCAGAAGCGGAAGGCAGTCCGGAATGCCAGGTAGAAGAACGGGATCACAATCACATACCAGGCGTTGAAGTTGGCCATATGCAGCCCGGACAGGTACCAGAGGACTGTCCGGAAATCCATCGGCTCGCCCATGAGCAGGCGGACGGCTGTGTAGATTGCCTCAGAAAGATAAAAGGCGATGACCACCGGCAGAATCCGCCGGCGGCCGAACCCCTTCAGGTAATCCGGCTTTGTTTTCAGGCTTTTGTACAGGCCCATGGCACTGCAGAACAGGAACACGCCGACCAGCATGTATCCCATGGAGAGAAAGGGCTCCAGGCCGTGAACGATATACTGCTTTGCGTGCCACGGCGCGCAGGACTTCTGCGCCATGTGGTGCAGCGCAATCCCCAACGCTGCGATCCCCTGCAGGATCTTCGTCTGCCGCAGGGAGGTGTACTCCCCGTTCCAGTCTCCCCGTCCGGCGCTTCTCGCGCCGAAAAAGATCAGCGCCGCCAGAAAAAAGTAAAACAGATACATCCAGTCCATCTCCGCAAAACTCCTTCCTGCGTTTCCGCCAGCCATTATAGCAGACACGCTCCTGCCGGAGTAGTTCTTTTTCCGGAGGAAAACCCGATCCTGTTACTATAGTAGAAAAACTCTCCTGTTGCGAAAAAAACGATCCTGTGGTATGCTCTTTCCAGAGACATGCAATCGTTTGCACAAATCAAAAACTTCCATAACGAACTTACACGAACTGAATACCGGAGGAATTGCATCATGAGAAAATACCCGGGACAAACTGACCTGAGCGTATCCGAACGTGAAAAGAAGATCCGGGCAGTCGCCCGGCGGGCTGCCGCGGAAGGCATGGTCCTGCTGGAGAACAACGGGATCCTGCCCCTGGAGCAGGGCGCGAAGCTGGCCCTGTACGGCCGGGGTGCCCGCGACACCATCAAAGGCGGTACCGGCAGCGGTGACGTGAATTCCCGCAACACGATCTCCGTTGAACAGGGCTTGCTGAACGCCGGTTTCACCGTCGTGAACAAAGCGTTCCTGGACCGGTTTGACGCTGAATTCGCCATCGCCAAAAAGCGGTGTGAGGAAGCGATCTACCGGGAGGCCGGGGACGACCGCGATCCGCGGAAACTGTACCACGCCCATGCCACCTTCGTTCCGGAACTGCCGGAACTGCCCCTCCTGCCGGAAGACGCCGCCGGTGCGGACGCCGTCATCTATGTAATCTCCCGGATTTCCGGCGAGTTCGCGGACCGGCGCGCCGAAAAAGGTGATTACTTCCTGAGCGAACAGGAGGAGCAGGAACTGGAAACCCTGGCCTCCTTCGGCCTGCCCCTCATTGTGCTGCTGAACGTCGGCGGCGTCATTGACCTTTCCTTTATGGATACAGGGAAGGTCTCCGCGCTGCTGCTCATGTCCCAGGCCGGCAGCGAAGGGGGAAACGCCGCCGCGGACATCCTTTCCGGAAAGGTGAACCCCTCCGGGCGGCTGACCGATACCTGGGCCTTCCGCTATGAGGACTATCCCTCCTCGGCGACCTTTTCCCACCGGAACGGCGAGCTGGCCGAGGAATACTACACGGACGGCATTTACGTGGGCTACCGGTATTTTGACGCCTTCGGGGTCAAACCCCGCTATCCCTTCGGTTACGGTCTTTCCTATACGTCCTTCGCCGCCGAAGTCACCGGCGCGGAGCTCCGCGGCACAGATATCGCTGTCTCCGTAAAGGTCCGGAACACCGGCAGCGCCGGCGGCCGGCAGGTTGTCCAGCTGTATGCCGCCTGCCCGTCCGGCTCCCTCGCCACCGAGCGGAAGCGCCTTGCCGTCTTCGGCAAAACCGGCCTCCTGGCGCCCGGCGCGGAGGAAACCCTTTCCCTGTCCTTCTCCCTCGACCGGCTGGCTTCCTGGCATGAACGGCAGGCGTCCTGGATCCTGCAGGCCGGCGAATACGGTCTTTTCATTGCAGAAAATGCCGGGGACGTGTCCCCCGCCGTGAAGCTTGTCCTGGACCGGACGGTCACCCTGGAAACGCTCTCGAACGTCTGTGAAATGGGCGAAGCGCTCCGGGAGATCGCGCCGGAGCAGCCGGATATGGACTTGTCCTCCTTCCTCTTCCCGCTGCCGGACATCCGGATCACGGACGCCGCGGAAGCATGGACCGCCCCGGCTCCCTTTACCGCCCATCCCTGCGACCCGGCCGTCACGGCAAAGGCAAAGGAGATCGCCTCCCGCATGACGGTGCAGGATAAAGCCTGCCTGGTTGTCGGCGCCCGCAGCGCCATGGCCGGGGAGATCGTCGGTGTGCAGGCGAAGTCCGTTCCCGGCGCCGCAGGCGAAACCGTTTCCTTTGAGAAATACGGGATCCCGGGCATGGTGCTGGCGGACGGACCCGCGGGTGTGCGGATCAATGCGGAATACGAGATCGACCGGACGACCGGGGATATCCTCCAGCCGAAGGACTGGTTCGAAATGCTCGAAATCCGTTTCTTCAACAAAGTCGTGCGCCATGAGAACGCCGACCTGCGTTACCAGGTTACCACTGCCATCCCGATCGGAACGCTGCTCGCCCAGAGCTTCGACGCCGCCCTCCTGGAGGAGGTCGGCGCCGCCGTCGCGGAAGACCTGCGTGCCTTCGGCATCGCCGTCTGGCTGGCCCCCGGGATGAACACCCACCGCAATCCCCTCTGCGGCCGGAACTTTGAGTACTATTCCGAGGACCCCGTGATCAGCGGAAGCATGGCCGCCGCCATTACCCGCGGTGTGCAGGCAAAGCCGGGCGTCGGCGTTTCCATCAAGCACTTCGCCTGCAACAACCAGGAAGACAACCGCATGCACGTCAATGAGATCATCACTGAGCGGACCCTGCGGGAGATCTACCTGAAGGGCTTCGAGATCGCTGTGAAGACCTCCGATCCCATGACGATCATGACCTCCTACAACCGGATCAACGGCGTCCATTCCGCCAACAACTACGACCTGTGCACGACCGTCGCCCGGAAGGAATGGGGCTTCCGCGGCTTCATCATGACCGACTGGTCCACCACCAACGGCGGCGGATCGAACGCGGCCAAGTGCATCACCGCCGGCAACGACCTGGTCATGCCCGGCAAGGACAGCGACATCCGGGAAATCGTCGACGCTGTGGAAGGCCGCCGGCTGCCCGTCCTCACGGAGGAAAAGCTGGACGAAAGCGTTGTACGCCTGGTCACCGCCGCCCTGGTCTGTGACGAAAACCGCCTGTAATCACTGAAGACCGCCTGCCGTATCCGGCAGGCGGTCTTTTTTTATTCACTTCTCCGGGAAATGATTTCCGCAAGCCCGCGGATCGCGGGGCTGAGATGCTTGTCCCTGTGGACGAAGACCCGGGAGAACACCGGGAAATCGTTCCCCGCCCAGTCCAGCCGTTTCAGCCGTCCCCGGCCCGTTTCCTCCTGCGCCGTCATATCCGGCATGAAGGCGACGCCCAGTCCGTTCGCCGCAAACTGGCGCAGGATCTCCTTGCTGCTGGTTTCCAGCGCGATCTTCGGCGGAACAGAAGCCCGCTCCAGGTCCTCCAGGAGCATCCGGCGGAAACTGCACGTATGCGAGGTCAGCAGCAGCGGAACCTGCTCCAGGTCCTTTTCCGTGACCTGTTTTTTCCCTGCGAGCGGATGATCCGGGGCGGCGTAGAACCCCAGCGTTTCCGGCCGGTCATACAGCAGCGCCAGGTCCGGGTAGTCCATGGCCGGGTTCAGGGACCAGGCGATATCCAGGCTTCCCTTCTTCAGCTGGTCCGGAAACGTGTCGTGCATGATGAACGAAAGCCGGATGTCCACCCCGGGATATCTCCGCCGGTATTCCGTCAGCGCCTCCGGCAGCCGGTTGTAGCAAAGGGATTCCGAAACCCCCAGCCGGAGCAGGCCGGAAGGTTCTTCCGCTGCCGGCACGTCCAGCAGGATCTCCCGCTCCAGCTGCAGGATCTTCTCCGCGTAGGCGGACAGCTTTTCCCCCTCCGGCGTCAGGATCACATTCTTTCCCAGCCGGTCGAACAGCAGGCAGCCCAGTTCCTCCTCCAGCTGCTTGATCTGGGTCGTGACCGTGGACTGTGCATAGCCCAGCAGCGCCGCAGCGGATGTAAAACTCCGCGTTTCCGCGATCTTCAGGAACGTTCCCAGCTGGATGATCGTCATCCCTTTCGCCTCTCATTTTCAAATTTGTTGATCGTTTTTATTATTTATTTCAATTTTACCGATCGATTTCCCGGTGCTATTATACAGGCGGGCCCGATCCATTGCAACCGGAAAAGGAGAAATACCATGAATGAACTGTGTATGATCATCAAAGATACCGTAAAGCCCAACTTCCTGAATATCCGGACCTCGATCCATGCCTATGACCGGAACGCCCTGTGCTGCGGTGCGCCATGCTGGCGGTGGGCGTACCACGCCCTCCATTCCGCCGACAAGTGGTTCATCAACCCGGACGTATATGAAGAGCCGTCCTTTCATGAAGAAGGAATGGACAATCCGGACAATCCCTGCTCCGTTGTCCTGTCCGACGAACAGCTTCTGGATTACCTGGATGCCATTGAAGCGAAAACCCTGGCCTACCTGGATACCCTGACGGACGGTATGCTGTACGAGAAGCCGGAAGGCTGCCGCTGGACCCGGATGGAGCTGGTCCTCCGCCAGTACCGGCACCTTTCCTTCCATACCGGCATGCTGAACGGACAGACCGCCGCGGCCACCGGGAAATTCCCCATGTGGGTTTCCGAAACGGACAAGTATGTGGACGACGGCATCTTCTTCGGCCGGTACCGGAAGGGGCAGGTGAAGCCGTAAGGGAACGGAATTTCCACTCCGTTCCCTTCACAAATCAGGAGTAAGCCGCCTCTGTCAGCTGCCCCGGTTCATCTTCCGCCAGCAGTATTCGCGTCTTTATCCAATAGACAGCCAGCAGGAACGCTGTCATCAGCACCCAGGTCACAGGCTCGGTGATACAGGTCCCGGCAAACCCGTATTCCGGAATCAGCCAGATGGCCGAGATCACCTTCATGACCAGTTCGATGACGCCGGAGAAAGCCGGTGCGGTTTTCTGTCCCATGGACTGCATGGATACCCGCAGCGCAAGAAGCACACCGAGAACCGGGTAGAAGGGAAAGTGAATCCGCAGGCTCATGACCGCGTTCCCCAGGACCTCCTCGCTGACTGTTCCGGTGGTGAAATGGATGATCGCCCTTCCGGACAGGTAAACGATCAGGCAGGAGAACAGTCCCCAGGCGGCTTCCATCCCCATGACCTTCTTCAGTGTTTCCCGGATGCGTTTTTTCTGCCGGGCGCCCCAGTTCTGGGCCACAAAGGTTCCAGAAGCGTTCATCATCGTACTCATGGGCTGCATGAAGATCGTAATGATCCGCCGGGCCGCGGTATGCGAAGCGATCACCGTCTCCCCCAGCGCGTTGTTCGCGCCCTGGAAAGCCACCGAACCCAGATCGATCACACTGTACATGAACGCCATGGCGGAACCGGTGGAGAGAAGCTCCCGGAATAGCTGCCGGTCAGGACGGAAATCCTCCTTCCCGGGCATCATATCCCGGTAATGACGGTAGGCATAAACGCCGGTCAGGATTCCCGAAACCGCCTGGGCTGCAACCGTCGCCAGCGCGGCGCCGCCGACGCCCATTCCGAATCCTGCAACAAAGAGAAGGTCCAGGGCAATATTCAGCAGGCTTGTGAAGATCAGGAAGTAAAGAGGCGTCCGGCTGTTCCCGAACGAGCGAAGGATCCCGGCAAACATATTATAGGAAATGGTTGCCGTCATTCCGGCACAGATGATTGCCATATAGCTGTATGCCTGGTCGAAGATGCTTTCCGGGGTATTCATCAGCCGCATCAGGGCCGGAAGGAACACCAGGGAAAGGCCCGTCAGCAGCACGGTGATGGCTGCGTCCAGGACCATCATGCCGCCGATGGCCTTTCGGAGTTTCCCTTCATCGTGTGCACCGAAGGACTGGGTAACTACCACCGCAAAACCGCTGTTCAGCCCCACTGACATACTGATGATCAGGCTGTACAGGGCAGACATCGCTCCGATGGCTGCGATCGCCCGGTCTCCCAGGCAGTATCCGGCCACCATCGTATCCGCCATGGAATAGACCTGCTGGAAAACATTTCCGATCAGCAGAGGGATCGCAAAGGCGAGGATCATCCGGACCGGCTTTCCCTGCGTCATATCAAGCACTTTTCCGCTGCGTTCCATAACCGGCACCTCCCGCTTCCTGTGGTTTCATTCTGGTTTCTGAACGCTGTCCGGCTTTTTCAATGATAGCACTTTCGTTTGTTCAGTTTCAATATCTTTATGTCAGATGAAAAAGCAGCGAAAAAATACCGGGTCCGTTTGCCAGGTGACGGTTCCTGCGGGTATAATCATGCCATACAGAAACCGTTTGCGGGGGAATAAACCACATGGAAGAAAAGCAGAAAGCCGCAGGCCTGGATACCGAACGTGTCATCCCGACCTATTTTCACCTGGCGCTGCCGGTGGTGGTGGGCTCCATCATCACCATCATCTATAACCTGGCGGACACCTTCTTCATCGCCCGGACGAACAACGCGCTGCTCGTCGCCGGGGTATCGGTCTGCTCGCCGCTGTTCATGATCCTGATGGCTTTCGGTAATATCTTCGGCCAGGGCGGCAGCTCCCTGATCTCCCGCCTGCTCGGAAAACAGGCGACGGATGACGTTGGCCGGGTCAGCGCCTTCTGTTTTTACGCGGCGCTGGCTGCCGGCGTGGTGGTCGGCGGCGGGATGTTCCTCTTCCGGGATTCCCTGCTCGTCCTCCTGGGTGCCAGCGAGGAAGTGCTCCCTTACGCGCGGGAATACGGAACAGTGCTGATGCTCGGCGGGCCCCTGGTCGTGGTGAACTTCATCCATATGAACCTGCTCCGGTGTGAGGGCATGCCCGGCCTGTCCATGGCCGGCACCGCCGTCGGCGCCGTCGTCAATATCATCCTGGATCCCCTGATGATCCCCTCCATGGGCGCTGCCGGCGCCGCGGCCGCCACGGTCATCGGCTATGCCTGCAGCGACCTGTTCCTGCTGGCGGTTGTCCTGCGGAAGAGCAAAGCCCTCACCGTCCGCCCGGATGTCCGGATCACCGGTTCCCAGGCCCGGAACATCGTGGCCATCGGCATCACAGCCGCCATCACGAACCTGGCTTCCAGCCTGTGCGTCATGATGATCAACCGGCAGCTCCTGCCCTTCGGCGACGACAAAATCGCCGCCATGGGCATCGTCCTCAAGATCTCCATGATCGTCAACATGATCATGGTCGGCTTCGCCTTCGGCGGCATTCCGCTCTTCGGCTTCCTGATCGGCAGCGGGCAGAAGGAAAAACTCCGGCAGCTGCTCCGCTTCTGCCTGGTCTTCCTGTGCCTCCTGGCCCTGTCCGTCAGTACGGTTGTGATCCTGGCGGCGAAGCCGATGGTCTCCCTGATCACCCCCGACGCGGAACTGACAGGGCTCGCCGTGCCGATGCTGCGCTGGCAGGTCACCGGCTGCGTTTTCGGCGGAATCGTCATGCTCCTGACCTGCCTGTTCCAGGCGTCCGGAAAGGCGCTCCCCGCCATGATCCTTTCCCTGAGCCGCCAGGGCGTCGTCTTCCTGGTTGTACTGCTGCTCGCGGTGCGGATCGCCGGCTATTCGGGCATCCTGGCCAGCCAGTGCGCGGCGGATCTCCTCAGTGCCGCCCTCGCGCTGGCGCTGTACGCGGGAACGCGCGAAAAGCGCCTGCCGGAATAAACCGGACTGCCGCAAAAAACCGCCGGAATCCATCTCCGGCGGTTTTCCTTTATCCTTCCGTTTCCTCCGCGCTCCGGGTCAGGTTCTTCACCCATTTGTATTTCCGGAACCGGAGCATCACCCACGGGATTTTCCCGACCTCGTCCAGGCAGGTGCAGGCGTAGACCAGCAGCACCGGCCAGTGGAACACGAAAGCGCCCAGCAGCGCCAGGGGAATCGCAATTCCCCACATGCACACCGCCAGCGAATACATATCGAACAGCGTATCCCCGCCGCCGTCCAGCACGCCGTTGATCGTCACCGTATTGACGCTGCGGCCGATCATGTACACCGCCATGATGATCATCATCCCGGTGAGGTAGCCCTGCGCGTCATCCGTCAGGATCACCATATGCGTGACCAGCGGCGTCAGCGCCAGCACGACCGCCGTGGACCCGAACCCGATCACGTAGGAAATGTTTTTCAGTTTGATGCCGTACGCTTTGCCCTTTTCCAGGTTGCCTGCACCCAGCTCGTTCCCGACCATGATGCCCGCCGCGCTGCCCACGCCGTTGCAGACGCAGCAGATCAGGTCCCGGACCACCGCCGCCACGGAATTGGCAGCCGCGGCGTCCGTGCCCATATGGCCCATGATCGCCGTGTAGGATGTGAAGCCGACGCCCCAGAACAGGCCGCCGCCCAGCAGGGGCAGGCACTGCTTCCGGAAGTCCTTCGCCAGCTGCTTCTGGCGCTCCAGGATCCGTTTCCAGTCCGGCCGGATATATCCCTCCCGGGATGCCAGGATCACGCACGCCGCCAGCTCGGCGGTCCGGGCCAGCGTCGTCGCCAGCGCCGCGCCGCGGGCTTCCATTCTCGGTGCGCCCAGCAGGCCGAAGATGAATACCGCGTTCAGGAGGATGTTCAGCACCACCGCGCCGCTGGAGATCCAGGCGGAAGGAGCTACGTGGTCCGACACCTTCATCGTCGTCAGGTAGCATTCCGCGATCCCGGTCAGCAGGTAGGAAAAGCCCGCGATCCGCAGGTAGCTGCTGCCGATCGCGATGATCGGTTCGTCGTGGGAAAACAGGTGCATCAGTACTTCCGGGATGATCTCGCACGCCGCGAAAAACAGCAGGGAAATCAGCCCGCTCCAGCGGAGCATCAGGTTGAACAGCTTCCGCACCGTATCCCGGTCGCCCTTGCCGAAGTACTGCGCGCCGAGGATCGCCCCGGCCGCCGTCGCGGCCATGATGAACATGTTCTGCACGAACTGGATCTGGGTGGCCAGCGATACCGCCGTCATCTGGTCCTGCGCCACGCGGCCCAGCATCAGCGCGTCGCCCGCTGCCACCGCCGCCAGCATCAGGCTCTGGAACGCGATGGGCAGGGCCAGCTTCTTCAGTTTTCCGTAAAATTCCCTCTTGTCGATCTCCATGGATCTTTATCCTCTTCTTATTCAGCCTTTCCGAATCCGTTGAACCAGGCCCGCTGCCCGAACGGCAGCTTTTTCGGCATGCCCGGCTCTGATTCCGCGATGCCCACCGGCAGGATGCAGACCAGCTCATATTCCTCCGGAACGCCGAGAATCTTCGCGATCTTATCCCCGATCCGGTCCGTATCCGTAACGTGCCCTTCGTACCAGCAGCTCCGGTATCCCAGCGCTTCGATCGCCAGCAGCATGTTTTCGATCGCCGCGGAATAATCCTGGGTTGCGAAACACCGGTCCCGGTAAGCGATGATCCGCCGCGTCAGCACGCAGATCATGGCCGGCGCCGTCTCCGCGACAGGCGGGTCGATCTCCGCGCGCAGCCGGGCAAGGATTGCGGGATCATCCACCGCGATCAGGCTGGTTGTCTGTTTGTTGCAGCCGGACGGCGCCGCGAGCCCGGTTTCCAGGATGGCGGCCAGGTCCTCCCGTGGAACCGGGTCCGGTTTGAATTTTCCGCGGTAGCTGCGGCGGTTCATGATCAGGTCCAGCATGGCCTGTTTCATCCGGGTTCCTCCTTTGTCACTTTCCCGCCTTCCGGCTGTACTTGGCCTTCTGGGCCGCCTGGTGGGCTTTCCGGCAGTTGGGGCAGTAGTTCGGATAATGCGCGATCGTGTTCGGGAAGGTAAAGAATTTCCCGCACTCCCTGCACTTCCGCTTGATCTTCCGCGGCGCGCCCGCGCGCTGCTTTTCTTCTTTTTCCTGGGCAAACTGCTTCTTGCAGTCCCTGCAGTAATTGGGAATAAACTCCCACGAAGGATCGTAGGAGAACGTCTTCCCGCATTTTTTGCAGGTCTTCTGCGGGCGTTCAGGCGTTTTCGGGACCTCCGCCGGTTTTTCCTGCGGGGCGGGCTTCCGGAACAGGTTCTTCAGTTTTTCAAACAGGCTCATTCAGACTCCTCCGGGGTTGTTTTTTTCTGATAGGACAAATTGTACCGCCCCCTGCGAAAAAATGCAAGACGGTGCGCTTTCTCCGGGGTTGTAAATTATCCGGAAATGCGCTATAAATCACCTCAGTGAATTCATGAAAGAAGGAAACGCGCCATGGAACTTTACACGGGACGCCCGGAAAGCACGGAAGGCCGCCTTCCCCGGGAGGTCCGCACCTACGATTTCCTGGACCGCCTGGGTATCGGCTATCAGCGGACGGACCACGAACGGGCGGACAACATGGAAGCCTGCAACGTGATTGACGCGGTGCTCGGCGTCGTCATCTGTAAGAACCTGTTCCTCTGCAACCGGCAGAAGACCGTCTTTTACCTCCTGATGATGCCCGGGGACAAGAAGTTCAGGACGAAGGAGCTGTCCAGCCAGATCAATTCCGCCCGCCTGTCCTTCGCGGACCCGGAGGATATGCTGAAGTACCTGGACATCGAGCCCGGCGCGGTCAGCATCATGGGCCTGATGAACGATACCGGTCATGACGTGCAGCTGCTGGTGGACGAAGACGTCCTGAAGGACGAGTATATCGGCTGCCACCCCTGCGTCTGCACCTCCAGCCTGAAGATCCGTACGCAGGATATCCTGGAGAAATTCCTTCCCGCCACCGGGCATACGGTCAGGACAGTCCGGCTGCTCGGGGAAGACTGATTCATAACCCTGGAGGAAAACATGGAAACCGCAAACCGCACGCCGGAGGAGTTCCGGATCGAAATGGCGTCCGCTGCTGACAGGGATGAGGTCATGGCGCTGTACCAGCTGCAGAAGGGACGCGAGTTCTGCCCCTGGACCGAGGCATATCCGGCTCCTGAAAATTTTGAAGATGATATCGCGCACGACGCGCTGTTCGTGCTGCGGACGTCCGCCGGCCGGATCGTCGGCACGGTCTCCATCGAGCGGGATCCGGATGTGGACGTCCTTCCCTGCTGGACGCCGGCGCTGCAGCCCGCGGGAGAGATCGCGCGGCTGGCCGTGCATCCGGATTACCAGGGCCGCGGGCTGGCCCGCCGGCTGGTTGCCTTCATCATGGAGGAGCTGGCACGCCGGGGATACAGGAGCATCCACCTGATCGTCAATTCCCGCAACGAGAAAGCCCTCCGCTCCTACGCCGCTTTCTCCTTCGATACCGTCGGGGAATGCGACATGTATAACCAGCATTTCCTGTGCTTCGAGAAAGACCTCGTGGAACAGTGAAAAATTCCCCTTGACGCCGCACCCCGTTCAAGGTATACTCTGCTCAATTATTTCCGGAAAGGAGTTCCTGGCATGTCAGCTGTCCGCATGAACTATTACTGGATGACTACGACCGAAACTGAAGGTTACGGCCGCGCTTTCGCGTACAGTCGTCCGACGGACAGGGAACAGTGAACTCCGGAAAACAGCGGATCACCGATCACTTATCCCCCGCGGATAAGTGATCTTTTTTTATACTCCCGGCCCGATCAGCCGGAAACAGAACAAGGGGGGAATCTCATGGACCTGCACGATTACAAGGACGTCGCGGAAAACTATGACCGGTATCTTGAAGTGATGTACGAACACGACGACCATCACGAACACTTTCAGGAATTCTACCTGGACCTGGCCCGGAAGTACGGTTCGGGCGGCGTGGTGGATGTGGCCTGCGGCACCGGCGCCGTCCTCCTGTACCTGGCGGAACACGGCGTCATCGCCGACGGAACGGACCTCTCGGAGGAGATGTGCCGGGTGGCGGCCGGAAAGGCTGAGGCCATGGGCCTGCGCCTGAACATCCTCCCCGCCGACATGACAAAGTTTTCCTCCGGCCGGAAGTATTCCCTGGCCATCATCGCCCGCAGCGGTTTCATGCACCTCCCGACGCAGGAGCTGCAGAAGGCGGCGCTGCGAAACCTGCGGGAGCAGCTGCTGCCCGGCGGAATCCTCACGCTCAACACCTTCGATCCCTGGCCGCCGATGCAGGCGCAGCAGATGCGGACAACCCCGGAGGATTATTCCTTCCGCCTGGAGTATGTCAACAGCGCCGGACACCGGGAAAAGATCTATAACGCAATTACCTATAACCTGTATACCCAGCAGATGTACGGCAACTGGAAATTCGTGGAGTATAATGAAAAGGACGAAGTGATCGGCGAGCGGATCCGCCCGCTGCTCATGCGCCAGACCGGCCGGTGGGAGATGTTCCTCCTCGCGGAACTGTGCGGCTTCGAAGTCCTGGATATTTACCGCGGATACAACGGGGATAAGGAGGACCTCAGTGACCCGTCCTCCGCCTCGAAATACCATAGCAACCTGATCTGGATTCTGAAACGAAAGGATTGATGTAAAATGAATAAAACCGGAACCCAAAGGATTGAGACGCACCGGCTGGTCCTCCGGCCGTTTGACGTGGATGATGCGGAGGATATGTTCACCAACTGGGCCTCGGACCCCGAGGTTACCCGTTTCCTGACCTGGCCGCCCCATCAGAATGCGGACGGAACCCGCTGGCTGCTCGGCCAGTGGACCTCCCATTACGATGACGGTGCGTACTTTCAGTGGGCGATTGAGTGGAAGGAAACCGGCGCCGTCGTCGGAAGCATCGCCGTCGTGAAACTGGAGGAAGCCATTGAGTCCGCAGAAATCGGCTACTGCCTGGGCCGGGCCTTCTGGGGCCGCGGCATCATGCCGGAAGCCCTGCGGGCCATCATGGATTACCTGTTCGATACCGTGGGCCTCAACCGGGTCTGGGCCGGCCACGATGTGAACAATCCCAAGTCCGGCCGCGTCATGGAGAAGGCCGGCATGAAGAAGGAGGGCATTCTCCGTGCCTCCGGCGTCAACAACCAGGGCATCCGGGACGTGGCGATCTGGGCCGCGCTCCGCGAAGACCGCGCGCCAAAGCCGGTCCGCGAAGCCGCGCCGGTCACGGTCCGCTTCGCCCGGGAGGACGAGCTGGACCGGGTCAACGAGCTGCGCCGGCAGGTGAACGACCTGCACGTGGCAGGAAAACCCGAGGTTTTCAAGCCCGGCTTCTGCGATGAGCTGCGGGATTTCATCCATAATATATGGGAGGATCCGAACAAGGAGATTGTTGTGGCGGAATCGAACGGTACAGTATGCGGCTTTGCCGTACTGAACCATATCGTCCGTCCGGAGAATCCGTTCATGTACCCGAGGGATTTCCTGGATATCGACGAGTTCGGCGTGGACACGGCTTTCCACCGCCTGGGCGTCGGCTCCGCGATGATCCGCTTCGTCCGGGATTACACGAAGGAGCAGGGCATCCATCGGCTGGAGCTGAACATGTGGGAGTTCAACCATAACGCGCTGGCCTTCTACGAGGCCACGGATTTCAGAACCTTCCGCCGGTACATGGAGATTCACCTGTGACCGGACCCGGAACAGGAGTGCACAAAATGTCGGGCATCCGTTCCTTCCCCCGGGTATACTGGCATTGCAACGGAAAGGAGTGACCATGATGCAGGGCTGGATCGAAGGGCTTCAGGCTTCCATCGACTTTATCGAGCAGCACCTGGACGAACCCCTGGATGTCGGGGAAATCGCCGGAAAGGCGGCGCTGTCCCCCTTCTACTTCCAGCGGATCTTCGGCGCCATGTGCGGCCTGACCGTCGGCGACTACATCCGCGCGCGCAGGATGACGCTGGCTGCCCAGGAGTTGATCCGGTCGGAAGCGAGGGTGATCGACGTAGCGGTGAAGTACGGCTACGATTCGCCGGACAGCTTCACCAAAGCGTTCCAGCGCTTCCACGGCATCACCCCGTCGCAGGCCCGCGAGCCCGGCGCACCGCTTCGCTCCCTGGCCCCGCTGCATATCAAAGTATCACTGGAGGGAGGAAGTATGATGGATTACCGTATTGTGGAGAAAGCGCCGTTCACGGTCGTCGGCGTCAAAAGGCCGTTCAATTCCGACACCAGCTACCAGGAGATCCCGAAGTTCTGGGACGAATGGATGGCACAGGGGGAAAAGCGTTCCGTTATGGGCACCTTCGGCGTCTGCGCCGGCACCGGCGGCAAGGACTTCGACTACTGGATCGCGGATCTCTATTTCCCCTGGGAAGAGATCCCGGCCGGCTGTGAGACCAAAGTAATCCCCGGAAGCCTGTGGGCACAGTTCCCCTGCACGATCCGGACCCTGCAGGACACCAACACGAAGATCTGGTCCGAGTGGCTGCCTGCGCTGCAGGGCTATGCCCTGGCGGGAGACTACGACATCGAGGTCTACCTGCCCCCGGAGGAAGGCTCCGGCGACATGAAGGTGTACATCTGGGTCCCGCTGAAGAAGGCATAAACAATCAGTTCCATGAAGATCCCGCGTCCGCGGGATCTTTGGTTACTTTGCAAGTTAAATTCCGGTTTTTGAGCAGTAAATTCCGGAAGCTGCAAAAGGCATAAAAATCAAGGGAATGGAGGAGATCGAGTAGAGGAAAAGATGGGGAATCAGGTGGCAAAAAGG
>Ga0256407_10001184_pt1 | contig 56694 bp, 46 predicted proteins | sample RumenRJG_04DNA_FD_193489 | JGI IMG/M metagenome (GOLD analysis project Ga0256407, IMG submission 193489) | Bovine rumen microbial communities from Lethbridge, Alberta, Canada - RJG_04 | ecosystem: Host-associated > Mammals > Digestive system > Stomach > Rumen | place: Canada: Alberta... | reverse complement strand
TGACCAACGTCGTCGGCAAGCAGGTGGTGTGCCTTGACCCCTCGAGCAACGCGCTCAACGTGGCCGATGCCACGATTACCGTGAGGAAAGGCCGCCGCGGCAAGGTGACGAAAGAAGTGAAGGGCGAAGTGGTGAGTATGAGAGAAATAGCCATCGACCAGGAATTCGTCGACTACTTCCAGCCAGCCATCGACAGCGTGAAGAATTACGTAGACCGCAAAATTGGACGGTTTGAGAATACCATTTACACCCGTGACTGCTATTTTGGCAGTGCCGCCTTCACCGATTTCATCCACGACCTGCAGATGAGCCTGACCGGAGCCGATATCTCGTTCAACGCCCCATTGTCGTTCAACACATCGATCAAGGCAGGTGACGTGTATGTGAGCGACATGTTCAACCTCTACCGTTATGAGAACGAACTCTACGTGCTGAAGATGACCGGCGAGGAGGTGCGCAAACACCTGGAGATGAGTTACGACCTGTGGGTGAACACGATGACCAGTGCCGACGACCATATCATGTTGCTCAACGACGGCAGCACCGACGACAAGCAGCGATTCATGTTCAAGAACCTGGCGTTCAACTTCGACAGTGCCGCAGGCATCGACTACGAGGTGGATGTGACGAAACCCAACGGGCAGAAGGTGCGCATCCTGCGCATGAGCAATGGCGAGCCCTTTGATGAGCACAAATGGTACAAGGTGGCCATGAACAGTTATCGCGGCAATGGTGGCGGCGAGTTGCTCATTCGTGGTGCAGGCATCCCGAAAGAAGAAATTCCTAACCGAATCATCTACCAAAGCGAGAGAGACCAGCGCCATTATCTGATGCAGGAAATAGAGAAAGCCGGGGTGCTCAACCCTCAACCCCACAACAATTGGCGCTTCGTGCCAGAAGAGTGGACCGTTCCGGCTATTGAGCGCGACCGTAAATTGCTATTTGGAGAATGAGAAGGAACTAGGAGAACTAGAAGAACTTGTAGCCCTAGAAAAACTAGAATATCTAGAATATCTAGTAAATCTAGTAATCCTAGTAATCTCTAGGAAGCCAGCTCAAAACAAAATTTTAGACATAATATGTATAAGCATTTTTTCAAACGGGTTATCGACATCGTATTCGCACTGCTGGTGCTTATTGTCTTCTCGCCAGTATTGCTGGTGGTGTGGGTATGGTTGCATTTTGCCAACAAAGGCGCGGGTGCCTTCTTCTATCAGGACCGCCCAGGAAAAGACGGCAAGATTTTCAAGGTGGTGAAGTTCAAGACAATGACCGACGAGCGTGATGCCGAAGGCAATCTCCTGCCCGACACAGAGCGTCTGACGAAGGTGGGCAAGATGGTCAGGGCGTCGTCGCTCGACGAACTCCCCCAGCTCATCAATGTGCTTCGCGGTGAGATGTCTCTGCTTGGTCCCCGTCCACTTCTGCCCGAATACCTGCCTCTCTACAGCAAGGAGCAGATGAGGCGCCATGAGGTGAGACCGGGCATCTCGGGTTGGGCGCAATGCCATGGCCGCAACGCCATCACCTGGACCCAGAAGTTTGAGTACGACGTGTGGTATGTAGACCACCTGTCGTTCCTGGTCGACGTGAAAATCGTGCTCATCACCCTGAAGAGAGTGTTTGCCCGTGAAGGAATCAACCAGGAAGGCACGCCTGGCGGAATGACGATGGAACCATTCAATGGGCACAATTAAGACGACCTTCATCATGTCAAGAAAAGAAATGAGATACACCAAGACCATCCTTTTCCCCCTCGTCATGGCATGTGGGGTGCTGCTAATGCTTGCCCAATGCAGGAAGAACGGGACATCGGTGCACAATGAACAAGGCGACACGCTGGCCATGCGCTATGCCACGTTGCTTCAAATCGTGAAATACGACGGCTATACAACGGTGTCGATTGCCAACCCCTGGAAGGAAGGCATCCCCCTGCACCGCTACGTGCTGGTAGACAAACATCGGCCTCTGCCCGACCATCTGCCCGAGGGCACCGTTATCAGAACTCCCATTGAGCGTGCTGTCATCTTCACCGCCTCTCACTGTCAGCTGTTGGGATGGCTCCACGGCGAACGACAACTTGCGGGTGTGGCCGACTTGAAATACATGTCGATTCCCTGGGTGCAGCAGGGTGTGAGAGAGGGAACCATCACCGACTGTGGCGACGGCATGAATCCCGTGGTGGAGAAAATCATCGATATGGCTCCCGACCTGCTGATGCTCTCCCCGTTCGAGAACTCCGGTGGCTACGGCCAACTGGAAGACATCCACATCCCCTTGATGGAGTGTGCCGACTACATGGAGACGTCGGCGTTGGGCCGTGCTGAGTGGATGCGACTCTATGGCATGCTCTTCGGCAAGGAAGAGGTGGCCGACTCGCTCTTCAATGTGATGCACCAGTCGTACATGGCCTTGAAAGACAGTGCCCGCAAGGCTACGGTACAGCGCTCGATCATCACCGAGAAGCTTACGGGCTCTACCTGGTATGTAGCAGGTGGTGAAAGTTCGGTGGGACGGTTGATAGCTGATGCCAACGGCAGGTATGCCTGGGCCGATGACAAGCACAGCGGCAGTTTGTCGATGACTTTTGAGACCGTACTCGACAAGGCCGGACAGTCGGACGTGTGGATTTTCAACCATTTCGGTTCTGGCCGCCTGACTTATTCGAGACTTGCCTCTGAATATCCCGGATATAAGGAGATGAAAGCCTTCAAGGAACACAACACTTGGTATGTGGACACTCAGCAAGTGACATACTTCGAGGAGGTGCCGTTCCGTCCCGATTTCCTGCTGCGCGACTACATCTGTCTGCTCCATCCTGAACTGGGACTGGGACAACCGAAATACTATACCCCGGTAGCAACGGAATGACCAAGCCCCCAATAGGCACAACCTTGTGGAAATAAACGATAGAAACCATTCAACACAGCCCATATCAAGATGAAAGGCGTGAGATACTGCATACTGATGATTCTGGCCATCGTCATCCTCTTCGTGCTCAACCTGCTGATAGGCTCGATCAAGATACCGGCCAGCGATGTCTTCTCCATACTTCTGGGCGACGAAAGCCAGAAAGCATCGTGGCGCTACATCGTGATGGAGACCCGTCTGCCCCAGGCCATCACCGCCAGTCTGTGCGGTGGAGCGTTGGCTGTGAGCGGACTGATGCTGCAGACCGCTTTCAAGAATCCTCTGGCGGGCCCCTCGATTTTCGGTATCAGCGGCGGTGCCAGTCTGGGAGTGGCCCTGGTGATGCTGTTGATGGGCGGCTCGATTACCTCGGGCATATTCCAGGCCACTGGTTTCATGGCCATCATCGTGGGGGCCTTTGTCGGGGCAATGGCCGTGACCATGATGATTTTCCTCTTCTCGACGATGGTGAGAAACAGTGTGATGCTGCTCATCATCGGCGTGATGATCGGCTTCGTGTCGTCGTCGGTCATCTCGCTGCTCAATTTCTTCGCCACCGAAGAAGGTGTCAAGTCGTATGCCGTATGGGGGATGGGCAATTTCGGTGGCGTGACCATGGCGAACATCCCATTTTTCTCCATTTCCATCCTTCTGGCCCTCGGGGCTTCGCTCCTGCTCATCAAACCCCTCAACGCCCTGCTGTTGGGCGAGCAGTATGCCGAGAACCTGGGCATCAACACCATCAGGGTGCGCAACTGGCTGCTCATCGTGACCGGACTGCTCACTGCCGTGACCACCGCGTTCTGCGGACCGGTTTCGTTCATCGGCCTTGCCGTTCCCCATATCGCCCGCATGCTGCTCACCACCGAGAACCACCGCCAACTGTTGCCCGCCACCATCCTCACCGGTGCTGCCGTGGCCCTACTCTGCAATCTCGTATGCTATCTTCCGGGCGAGAATGGGGTTATCCCGCTCAATGCCGTCACCCCACTCCTCGGTGCCCCCATCATCATCTACGTGATTGTGCACAACCGTCATTTCTAACCTGCCAATGTCCTCTGTCATGAGATATCCCGAGCGCATACTCCCCTGGTGCCTGATTGCCATGCTGCTATGCTCTGCATCGTGCAAGAACGATCGTGCGACGTATCATATACGAGAGTTTCCGCCTACCACGATCTTCGACTCCGTGGTCGACATGACTCCGGCCTATGCCAAGGGATTCAAGGTGAGGTACCTGTCTGATGGGACACCGCTCATCGACATTGCCAACCCTCAAGACAGCATATCAGAGGAGAACGACACCCTTAGGTTGGCCCTCATCCGAAAAGGCCATTCCACAGAGAATGTGCCCGCCGGATACCGATGCCTCAACGTACCCATCCGTGGCGCCGTTTGCACCGACTTGACACAAGTATCTTTCTTCATCGGTCTCGACTCCGTGCATATCATCAAAGGCGTGCCCTCACCCCAGTCACAGCACGCCGAGCAGATTATTGACTTCGTGGAAAGTGGGGATATCCAGATCATCGGAACAATGCACTCGCCCGACATCGATGCCATACGCCGTCTGGGTGCCGACATCGTGCTCGTGTCTCCCCCACTCATTGGCGACAAACGACTCTCCGATCTCCAGTCGACAACCATCCCCGTCTATTGCAACTTGGAGGGCCATCCTCTCGCTCAGGCCGAATGGATCAAACTCATCGCCATGCTCATAGGAAAGGAAACTGCGGGCAGTGATTTTTTCGGCAAGGCCGAACAGCACTACAACGAGGCCAGTTATTCGATCCTGGAAGTGAAAGCCCGTCCCACCCTCGTTCTATACAAGGACAATGGTTTCCTAAAGGAGCCAATCAACACTGATGCCCTCATGGAGCAGATTATTGGCGATGCCGGTGCCATCATCCGTCATCCTGCTACTGCTGCAAGCACCTCGTCAAAGGGCAGTGCAATGAAAGAGGCGTATTGGCAGCCAGAGGGCAAGAGCGGGATGCTATCGTTTGAGGAGACCATTCCCGTGGCGCCCGATGTGCTGATCAGAGACCTTATCTCCATCGTCCATCCCGAAGTCATTCCCAAAGACAGCGTATGGGAAAGGCGCTTCTTCCATCCGAAACGATAGAGATTGGGAGTTCTGACAATAGTCTTTATAGTCTATTATAGTCTTTTATAGTCTGAATAGTACTAATAGTCTGAATAGTACGAATAGTACGAAATCGCCCGCTTGCCTTTTGTTCAAGGTAAGCGGGCGATAGGTTTTGTGACGTTAAAAGAATGGTTGCTTCGCTTGGTGAGACAGGTGGAGCGGTCAGTGCTATTTAGCCCGTTTGTCGGGCATGGTGACGATATACGCGCCAAGAAGCACGAGGACAGCAGCCACAGGCTTGTCCCAACTCATCATGTCCTGGCCGATGGCAATGGCCACCAACGAGGCCACCACAGGCTGTATGTTGGTGTAGATGCTTACGGTAGTAGCCCGCAAGAACTTCATGGCGTATGGGATGAGGAAATAGCCCAGGACCGTGGCAAAGATCACGATAAAGGCCATCTCGATGACACCACTCCACTCCCATGCCGCGGAGTAGAGCCGCTGCTGAGGCTCGGTGAACATGGCGATGGGCAGCGTGACGATGGCCGATACGAGGAACACATACTTCATCTGGGTGACCGAGGAGTATTTGGCCGACACCTTGCGCGTGACGATGAGGTAGACTGCCCAGGTAAGCATGCTGAGTATGGTGAGGAAAATGCCCAGCAGGTCGTTCTTGCCCGTGCCACTCTTCCACGAGATAAACAGCATGAGCAGTGCGCCGGCAATGGCCAACAGCACGCCCAGCACCTTGACAGCAGTGATGTTTTCCTTGAGGAAGATGGCAGCCAATATCATCACGGCTACTGGTGTCATGGCAGCCACGAGGGAGTAGTAGACAGGTGTGGTGTAGTCTAATGCCCAAGCGGTAAGCGTCTGTGAGATGACAAAACCCAGCAATCCGGCGAGCATAATGACCACCAGGTCGCGTTTCTCAACGGGTTCCTTGGGCATGAAGTAGGCGATGACCCAGAAGATAATCGCTGCGAACACACACCTTGATGCCATATAGCCCATAGGTGTCACCCAGTCGTCGAGCAACGCCTTGGTCACAGGCACACCCAGACCGAAAATCGTATTGGCCGCAAAGATGGCCAGATGCCCTTTTGCTTTACTGAAGTCGTTCATTTATTCTTCGAATTTAATGATTTCGAGCGTGAAGAACAAGTCTGAATAAGGTTTGACGGCACCGGCGGCCCTATTGCCATAGGCTTGGTCGTAGGGAATATATACCTCCCATTTCGAACCAGCCTTCATCTTGACCAGTGAATGCCAGAAGCCTGGCACAGTCTGGCTGGGACGCATCGAAGCCGGTTGACCACGGTCATAACTGCTGTCGAATACCGTTCCATCCATGAGTTTGCCCTCATAGTGAACAAGCAGTTTGGTGTCGTCTTTCGGGTTGGGGCCTTTGCCGGCAGTGACCTCATGGTAGAGCACACCCTTGCCGCCAGGAAGTTCCTTGAATCCCAGTTTCTTATATTTGAGTACGTTGATGGCATTGTTCTGTTCGCCATTGCTGGTCTTGGCAAGAGCCTCTACGATTTCGTTGTCCTTGATTTGCTGAGACACGATGTCGGCCTTGGCTTTCACCTCATCAAACGTCACCCAGAAATTGAAGTCGGTAGGTTCGAGTGCATTGTCGATCTTCTTGGAGTACTCACCCATGCTCGAGCACATGCCAATGAGCGAGTCGCCCGGATTCTTGGTGAGTTGAACCAATTGTTTCAGTGCACTTGCCGCCTCTTTGAAATTGTTCTGTGTGTCGCGGTATTTGGCCGGCGTAAGTTTCATTCCATTCAGGTTCTCGTCGATTTCACCCAGAAGGTTCTGAAGGGCGACATCGGCACCGTTTTGCTTGAAGAACTGCTGTCGCCAGGCGATTATCTGCTTCGGGTCGCTGGTAGAGACCCACTCACCCTTGTCGTTTTTCCCCAGCTGCTCCGTCTCCATCCTGAGCCAGTTGTCCTGATAGTCGGTAAGCATGGCGATGGCAAGGCGCTGGGCCACCAACGTGTTGACCTTCATCTCCGTGGCCATTTTCTTGTAGTTGTTTCCGAACAGGGAGAATCCAACCCAACCCAGGGCCGCCAAAGCTACCACGGCCACTGCAGCCAGCAACCATCTCTTCGCAGAATTCTTTTTGGGTGCTGCTGGTTTCTCCGCACCTTTTTGTGCGGTTTTTCTCACGTTTTTTTTGTTTTCTGACATTTCCAAATCCTCAATTTAGTAAGGTCGGTCACAGTGGTTGGATGCAAACCACCTAACAGACGTGCAAATTTATAAATAAAAATCCATGTTGGCACCATCAAGCAAAAAAAAATTTGCTCAAATGAAATTTTCATCGTATTTTTGCAATCTATGTTATTGAACATATGATTAACGCCAGTACGATTATGCCTAAAAAGACTGCCGACGCCCACATACAATCCGTCACCTTGAAAGATGTGTTGATTAACACACTGCTCACGCTGTTCAAGTTCCTGGCCGCCATCTTCGGCCATTCGGCTGCCATGCTGTCGGATGCCGTTCACTCGCTCTCCGACCTGGCCACCGACATCATTGTTTTGGTGCTGATGAAGCCAGGCCTGAAGTCGAACGACGCCACCCACGACTATGGCCGTGGCAAATACGGTACGGTGGCCGCACTCATCACGGGCATCATCATCGGCTTCATTGGACTTTGGCTCTGTCACCATGGCGTGACCGTGGCTATTCGTGCCATTCATGGGCAGGTGCTCCAGCAGCCGGGCTACATCGCCCTTATCGCTGCTCTGGTGAGCATCGTGGTGAAGGAATGGCTTTACCGCATCACCCTCCCCGTGGTGCGCAAAACCGGTTCACAGGTGCTGGCGGGCAATGCATGGCACCACCGCAGTGATGCCATCTCGTCGATTGGCACGTTTATTGGCATCTTTGTCGCCATATTCTTTGGTGTGAGGTGGCGTATCGTGGATCCCATCACCTCGGTGGTGGTGAGTGTTTTCATCATCCGCATAGCCTGGCTTTTGATATTAAATGCCGTTCGCGACCTCTCGGAGCATAGCCTCCCCGACGAGATAGAGGCCGAGATTGCACACCTGGCAGAAGAAGAGCCCGACGTGAAAGAGGTGCGCAAGGTGCTCTCACGCCGTGTAGGCCAGTCGTTGGCCATCGAACTGCTTGTGGCCATGCCTGGGGCGCTTTCGGTGACCGAGGCCCACCGGCACGCACTTCGTATCGAGGAAAAACTCAAGGAAAAATATGACAATATTACACATGTAGGCATCCATATTGTGCCAGAGGATTATTTGGCATGATTTTTGCAGTATAAAATTGCGACTCAAATTATTTAAAATCAATGAAATGCACAGTTTGGTTTAACTTTTTTTAAACAAAAAATCCATCTGTCAGCCGAGCAACGTATTGCTTTTTTTATTAATTTTGCATCGCGTATTAAAGGATAATAAGTTAATTTATTGTTAGTCAATCTGTTAGAGTAATTTAAGGTAGAATGAGACAATTAAAGATTGTAAAGAGTATCACCAATCGTTCCAGTGAGGCATTAGACAAATACCTTGTGGAGATTGGTCGTGCTCCGTTGATTTCGATTGACGAGGAAATTGAGTTAGCCCAGAAGATTAAGAAAGGTGGTCCGGAAGGAGAGCGTGCCAAGGACAAGTTGGTGACCGCTAACCTTCGATTTGTTGTGTCTGTGGCCAAGCAGTACCAGCATCAGGGCCTTACCCTCACCGACCTCATTGATGAAGGCAACATTGGCCTCATCAAGGCTGCTCAGAAATTTGACGAAACCCGTGGTTTCAAATTCATTTCCTATGCCGTATGGTGGATTCGCCAGAGCATACTCCAGGCTATCGCCGAGCAGAGCCGCATTGTGCGCTTACCTTTGAACCAAGTAGGTTCGCTCAACAAGATCAACCATGAGATCAATAAGTTTGAGCAAGAAAACATGCGCCATCCCTCTGTTTCCGAGTTGTCGGATGCCACCAATCTCGACGAGGAGAAGATTGGCCAAAGCCTGATGGCCGATGGTCACCATGTGTCAATCGATGCCCCATTCCAGGATGGCGAGGACAACTGCATGCTCGACGTGATGCCCAGTGGCGAAGATAGCCGCACCGACCGTTACGTTGACCATGAGTCGATGGCTCTTGAGTTGGACTCCGTGCTCAACAAGGTGCTGAAAGACCGTGAGATTACGATTATCCGCGAGTGTTTCGGCATTGGCCAGCCCGAGAAGGGTCTGGAGGAGATTGGCGACCGTCTGGGTCTTACCCGGGAGCGTGTGCGCCAGATCCGTGAGAAGAGCATCGCCAAGCTTCGCGACAGTGGCAATGCGAAGATTTTGATGAAGTACCTCGGATAACTGTTTCCGAAATCATACCACGCTCCCCCTTCTTCTTTCGAACGAGGGGGAGCGTTTTTTTGTCGCTATTTTGCTGAAAACGAATAATAATCATACCTTACCACTCCGTGCCGAAAGTACTTCCGCTCGAAAATGCAAAAATTATTTTGCATTTTACTCGCTTAATCGTAATTTTGACCTGCGGCCGAAAGTACTTCCGCTCGAAAATGCAAAAATTATTTTGCATTTTACTCGCTTAATCGTACTTTTGTGGAATGAATAGGCAATTGTGTCTTCGATGGTTGGTTTTGTTTTCTGCCATAATGTCGGTTGTCGTGTTGGCAGAAGGAAAAGACAAACAGAAACAGTTTGTCGTGGAGCGCGTATATGACTACAGCGCCACCATCGACAGCGTGGTCGAAGGCATCACCTCGTTCACCTACCTGAAATACCAGATGGCAGCCACCCATTACAACAACATTATTTATTGTGTGCCCCGTCTCTACAACATTCCACGCAGCGGAAAGCGCATCTTCTATGGTGAGCACTTCATGCACGAGACCTTCCATGAGGGCGAGGAGGAGGACAAGTGGATGAACATCGCCCATATCAGCACCATGCGCCGCAGACGTACGCTCTTGCCCAACCTGCGGAGTTATCTTGCCCCCCATATTTACAGCCCTGCCATTATCGACGGGAATATCCTCTCGCCATTCAACAGGCTTAACCATCGCTTATATAAATATAATGTGACTTTTGTCTCCGACAGCATAGCCCAGGTGGAGTTTACTCCACAAGTCAACAATACCCAGGCCATCACGGGACAGGCCAAAGTAGAGACCGAGACGGGCAAGATCCTGAGTTGCTATCTCGAGGGCGAATTTGACATGGTGAGGTTTAAGTTGAATATGGAGATGGGCGACGAGGGAGTGAGGTCGTTGTTGCCCAAGCGCAGCAAACTATACACCCGTTTTACCTTTCTCGACAATATCATTGAGACCGATTATGAAGGGACGTTCTTCTTGCCCGACTCTCCCGACTACAAGGTGATAGATGACGAGGAAGGCGAACGCGAGTTTGTGGAGCGCCACCGTCCCTATCCCCTGACACCCCTGGAGGCAGGCCTGTTGGCGGAATACGACTCCGTGCAGGCTGTCCGCCGCAACGCCCCACCCAGTGTGCGCAAGAAGAACTTTACAAAAGACGTGCTTTGGGACATTTTCGGCGAACACCTGTTCCACCGCATCAGGGGCAGGTTTGGGCCTGAAGACAGAGGCTATTTCCGTCTGTCCCCCATTCTCAACCCCCTATATTTCAGTTATACAGGCCGTCGTGGTTTCACCTACCGCCTCAGTGCGAACATCAGTTACACGCTCTCTCCCAACAGTGAGATCCTCATACGCCAGAAGATGGGCTACTCGTTCAAGTGGCACCGGTTTTATGTGGAAGCCCCAGTCACATACACGTTCGACAAGGCCCATGAGGGAAACATCAAGCTTACCTTCAAGGATGGCAATCAAATCACCAACTCAACCGTGATTGACATCCTGAAGGAAGAGAAGGGTGACACGATAGACTGGGATAACCTCGACCTGGAATACTTCAAGCACCAACAGTTGGATTTCACGATGCACTACAACATCACCCCATTCCTGGGGCTGGAGGCAGGCATTCTGAAAAACCGCTGGATGGCCGTGTCGAGCGATGGGTTCATCATCACGGGCAAACCCCAGGTTTATGAGTCGACATCTTTTCACACTGAGGCCAAAGTGTTGCCTCTCGGCAAGCAGGGCCCCGTGTTCACGGTCGACTACGAACGGTCGATCAACGGATTGAGCAAAGACAAAATGAACTATGAGCGATGGGAGTTTGATTTTTCATATCTGAAGAAACTCTCCTGCATCAGGTCGGTGTCGCTCCGTGTGGGTGGAGGTTTCTACACTACCCATACCACAGGAGTCTATTTTCTTGACTATACTAATTTCAGGGAGAACAATATCCCCGGCGGATGGAACGACGACTGGAGCGGAGAATTCGAGTTGTTGCACCGCAACTACTACAACGCCTCCAAATACTACCTCAGGATGAACGCCACCTATGAGTCGCCATTCCTTCTTATGTCGTGGATTCCGGTCATTGGACACACCATAGAGAAGGAACGATTCTACATAAGTGGTCTGCGGGCCAACAAACTCAGCCATTATGCGGAGATTGGTTACAGTTTCACCAACCGTTTTGTGTCGCTTGGATGCTTCATGGCCCTCAAGAGGGGGCGCTACAATGGTATGGGTGTAAGAGTTGGTTTCGAACTCTTCAACGGATGGTAACCATGAGCCAACGGCAAGTTTTTTATGCATTGACAAAAAAAACCTCACCGATTTTTTGGCGGGTCGGGAAAAATTGCTACCTTTGCATCCGTAAAACAAAACAGGAGCGTAGCTCAGTTGGTTTAGAGCGCTTCAGTCACATTGAAGAGGTCATCGGTTCGAGCCCGATCGTTCCTACAAAGCCAGGCATTTTGACCTGGCTTTTTTCATCATTAACCAACTATTTCTGACATGAAGAAAAGCATCCTCACCTTAGTGCTCATCCTATGCACCATGCTCTCGTTCGCCCAGTCGCCACGAGAGGAAATCAAGGAAAACATATTCAGGTCGGGCAGCAACTACTATGCCTACCCCGGTCCATTGCAAGAGAGGCTCACTCCTTCACCGCCCAACTATGCTCCATTTTATATCAGCCATTATGGCCGTCATGGGTCGCGCTACCTCATCAACGACAGCGACTACGACAAGGCTTTCAAGACGCTAAGCCGAGCCGATTCTCTGAACCAACTCACCCCGTTTGGAAAGGACGTGCTGCGCAGGGTGGCGCTGATACGTGAGGATGCCCATCTACGGCATGGTGAACTGACACTCCGCGGAGCGGAACAGCATCAAGGTATAGCCCGCAGAATGATTGAACGGTTCCCCCGGGTGTTTGAGGGCGTGACCGATATCGACGCCAAGAGCACGGTGGTGATACGTTGCATCCTTTCGATGGAGAATGCCCTGCATGCCCTATTGCGCGTGAATCCGCTCCTGCAGGTCAGGCACGATGCCAGTGAGCACGACATGTGGTATATGAATTTCCACGACGCCCAGCTGAGCAAGGCCCGCTTTGCGCCAGAAATAGAGAAGCAATACGACGAGTTCTGCAAGCGCCACCAGCACAATGACCGTATCATGAACTCGCTGTTCAACGACAAGAAATACTGGAGCAACCAAGTGAATGCCCAAGACCTGTCCTATCATCTTTTCAAGATGGCCAGCAACATCCAGAGCACGGAACTACGCCATGAGGTGAGCCTATACGATGTGTTCAACGAGGATGAACTCTACGACATGTGGCTCCAGACCAATGCCTGGTGGTATATCAACTATGGTCCCAGTCCGATGAACGGTGGCATTGCGCCCTATTCGCAGCGCAACCTGCTTAGCGTGATGATTGCAGAGGCCGATAGTTGTCTGCGTCTTCCCCATCCTGGAGCCACCCTGCGCTACGGCCATGAGGTGTGCGTGATGCCTTTGGCATGCTTGCTCGAACTCGACGATTTCGGCAAGCCTATCGTCGACCTTGAGATGCTCGATGATGAGGGCTGGGCCTGTTACAAGATCTTTCCGATGGGCTGCAACATCCAGTTGGTATTCTATCGTCCTGTCACAGGAGAAGGCGACATCTTGCTGAAGGTGCTGCTCAATGAGAACGAGGCCCGTCTGCCCCTACCCCCTGTGGATGGTCCATACTACAAATGGAGCGACTTCCGTACTTACTTCTTGAAGAAATTGGGAGATTTTCATCTGTAGCAAACGGTCAAGATTGCAAGAAACTGTAGAAGCCGAAAAGGCTTCAGGCTACTGAATTCAGAGGATAAAATTGGGAGAAAAAACTAATGGGCGTGGCGCCACCCGGCGCCGCGCCCATTTCATATAAAGTATTATGTAGAAATGATAGTACGCTTTTAAACAAACACAAGAGTGAAATCTTGCATCATCTTTTGTTAAAAATGATTAAACAGATTACAAGATGACAGCCGTACCACTGCACGACACCATCAGCATCGATCCGGCGTTGCCAATCGTCTCGTAGTCGAAATCGATGCCCACAACGGCATTTGCACCCATGGCTGCCGCCCTTTGCTGCAATTCGGCGAGCGAGGTGTCCTTGGCCTCTCTCAGCGTGCGCTCGTATGTGCCGCTTCGTCCGCCGAAGAAGTCCGTAATCGACGCTTTGAAGTCCTTGATGACATTGGCGCCGATGATTGTCTCACTGGTGACGACGCCGATATAATTGCGAATGGGATGACCCTCGATCGTTGGTGTTGTAGATAGAATCATGATAATAAATTGTTTTGTTAGCGCAAAAATAGTAAAAAAAGGCGAAACAAAGGAAAAATATTTTGCCTCTTGGTTTTTTTTCACTAATTTCGCCACAATTATAACATTAATTTAATAGGATATGAGAAAAGTGATATTTACAATAGCAATGTCCGTACTTATGGTGAGTTGCGGCAGTGGTCAACCATCTTCCACCTCGAAAGAATCAGCCGATCCTGCATCGGAAAAGTCGACGACGACATCCCAAAAGAAATCAAATGGTGACGTTCTGCAGCGAGTGGAGCAAATCTATCAGGATGTGTTTTCCATGTACGCAGAAGCCAGTGAGAATGAGGGTCCCATTACTGAATCTCCCGACGAGAAATACTGTTCGAAATCGTGGAACGATCTGTTGGAGAAGGTGATTGAATACGACACCACCCACCATCCCGATGACATCGGTTTCTTCGAGGCCGACTACTGGGTCATGGGGCAGGATTTTGACCATCCTACTGTCAGCAACCTGAAATTGGTGGAACAGAAAGGCGACCGTGCCGTAGTGGATTTGGATATCAACAATTTTGAGGTGATTCATGTCCGTCTTGAGATGGTGAACGAGCGCGGAGACTGGTATATCGACACCTTTATTGACCTTGACAATGATTTGAACTGGAAAAAGGAGATGGAGGACTACCTAAAAGAATCGTAATCATGCCAAGATTGCTCATCCTCCTCTTTTGTCTGATCACCCCATGCCTCTCTTATGGTGAGGGTATGTTGGGATCCCTGATTTCCGACTCCACATTGAACAACATTGTGGAGCCGAGTCGTTTTAAGCCCCTACCCCTTGCCTCATCTTCCTATTGGCGGGAGGCGCTCCCCAATGCCCTCAGGGCTGGCTATATCGCCCTTGGTGAGCAGCACCTCAACGAACCATGGCCCACGCTCAACGCCACCTTGTTTGCCGAGAACAAACTCAATGGCAACCGTGTGCGCTATGAGGCCGCCTGTTTTGCCAAGCGCAGGATGCTGGCCGAACTCGTGATGGCCGAGGTCGCCGAGGGGAAAGGCCGCTTCCTCGACGCCATCACCGACGGGTTGTGGAGTCATCTCGAGGAGACTTGGTGGGGTATTCCGGCTCATTATTCCACGGTCTACCCCATCCCCAGTGACCAAACGGTCGACCTGTTCAACGCCGAGACAGCCAGTATGATTGCATGGACGTCATATATCCTTGCCGACAGTCTCGACGCCCGCTCTCCGCTCATCCGGAAACGTGTCGACGAGGAGATTACCCGTCGAATCCTCATTCCCTCTCTCTCCACGAACTACTGGTGGAAACGCGCCGGGATGAATTGGAATCCGTGGATTTGCAGCAATTGGCTTACCTGTGCGCTGATTTGCGAGCACGACCGAAACCGCCAACTCTCTGCCATCCGGCAGATTGCTGACGCACTCGACCATTTCATCGACTCCTATCCCGACGATGGTGGCTGCGACGAGGGTCCGGGCTACTGGGACCGTGCGGCAGCCTCGCTCTATGAAGCCCTCAACTTGCTCTCTCTGGCCAGCAACGGAGCGATAGACCTGAGCCAGAATGCCAAAATCCAAGCGATGGGCAGTTACGCCTATAAGACCTACATACAAGATGGGTATTGCACCAATTTCGCCGACTCACACGACAACAAGTCACTCCTCCAGGTGAATATCCTGTACCCCTTCGGCCTCTATCTGCACGACAACGTGATGAGGTCGTTTGCCAAATATCTCTGGCAAGGACCTGAAAAGGCCGGAAAAGTGTACGCCAAGAGCGGCAACTTCCCCACGCTCGGCCGAGAGCTGTTTTTCCTGAGCCACTTCTCCCAGTTTGACACCGAAGAAGCCCTTGAGCCACAACTCCCCAACGTGTGGCTGCCCCACCTGCAGGTGATGGCTGCCCGCAACAAGTCGGGCCTGTATGTAGCCATGAAGGGCGGCCATAACGACGAGAGCCACAACCACAACGACGTAGGCAGTTTCATCGTCTACGCCAACGGTAGTCCGGTGCTCATCGATCCCGGTGTAGGCGAATACACGGCGAAGACCTTTGGTGCCTCACGCTACGAGATATGGACCATGCAGTCGGGCTACCACAACCTGCCCCAAATCAACGGCCACGACCAGCAACAAGGCAAGACCTATGCCGCCCGTGCCGTGAACTATAAGAAAGGGAGGCTGACCATGGACCTGGCAGGCGCCTATCCTGAGGATGCCCATGTGAAGGAATGGCTCCGCACGGTGAGCCTTCACGCGAATAGTGTGGAAGTGGCCGAACACTATGAATTGTCGGCAATTACAGGTGAGACCTCCATCATGCTGATGACCACCCTCGAGCCCAAACAAGAAAAAGGGAGGATTCTTTTGGGTAGCCGACATGTTGTATACAATCCTTCGCAGTTGGAAGCCGACGTAGAGGACATTTCAATGCTGCTCGACCCATTGCTGAAGGAAGTATGGGGCAAGCGTATGTTCCGCATCAAACTAAAAGTGAAGGGCAGCGAGACCAGAGGACATTTGCGCTACCGGATAGAGTAGCCTCCTTACCAATGCCTGCTTTTCTGGATGTATTTCCGCAGACGGTCTTTGTGGATGACGAAATGAGAGATGCCGTCGGCATAGGCCCCAATCTGGTAGGGTTGGAAACTGAAAATGACATTGTTGCCTAAAACAGCTACCTGGGGCAAGTCATTGTCACCGATATCATATCCACGATTGGTCATCTCGCCAATGAGCACGTTCTTCACCTCGTCCAAAGAGCCGGGCTGGAAAAGACTGTTGTTGTTCACCACTTCACGCCTTTTCATGTCGAATGTGATGTAGCGCTCGAGTGGCAGGTCGTGTGCTCCATAGGAATAGTAATTGGTGGAAACGAAGAACGTGATATACTTGTCACTGACATACCTGGGCGTGATGAAGATGCGCAGATAGCACATGGGAAATGAAAAGTCCAGGTTTTTCAGATAGTACACCTGGCGCATGTAGATATCCCTGAAATGGTCGACGATGGACTGACCGTCTTTGATGTCCTCTATCTCGAAAGCCTCGGGATGCTGCCTTTTCAGCACTGCTGTGGGCAATGCGTTCTGGCTGATGTTCTGCTCAAGGTACACATCATCATAGTAGAGCATGTCGAGGTTGGTGAAATTATCAATATAGTTGATGAGCCAATACCTCAGGAAATCCCACTGCTCACCTTCGGCCGAAGGGAAATCTAGCACAATCTTGTAACCGAAATTGTTGGTGTCACAAGCCTTGAAATTGCATGGTGACACCGACTCGCACCTGGTGAAGAGATCAGGAAACTTATTGTCAACCAACATTTCGTGATTTTCCATCCCTTCGAGCGGCTTTGACACCCTTTCCACACCAAGGTATGCACAAAGGTCACCATTCTGGTAGAGCGTGTCGGAAGGTATGGCTGGTCCGATGACAAAAGTTTCCCTTTTTTCAGAAAGCAATGAGAGGAAATGCACATTCTCGTAGTCTTCGAACAGCAAATAATACTCCACACCATTGATGTTCATCAACGAGTCGGAAGTGCCATTCTTCACATCGTCGATGAAGCCCGCATATTGTTGTGCCCATCCGAAAGAGGGGAACAAGGTCGTGAGAATCACGAAAAAAACACAGCGTAACTTCCTGAAACACATATCATTAATACATTTTGCACCAATTGCCGAGAATATCTGTCAAAAAATAGAATGCGAAATTACAGTTTTTTGTCCAAACACAAGTATCGTGTGCTGACTTTTTCCGTCAGAGATTGTTAAATTTATCTAAATTGATTGATTGCCTGCGCCACCTCGACTGCCTCTTGAGTGGTGAGTTCGGGTCCAATGGGCAGACTGACCTCTTGCTGGTGAATACGTTCGGTCACTGGCAGCGACATGTCAGCCCATTGGCTATAACACTGTTGATGGTGAGGAGGAACGGGATAATGGACCTCGGTCTCAACGCCATGGTCAAAGAGGTGTTGCCGGAGTCTGTCGCGCTCGGCACACAGCACGGGATATTGATGCCACACATTCTCCCCACCAGGAGAGAACTGCGGTTTGCACACAAGCGGGTTTTGGATATGTTGGTCATAGCATTGTGCTATGTTTCTGCGACTTTCATTATCCTCGTTCAAGTATTTCAGTCGTACCCGGAGCACTGCCGCCTGCAACTCGTCCATGCGGCAGTTTCGTCCCATCACAGAGAATTCATATTTTCGGGCCGAGCCATAATTGCGCAGCATCCTGATGTTCTCTGCCAGAGTATGGTCGTCGGTAGTCACGGCACCCGCATCACCCATGGCACCAAGGTTCTTCGTGGGATAAAAACTATGCCCGGCGGCATCGCCCAGCGCCCCTGTGGTCTGTTGCCCGAATCGGCATCCATGGGCTTGAGCATTGTCCTCCACCAGTTTCAGACCATATTTGCGGGCCAGTTCACCTATGCGCTGCGTAAATGCGCATCTGCCATAGAGATGGACGATGAGAATGGAACGTGTCTTCGCCGTGATGGCCTCCTCGATAAGGTTGTCATCAATCTGCATCGTAACGGGCGAAGGTTCCACAAGTACAGGCACCAGACCGTTTTCAGAAATGGCCAGGATAGATGCGATATAGGTATTGGCTGGAACGATGACCTCATCACCCGGTGCCATCAGTCCCATTTGGATATATGCGCGGTAGATAAGGGTGAGGGCATCAAGTCCGTTGCTCACCCCCACACAATATTTTGTTCCGACAAACTGGGCATATTCCTCCTCAAAATGCCTCAGTTCGTCGCCAAGCAGATACCATCCCGAATCCACCACACGGCACACAGCCTGGTGTATCTCCTCATCGTGCATCCGCATTCTCTTTTCAAGATTCACAAACCTGATCATGCTACAAAGGTAGTGCAAGACGAGTGGAAAACCAAACAAAACACGAAGTTTTTGTTTGGTTTCTCGAGGCGAAGCCTACCTTCGCCACAAAGTGGCAAAGGTGCGCAAACCGAGCGCAATGCAAAATAAATCAATATTTATTTTCAATGCCGAGGTGCCGCCTACCTTCGCCGCGTAGCGGCAAAGTCACTGAAGCTGCCGACGACTGGCTGATATCTCCCGCCATCAAGTTGGAGGCATGGCGAGTGAAAAGCAAATTATAATTGGTAAAATCCATGCTATTTTCATTGTGACACGATTACGCTGTTGTGAAAAAAAACGATTAAATTCTTTTTTTTTCCCATTGTTTGCAGTATCTTTGCAAAAAAATTGTGCGTGCCCATTGGCCGCGCACCAAAAACTTAGACATGAAAAGAATTCTCATCAGCCTATTGGTAGTGTTTTCGTTCGGTGCCCTCCATGCCCAGGAATGGCGTGACGAGAACCGTTACCACGATCCCTTCGACATCTATTTTGGTCCTACCGTTGGTGTGGCCGCCTCAAACATGACAGAATATGATGGCAAATTTAAGTTCGGTCCCGAGATAGGTGCTTTCATTCAGACTTATTTCTGCAATCATTTCGGTATGAGCTTTGAGTTGAACTACTCACGCGAGGGAACACGCGATGCATGGCAAAGTTTTCAACCCGACCGAGCTGGTGGACCTTACGACTATAGCATGGACTATATCAATACCATCTATAAGATGCGCTATTATCCCATGCATCGTATGAATGTTTTCCTTGGTTTCAAGTTTGGCGTCCACATCAACGCTTCGTGTACGCTCGATGGCAAGTCGACCGACATCAAGGGTGCCCTTCGTCGCCGTGCAGGTCATATCATAGGTGGTTTTGGCTATGAGCTCGACAAACTGAACATTGAGGCCTACTATTGCTTCCCTATCAGTCATTTGAGGAACAGTGAGTCGGAGGCAGGTTGGCGTGCATTACGTGATGCCAAGGAGAATGTGTTCATGCTTACATTAGGCTATCGCATCAAGATTTACTAATCACGAATATCACATTATTAAATATATAGTTTGTGGTTTGAGATTTAAGATTTGGGGTTTGAGGGAAATCTCAAACCATAAGCATCGTGCAAGCAGAGAGCAATAGAGCTTGCTCTAATTGCCGAGGCGCCGCCGATGTTCATCATTCGAAACATGATAAATCTCCAATCTCAAACCTCAAACCTCAAATCTTAATTCAGGAATTCGCGGATGCTCTCGAGTGGAATGCCGAAGTTGAAATTGTCGCTACCCACAAGTTTGGCGAAATTCACAGCCACCACATGGCCATTTTCATTGACCACCGGACTGCCGCTCGAACCTTGTACGGTGGGGATGCTGTAGGTGACACGCTCTCCATCAGGAGTCTGTGTGATTCTGCCGCTGGTCATCTGCACACTGATACCCTTCTGGGTGTTGGCGAGCGCCAGGCCTGCGTTGTAGCCAATCATATAGAGTTGCTGGTCGATTTTGAGTTTTGCCTCACTGTCCTTTCCGTTGAAATAACTCTTGTTTCCATCTCCTGCGAACCTGAAGACATAGGCATCCTTGGGAGTGGTCTTGCTGTCGAGTTGGAGCAAGGCGAGATCGGCATTCTCCTTATCCGACACCTTCAATATCTTGCAGGGGTTCTTGACGAGGAAATCGGCGGGCGACTTCACTTTCTCGCCATCATAGGAAATGCCGATGTTGCACACCGTACTCACCTTGATGGCATCAAGATTGGTGGTTTGAATGGTCCTTGCTGTCTGCGAGAGTTGCTCATAGATTTTCTTCAGCCTGTTTTGCTCGGCAACGATTTGCGCCAACTGACCCTCATCACCGGCAATGATATTTCCGAAGAAATCGTATTCCATATATTGCGATTTCTGTGCCTCAAGCATATTGTATTTCGACAGCACCTGCCGGGCCGACATGGCACATTGCATGAGCGTGGCCCTGAGGATTGTCGCCAGATTGGCCTTGAGCTGCGCCTGGTCGATATCAGTGATGGCCACATGTCGGTTGGTGATGAATTTTCCGTCATCACTGACGAAGAAGCCCGTTCCATTGAGCATCTGCGCATTTTGCTTCGCCTCCCGCTCATCGCTGGTGAAACCTTGTAGGTTGCCATTGCTGTCGATACCCGTAAAGAACAATTTGTTTCCGGTGGGCATTTCCACCTGGTAATAGAACTTGTTGAGCACAAGCACCACCCCACTCTTCTGTTCCTCGAAAATCTCCTCTGCCGATTTCTTTCCACACGATGCCATAAGGAGAGGAATGAGCAAGAGGGTGGCAAAAAAATACTTTCTCATAATATAATGATTTGATTGGAAAATGACCGATTTGATGTAACAGCGACCATCTATTTGGGTGCAAAAGTATGACTTTGCATTGATATTTGAAATTATTTTGGCGATTTTTTGCACAGATTGACACATACGCTCAAAAACAGACAAAATTTTTAACCATTGAAACAATATTTTAGGTTAAAGCGTGTTTATAAAAAGTTAGAATAAAAAGCGAATTTATCTCAACTCATAAAAGGAACTAGTTATGTGTGGAATAGTAGGATACATCGGAACGCGCGAAGCCTATCCCGTACTGATTGAAGGATTGAAACGCCTGGAATACAGAGGTTACGACTCGGCTGGAGTGGCACTCATCAATGGCTCGAGCCAGTTGAACATTTACAAGGAGAAAGGCAAGGTTTCCAACCTTGAGGAATATGTCTCCTCGCACGACACATCGGGCTCCATCGGCATTGCCCATACCCGTTGGGCCACCCATGGTGAGCCATCGTCGGTGAACGCACACCCCCATCTTTCAGAGAGCGGCCGACTTGCATTGGTGCACAACGGCATTATCGAGAACTACGCCAACATCAAAGAATACCTGATCGGAAAAGGATACCATTTCAAGAGCAGTACCGATACCGAGGTGCTGGTGCAACTGATTGAGTTCGTGCAGCAGCGTTTCCATCTTGAACTTGGTCTGGCCGTGCTCTATGCCCTACGCCGCGTGGTGGGAGCCTATGCCATTGCCGTTCTCGACCGCGAACATCCCGACACCTTGATTTGCGCCCGAAAGAGCAGTCCGCTGGTGGTAGGCATCGGTGAGGACCAATCGGAATTCTTTCTGGCCTCCGACGCACTTCCCATTGTGGGTTACACCAAACACATCGTATACCTGAACGACGAGGAGGTGGCCGAGATACGCCGTGGCGAGGAGATAACTATTAAGAACTTGGCCAACTGGCATGAGGTGGTGGCACCCAACGTGCACGATGTGGACATCGACCTCGACAAGTTGGAGAAAGGTGGCTATCCTCACTACATGCTCAAGGAGATTTTCGAACAGCCCCGTTGTATAGCCGACTGCATGCGTGGCCGTCTCCTGCCCAAGGAGAAGAAGATTGTGCTAAGCGCCATCAACCTGCACAAGGATCAGCTGGTGAATGCCAACCGTTTCATCATCGTGGCTTGTGGCACCTCATGGCATGCCGGCCTGATAGGCAAGCAACTGATAGAGGAGTTCTGCAAGGTGCCCGTTCAGGTAGAATATGCCAGTGAGTTCCGTTACCGCAATCCCGTGATACGCCCCGACGATATTGTGATTGCCATCTCGCAGAGTGGTGAGACCGCCGACACACTGGCCGCCTTCAACCTGGCCAAGGCCAATGGCGCACTATGTTTTGGCATCGTCAATTCTGTGGGTTCAAGTATTGCACGTGCCTCCGACACCGGCATTTATATTCATGTGGGACCGGAGATTGGTGTTGCTTCTACCAAGGCCTTCACCGGTCAGGTGACAGTGCTGACCTTGTTTGCCCTCGCCTTAGGGTATGAGAAGGGCACGCTCGACCGTCAGGTGTATGAGGAGAACATCGAGGAATTGTCGCACATACCTGAGAAGATAGAGCGTATCCTGGCCCAGAACGATTATATCCGCGACATTGCCCGTACCCTCACCTATGCCCGCAATACCCTTTATATGGGCAGGGGCATGAACTACCCCGTGGCTATGGAAGGTGCGTTGAAGTTGAAGGAAATCAGTTACATCCACGCCGAAGGCTATCCCGCCGCCGAAATGAAACATGGTCCGATAGCCCTGGTTGATGAGAACATGCCCGTGGTGTTTGTGGCCACTCACCATCGCCTGTACAAGAAAGTCATCAGCAACATCCAGGAGGTGATAGCCCGCAATGGCCGTATCATTGCAGTGGTGACTGAAGGCGACCAGGAGGTGAAGCGCCTCTCGTCGTTTGTGATCGAGATTCCTGAGACCCTTGGCACATTGGCTCCGCTACTTTCCGTGATTCCGCTGCAGTTGATTGCCTATCACGTGGCCGTGGTGAAAGGTCTGAATGTAGACCAGCCCCGCAACCTGGCCAAGAGCGTCACCGTGGAATAGACGGGGTGCAGCGCCCTGGCATAACATGAGTCATAAATTTGGTCGCTCCGCTCAAAATCAAAAAAATCTTTCTCAAATCCATTTATTCGGAATAGAATCTTGTTAATGAGAAATATAGAAGATTTTATTATAGGTTTTGAAAGATTTTGAGCGAAGCGACCTCTTTTTGGGATATCAATAAAACCATACAAAAACACCGGTCCTCACAGCAGTCGCTTCTCTGTAAGTGACTCTTGTGAGGACCGGTGATTTTTATAGTTGTGTCGTTACTTTCCTATGCAGTGGTACTCGAATCCGTATTCCTCGAGTTCCTCTTTGTCGTAGATGTTTCGGCCGTCGATGACGAGCGCGTTCTTCATGGTCTTTTTCATCACACCCCAACTGGGCAGGCGGAATTGCTTCCATTCGGTGAGCATGAGCATAGCGTCGGCATCGAGCACAGCGTCGTACATATCCTTGGCATATTCCACCTTGTCGCCTATCCTTCGCTTGCATTCGTTCATGGCCACAGGGTCGAAAACACGCACCTTGCAACCAGCCTCGAGCAACAGCGAGATGGTGACCAGCGAGGTGGCCTCTCTCATATCATCGGTCTCGGGTTTGAAAGCCAGTCCCCAGATGGCGATGGTCTTGCCCTTGAGGTCGCCATTGAAAACCTTCTTCAGTTTTTCAAAGACCACTCTTTTCTGACGCTCATTCACATCCTCCACAGCCTTGAGCACCTGCATCTCGTATCCGCTTTTCTCTGCGGTTTTGATGAGCGCCTTCACATCCTTGGGGAAGCAGCTGCCACCATATCCACAACCAGGATAGAGGAACTTGCGCCCGATGCGCGTGTCGGCACCTATGCCCTGACGCACCATCTCAACGTCGGCGCCCACGAGTTCGCAAAGGTTGGCAATGTCGTTCATGAAACTGATACGGGTAGCCAGCATCGAGTTGGCCGCATATTTGATCATCTCGGCCGAAGGGATATCGGTGAAGATGACCCTGAAATTGTTGAGCAGGATGGGACGGTAGAGACGGGTCATCAACGAGCGGGCCCTGTCCGACTCCACACCCACTATCACGCGGTCGGGACTCATGAAGTCCTTGATGGCGGCACCCTCCTTGAGGAACTCGGGATTGGAAGCCACGTCGAAAGGTATGTTCTCACCTCGTTTGTCGAGTTCTTCCTGAATGACGGCTTTCACCTTCTTCGCCGTTCCCACGGGAACAGTGGATTTGGTCACGAGCACTGTATATCTCTTGATATGCTGTCCGAACTCGCGTGCCACGCTGAGCACATATTTCAAATCAGCGGAGCCATCCTCGTCGGGTGGTGTTCCCACGGCGCTGAACACCAGGTTCACCTCTTCGATCACCTCCTTGAGGCTGGTTGAGAAGCGCAGCCTTCCGGCGGCGACATTCTTTCTCACCATCTCTTCGAGTCCAGGCTCATAGATCGGGATAATACCATTTTTCAGTTTTTCGATTTTTTGCTCGTCGATGTCGACACAGGTGACGTGCACACCCATCTCGGCAAAACAAGCACCACTGACAAGACCCACATAACCGGTCCCTACTACTGCTACATTCATAATCAATTAGTTAGAAAATGATGGTTCTTGAACCCCATCATGTACAAATGAAAAGTTGTTATTGATAAAGGTCGATATTGTAATCGAATGGTGTGTGAAGCTCGCTCAGCAAGGGATGATGCTTGTCTTTCTCCGACAATATGATCTTGTCGGCTGGCAACCTCCAATCGATGTTGAGTTGCGGGTCGTCCCAAGCCACGCCACCTTCGCTCTCGGGGTGATAGAACTCGTCGCACTTATACTGGAATACAGCAGTTTCGGAGAGTACGCTGAACCCATGGGCAAAGCCCCTGGGGATGAAGAGCATCTTCCGGTTCTCGGCCGACAGTTCCACGGCCACGCTCTTTCCGTATGTAGGTGAGTCCTTGCGGATGTCGACAGCCACGTCGAGCACCGTGCCCTCGATTACTCTCACCAGTTTGCTTTGGCAGAAAGGCCATTTCTGGTAATGCAATCCGCGCAGCACGCCATACGATGACTTGCTCTGGTTGTCCTGCACGAAATTCACCGTGCGCACCAACTTGTCGAAAAGCCGTTTGGAATACGACTCATAAAAATATCCTCTTTCGTCCTCGAAAACGGTGGGCTTAACTACAACCACACCCTCAATATCAGTTTTAATTATTTCCATTCAAATCTTTTCTTAAAATTCAAGGCGCAAAATTACTCAAAAAAAATGAGATGTGAGCACATTTCCCGAAAAAACCGCTTTTCGTGCATGAGGGTTGCGAAAAAAATCGTAATTTTGTGGCAAAAGAGCCAAATCATTTTTCACCACAATATGGTATCAACGAATCATCATTGTATCAAATAATCATCACATGAAGAAAAGAAACACCATCCTATTGTTATTGTTGCTTGCCGCACAGGTGCTTATGGCACAAGGCTACAAGCAAGTGAACGACATTGCCTACAGCAAGAAGACCGACGCCTACTCTCTGGAGCGCCTGAAGCTCGACGTATATTATCCCGAGGGAGTGAAAGACTGTCCAGTCATCGTATGGTTCCATGGCGGCGGCCTGGAGGCTGGCAGCAAGGAGATTCCTTGGAAACTGAAGGAGAAAGGCCTCGTGGTGGTGGGCGTGAACTACCGTCTGCTGCCCAAAGTGACCATCAAGGAGACCCTTGACGATGCCGCAGAGGCTGTGGCGTGGGTATTCAAGAACATCGCCTCGTATAATGGCGACCCCAAGAAAATGGTGGTCACGGGGCATTCGGCGGGAGGATATATCTCGATGATGCTCTGCCTCGACAAGAAATGGTTGGCCAACTATGGTACTGACGCAGACGACGTGATGCTCTATGTGCCGTTCAGCGGACAAGCCATCACCCACTACAATGTGCGCAAGATGCAAGGCATCCCACCACTACAACCCACCATCGACGAGTATGCCCCACTCTATTGGGTTAGAAAGGACTGCCCACCACTGGTTCTTATCTGTGGTGACCGCGAGTTGGAACTTTATGGCCGATATGACGAGAACCAGTATCTTGAACGGATGATGAAACTCGTAGGCCATCAACACACCTATCTTTATGAGATCGACGGCCATGGCCATGGAGGAATGGTGGAGCCATCGTTCCATATCCTTGAGACCCACCTGAACAAGATGTTGGGAAAGCAAGTGAATCCATGATTTTTCAGGAGTGAAGAAGTTCAAGTGTGCAGAAGTTCAGGAGTGCAGACATTACTTTTGCCAATAATCGTTGCATCTAATGTGTTGATTATCGTGCTATTGTCTGAACTCCTGAACTTCTGAACTCCTTAACTCCTAATACAGCCGCCTCAATCGTTTTTGTAGTCGAAGCCCAGAACGTCGAGATAGCCTCCCGTTTGTTTGGTGGCATAGCAGAAGATGGCGAACTTTGAGCCCATGAAAAGCTTTCGGTAATCGAACCTCATTTTGTATGGAGTTCCGATCTGCTTCCATGTTTTACCATCCAGGCTGTAAGAGAACACGGCCATGTCGGAATGAGGCATGAAATCGGCATCTATACGCAGCCAAACTTTCGGCTGCTTGAGAAGCACGGTCTCCACCACCTTCTCATCTACTTTTTGCACATGCTTGTCTCTGTTGCCGAGGTCCACTTCTTGTTCCGACATCGACAATTCCATACGTCGCCCGTTCTTTTTCACGGTAAGCACCCCACTCTGCCCATTAAAGGCAGACAGTCCGGCACAGTCGCCGTCACGAAGATGCGAGAGGTCGAGTTCCACCACACCACTGCACTGAGGTCCCTCCATACGTTGCGTGATGGTGTTGGGAGCCAGATAGAGATTGGGCACCACCCTGCTGGTCTTCAGTCTCAAAGCACCCGGCCGCTCGGTGAGCGACCATGCCCCATCTACGGGGTTATGGTTCCACTGCCAGTGCAAGCCAAGGGAAGGGCTATCGAAATCGTCGCTCCTCACAATGGATGGCAATGGCTCGCAGGCCACCGGTTTTTTCATTCTGGTGGGGATACGTCCATTGAAGTCGCCCAGCATGGGCCATCCATTAATCCATCGGCAAGGCATCAGCGTGAGCACACGTCCCACACCACCGCGGTCCTGGAAGATGACTCCATACCACTCACCATTCTGGCTATCCACGATAGTACCCTGACCGGCATGGGAGAAGCCTCCGAAATCCGACTCCAGGATGACGTTTTTCTCATAAGGTCCCTTGATGTTGTCGGCCCTGTAGCACACTTCGCGGCGATGACGGCCCGGGGCATAGACATGTGATATCATCAAGAGATAGTATTTGCCGTTATGCTTGATCATACGGGAACCTTCGAGCAGACCTGTCTCATCGGCCTCGCGCTGGAAGATTTTCATGTTCGACCCTTCCACAACACCAGAGAAGTCGCTTTTGAGTTCACACATCTCACCTGTTCCATACACCACATACACCCTGTCGTCATCGTCGAAGAACAGCGAGGCATCGTGGAAATGGCGCAATCGGGCCTGCAGCGTCCATTTTGTGGTGGGGTCATCGGTAGAGAAGATATACGTGTCGCCCGTCGACCCGGCCTCATTGGGTGCCAGAAGCGCATAAAACTTGCCCTTGTGGTACTTGAGCGACGTGGCCCATTGCCCACGCCCGTACGCCGTTCCTGCACCCTCTGGCGAACCGTCAAGGTCGTATTTAGGAGAATCGGTGAGTCGGTCGAAAATATAGCTCACTGTTTCCCAGTTGACCAAGTCTTTCGACCTCATAACGGGTGCACCGGGCATCAGGTGCATCGTGGTAGTTACCAGATAGTAATACTCGCCTACGCGGATGACATCGGGGTCGGGCAGGTCGGCCCAGGCCATCGGGTTGCACACCGTCTCACGAATCGACTTCGACACGTATTTGATGGCATCCTCGAGTCCACGCTTCCAGTAGCCCCAATCATGGTCTCCACTGAGCACCCTCATCTCGTAGGGAATCTGCTTCTCGCGTAGCGCCTTCACAAAATCCATGTTGCCCTCGAGCGTGAAATCCTGGTCACCGCAATCGATAAACCATCCTATCTGCTTCCATCTTGTCACATCCGACTCGCTGCCGTTCTCCACAATCTTGATGGGATTGTGGCGCTCCACATTCTGCTGTCGCCACTCACCCAAGGGGTCGTTCTTGAGGAAGTCGAGCGGCTGGCGCCTCAGATAAGCGCTCATGGCATAGACCACATTGAACATCTCGGGATGGCGCAGTCCGTAACCAACGGCACCGCCACCTCCCATCGAGAATCCTGCTACCGAGCGCATCGACCGCCGTGTGTCTACCCTGTAGTTCTGTTCCACATAGGGAATGAGTTCCTTGAAAAAATAGTCCTCATAGGTCCACTCCGGTTCATTGAACCATATCATCTTTCCTCCCTCGTTGGCTTCGGCACAGATGATAATCATGGGAGTCATCTCGCCCGAGGCTGTGAGCTGGTCGACCACCTGCTGCAACTTGCCAAACTCTACCCACTGTGTGCTTGGACATCCTCCACCATGCAACAGATAGAGCACGGGATAGCTTTTGCCCGATGTGTCGTAGTCGGCAGGGAGGCAAACGATATAATCCCTTTGCTGGATACCTGCGAGCAGTTTACAGGGCATCTGTCTTACTTCCACACGGCATCCTGCCATGCTGCAGATGGTAGTGAAAAAAACGAGGAGAGAGGTGATGAACAATTTTTTCATGACTTGCAATGATTTGGGTTATTTTACGATTGCAAAAATACGAAAAAGAAAGATTGTGCCCAAGCCAGAATGTATTAAATAGTTTTGAATTTGTAAATGAGGCATGTTTTCATGGCTTTCTCTTTTGGGGTGTGGCCAGTCTGACGCCTGACCCACAGTGGCTGATAAGAGTGGGAGGGCAAACCTCAAACATCGTGCAAGCCGAGAGCAATAGAGCATGCTCTAATTGCCGAGGCGCCTCTAATGTTCATCATGCAAAGCAAGATAAATCTCAAACCTTAATTCTCAATTCTCAATTCTCAAATCATAATTGCAAATAATTGTACGTGAAAGGTGTGATATCGAGAAAAAATATTAAATTTGCATCGGAAAAGAGAAAAGGGATTCTGCACTGCCCTTTTATTTCTTTTTTCGAAGTAAAAAGTCAAGATGAGTCAGAAAATCAGAATTAAAGACATTGCTATCCGCGCAGGAGTATCCGTGGGTACCGTAGACCGTGTGCTGCACAATCGTCCCAACGTGTCGGCCCCTGCCCGTGAGAAAGTGGAGAAAGCCCTGGCCGAAATGGACTACGAGCCCAACATGTATGCCAGTGCGCTCGCCTACAACCGCTCCTACACATTCTATTTCATCATGCCCAAACACGCCTCCGAGGCCTATTGGGAGGAGATAGAGGAAGGTGCGATGCGAGCCTGTGAGGTGCACCGCGACTTCCACGTCGACGTGAAGATGCTATACTACCATCGTTTCGACGATGACACCTTTGTGGAGGCCTATGAGCAATGCCTTGCCCAATCGCCCGAGGGCGTGATTGTAGTGCCCTCGCAGTTGGAACACACCCGTCAGTTCACCGACCAGCTGCATGAGCGCGAGATTCCTTTCGTGCTGCTCGACTCGTATATGCCCGACCTCCGTCCTCTTTCCTTCTATGGACAAGACTCTTTCTGCAGCGGCTATTTTGCCGCCAAGATGCTGATGCTCGTTGCCCGCGACAGCACCGAAATTATGGTGATGAAGCAGATGAAGAACGGCCGAGTGGCCAGTAAGCAGCAAGACAACCGTGAGGTGGGATTCCGCCATTACATGCACGACCATTTCCCAAAAGTACAGATCAACGACGTGAACCTGCCTTTGGAAGAAGGTCGCTCCACCTACGACGATATCTTGGAGAACTACTTCAAGTCGCACCCGAAAACCCACCATTGCATCACCTTCTGTTCGAAGGCCCATATCGTGGGCGATTTCCTGCTGCGCACCAACCGCCGAAAAATCCAAATCATGGGCTACGATATGGTTCAGAAAAATGCCAACTGCCTTCGTGAAGGCAGCATCTCGTTCCTCATTGCCCAGCATGCCTATATGCAGGGCTACTACTGTGTGGATGCCTTGTTCAAGGCCATCGTGCTGAAGAAGAAGGTGCCCCCCGTGAACTATATGCCCATTGAGATCCTGAGCAAGGAGAATGTGGAGTTCTACCAGCGAACTATGATTTAAAAACTATATTTACTATTATGAATCCATCATCGTTTATCAAAATCAATCCAGCCGACTCGGTAGTGGTATGCCTGCGCCCCTTTGTCAAGGGAGAGCAGATAGAGGTCGACGGCACCACCGTCACCCTCCAGCAAGACACTCCGATGGGGCACAAGGTCATCATTGCCGACACCCCAGCCGGCACCAACATCATCAAATATGGCTACCCCATCGGCCATGCCCTTGTCGACCTGAAGGCCGGCGAATGGGTGAACGAGAACAACCTGAAGACCAACCTCTCGGGCACCCTGGAATATGAATACCACCCTGTAGATGAACCCCTCAAGATAGCCAAGGACGACAAGACCTTCAACGGCTACGTGCGCAAGAACGGCGAGGTGGGCATCCGCAATGAGATTTGGATCGTGCCCACCGTGGGCTGCGTGAACGGCATAGCCGAGCGCCTAGCCTCCGCCCTTGAGGCCGAGACCCACTGCGAGGGCATCGACGCCGTGCACGCATGGCACCATAACTATGGTTGCTCGCAACTGAGCGAGGACCACGAGAATACCCGCAAGGTGCTGCGCGACATCGTGCTTCACCCCAATGCCGGAGGCGTGCTCGTACTGTCACTGGGTTGCGAGAACAACCAGCCTGAGGAGTTCATGAAACTCCTGGGCGACTATGACACCTCGCGCATCCGCCTGATGGTGACACAGAAGGTGGAGGGCGACGAGATGGAAGAAGGCATGAAGATACTGCGCGAGCTCTATGCCCAAGCCCGTGAGGACAAGCGCGAGAAATGTCCGCTCAGTCACCTCCGCGTGGGTTTGAAATGTGGTGGCAGCGATGGCTTCAGCGGCATCACCGCCAACCCATTGGTGGGCGAGTTTTCCGACTATCTGGTGGCACAAGGCGGAACTTCGATTCTTACTGAGGTGCCCGAAATGTTCGGAGCCGAGACCATCTTGATGAACCGTTGCGAGACTCCCGAGTTGTTCGACCAGACCGTGAAGTTGGTGAATGACTTCAAGGAATACTTCCTCAGCCATGGCGAGCCTGTGGGCGAGAATCCCTCACCGGGCAACAAGGCCGGTGGTATCTCCACACTCGAGGACAAGGCACTGGGATGCACCCAGAAATGCGGCCGTGCCCCGGTAAGCGGTGTGCTGTCGTATGGCGACCGCTTGAAGGTGAATGGCCTGAACCTGCTCTCTGCCCCTGGCAACGACTTGGTGGCTGCCACCGCCCTTGCCTCTGCCGGATGTCAGATCGTGCTCTTCACTACGGGCCGTGGCACCCCATTCGGCACCTTCATCCCCACGATGAAGATCTCTACAAACAGCCATCTCTTTGCCCACAAACCCAACTGGATAGACTTCAATGCCGGTAAGTTGGTCGAAGGCACTTCGATGAGCGACCTGCTCAAGGAGTTTGTGGAGAAAATCATCGCCGTGGCCAATGGCGAGAAGACACAGAACGAGAAGAATGGCTATCGCGAGATCTCCATCTTCAAGAATGGAGTGACGCTTTAGACAGGACCTGATGAGGGTGTTCCAGAGGATTTCCAGGCACACCCTCATCATTTCCCATCACGGAATTCACCCGTGCCTACCGCTGTTAGAAAAAGATGAGAGAGCGTAAGTGAATGAGACGCCGACTGATTGATTGGAATTTGGAAATGTATTGTAAATAAAGATGATGAACAACAAACGAGGCCTGTTCGCACTGAGCCCATTATTCGTTTTCGTATTCGTGTATCTGGTTGGATCGCTGGCTGCAGGCGACTTCTACAAGATACCGCTTACGGTGGCGTTTCTGATCGCCAGCGTGTATGCCATCTCCACCACTACGGGAGCCACCCTCAAAGACCGCATCTCGCACTTCACCCGAGGTGCCAGCACGAGCAATCTGATTCTGATGTTGTGGATATTCGTGATGGCCGGCGCTTTCGCCGCTTCGGCCAAGGATATGGGCAGCATCGACTCTACCGTGAACCTTACCCTGTCGCTCCTTCCTGGCAATATGATTCTGGCAGGACTTTTCATCGCCTCGTGCTTCATCTCTATCTCCATCGGCACCAGTGTGGGCACTATTGTGGCCCTTACCCCCATAGCCGCGGGTATAGCACTTTCGACAGATTCCAACACCGCCCTGCTGACCGCTGTAGTGGTAGGCGGCGCATTCTTTGGCGACAACCTGTCGTTTATCTCCGACACCACCATTGTGGCCACCCAGACCCAGCATTGCCGCATGAACGACAAGTTCAGGGTGAACCTCTACATCACCCTGCCCGCCGCCATCCTCATCCTGATCGTCTACATCTTCATGGGAGCCAACATCCAGTCGCCCTCATCGGTGCCCGAAGTGGAGTATCTGAAGGTGACACCCTATCTGGTGGTTCTCATCTCGGCCGCCTTTGGCATGAACGTGATGGCCGTACTGACGCTTGGTCTGCTGATGACCGGCATCATAGGCATCTGTAGCGGCTCCTACGACCTTTACGGATGGTTCGGCTCGATGGGCAAGGGCATCACCGGTATGGGCGAACTGATTATTATCACCATGATGGCCGGCGGTCTGCTCGAGATTATCCGCATCAACGGAGGTATTGACTACATCATAGGCAAACTCACCCGCCATGTGAATGGCAAACGTGGGGCAGAATTGTCGATTGCGGCCCTGGTGAGCCTGGTGAACGCCTGTACGGCCAACAACACCGTGGCCATTCTCACTGTGGGCGAGATATCAAAAGACATTGGCGACCGCTATGGTCTGGACAACCGCAAATGTGCCAGTATCCTCGACACCTTCTCGTGCTGCATGCAGGGCATTCTGCCCTATGGCGCTCAGGTGCTGATGGCTGCCGGTCTGGCCGAGGTCAACCCCATCAACATTATTCCTTACCTATATTATCCACTGACATTGGGATTTGTGGCCCTGATGTCTATCCTCCTCAGATATCCGAAGAAATATTCATAAACGACTCAAGAGAAAACATCAATGATTGTATACGAGATTGAGAAAAGCAACTTCATCACCATTCTGCGCAGTGGTGCATTCGACGACAGCAGGCCTATCGGCATGTTGTCGGACTTCAAATGGAAGAAACTCATCGAACTGGCCCGGATGCACGACGTGATTCATTTTTTCGCCCAGGGACTTGAGCATTATTACTATGACGACAACCTGAACCTATCCGAAGAGCACATTGCCGAAATCAAATCGCTGATGCAGCAGACCCCTCTCCACACCATCCCCGAACTCTATGACTTCGACAAGGTTCACCTGCACGATACCAAACTTGAGGGCAAGTTGCAGGGCATCGTGAGTCAGGAGCACAAGGACATGGAGAAATCGTATGAGACGATGCAGTTGGCTGCCATCATCATCGAGAATGTGAACAACATCCTCTCTGGCCGCAGTTTCCTGCGTGGCATTGTCGACCTGGGGCGTTACTTGCGTCTTGATGGCAACCGTATTGACTTCGTGAAACTAGAGAAATGGCTTCAGCAGACCAAGATGACCAACATGGCACAGTTGCAGGGCAACTTGCTGATCGAGGCTTTTGGCTTCACTGCCGAGGAATTGCCATTTGTCAACCATCACGACCACAGGGTGGGTCAGGTGCTTGAGAACGCCATCACCACCAATGTGACGAGAGAAGGTGAGAAATGGGAGTTCAGGCAGAGCAAGAGCGGCTTCATCGTGAGCAGTCCACGACAGGCCATCCGCTCTATCCGCCATTCGCTTCGCTATCGTCGTTATGCCCGCAAGGAAGCCTATGCCACGATATACAAAGGATTCCTCAAAGGACTATCCGAGATAGAGGAGTGAGCACTCTGTGACGGCTCCATGAAAACGCATGATGTCAATCGAAAAAAAAGAAAAAAACATCTTGATATTTTGAAGTTTCATTATTAATTCTTATTTTTGCTTTTTTAAGCAACCGCCCCCATTATTTCGGCTTCAGTCACTAAAATGCGGCACAGTGGCAAACACATGGAGCGAGATGGGAACAACCGAGGTTACAATAACAAATACTCTGTCTAACCCAAGTGCCGCGACCTTGACTATAGCATGAAAACAAAATCTATCATTTTCGGTATGTTCATTGCCGCATCCTTTATGGTATCGTGCAAAGACATTAGTCTGAAATCCTCGAAAAATGCCGACCCACTCGATGTGATCGAGACTCTGAGCAATGACATTTCGAGCAAGAGCGACGATTGGAGCAAGGAAGACTGGGACGATGCTGCCGACTTGCTGGAGAATGCCTTAGGCGACCTGCCCGACCGTCTGACCGACGATGAGTCGACCATCGTGAGTTCGGCAGTCTCCAGGATGAAGGTCTATGGCGAGCGTCATCGCCGCAAAGCCTCCGGATTGCTCGAGGCCCTCGAGAAATTCAGTCCTGCAGAAGAAGAACCAGCCATTGCCGAGGCAGAGTCGAAGCCTGAGCCCGCTAAAGCCGCCGAGCAGCCTGTTGCTGCTGCACCCGCTCCTGCTCCTGCCCCAGCCACCGCACCTAAAGTGTCTGTAGCCGGATTGCTTCCTGCCCATGTTATCCGTGAAGGAGGCTATACGAATGTACGCCAAGGGCCGGGAACCAACTATGCTATCGTGACAAAGGTGAAAGACGGCAACGCCATCTACTATACCGCCTATAATGCCAATTGGTGCAATGTGTACAACACAGCCGGCCAATTCCTTGGCTACATGCACAAGAGCAAGGTGATACCCGACGGAGCACCTGCCGCTCCCGCTGCCACTTCTCGCAGGGCAGCAGTAGCCACTGGCACAGTGTACGATTGGCTCGCCCAGCGTTATGTCACCGATGCCGACGTCCGCAACTTAAACAGCAGCCAACTGCGCATACTGCGCAATGCCATCTATGCCCGTCACTACCGCAAATTCCAGGATGCCGGTCTGCGCAATTATTTCAACACCTTCCAATGGTATGACGGCTACCGCAACGAGATTCCCGCCAGCGAACTCAATAAATACGAGAAATACAACATCCAGTTTATACAACGCTATGAATGACGGGAACATGTCCCTCCATCTATCACCATCGCTTTAAATCCCTCTATGGGTGAAGATAAATAGATAACGACTAACCATACAACCATGAACCATCGACTAAGAAATCTGCTGTTTTTACTTTTTTGCCTTCTCACTACTGGCATTAATGCAGAGGAAGTGGTATTCGTATTCAAGGACCTAAACATCGGCAACGGACAAGATGCACCGACTCTGTCTATAGGTGACGTGACACTCACCTTCGATAAGTCTGAGGGCTCAAACCCACCTCGGTTTTACGATTCCGACCTGAGTCTGAGGCTCTATAAAGGAAACAAAATGACCATTTCCTCCACGTCCGACAACAAACCCCTCAAGAAAGTGGTAATGACATTCGTGTCACAGAAATACGCCCCACAATCGGGAGTCAATTATGGTGTAAATCTCAACACTTCTGGCAATAAATCCACTTGGGAGGGGTCATTGCAGTCGTTTACCATAACCAATGTCGGAAGCGAGCAACTACGACTCACAGAAATGACGGTTACCGTTGGAGAGGATCAAATAGTCCCCGAGGTTTCCTCGCTGACCGACCTGAAGGCACTTGAGTCGGGCACATTGGCATGGCTCTCCCTTGGCCGCGACAATCCTGGCTACATCGAGTATGCCTATGATGCCAACGCCACGGAGGCCTACGTACGTGATGACGCCACGGCAGTGCGCTTCTACGATTTCCTACCCGACGATCCAGGATGGCACACCCATACCGGTGGTGCCCTTATCGGCAGGGTGCTGGGCAAATACGAGGTGAACAAGGGCATGCCTGAGTTTACCCATGTCGATACCAGCATCGCCGATTCCATTCTGTGTCTGGACTACTATCACGAGCCCTCCGTCAGGAGTTTCAACCAAATATCCGACCTTACTGGCAGTACCTACCGTGCCGACTTGGTGGAGGTGACCTACGCTGGAATCACCTATGAGAGCGGGCAATATTTCTTGACAAGAGGCGATGAGCAACTTTCTATTTCAAATCGTTTCAACGAAATCGACATTCCTGCCGACACCAAGTACAAATCGTATAACGTAACAGGTATATTGGGAACCACTTCAGATGGCTCCAGTTCGCAACTCTATTGCACCGATATACGTGAAGTTGTGCCCGACCTAGCCCTTAACGAGACCCTTTCCAACAATGCATCGCTTATTGGCGTATTCAATGGCCGCAATGTGAACGTGACACTAACTCGCAAAATGACTACCGGAACCTGGAACACCCTCTGCCTGCCCTTCGACGTTGCCGAATTCTCCGACATCGTTGCCTCCTCACGACTGGCTGCCCTCAGCAGTTTCAACGCTGCGACCAACACCTTGGAGTTCACTAGCGTGAGTTCGCTCGAAGCAGGCGTGCCCTACCTTGTATTTCCCGAGGAAGACGTGGAGTCAATCACCATTCAGGGAACCATCATCGACAGCGAGTTGAAACCAGTGAGCCAATCCACATGGGAGTTTGTGGGAATCTACGACCCCACCACTCTCTATGCCGGCGACACCAGTGTCCTGTTCCTTGGCGAAGGCAACACCCTCTACTATCCTAATGTGACCAACGACCTGAAAGCCTTCCGCGCCTACTTCAGGACCACAGGTCAGAGCAGTGCCAACATCTGTGTGGACGGCATCTCTACCGGCATCACTACCGCGACTCTCGACGGCAACAAAGGCGACGGCCGCATCTACAATGTGAGCGGCCAGTTCATGGGCAACCAGACCCGCGACCTGCCCAAGGGTGTGTATCTGCGTAATGGAAATAAGATTATCGTAAAATAATCGGTCATGAAAATCATTAATCAACAGAGGAGGAAAGACATGAAAAAATTCATCATACTGTTGGCATTGATGCTGTCGTCGGTGGCAGCCATGGCCGAGGAGAAGAATGACACCGTTATTATCACGCTCCAGAACGGCACCGAGGTGCGCTACACCTCCGACCAGTTCGACCGCGTGCAGATTATCTACAATCTGAAATATGGTGTGAAAGTGTATCTGAAGAATGGCAAGTCGAAAGACTACCTGGCTTCGAAAGTGGTGGTGGCCTTGTATCAGCAAGGCAGTGTAGAGGTAGCGAACAGAAACAGCAACACCGACAATCGAGCTAAACTGCTGGAATATCCACATCTTGCCGAAGACCAGTCGATGAACCAACTCATCATCAAATCAACTGCCGATTATGGCATCACATTCAGTCTGGAGTGGAGCTATAAAGACAAAGCCAACCGATGGACTTGTTACCAGCTGCACGCAGGCAACAAAGGTGGCAATGCTGGGCGCAACGACTCATTCAGGGAAGACCCTGAGATTCCAGAGCAATACCGTTCGACCCTGGCCGACTACAAAGGCAGTGGTTTCTCGCGTGGACATCTTTGTCCGTCGAGCGACCGTCAATGCTCTGTGGAGCAGAACAAGCAGACGTTCTTCTTAAGCAATATGCAACCTCAATGGCAAAACCACAATGGTGTGTTATGGGCCAATTTTGAGGATAGAGTACGTGAATGGGCCGACGTCTGCGACACCCTATATGTGGTGAAGGCAGCCACCATACGCAGCGACCAAGTATATGAGGAGAAATGCAATGACGTCCTGCCCGTGCCCAAATACTTCTACATGGCCCTGCTCCAGTACGACAAGAGTACGAACGAGTATCAGGCCATGGCACTTTGGACCGTGCATGAGAACAGGTCGATTAAAGGCGCAAATTTCAAAGACTATGCCATCACCATCGACGAGTTGGAGGAGCGCACCGGCATCGACTTCTTCTGCAATCTGCCCGACGATATTGAAGACAAAGTGGAAAAGAGCATTGACTTCAGCAAATGGTAGCAGGGAAGATTCGCGAAATCTAAATAGCAAAAAGGCCATCGCTTGTGGGCGATGGCCTTTTGCTATTGAATTTCCTTACCTAGACATCTGCAGCTCCCTAATAAGCTGGCGCTGATGCTCGGTGAGATTGGTGGGCAACTTCACCTGGTAGGTGATAATGAGGTCGCCGAAGGTGCCGTCGCCACGGTCGAAGCCCTTGCCCTTCAGACGTACCTTCGTGCCGGGTTGCGTCTCGGGCTTCACCTTAAGTTTCACCTTCGACCCATTACTGAGCGAGAGAATCACCTCTCCACCGAGCAGTGCGGTATAGAGGTCGATATTCACCGTAGCATTCATCTCGCCGCCACCTGAACGGCGTGACGTGGAACCGCCCTGACGGCCGAAAATCTGTTCGAAGAAACTACTGAATCCGCCTTTGCCGCCTTTGGTGAACATACTGAAATCAAAGCCGTCGAAGGGAGAGCCACCCCCACCCGACTGCCAATACTGTCCGCCGCCGGCACCGCCGGCCTTCTCAAAAGCCTCGGCCTGGCGCCACTGCTCTCCATATTGGTCGTACTTCTTCCGTTTCTCCGGGTCACCTATCACCTCGTAAGCCTCTTGCAAGGCCTGGAATTTGGCCTTTGCCTTGGGGTCGTCGGGATGCAGGTCGGGATGGAACTGCTGTGCCCGCTTATGATAAGCCTTCTTCACATCGGCCTGTGGGATATTCTTGTCTACACCCAGAATTTTGTAATAATCAATGAATGCCATAATTACACCTCCTTTTTTTACTTTACTTGATGCAAAAAACGTGCCAATCAGTGTTTTTCGTACACTTTCTGTCACATCCCGATGCGATGGCCACCGACCAACAGTTAATAATCATTAAATGTCATGTTTTTACCCTTTGTGAAATAATAAAATAAGGTGCAAGAATGGTGTTATTTGCCGAAAAAGCAGTACCTTTGCACCCGATTTTCAATCAACATAAAGTCTAACTTTATTAAATCATTCATTTTTTATTAATTCATTTTATGTCAAACTTTAAAAACGTTCAGCCTCTCGACGACTTCAATTGGGAAGAGTTTGAGAATGGCAGCATGAACAACGCAAGCAAATCAGACCTCGAGAAGGCCTATGATGAAACCCTCAACAAAGTGAGCGAGCATCAGGTTGTTGACGGTAAGGTAATCTCTTTTGACAAGAAGGAAGTTGTTGTCAACATTGGTTACAAGAGCGATGGTATTATCCCCGCAAGCGAGTTTCGCTACAACCCCGACCTGAAGGTTGGCGACATCGTAGAAGTTTACGTAGAAAATCAGGAAGACAAGAAAGGTCAGTTGATTCTTTCGCACAAGAAGGCCCGTCTGAGCAAGAGCTGGGAGCGTATCAACGCTGCTCTTGACAATGAGGAAGTGATCCAGGGCTACATCAAGTGCCGCACGAAGGGTGGTATGATTGTCGATGTATTCGGCATTGAGGCCTTCCTCCCCGGCAGTCAGATCGACGTTCACCCCATCCGCGACTACGACGTGTTCGTGGGCAAGACCATGGAGTTCAAGGTGGTGAAGATCAACCAGGAGTTCCGCAACGTGGTGGTATCTCACAAGGCCCTCATCGAGGCCGAGCTCGAGGCTCAGAAGAAGGAGATCATCAGCAAGTTGGAGAAGGGACAGATTCTGGAAGGTACCGTGAAGAACATCACCTCTTATGGTGTGTTCGTGGACCTTGGCGGTGTAGACGGACTCATCCACATCACCGACCTGTCTTGGGGCCGCGTAAGCGATCCGAAAGAGGTTGTTGCCCTCGACCAGAAGATCAACGTTGTTATTCTCGACTTCGATGACGAGAAGAAGCGCATCGCCCTTGGTCTGAAGCAACTCACTCCGCATCCATGGGATGCTCTCGACGAGAACCTGAAGGTGGGCGACCACGTGAAGGGCAAGGTAGTGGTGATTGCCGACTACGGTGCATTCGTAGAGATTGCTCCGGGTGTGGAAGGTCTGATCCACGTATCGGAGATGAGCTGGAGCCAGCACCTGCGCTCTGCCCAGGAGTTCATGCACGTGGGCGACGAGGTAGAGGCCGTGATCCTTACCCTCGACCGCAGCGAGCGCAAGATGTCGCTTGGCATCAAGCAGCTGAAGGAAGACCCATGGGAGGCCATCGAGGTGAAATATCCTCTTGGCTCGAAGCACACCGCCAAGGTGCGCAACTTCACCAACTTCGGTATCTTCGTAGAGCTTGAGGAAGGTGTTGACGGCTTGATCCACATCAGCGACCTCTCTTGGACCAAGAAGGTGAAGCATCCTTCAGAGTTCACTCAGGTTGGCGCCGACATCGACGTCGTGGTTCTCGAGATCGACAAGGAGAACCGTCGTCTGAGCCTTGGCCACAAGCAGCTTGAGGACAACCCATGGGATACCTACGAGACCCTCTATACTCCCGGATCGGTACACATCGGCAAGATCACCGAACTGATGGACAAGGGTGCTGTGATTGCCCTGAACGAGGGCGGTGAGGGCTTTGCCACTCCGAAGCACCTGGAGAAGGAAGACGGTTCGAAGGCCCAGCTGGGTGAGGAACTCCCATTCAAGGTAATCGAGTTTGTGAAGGAGACCAAGCGCATCATCCTCTCTCACAGCCGCACCTTCGAGGAGGGCAAGGAAGAGAAGAAGCCCGCCCGCAAGCATGCAGCTCCGAAGAAGGAAGAGACCCCGGTCATCAACAACCAGACTGGTGGCACCACTCTCGGCGACCTCGATGCTTTGGCAGAACTGAAGAAGAGAATGGAAGGCAAATAAGCCGTCCTGAGATAACGGGAGCCTGTTCGTAAAGGGACAGGCTCTTTTTTCTTTAAGCAGCAAAAAATGGAAGGAACTTGTGTTTCTCCTTATCGAAGACTATGAATCACTAATCAAGAAAAAATATTATGGAAAGGACATGGAGATGGTTTGGCAAGAACGACAAGATAACGTTTGCCATGCTCCGTCAGATCGGAGTTGAAGGTATTGTCACCGCCCTGCACGACGTGCCCCTGGGCGAAGTATGGACCCGTGAGAAGATCAGGGACCTGAGAGAGTATATCGAAAGTTATGGCATGCGCTGGAGCGTGGTGGAGTCGCTGCCTGTGGTGGAGACCATTAAATATGGCGGTCCTGACCGCGACGAGCAGATAGAGGTGTACAAGGAAAGCCTCCGCAACCTCTCGGCCGAGGGCATCCATACCATCTGCTACAATTTCATGCCCGTCCTCGACTGGGCCCGCACCGACCTGCTTCACGACAACCCCAACGGCAGTTCGAACCTCTATTTCTCGTATGCCGAGTTTGCCTATTTCGACATCTACATCCTGAAACGCGAAGGCGCCCGCGAGGAGTGGGCAAAGTTTGAGTTCCCCGCCGGCGTGGGCCAGGGCCGCAACGTGCTTGCCGAGGCCGACGAACTTTCGAAGACGATGACTCCTGAGAAAGAGCACAAGCTCGTGGAGAACATCATCATCAAGACCCAGGGATTCGTATCGGGCAACTTCAGCGAGAACGACGAGGCACCCATACAGAAGTTCCGCGACTTCCTCGACCTCTACAAAGGCATCGACAAGGCCCAGCTCCGTGCCAACATGAAATACTTCCTCGAGGCCATCATGCCCACCTGCGAGGAATATGGCATGAACATGTGCGTGCACCCCGACGACCCACCCATCGAGATTCTCGGACTTCCGCGCATCGTTCGCACCGAGGAGGACATCGAGTGGTTCCTCAATGCCGTGGACAACAAGCACAACGGTCTCACCTTCTGTGCCGGATCGCTCTCTGCCGGAGCATATAATAATGTGGTGGAGATGGCCCGCAAGTTTGCACCCCGTACCCACTTCGTACACCTCCGCTCCTGCCATATCTTCCCCAACGGCGACTTCACCGAGGCCAGCCACCTTGGAGGCCGTGCCGATATCGTAGAGCTTGCCCGCATCTTCGAGCGCGAGAATCCCGACCTGCCCATGCGCGTCGACCATGGCATGACGATGCTCGGCGACGAGGAGCGTGGCTACAATGCAGGTTACAGCTTCCTCGGCCGCATGTTCGCCCTTGGTCAGGTGCAGGGCATCCTTGCCACCGTAGACCGCGAGCTGGGCATCGAATACAAACAACCTGGTTTCTTCGACTAACATCCAAAAAACGACGATCATGAAACTTACCGACATCCTTTCAGGCAAATACAATGCCCAGGAATGGGAATCAAAAGGCTACCAGCTTCCCAAGTTCGACATAGCCGCTGTATGCAAGAAGACCCACGACGACCCCAGGTGGGTACACTTTGGTGGTGGAAACATCTTCCGCGCATTCCCGGCTGCCATTCTTAACGATGCCCTCAACAGCGGGCAGTACGATCATGGCGTGATCGTGGCCGAGACCTTCGACTTCGAGGTCATCGACAAAGCCTATGCTCCCTATAACAATCTCTCGTTGCTCGTGAGCCTCCAGTCTACCGGCACGATAGAGAAGAAGGTCATCGCTTCGGTGACCGAGGCCTTGAAAGCCGACTACCAGTTCGACGACTGGAACCGTCTGGTGGAGATTTTCCGTGCCCCCTCGCTGCAGATGATCTCTTTCACCATCACCGAGAAGGGCTACAGCGTGGCTCCTGCCGACTTGGAACGTGGCCTCAAACCGGTGCTTGCCATGGGTAAGGTGACCGCCCTGCTCTATGAGCGTTTCCAGGCCGGAGCACTCCCGCTCACCGTGCAGAGCATGGACAACTGCTCGCACAATGGCGACAAGGTGAAAGCAGGTGTCTTCGCCTATGCCGAGAAATGGGTAGCCGACGGACTTGTGCCCTCCGCTTTCCTCGACTATCTGAAAGACGAGACCAAGATTACCTTCCCCTGGTCAATGATCGACAAGATCACTCCTCGTCCGCACGAGAAGGTGCAGGCTATGCTTGCCGCCGACGGCTTCGACGACAACAACTATATCGAGACCGAGAAGCACACCTTCACAGCCCCGTTCGTGAACGCAGAGGAAGTGCAGTATCTGGTGATCGAGGACAACTATACCAACGGCCGTCCCCCACTCGACCTTGGCGGTGCACTCTACACCACGCGCGAGACCGTAGACAAGGTGGAGACCATGAAAGTGACGACCTGTCTGAACCCGCTCCACACTGCTATGTCAATCTACGGCTGCATGCTGGGCTACACGCTCATCTCTGCCGAGATGGCCGACGACGACCTACGCAGCTTTATCCAGAAGATCGGTTATATCGAGGCCATGCCAGTGGTCACCGACCCCGGTGTGCTCAATCCTTACGAGTTTATCGGAGCGGTCATCAACCGCAGGCTTCCCAACCCCTTCATGCCCGACGCACCCCAGCGCATCGCCATGGATACCAGCCAGAAACTGCCCATCCGCTTTGGCGAGACCATCAAGAAATATGTGGCCCGTGGTCTCGACATGTCGAACCTCCAACTCATCCCGCTCACCCTGGCTGGCTATGCCCGCTACCTGAAAGGAATCAAGGACGACGGCACTCCCTTCGAGCCATCTCCCGATCCCATGCTCGCAGAACTGCAGGCCATTGTGGCACCATTGGAGATTGGCAAGGCCGACCAGGACTATAGTTGCCTGCATAACCTGTATAGCCGTGCCGACGTGTTCGGTCTCGACCTCTATGCTGCCGGCCTTGGCGAGCAGATAGAGGGCATGGTGAAGGAACTTTATGCCGGCGAAGGTGCCGTGCGAGCCACCCTCCACAAATATGTTTCGGCAAGATAACATTCAAATACCTTTAAAAACAGACGGAGGTTGCTCCGCCTGTTTTTTTGTGTCTCACAATCGAGACGATATATGGATTAGCAAGTTATAAAAAGGATTGTCATGCCACCGCATGACACTCACTGTAGATAGAATTCGAGTGCAAAGATAACGTAGGGTTGTTCCAATTCATGGGACATGGTCGAAAATAATACAATAACCAGGTGCATTTTTTCAATTTTTCTTTATATTTGCAATGAAATGATACCGGCAGCGAGAATACCATCAAGTTGCGTTACGCCAAAGACCCAGGTTGGCTATGGCTCAGCACTGATGTTCTCGATGTGGACTTCATCGCAGAATACTTCGACAAACCCTCATGGCAGATCATGCTCGACAAGTTGAAAGCATAAAAACAGCCCAGCGAGGTGGAGAAATGGAACCGAAGGCTGAAAGAGAATATGATTGAATACAACGAGCCATTTACGGGTCTCGAAATCACGGATTATTAAGAGTAGGACATGAAATGCCATCTCTTCATCTTTGATACCGATTAAACTAACAACCTATTGTAATGAACGGAATAGTATGAAGCAAAACCATAAATCCAAAACCGTAAGTCTGATTGTCCTGATGTTGGTACTCTCATGTTCTGTTTCCATGGGGCAAGGTCACAGACTTCCAGAGGTGAAGAGCCGTCATATCAGTGAGATACGCCTGAGCGACCCCGCCATCCTTGCCGATTCCGCTTCACAAATGTATTACATGACAGGCACCGGAGGCTTGCTTTATTCGAGTAAGGACTTGGAATATTGGACAGGACCATACGTTGTGGCGATGACCGACTCCACGTCGTGGATGGGTCCACATCCCATGATCTGGGCGGCAGAGTTGCATCAATACAAAGGCAAGTATTACTATTTCGCCACTTTCACCAATCGTGACGTTAAAATCGGAGTGGTTCGCGGCAATGTCATCGAGCGCAGAGCCAGTCACGTATTGGTGAGCGACAAACCCGGCGGACCATACGTTCCGATGAAGGACAAGACGTATCTGCCTGCCGACCGCCCCACCCTCGACGGAACATTCTGGACGGATAAAGACGGTCAGCCCTATATGGTTTTTTGTGGTGAATGGCTCAGCAACTGGAATGGCACCATTGAGAAAATACGGTTGAAAGACGACCTGAGCGGAAGCATCGGTCAGCCTGAGGTGCTCTTCCGTGCTCACGACAGCCCATGGAGTCGTGAAATAGAAGACGGAGTGGAGAAACCCAACAAAGTAACCGACGGGCCATTCCTTTTCCGCACTGCCACCGGCCGTTTGGGTATGATATGGACCAGTTGGGTATATAGCACCTATACTCAAGGGGTGGCCTATTCGCAGTCGGGCACGCTCAGCGGTCCATGGATTCAGGAGAAGGAACCTATCACCCCACCCGACTTCGGCCATGGCATGCTGTTCAAAACGCTCGATGGCCGGTGGATGATGTCGGTCCATAGCCACAAGAGCGTTGATGGCCGTTACATCCGCATCCCCCACATTTTCGAAGTCGACCTGAGTGGCGACAAACTAGTCGTTGGAAAAATGGTGTTATGACTTAGTACGTGATTTGATTTCAACTATGGTAGGTGAACTAGGACGTGCGCCATCGCTGACCGACTATATGGTGGGTGATGCTGATATGAAGGCGTCGATTCATCTTTTCTGAAATCATGATTGAACTTTCGAACAAGTACAAAATACGCTCAACCTAAGCCAATTTCACAGCAGTTGTTCCAACTGCTGCACGGCCAGCGTGATGTCATTGCCAAACTTGCGGTGGTCTTTTAGAAAATCTGTCCTGCCATGGGAGATGACCTCAAGCAATTCTTTGCTCATCTCATCAACGAATGAGGCGACGGCATACTCGATGTCATCGCGCTGCCATTCCATGGTGGAATGAACATACACGTTCCGCTTCTGATGCAGGAAACTATAAGCGGTCTCTATGCTGTCTTTGGTCAACATTTCTTCACTTCTGCTGAATCATCCTCCCTTTCAATGGCCGTGGCACCATCGTAGCCTATCGGTCTGAACTGTTTCTGCTCCTCACTCCATACAAAGCCATGCGAGAAGAGATAGTTTCTCACTTCCATAGGCTCTCTGCCGAAAGCATAGCACAACGCCTCCAGCGAGTCGAACTCCTCATCACGCAGGAGCATATTGACGCTCGACACCAGAATGGCCGAATCTTTGGGCAAGTAATCCATGGTTTTCGACTTTATCTTACGATCTTCGCTTTCTGCAGGTTGGTCATTTCTGTCCAGAAACTGTTTTGCTCTGCATCGGTGAAACCATCTGCCGACATTTCCCTGAGGATGGCATCAAGGAGTTGGTTCTTTGAAATATTCAGTGCAGGAGCCACAACTATCCGGTAAGTGAGGATATCGCCCAATGAACCGACATGGACATTGGTAACGGCCACCTGCCCATCCATCTGCTTTACCTCTATCGTCCTGCCTGAGCCATATTCGGGCTTCACCTTCAACAGCTCTTGGAAGAGTTGGCTGTCGGCAAAATCATCAGCATCTACGGATAAAATGAGTTCACGCAGTGTCATGACAATGGATATAATTATTCGCTGTAATTATGGTCCACAATGATTTGCACTTGCATCCCGGGCACCATGGGCTGGATCTCGTTGATGAGTTGACTGGTGAGCGCGGCATCATCGTGAACGGAAATATCGGGAACGACATCTACGGAGAGTAGATTTTCCTTCTCGGAATAGTAGAAGCCATGTACCTGAACGATGTTCTCGTGGCCAGCCAGTGTCTGCATCACCTTCGACTGCAACTCAGCCCGCCTGTTTTCTCCGGTAGCAATGGCATAAACGCCTACGGTCATGATAATACCGTGCCGCTCTGCCATCTGCATGGTTATCTTGCGGGTGAGTCCATGTATCTCATGTGCCGTCATCGTGTCATAGACATTGATGTGGAGCGAGCCAATCTTCACATCCGGACCGTAATTGTGGAGAATCAGGTCGTACACCCCATGCACACCCTCGAACTCGGTCACCTCTTTCTTGATTTGATTGGTTAGTTCGGCCGAGATACTGGTGCCCAACAGTTCGTTGACAGGCGAGGCCAACATTTCGATACCGGCCTTGATGATGACAATGGAGATAAGCGCGCCCAGGATACCGTCGAGGCTGACATTCCATAACAGCATGACACCAGCCGAAATGAGGGTGGCCAGCGTGATGATGGCATCGAAAAGCGCATCCGATCCAGATGCAATCAGGGCATCGCTGTTCAGTTGCTCCCCCTTCTGCTTGACATATCTCCCCAACACCAGCTTCACTACGATGGCCACCACAATGACCACGAGCGTCGTCGTGGTGTATTCCGGTTCGGTAGGGTTGAAAATCTTCTTCACCGACTCGATAAGCGAGGTGATGCCAGCCGATAGAACTATGACGGCGATGATAATGGCACTGAAATACTCGATGCGGCCGAAGCCGAAGGGATGCTTCCGGTCGGCAGGCCGTTGCGAGAGTTTCGTACCGATGATGGTGATGACGCTCGAGAGCGCATCGCTGAGGTTGTTCACCGCATCCATAACGATGGCCACCGAACTGGCCAAAATGCCTACTGCGGCCTTGAAGCCAGCAAGAAGGACATTAGCCACTATGCCCACCCAACTAGTCCGAATAATCTGGGAACTACGATCCATATCTTTATGTTTTTGGTTTCGCATCTGCTTATTTTCAGGAGTTCAGAAGTTCAGGAGTTACTTGAGTTCAGACAACAGCCCGATTTCACCTCAGTGGACGATGGGCCTCTTATCTTCAGCACTCCCTTCAACCAGAGAAGGCTCACTGATGAGCAAAGCGAATAAAGTGATTTATCTAAACAACTGCAAAGGTAACAAATTCTTGTGTGGAATACTACTTTTGGGAAAACATTATGATGAAGAACGTGGAGAAAAGCTCTGATGGCACTACCCCGTTGACCATCATAGAGAGCATTGAGCAGCCGTCGTGCGTCGATGTCTCAATGTTCGCCATTCCTCAAGTGAAGTAATTCCTGCACATACCTCACGCTCGCCGCATACTCCTCGTCGGAAGTGAGGTGCTCGATGATCATGGGCATGCTGACATTCTCGGCAGAAGCCAGCCTGACATATCGCTTGATATCCAGTTGGCCTTCGCCACAGGCACACTCCTGAAGCTGGAAGGTATATTCCTGCTTCAGCATGATATCCTTCAGATGACAGCTCACAATGGTTCCATGCAGTTTCCGGAAACATTCCTCAAGGAACTCATCATTATAAAAATACCTTCTTGGCGTGGTAATCATGTTCACCACATCCAGGTGGGTGCCAAACTCCGCACGGTCTACATCCTCTATCAGGCGCAGGCACTCATCAGGACTGCTGGGTATCATCCACGGCATGCACTCTATGCAGAACTTGGTGTGCCGTGGGCGGGCTGCGTCGATGACTTTGCGTATCATCCCCACGGCCATATCCCACAACTCGCCGCTGAAATTGTCGCGGTAACCACCATCCCAACGCGGGCCATAGGGAGTACCCACCACATTCACGCAGCAAGCGGCGCCTATGGCATCGGCCATGTTGGCGGATGGCATAGTCGTTCCATTCTTAGATTATTATTTGGCAAAGATACGTTTTAAGAACGACTTTACGTCATTTTTTTAACTATCTTTGCACAAGAGCATGATTTTGTTTCCCAAATTATAATTATCTTTGCATGAATATATGTATTCTTTTCGCATTTATGAGAAACATCAGAGTTATTGCAATCGTATTATTAACTGCGATGGTCGTAACTGCCTTCGCTCAAACTACACAATCAATGGAAGAAAATAGTAAAGAGAGTATTCCGCTGTATACTTACACGGAAAAGGAAATGGAAAAGGTCTCCGCCTACATCGATCGGCAATACGGAAAGTCTGATTTGGTTGGACACGAAATGGTTTCTCCCGACATCCATTGTGACATTGTTATTGTTCCCCCCACCGATGAGCAACCCTATTACAAACTGGTAACCATGGGCGCCGGGGCATACAAGATGAATATACCCGATGAATTGAAATCAGAGGTGTGCGACAGGGCAGAATACGTCATTTTCCTGCCTAAGGATTGGAATCTGGAATCCTCCAAGGAAGAAGACTACTGGCCCATCAGAATGTTGAAAACCATAGCACGGCTTCCTGTACGGTCAGAGGATTGGCTTTACTATACACATACGGTGAATCTGACTGATGACGGGAGTTCACTTGCAGAAAACACACAATTCAATTCCTGTGTGCTTTTGCCCTCCATAGGCTGTGACAACCAGATTGTGGAGCCCCTGAAATTGAGTCTTTTTGGCAAGAAAGTAGCGTTCTACCAGATATATCCATTGTATCAAGAGGAAATGGATTACAAATTGGAACATTCATTCGACGAACTGATTGACAAAATTGACGATGAGGATATTGAAAACCTTGTCATCAATATTCATCGCAAGAATTATTGTAAATAATCCACAGATAGACAAACAACATTGCACTATGATAAAACACAGATTTCTCCTAGTGTTCTTACTAGCAGTTACCATGTGTCCTGTTGTATATGGACAACAACAGTCTGCTGGCAACATTCTTTCAGATAAAAAGGAAATCATCGACCGTTTCATTGCAGGAATTGCCGAAATGACCCGCCAGATTATTGCCGAGGGACCAAGGGGGCATATCATGATCGGTGCCGACTGCTCCGTCCCCTCTCCTCTAGACATCACGGCCAATATCCACGCTGCCGTCAGCACTGCTCACGGGCGATAAGTCGTCGCTTTCGTCCTTGTTTTCCGCTCCCTCATACAGGCCCAGGGCTTCCTTCAGTTTATCACGCATAAACTTCACGGCCATCCTGGGATAAATAATCCTGATGCCCGGACCATAGGACATGAAGACCGAATACATCTCGAAATTGATGACCACGTCGATCCTGAAGACGCAACTGCCGTCTTCAGGATTTTCTCTTACCAGTTGTTGGGAGCGATGGATGGGTTTGGTCTTGATATATTTGCTCTGCTCACGACTGGCCCAGAACTTGATGCGCCTGGGTGTATTCTTGACATTCTTACTCACTCCGATCACATCGTCGAAGAAATGCTCTGGGTCGAAGTCGGGATTCTCACGGAATGGAACATCTATTGGTTCGACACTTTTGATGCGGTCGAGGGCGAGATTGTAGAGCAACAGGTTGCTCGCCTTTGAACCAAACAGGAACCAGCGGTTGCGGAACTCTTTCAGCAGGTACGGACAGAGGATGAACTCCGTGGGACGCCGTGCCGTGAACGACTGATACATGATGCGCAGCGTCTGTTTGTGGGCAATATAGTTGTACAACGGGTTCAGCAGACGGATGCCTTTCAGGTCGGGCACGCTGTCGAAATGGATGATGGGCTTGCGGTTGTTGCGGCTGATGGCCAACTTGTCCTGCAGGCGGCTCACTACATCTGCCATCTCCGAGAACTGTCCGAAATCCTCCAACTGCCGTAGCATGTCGACCGCCTCCTGCATCACCTCATAGTCGTTCTGCGACATCGGCATATCCATGATGGAATAGTCACTGTCGGCATAGCGATAGTATTTGTGGTCGTAGACTTCGATGGGAGCTTTATATCCGAGTTTGTCGGAGCGCATCATCTGGATGTCACCCTGCACGGTGCGCACGGAGACGCCCTTGCGGATACCCTCCATGTCGTAGAGGGCCTCCGAACAGGCGTCCACCAGGTCGTCGAGCGTCCAACGGCGATAGCGGTTACGAAGACAGTTGTCAATAGTCTTATAGCGTATCAACGCATTCTTATTTGCTGGCATGGTCGTTTGCTTTTATGATTGTATAGATAAGTTCTGCATACGGTTTGCTTGGATGCCGATGAACACAACAATCTGACTAGTCTTCTTGATGTCAAAAGGAAGATTTTTCATATTACATTCCGAATTGCTGTTTTCGAATCTCTATCATCAGGTCATTGACAAAGTCCGTGTCAATCTTCTCACGGATGGTGGACTGTTCCATCAACTGGTTCATCCGTTCCTTGTCACGCTCCAGCATCTCGATGATTTCCTCATACTCGAACTTGTGGTAGCGGACATCCATCAGGAACTGCCTGTCCTCGGTGCGCTGCAGAATCACTCCCCTGCCCTCCGCTATCTCCGCTGCCATGTGCATCAGCCGGAAGCAGTGCATCATGTTCTTTGAGTCGTAGTTCTTGTCAAGGTTCGACTCATAGCGTTTCGGATTGCGGTTGTTCACCCACTCCTGGTATTCCGCATACTGGCGGCAATGGGAAGAATAGCCGCTCTGATTGTAGGAGATGAAGCACATCGGACGGGTGTGCTTGTCGTCGATGGAGGAAAGCCGTATCTCATCGGCCCTGGCATCTTTCTTGATGACACCACGATAGCCTATGGGAACCATCTGCGACAGCCTTTCGATGACAGCGGCCTTTTCTGTTTCTCCGAAATACTCTTGGCAGAAAGACAAGAACCGCCCATCTTCTCTCCAGTCCGGATAAGCGGCGGTGTGCGCTCCAAAGTCATAATACACGCCATAGATGTCGTGCATGTTGGGCACGTTGACAAGACCGCAGAACTCCTGATGCAGGCTGCGGTTGCCGAGCCAGTCGCTGAACTTCGTGCTGCCCTGTCCCTTGAAAGTATAGATAAAATCGTATGGGGTCAAGCGTTCGGTCACGGGGTTGACAATCTTTTTGTTCAATCCACGCGCCTTCTCTATCTGCGACTTGGCATAGCCGAAGAATGGATTGAAGCACTGCTTGCTGATGAACTGGTCGCGTTGGTCGATGACCATCTGCATGATGGGATGGATGTCACCGATTACCTTGTCCTCCGGCACAAAGAGGCTTTCCAACACCGTGGGGTTGGATTTCAGGAGCAGACGGACCAGTTCTCCTATCTCATACCAAGTGTTGTCGTGGCGGCTATCGGTCACCTGGGGTTTGTATCCGAAGCAGCCGAAGAGTTCGTCACGAGTGCAGACATAGACACCGCTTGTGTCGATGTCGCTATCCTCATTGTTGAGTCCGTAGAGGTGACTACCCCGGATGTATTCATAGAGCAATCGTCCGTCCTGACGGATAACATCAAAATCGGTCATTTGATTCCTTTTTTTCTTTCCAAATACAAAAATACAACACTTTTACGCAACCTATTTGCGTAGAACTCGAAAAATGCGATTTTTCGATGATTTTTCCGAAACTTTTCCCCTTATACGCAAAAACAATGCGTAGTAGGGTTATAGCTTTGCACTCACTAAAATGAAAAGTGATCTTTGAATAATTGAAACAAGGTGGAGATTGCCGTAGTGAGGAGTTACTTCGTCTCGTAAACCGTAAAGGTGCAGGATTTCGATTTCTGACTACCCCTGTTGGATTATTCCAAAAGTCTCCTTGTGCCTGTAGCGTCCCACCTTTTACTATTTATCGTGAGTGCCGTAAGAGAGGATTGCTTCGCAGTGGTTAGAACGTCGAATTACGGTTTCGAAAGTCGCGGGTCCGAGTCCCGCCGCCAGTTCGCTGGTGTAGTTCAGAAAACCTCTTCGCCTGTCGCCTCACAAATAATAAGCAAGTGCCGTAGATGAGACTTACTTCGCGTTGGGAGCCAAGGGTCGTCGGTTCGAGCCCGACCATGGAAGAAATTCCGTGTAGCTCAGTTGGTAAGAGCATCGTCATAAGTGTCTTTTCGTCTGTCGCCTTGCTTTTCATATTTCACAGCGGAGTGGAGCAGATGGTCAGCTTGCAAGTTTCATAAGCTTGAGGTCGCAGAGGTTGCCCTCAGGCTTCCTCCATCGCGACTCGGCATAATCCAAGCAAGCTTGACTTCTGCTCTCGCTGCTCGTTCGGTTCGAGTCCTGCCTCCGCGACAACATCAGGATGCCGTAGGACGACGGATACTTCGCTACAATCTGAGGGGAACTTACCGCGATACCCCGACCGTCAGTCCGCCCGTCGCTCCTGCCACTATAAACGGTTGCCGTAGTGTAGAGATACTTCACTGGCTGCATCTGATAAGCGCTCGATTGATAATCGAGAGACTCGAGGCTCTCCACGAATGTAGCACCGTTTTATTTGATGTTTAACTATAAAAGATGTAAGAAGATGAACTGGAATTCGAAATTGAAAGAACAAATGACCGTGATGAACCATGAGGGAGCCAAGGCCTACGCCATGACCCCTGAGTTGGAGTTGTACACCGCCGTGGTGACAGCATCGCTGAGCGACCTGTGCTACGAGAAGCAGGACGAGCGTGTCAACCGCATCGCCGCCCTGGTGGGCAAGGTGTCGCCAGAGTTCGTCGCCCGTCTCGCCGTCTATGCACGCACCCAAATGCATCTGCGCAGCATCCCCATGCTGTTGCTCGTGGAGCTGGCCAAGGTGCACAACGGTGATGACCTCGTGGCCCGTGCCGTGGAGAAGACCGTGTTGCGTGCCGATGAGATCATGGAGTTGCTGATGTGCTATCAATGGCGCAATCCGTCCGCCGACCCCCGCAAGAAACTCGGCAAACTCTCGCGCCAGATACAGAACGGCCTGCAGCGTGCCTTCAACCGCTTCGACGAATACCAGTTCGCCAAGTACGACCGTGACAACCTCGAGGTGAAGCTCCGCGATGCGCTCTTCCTCGTCCACCCCAAGGCCAAGGACGAGCAGCAGCAGGCTTTGTTCGACAAGATTGTGAACCGCCAGTTGGAGACTCCCTATACCTGGGAGACGGAGTTGTCTGCCCTCGGACAGCAAACCTTCGCCTCTGACGAGGAGAAGACGGCTGCTTTCCGCCAGAAGTGGGAGGAACTCGTCCGCAGCGGCAAAATGGGCTATATGGCCTTTATGCGCAACCTGCGCAACATGCTCCAGGCTGACGTGTCGTTCGCCGACTTGCAGGTCGTCTGCGACCGCCTCTCTGATGCCGCTCAGGTAGCCAAGTCGAAGCAGTTGCCTTTCCGTTACCTCTCGGCATACCGTGAGGTGGAGCAGGTCAACAGCACCGGCACCTCTGCACTGATGTCGGCTTTGGAGACAGCCGTCCGCCATTCAGCAGCCAACATCGAGGGCTTCGATGAGAACACCCGTGTGCTCATCGCCTCTGATGTCAGCGGTTCCATGTGGACAAAAGTCAGCGCCAAGAGCACCGTGCGCCTGTTCGACATCGGTCTGTTGCTGTCGATGTTGCTCAAGAACCGCTGCCAACAGGTTATCGCCGGTATCTTCGGTAGTGAATGGAGTGTGGAAAACATGCCTGCCGACAACATCCTGATGGCAACCCGCCAACTCGAGAGACTTGAGGGCAAGGTGGGTTACAGCACCAACGGCTATAAGATCGTTGACTGGCTCATCGAGCAGAAGCAGGTGATGGACAAGGTGATGATGTTCACCGACATGCAGATGTGGGACAGCACTGGATGCAACTCCACTTTCGAGAAGTCATGGAGACGTTACAAGCAGCTCGCTCCTGATGCGAAACTCTACTTGTTTGACCTCTCAGGCTATGGACAGTCGCCCTTGCGCTTTGTCGAGCCTGACGTATACCTGATTTCAGGTTGGAGTGACCGCGTGTTCGACGTGCTCTCGGCCATCGACAAGGGTGGTGATGCCCTCAGCGTCATCAACAGCATTGAGGTATGAATATTGTTAATAGAGTAGTCTAGAACTACTCATTCATGAGAACAGACTACAGCTTGATTCCGTACTTCACTATCCGCTCCTCCATTATACCATCTAGTATGAAACGGAGGAGCGTTTTCGTGATGGTAGGCTAAATGGTTGTTTGCTGTGGTAATGTCTGAACTCCTGAACTTCTGTAACTTCTGAACTCCTCTCAACTGCGATAGTTGAGTTCTTTTATTTTCAATTTTTCCCATCTACGCAAAAAGAATGCGTAGCACAGTTGTAACTTTGCACCGCGGTCTTGAAAATATAGACACGTTTAGAAAATCTGAGCTAAGAGCACCACCAAACGATTTAAAGATGTGTTACAATTAAAGAAAAAAGACAATGGAAGTCAAGATGATTAACAACCGTCCGGTGAAAATTTGGACGGACAATGTTGAGGAATCGGCCATGCGTCAGATAGAGAACCTGACCACCCTACCCTTCCTCTTCCATCACCTGGCCATTATGCCCGACGTGCATGCTGGTATGGGAATGCCTATCGGTGGTGTGCTGGCATGTGTGGATGCCGTGATACCCAACGCCGTAGGCGTGGACATCGGTTGCGGCATGTGCGCTGTGAAAACCAACTGGCGTGTGGGCGACATTCCCACCGATGTGCTCCGAAAGAAAATCATGAGGGGCATCCGCAAGCGTATTCCCCTGGGAATGGATCATCACAAGGAGGCACAGGATGAGAAATATTTGCCCGAGGGCCACAACATCGACGCTCTCGAGGTAGTGAAACGCCGCATCAACTCCATCACCAAAGAGGTGGGCACATTGGGCGGCGGCAACCACTTCATCGAACTGCAGAAAGACGAGAACGACAACCTTTGGGTCATGATCCACTCTGGATCACGCAACCTCGGCAAGCAGGTAGGCGACTATTATAACAAGATAGCAGCCACACTCAATGCCCGATGGTACTCCGTGGTGTCGCCCGACATCCGTCTTCCTTTCCTTGCCCGAGATACGGAGGAGTTTGATATGTACTGGAGGGAAATGCAGTATTGCATTGATTTTGCCCTGTGCAACCGCCGCTTAATGATGGAACGTATCGAAGAGGTGCTTGCTGATGCCCTGGCTGGTATAGAGTTCGAGCCGATGATCAATATCGCCCACAATTATGCGGCATGGGAAAACCATTTCGGAAAGAACGTCATCGTTCACCGCAAAGGGGCTACTCTTGCGCGTGAAGGAGTCGTCGGCATCATTCCTGGTTCGCAGGGCACGGCATCCTATATCGTCGAGGGGCTTGGCAATCCCGACTCCTTCTGCTCCTGCTCGCATGGAGCAGGTCGTGTGCTGTCGCGTACGGCTGCCATCAAGACCCTTGACATGGCAGCAGAGGTAGCCCAACTTGAGGCCAAGGGCATCGTCCATGCCATCCGTCGTCAGGAAGACATGCAGGAGGCATCGGGCGCCTACAAGGATATCGAGACGGTCATCGCCAACGAGGCCGACCTGGTAAGGGTGAAGACCCGACTGCTCCCCGTGGCCGTTATTAAAGGATAATGGTATCAAACCTGCTATAAGGCGACGATGCTGAAAACTACAAACAAAAGGATGGCAGAGGTTATTTCTCTGCCATCCTTTTGTTTCAGATTACTCAGTTTTATTGATTGTTTACAAATGTGTGCTAATACGAGAGAATTCATCAAAAAAAGTGATACCTTTGTACAGTCAACAATATGTTATACCATAGAATGTGAAAAATGACCATACAAGAATTCCGTGATTACATGGCATCGGGAAAGCCTGTCATAGGAGGCTCCGATGTTCACATGATGTTTCATCAGTTGTCTCAGGAGGCACTGAAGATTACTGCTGAGATTAATGGCAAGTATCATACACCAGAGGTACTGCATGCTTTATTGGAGCAGCTTTGGGGCCGTGAGGTCCCCAAGACGGTAGGCATGTTCCCACCATTCCATACCGATTGCGGCAAGAACACCACCATTGGTGAACGGGTCTTTATCAACATGGGTTGCAAATTCCAGGATCAAGGTGGCATCACTATCGACGAAGGCGCACTCATCGGCCACAACGTCGTGTTGGCAACCATC
>Ga0256407_10001183_pt1 | contig 56700 bp, 41 predicted proteins | sample RumenRJG_04DNA_FD_193489 | JGI IMG/M metagenome (GOLD analysis project Ga0256407, IMG submission 193489) | Bovine rumen microbial communities from Lethbridge, Alberta, Canada - RJG_04 | ecosystem: Host-associated > Mammals > Digestive system > Stomach > Rumen | place: Canada: Alberta... | reverse complement strand
TATCAGGATAACTCTAATGTCTTGAACCATTGCCAGCACCATTTTTCTGATATTGGCAACCTGTGCTTCTTTGTAGTCATTAAATTGCAATTTATCCAGCTTTGTAACACCTGCAACCAGGTTTGCTGTGGTTTGACCAAATAATTTTGTTATTTGTTCTTTGGTAACAGGCGTATCCTCAACTACGTCGTGAAGAAGACCTGCCATTATTGTTTCATGATCAAGATGAATTTTCGCAAGCTTACAGGCAACTGCTACCGGATGTGTTATATATGGTTCGCCACTACCTCTTTTTTGACCAGAATGAGCATCATAAGCTAAATCGAATGCTTTCTTGATTAACTCCTTTTGATCTGCAGGAATGTAGATCTTAATTATATTATTAAGCTTTTCCCAAAGAGTTGTTTTACTAAAATCCATATAAATAGCGCCAAAACATTAAAGGATTATTCCATAGTTGATAATTTAACACATGGCTATGTATGATACAAGAGTGACAAATTATTTAAGTATTAACTATAGTCGTTTCATTTTTTTATGTAAATAATGTCTCCATTTAGTTTCTTTATGATATTTCTTAAATGATGATATTGATATAAAATGTTTAAAATCGAAAATAAAGAGGTATATATGCTTGAATGTGCATTGGTAATGGTTGGAGGCGCGTTAGGTGCTCTAATCCGTTATTTTGCAACAAAACTGATAGTCCCCATTAATGGATTCCCTTTATCAACATTCATGGTAAATTTAGTCGGTTCTTTCCTAATAGGAATTTTTACTGCTGTTATTGTTAAATATAGCGACTTCTCATTAGTAGTAAAGCATCTGTTGATAGTTGGTTTTTTAGGTAGTTTAACTACATTTTCAACCTTTTCTTTGGATCTCGTTAAGTTGTTTGAAAATGGTGATTTTGTTACCGCTTTAATGTATTTATCATTGAGCATTGTGATAGGGTTTTGTTTTGCATTTCTTGGACTGAAAATAATTAATTAGTAATTTGTTTGGTAAAGGTATGTCTAGTTTTATTCCAACTCATATTTTTGTTGATGGTTCTTCTTTTTTGTACAGAGCTTATTATTCTTCTGTAAGGGCGGATTTTAGAAATAAAAACGGTGAACCGGTTGGTGCAATTATGATTTTTTCAAAGATGCTTCATGCACTTCGTGAAAAATATAAAGAATTGCCAATGATGGTGGTTTTTGATGCTCATGGAAAATGTTTCAGAAAAGACTTGTACAGCGATTATAAATCTAATAGAAAACATATGCCTGATGAATTAAGGATTCAAGAGGATGTGATAAAAAACATAGTGGTTGCAATGGGCTGCGATTTGGTTGTGGTTCCAAATGTGGAAGCAGATGATGTTTTAGGAACTTATTCTGAATTAGCAAAAAAAAATGGATCTTTTGCATTAATATGTTCTAGTGATAAAGATTTATTTCAATTGGTGAATGACAACGTGGTAATCGAGGATACCATGAATAATGTTATTTATGACAGGCAATCAGGCATGGAGAAATTTGGGGTTCCTCCTGAACTTATGGTCGATTTTTTGGCTCTGAAAGGAGATTCTTCCGATAATATTCCCGGCATGCCAAAAGTAGGAGATGTGACAGCAAAACTTGTTTTGAATTCCATCGGATCTATAGAATCCATTAAGCAAAATTTGGATAAAGTTAGAGAGCTTGATTTTAGAGGAGCTAAATCATTTCCGGAAAAATTCTTGGATAGTCTTGAAATAATAGAGTTGTCATATAAGCTGGCAAAAATAAAGACAGATGCAGAAGTACCATTAACATTTGATAGTTTACAATATCATAATTGCGACGTTGACAAATTATCGGCTATTTACAAGGAAAACGGCTTGCATTCTCTGAATTCCGCACTGATGAGAGAAAATCCTGATTTCATAGAGGAGCATCAAACAACGGATAAGGCTAATCGTCAAATAATTACTAAAGATAGCGAATTGGATTCTTTCATCAATTATATCAAGGACAATGCAATTTTTTCACTGCATTTGGATGTAACGGAAAATCATTATCTTGATGCTTCTGTTGTTGGTTTATCTTTATCAACGGATGGCGGTAAATCATGTTATATTCCTGTTTCACACAATTATATTGGTGTAATTGACCAATTGGATTGGCAGAAGGTTATCGAAAAACTTAAATATGTTTTAAGTGATGCATCCATAGTCAAGGTGTTTTTTAACAGTAAATTGATAAGGCATATATTGTTAAATTATGATGTAAAAGTGGAAGAACCTGTTCATGATGTAATGATGGAAGCTTACACATTGAACTCTTCTATGACTAAAGATGATATTAATGATTTTGCGCAGATATATTTAGATTATGCACCTCTAAAATATGAAGATGTTGTCGGTACTGGTAAAGCAAAGAAATCTCTTTGTGAAATTGATGTAATGAAGGTTGCCGATTATTCAACGGAAAAATCAAGATTGGTATTACGCTTACATAATGTTTTATTCGAGAAGATTAATAATGATGAAAGACTGAAAAATATATACCATGAACAGTTTTTACCGATGGTTAATGTTCTTTTTTACATGGAGAGAAATGGTGTAGCTGTTTCTGTCAAAGATTTAAACGAGTTAAGTGTCAAGTTTGAGCAGAAGATGAATGAATGTGAAAATCGCATCTATGATCTTGCTGGCCATGATTTTAAGATATCATCTCCTAAACAGGTTGCTCAGGTACTTTTTGAAGAACAGAAATATCTTCCTTTGGATCCGATTTTAAGAAAGCAAATTGAAAGTGGCAAATACTCTACCAATGAAGAGATTTTATCTGATTTGGCACAGATATATGAATTACCATCTGCTATTTTGGAATATCGTGCGATATCAAAATTAAAAAATACCTATACAGATGTTTTGCCTAAGTTAATATCTGAAAAAACACACCGTATTCATTCATCTTTTCACTTAAACGGTACAGTAACAGGAAGATTGTCATCAAGTGACCCTAATTTGCAAAATATACCTATAAGGAGCGAGGAAGGAAAACTTATTCGACAGACTTTTAATGCCAGGAAAGGTTACAAAGTTGTTGCAGCGGATTATTCTCAGATTGAACTTAGAATTTTAGCTAACCTTTCAAATGATGGTAAATTGATAAGTGCTTTTAATGGAAATTTGGATATTCATCGATTAACAGCATCAGAAATATTGGGTATTCCATATGACAGTGTATCAACGGAACAGAGAAGGAATGCAAAAGCAATTAATTTCGGAATTATTTATGGAATGAGTTCATTTGGTTTGGCTAAACAATTGAGGATAGATAAAAAAGTAGCTAAAAAATATATAGATAATTATTTTGCAAAATATCCATCCATAAAGAATTATTTAGAAAATATAGTGAAATTTGCCAAAGAAAATGGATTTGTAAAAACCATAAATAACAGATCAATAGTAATAAAAGATATTAAATCATCAAATGCAATAATTGCCAAATCCGCAGAAAGAATGGCCACTAATGCACCAATGCAAGGATCTGCGGCAGATGTAATTCAATTGGCAATGATTCAAATTTACAACTTTATAAAGAATGAGGCAGAACCGGATTCTGTTTTTTTAATTTTACAGGTTCATGATGAATTGGTATTTGAAATACGTGATGATCTAGTTGATATGTATGCAAAACGTATAAAACAAATTATGGAAGGAGTTTTTAATTTTTCTGTAAAATTTGAAGTTGGCGTAGGAATAGCCGAAAATTGGGAACTAGCTCACTAAATATTTAAAATAATTTTCATTTAGTGAAGGAACTTTTTTTTATTTCTCTACTCTAAAACTATAGAAGTTGGAATTAAATTGTTTTTCTCTGCCAAGTCCAAAGGACTTGGCAGTTTGTTTTTTTATCCAGAGTAATTGATTTTTTTTGTATACAAATTCCTTAAGTATGCGTATTTATGAATGCTATAAATCTAAAAACGTGATCTGAATCATAAATAAAATCGAATTAATATAGTTTCTAAGGAACTTTTATCAAGTTCAATAATCAATATAGATAGAAGTTGGAATTTTCATTGTTTTTCTCTGCTAAGTTAATAGATTTAATTTGGCAGTTTCTTTTTTTTAATTTTGTTTGTTTTTTGTACAAATAATTAACCTATAATAGCTTATTTTTTGTCTCACTATTTGATAAATTGAAAAAATAGAGTAGAATCAAGAATCGATCAAATGGTCTGTTGTAGGATCATTAAATTAAAAGAGATGTTCGTCGCGTTTTTGCGACATATGGAGAAAAACAATGAAAAAATCATTACTTGCTCTTGCAGTTGTTTCTGCATTAGCTACAACTTCTGCTTATGCTGGTACTGACGGTTTTTATGTTGGTGCTAAAGCTGGTTACAATTTATGGTCTGCATCAACTGCTCATGACCAATGGGATCCAGTATCTCAAAGAGTTACTAATGAATTAGAAACCAATGCCTTTACTGCAGGTTTATTCTTAGGTTATAACTTCAATGACTACTTAGGCTTAGAATTTGCCTATGATTATTTAGGTAAAATGGGAATTAATCATTTAGCTGATAAAAACAATCCAGGCGTTTTACGCTCTGGTGATTTGTGGACTAACGGATTTGAATTAGCTGGTAGATTCATGCTTCCATTCACTGAAGATTTTGAAGCTTATGCAAAAGCCGGTATTTTTGCATTTGATACAAACAGCAACCTGGCTAAGTCTCATGTTGGCGTTGTTCCTTTATTCGGAGCAGGTTTACAATACTACTTCACCGACAATATTTTTGCTCGCGTAGAATATGATTGGTATCACAAGTTAGCTAAGACAACAAAGAATGGCGTTAACCCAGATGCTAATACCTTCACTTTAGGTTTAGGTTATAGTTTTGGTTCAAGAGCTGAAGCTCCAGTAGAAGCTCCTGCTCCTCAGACTGTTAAGAAACAAATCAATGAAGTAAGAACATTAGATTCAGATGTTACTTTCGAATTTGGTAAGTACAACTTAACTAATGCTGGTAAAGTGGAATTAGATAATATTTCTGATGATATCAACAACAGCGATGTACAGAATAAGAGAATTGTTGTTATTGGTCACACTGATAGAATCGGTTCTGCTGCTTATAATCAGAAGTTATCTGAACAACGTGCTAAGACTGTTGTTGATTATTTAGGAACCAAGGGTGTGTCAGTTGATTCATACGAAGGTCGTGGTAAGACTCAGCCTTTGACTGGCGATGAATGTAACGGTCTCTCAAAGTCTAAGTTAATCAAGTGCTTAGCTAAAGATCGTCGTGTAGAAGTTAACATTCAAGGTGAAATTGTTAAAACTATCGAAGTTCAAGAATAATAAGTGATTCTATAGTTTAAAACATACGATTAATTTTTAAATCCCATATCTGGTACCTGGATATGGGATTTTTATCTGCTGATAATCAGAGTTAGGCATTGTAATGTCATCTATTATTTAAAATCAAATTTGTCACATGCATCATTAAAATCCAGTATATTCCTAAGTTTGAGCATAATAAGCAATGATGATGTAGTAAATTGTGCAGAACTTATTTTGAATCTGTAAATACAAATACCTTATTTATAAAACTGATCGCATATTCACATAATATTGCTCTAAAGGTTCTGCAATGCTTAAACACGGCTACCTACGGAAATTCTGAATCCTTTCATGTCAATAAATATGATGAAGCAGTTATTAACAATATGAATTAATTGTCCAGTTTTTTATCCGCATCCCCTTTTATAAAGTCTTAAATACCTGTGTTGTATCTACAGCCAGACAGTTTGAGTTTCTCGTATTATGTCTTCTTTAGAATTTGATAAAAAACCACTGATTAAATATTTTAATCAGTGGTTTTACGGTATTAAATAATAATTTGAATATGTTTGTAATTGTAGTATGTTAATAAATAGAGAAACAATTATTTTATGTATATATAAACTTTTTATTCTCTACTCATCTTCATAATCACTTTCGTCATAATCAAAGTTATCGTCGTCATCTTCAAAACTTTGTTCAAATCCATCTTCATCGAAGTATGTATCTCGGCCCCAGTTAGACTCTTCATCATCCCATAAAGATGAATCATCCATTTCTTCATCATCTTCTTCAAGATCTTCGATACTTTCCCAATCAGAATTATATTCGTCTAATTCATCATTTTTCATAAAAAACTCCATATATGATCCTCGTGAGTTTTAATTATGTATTAGATAAAAGTAAATTGCAATATTGATCACGTTTTTTATTATGATTTAATTATATGCATTAATGTAAAAAAATTTTATCCTTATCACAATTTTGACAGAGTATAATATATTCAGTTAGTTTAAAAGTGGAGATGAGTGATGATTGAAGATAATAGAATTCCAATTAATATTATTACAGGTTTTTTAGGTGCAGGAAAAACAACTTTATTGAATCATTGGGTGAAACAACCATCCATGAAAAATACTGTTGTTCTGATTAATGAATTTGGTTCGGTTGGTTTGGATCACGAATTGGTTGAACAAATTGATAACCAGGTAATATTATTGGAATCAGGATGTATTTGTTGTACTTTGCAAAGTAGTTTGATCAATTCCTTGACGGATTTATTTGTAAAAAGACTGAAAAAGGAAATTCCTGATTTTGATAGAGTAGTTATAGAAACAACGGGTCTTGCAGATCCTGGTTCTATATTACCTTTGATTTCTTATGATCCGTTTATTGATAAAAGATACAGGTATGATGGTACCATTACTGTTGTTGATTCAGTAAATTTAAGAGAACAAATCAAAAAGCAATTTGAATGTGTAAAGCAAATAGCTTTAGCTGATGCAATAGTTGTTTCGAAAGGTGATTTAGTTGATTCAGAAGAGATTGATGAAATCAGAGAAACTATCAGGAAATTGAATAAAACGGCTCCAATTTATCCTGTACTGAATGGTGTTTTGGATCCTGTTATTATCAAGAGTATCGGTCCCTTTAATTCCGGGGTAATTAAGGATCCTAAAGAAATTAATGCTTGGCTGAGTACAGAAAGTGCTAATTTAGGTGTAGCTACGGGTATGAAGCAAGTTCAGGTTGCCAAAACCGGTTTAGGTATACGAAAGAAGCCTTCCATCAGTGTTCATTCTGATATTGATACCTTTAGTATGGATTTTGACAAACCATTAGATACCGATAAATTAATGGATGCTTTAGAAGCTGTACAAATGCAGTTTGGTGATAGCCTTTTAAGAATGAAAGGAATAATTAATCTTATTGATGATGAGAGACCGATTGTAGTGCACGGTGTATATGGTCAAATATACCCATTAAGTTGTCTTGAAGCCTGGCCTGAGGGTAGACCTAGGAGCAAAATTGTATTTATTGTAAGAGCTACAGTAAGGGAGCAAATTGAATTGCTTTTTAGAGATATCCTTTTTGGCGATTACTAGAGTAATGTACTAAATATGAAAAGCAACACCATTGGCAATGAAATGTTATATGGGTCTATATGGGATAAATTATTAAAATTTGCAATTCCATTGGCTCTTACGAATATTTTGCAGCAACTTTTTAATGCAGCAGACATTGCTATTGTTGGTCAATTTGTAGGAAAACTTGCTTTGGCTGCAGTTGGTGCCAATGGTGTCGTAATAAATTTGTTTTTGAATCTTTTTGTCGGACTGTCGGTTGGAGCAAATGTACTGATCTCAAATCTGGCAGGAAGACAGGATCAAGCCCGAATTGCTGATGCTGTTCATACATCTATGGCTATAGCAATGGCGGGCGGAATTTTGCTAGCCGTATTTGGTGTATTTTTTGCTAAACCTATACTGGTGTTGTTAAGCACGCCTACAGAAATTATAGAAGATGCCATTTTATATCTTAGAATTTTATGCTTAGGTATGCCGTTCCTTATGTGCTTCAACTTTGTTTCCTCTATACTAAGGAGTATAGGTGATTCTAGTACATCTCTATGGGTAATGTGTATTACAGGTTTTGTTAATGTAGTACTTAATTTAATTTTCGTATTATGTTTTCACTTATCAGTTGATGGGGTTGCCTATGCAACTGTAATATCTACAATTATCGGTGCATTTATTTTAATACACAAATTAGCCAGAGCTCCAAATGCAACGAAATTGACAATCAAGAATATTAAATTTCATAGCAAAGAATTAAATTTTATTGTCAAAATAGGTTTGCCTGCAGGCATTCAGGGAATGATGTTTTCTTTGTCTAATATTTGTATTCAATTTGCCATTAATCAATTAGGACCAGAATACATAGCAGCAACTGCGGCTGCCTTAAATTATGAATTTTTGGCATATTTTTTGTTGAATTCTTTTGCAATGGCTGCAGTCACTTTTATAGGTGTTAATTATGGGGCTTGTAATTATCAAAGATGCAAGGATATTGTTAAAAGTGCCCTGATTCTTGATGGTATTGTTACAGTTTTGTTTTCTGCATTAATAGTGATCTTTGCTGAACAATGTATGGTATTATACAGCACGGATAAAACTCTTGTTGAACATGGAGTTCTTAGGCTTAAATATATCCTTTCTTTTGAGTTTTTAAATGTATTGATAGAGGTTTTTTCAGGCTCACTGAGAGGTTTAGGTATTTCGTTTGTCCCTGCAATAATTTGTTTTTTTGGAATATGCTGTTTTAGAGTATTGTGGGTATATACGGTATTTGCTCAATTTAGAACTTTTTCTGTTCTCATGATGGTTTATCCAGTAAGTTGGATGGTTACTTCTGTTGCACTAATTGTTGTTTTTTTCAAGGTTACAGATCGCATCTTAAATAAATTATAAATTTCTGTGAATTTTTTGAAATAAGTGGCTAATTATACTAAGAAAATTTATTATAATTCTAAAGTCTGATTTATAGTTTTTGTTATAAAGGTTTCCTAATGAAGAATTTATCATTATTATGTTTATTAATAGCTACTGGTTTAACTGTTTCAGGTAATGCTGTTGCAAAACATCATCATCATTCGCACCACCACAATGTTCCTCCTATGATGCGTGATTACGGTCCTCTTCCTCCGATGGGGCATGATCAAGGAATTACAACGGTATTGTATAAATTTGATACAAATCAAGATAATGCTTTGTCTAAGGATGAATTGGACAATTACAAAAAGGAAGGGTTGGAGTATACAAAACAATTAACAGAAACAACGATTTCTTTTGAAAAGGCTGATTTGAATCAGGATGGTTTTGTTTCCTTTGATGAATATATGCTTTTACCAAAAGTTGATAAATTTAAAATTTTGGGATTTGGCGGACCTGGTCATAAACATAAGCATGATCATAAACATAATACTGCAGAAAATAACGATAAAATTGCTAATCATGATTCAAAGATGGAAGAAAAAAGAATACAAGACAGAAAAATGTTTCATAGTTTTGGAAGATTTTCTTTCTTTGATACAGATTATGACGGTAAATTGTCATTTGATGAGTACAGTACACTGATATCAGTCAGAAAGGAAAATATACAGGCAATGCAGGATACTTTGTCTAAAATTGATTTTAATTCCATTGATTTGAATAATGACGGACTGATAAGTCCGATGGAAATTCATCATTATATTGGTTCTCTGATTCTAGCAAAAGCACCAAAATATGAAAAAATGAAAAGTCATGACGATGAATTTTATGAAGATGAACAGAGTGAATAAATCGGAAGGATATTAGTATATGAAAGTACATTTTAATATACCATGGTACTATAAACTTTTGACGATTATCGGATGTTGTTTGATGTCTTTAGGGTTGGCTGAACTTTATTTGCGTTTCTTGCCTGATTCAGTTTGGAAGTTTACTCCCTTTGTGTGTATTTTGGTTGGCGTATTCTTAATCATTCCTCAGCACTTTATGGCATTAATGGAAATATTAAAATATCGTCCCAAAAATGATAAGTGAACTACATTATTTTTTAATAAAACAGTAGTTCTGTGATATGGTTACCGTTAAATTTTTTCTAATTGATATAAATTATAGGAAATATAATTTTATAGTTGGTATGATTATGAGTGTGTTTAGATGACGAATAGAAAGTTAGAAAAAAAGGTTGTTTCGACAGAGGATATACTAATTAAATTGTGTCACTCTGTTACATCTGTCATAGCAGAAGCAACCCATCACCAAGTTAATTATTCATCAATGGCACAAAGAATTTCTAAAACATGTTTAAGACCTGATATTGGTTGCTTTGTGTTGTTTGATGGAGCTTTTTCTGGCTTGGTGGTTATTAATTTCACTGCGGATGCAGCCATGGAAGTCTACTCAAATTACCTTATAAACATGGGTATATCGGAGAACGAATTAGCAACAGTATATACTTCAGATGAAGTTGGTAATGTTATGGGTGAATTGATGAACCAGATTTTGGGTGATTTTACAAAGAAAGTCAGCCGAGAGTTGCAGTCTTCAATTACTCAGTCACAGCCAAAAATGTTAACTTTAAACCGACAGGTTAGGATTTCCGTAGATACTGATTTGGTAAAGCCGCAGTCTAGACGTGTATCTTTTTTTACAGAGAAAAATAATATTTTTTATATGGAATTATCAATGGATCATACGGAATTCGTTAAGATTGGTGATGTAGAAATCTTGGAAGATGTTGATCCGGATGCTTTGATTGAAAGTGTTAACAACGGAATGGTTGAGGCCGAAATTGCAGCTAAGAGAGCTGAAAATGTTTTGGATACATCTGAGCAGGATGATTTATTGGCTTCGCTTGGCTTGTGACTATTAGTTGTTTACGAATTTTTTCAGTCGTGTGGTGTGAACCATGCGACTTTTTTTTGCTCGAGAAGATCTTTGCTTTAATGTTTAAAATTTAGTGATTAAAAAAAGATTTTTTAATGAAATTCTTTCATTTTATTTTATAATTGCAGTTGGTATACAATTTTGTTGTATATATGGTTCATGTTTTTACCAATTTGGTATAGGATACTAAAATGTCAAATAAGGGTCTTTTTGATTTAAAGGCTGGTCTTGCTTTTGGATTGGCTTCACTGTTTAGTTCAGTTGTTTTAGCTTCTAATGATTCAGTATTAAATGTTTATAATTGGAATGATTATGAAGCTCCTGATACGGTCTCTAATTTTGAAAAGCAAACTAATGTCCGGGTTGTGACGGATTATTTTGACACCAATGAAGTGCTCGAGGCTAAATTATTGGCAGGTAAGTCAGGGTACGATTTGGTATTTCCTGGTTCTGATTTTCTTTCTCGGCAGATTAAAGCAGGAATCTTTTTAAAGTTGGATAAAAGTAAAATTCCTAATTATAAAAATTTAGATCCTGTAAAAATGGAGTTATTGTCTAAATTAGATCCAGATAATCAATATGCGGTTCCATACCAACAAGGTACAACCGGTATTGGCTATAATGTAAAAAAGATTAAAGAAATATTTGGTAATGATTATGTGGTAGATTCCTGGGATTTTTTATTCAAAGAAGAGAATATCTCTAGATTACAGCAATGTGGCGTAGCGGTACTTAATAATCCTACTGAGGTTTTTGCTACTGTATTGAATTATTTAGGGTTGGATCCAAATTCTACAAATCAGAATGATTATGCTCAAGCTGGTAAATTGTTGATGAAAATCAGACCTTATATAAGATATTTTCACTCATCACAGTATATTTCTGATATTGCTAGTGGAGATGTATGTGTCGTATTTGGCTGGAGTGGTGATATATTGCAAGGCAGTAATAGCGCCAAGGAAGCAAATAATGGTGTAGAAATTAATTACATTGTTCCTAAAGAGGGGGCTCTAGTTTGGTATGATATGATGGCAATACCTGCAGATGCAGAGCATGTTGATAATGCATATAAATATATAAATTATATTTTGGAACCAAAGGTTATTGCTGATATTTCTAATTACACTTCATACTCTAATGCTGTTGCTCCAGCTTTGGAACTTGTTGATGAAAGCATTGCTAATAATCCCAATATAACTATTCCGGAAGAAAAACTTAAATTGATGTTTGTAATTAAGCCCCATGACGCAAAAATTAATAAGACAATTAATACACTTTGGACTAAGATTAAGAGCCACACGGCTAAAAAATAGTTTGGTGTTTAATGATAGATAATTTTGTCACAAGGTGCATAATAGATAATTGTGCACCTTTTTTATTATTTGTGTTAATATTTTCGATGCTTGTAAAAATATTAGTTTATGTAAGGTTTTAATATGTCAGAAGATAATTTTAATGGAATAGAAATAAGTTTAAAGAAAACTCATTTTGTTTTGAGTGCTCCTAATATTACCGTTTTGCCTCAGGACGAAGGAAAGGAGATTGCTTTTATAGGGCGTTCTAATGCAGGTAAGTCTTCTGCTCTTAATACCATTACGGAACAAAAAAATCTCGCTAAAACAAGTAAAACCCCAGGAAGAACACAAATGATTAACCTTTTTGAATGTGCTGATGGTTATAGAATTGTTGATTTGCCTGGTTATGGTTATGCCAAGGTTCCTTTGGAAATGAAAAAGAAATGGCAAATTGCTTTGAATCAGTATTTGGAAAGACGTGAATCGTTGATAGGGTTGGTTGTGGTAATGGATATTAGAAATCCGTTAACTCAAATTGATAGACAAATTGTTAATTGGTCTATTGCATGCCAATTACCAACTATTTTACTGCTTACTAAAGCCGACAAATTAAATCAAGGACCAAGGCAACAAGCAGTTAAAGAAGTTTTGTTTCAATTACAGGAGTTTGCTAATTACGAAGATTACGTTAAGGTGATTCCTTTTTCCTCATTAAATCATTCTATAGGCGTGAAAAATTTAAAAAATATGATTGTTGATTTATTCAATGCTCAGTTTTAACCATTGAATGGAGAAACTGCAGTATATCGCAAAATAAGGGCGTTTAGCATAAATACTAAACACCCTTTTTGTTTAACTGAGAATCGTAAGCTTATTTAGTAGATACTGTTGTTTCAGAGGTATCATCAGTTTGGTTAACATTCCAACCGCCACCAATTGCTTTATACAGATTTATTTGTGTCTGTAGTTGAGCAAGTTTAGTAGAAACTAGACCTTGGCGCGAAGCTACATATTGTCGTTGTGCATCCAGTCTTGTTAAATAACTATCTACTCCTTCGTTATATCTCAAATCGGCCAATTCAAAGTATTTTTTAGTTGTTTTATACAGATTTTCTTGACTCTTGTATTGCTTGTTTAAACAATCAAACGATTTTATGGCATCAGAAACTTCTTTAAATGCGACTTGAATTGTTTTTTCATATGATACAATCGCTTCTTGCTTTTGAATATCAACAACATCTAAATTACTGTATAATGCCAAATTAAAAATTGGTAATGTTAGCGCCGGAGACACATTCCAATATTTAGAACCTGTTGAAAACAGCTTATCGGCATGGTTTGAAACCGTTGATAAAGTTGCACTTAAATTGATAGATGGGAATAATGCGGCTCTTGCAACACCAATATTATAATTTGCAGCTTTTAGTTTGTGTTCAGCTGCCAAAATATCTGGTCTCATTGCAATAAGATCGTCTTGTGAAATTATATCAATTTGTTTTACTTCTATATCAGTAATTTTCTTCAAAGAATCAACTTCTGGTAAATTCGTTCCTACCAATAGCAATAATTGGTTCTGATCCAGTTTAATAACTCTTTCATAGTTTGCTACATTGATTTCTGCTGTAGCAACTGCTGTTTGAGATTGGGCGAGTTCCAATTCTGAAGCCGAACCGATATCATATTTGTTTTTGGTAAGTTTATAACTGTCTAATTCCGTACTTAATGTTTCCTTGAACAGTGCCAGCAATTCTTTATCTGCCACATATGTATAATATGCGTTAGCAATGGAAGCAACTAGGGAAATTTGAGCAGATCTTTGATTTTCATATACTGCAAAGAATTGTTCTAAAACTACATTTTTCTGATTTCTGATTTTACCGAAAAAATCAATTTCCCATGAAAAATTTCCACCTACTTGATAGCTTGTTGCTACGCTATCAGGATTAATTGCAGATCTATTGGTATTAGTCCCTCTGGAAACATTTGCAAAACCACCTACAGAAGGGAATAAACCAGCTCTCGTCACTTCATATTGAGCTTGATATTCAGCCACAGCTAAGGCGGCCAATTTCAAATCTCTATTATTCTCCAAAGCCAGTTTAATTAATTTCTGTAAATCTGGATCTGTAAACTGTTCTTCCCAATTTAAAGGAGCTGTTACAGTTGGTTGTGCATCCCATTCTGCAACAACAGGAGTTTCTGGCCTTTCATAATCAGGAGCTAGAGAACAACCTGTAGCAAATAATGCCAATGATACATTTATAGCTAAAAGTTTTTTATTCATTCTTATTATCTCCTAATAAAGCTTCCTCTGCGGCATGCATAGCCATTTTCTCATGCTTTGGAATATACTTGGTAAAGTATCTCATTACCAGCACAAAGAAAACAGGAACAAAGAATATTGCTAAAACAGTCGCTGTAATCATTCCACCTAATACGCAAACGCCTATTTCATTCTGGCTGTTTGCTCCGGCACCTGTTGAAACCGCCAGAGGTAAAACACCAAGACAGAATGCCAAAGAAGTCATTATAATCGGTCTTAAACGAATTTTGGCAGCTTGAACTACAGAATCAGTTAATCGAACTCCTTTATCATATAGTTCTTTAGCAAACTCTACAATTAAAATTGCATTTTTTGCAGATAAACCTATTGTGGTTAATAAACCTACCTGGAAATAAACGTCGTTACTTAGTACATGCAGTGCAGGGTAAACCATGTTAATGTACTTTGATAAGTAAGCTGCACCTACAGCACCGAAAACGCCAAGAGGAACAATTAACATTACTGCAAAAGGTATAGACCAACTTTCATATAAGGCTGCTAAACTTAAGAATACAATTAAAATAGAAATAGCATACAAAAAGTTTGCCTGATCACCAGACTGTTGCTCTTGGAATGAAACTCCGTTCCATGAAATACCGAATCCAGGAGGTAATTCTTTAACGATTTTTTGTACTTCAAGCATTGCTTCACCTGTTGATCTGCCAAGAGCTGGCTGAGCCTGGAAGTTTACTGCAGGAAGCGCATTAAATCGTTCGATCCTTGGTGAACCGTATTCCCATTTCGTTGATGCAAACGACTTAAAAGGAACCATTTTTCCCTGATTGTTTTTAACATACCATAAATCAAGATCATCTTCAGACATACGATATTTTTGATCTGCTTGCATGTAGACTTTTTTGATACGATCATTGTATATGAAATCGTCTACATATTTACTTCCCCAAGCCGATGACAATGTTGTATTCAATTCATTAACAGAAATACCCTGAGCCATAGCTTTTTCGTAGTCAATTTTGATTCTCAACTGAGCGATATCTTCCAATCCATTTGGTCGTGTCTGGGATAGAATATTTGATTGAGATGCTATGCCCATAAACTGATTCCTTGCATTCATGAGCGTTTCATGACCTTGGGAACGGTGATCAACCAGATAGAAATCGATACCCTGTGCGGTACCTAATTCTGGTACAGATGGGATATTGAATGAATACGCCAATGCTTGATCAGCCCCCATATACACAGGTCCTTGAATAGTATCAATAATTGAATATACAGTGTCATTATAAGTTGGACGTTCGTCCCAATGGTTAAGTTTTACGAAACTCATTGCAACGTTTTGACCGCTTCCTGCAAAAGAAAAACCTATAACAGACATTATTGATTCAATATTTTTACCTTCTTTTTTCATGATAATGTCTTCTACTTGGTCAATAACCGATTCAGTTCTCTCTACAGTAGCTCCTCCAGGAAGTTGCGTCATAACAAAAAATACACCTTGATCTTCTTCTGGAAGATATGATGACGGAATGTGGTTTAAGCAGAACCATAAACCCGCAATGATAAATGCGTAATAAACACAAAATCTAGGGATTGCATGAACAGCAACTCTTACGTGCTCCTGGTAGCTTGTTGAGAATTTATCAAACCAGGCATTGAATTTAGAGAAAAACCAATCCAAAGGTGCTGTTAACACGTTTTTCTTTTGATTTGTGTTTGATTCTTTAATGATAGAAGCACACAATGCTGGTGTTAATGTTAATGCAACAACAACTGACAAAAGCATTGCTGAAACAATAGTTATTGAGAATTGTCGATAAATTACACCAGTTGATCCTCCGAAGAATGCCATTGGAATAAATACTGCGGATAACACCATCGCAATACCTATTAATGCTCCTGTAATTTGTTGCATAGATTTTATGGTTGCAACACGTGGAGGTAACTTCTCGGATGTTAATAGTCTTTCAACGTTTTCAACAACAACGATTGCGTCATCTACAAGCAAACCTATTGCCAAAACCAAACCGAACATTGTTAATGTGTTTATTGAGAATCCTAATGCTTTCATTATTGCAAATGTTCCGAGCAAAACAACAGGAACGGCAATTGTTGGAATAATTGTCGCTCTTATGTTCTGCAGGAAAAGATACATAACAAAAAATACTAGAATAATTGCTTCAAAAAGAGTTTCGTATACAGAGTGGATAGACACATCAATAAATGGTGTGGTATCAAAAGGTATAACAGAATGCATTCCTGCCGGATAGAATTCTTCTAGCTCTTTGATTTTATCATTAACCAACTTGGCGGTTTGAAGAGCATTTGCTCCTGTAGCAAGTTTGATAGCTAAGCCGGATGTCGGTTTTCCGTTTAGTCTACTGAAAGCATTGTAATTTTCAGCCCCCAATTCAACTTTTGCAACATCCTTGATTTTTACAATTGTTCCGTCAGTGTTAACTTTTAATATTATATTTTCAAATTCTTCCGGATACGTTAAACGTTCCTGACCAATGATTGTGTACGAATAAGTCTGACCTTCCACAGAAGGAGCTCCACCTAGAGTTCCGTATGCAATTTGTGCGTTCTGCGCCTGGATTGCACTTGCTAATTCTGATGCGGAAATTGAGTATTTACTCATCTTATTTGGATCAATCCAAACTCTCATTGCATATTCAGAACCAAAAACTTGTACAGTACCAACACCTTCAATTCTACTAATTGGTTCTTTGAAATTAGTGGTTAAATAATCAGACAAGTCATTAGCGTTTTGTTTTGGATCATCGGAAACCAAACCTATAACCATTAAGAAACTACCTGTGGTTTTTTTAACGGTTATACCTTGCTGCTGAACAACCTGCGGCAAAGATGTTGTTGCTTGCTGCAATTTATTCTGTACTTGAACCTGAGCTATATCTGGATCTGTACCTTTTTCAAAGGTTACTGTAATACTGGTCTGACCATATGAGTCAGAGGTTGAGTTCATATACAGATAACCATCAAGGCCGGTTAAATTCTGTTCTATTATTTTTGTTACTGTATTCTGTACAGTATCAGCAGAAGCTCCAGGATATGTTGCACTGATTTGAACCTGCGGAGGAGCGATTTGTGGATATTGTGCAATTGGCAATGTCGCTAGGGATAATGCACCAAGTAGCATTATAACGATAGCAATTACCCACGCAAATATAGGTCTATCAATAAAAAATTTTGATAACATTTTTTTACCCTATTATTTTTGTTCCTGTTTTGCGTTTTCAGCAGAATTATTGTCTGCAGAAGCGGCAGAAGTCGGATCTTTATTTATGTCTTGTTCTTTTTGTGTTGTATTTTCTTCTGGAATAGGAGTTACTTCCATACCGACTCTAACTTTCTGGATGTTAGACACTAGAATCCGATCATCCTTATTTAAGCCGGAATCAATAACAAAGAAGTTAGGAATTTCTGCTCCGATATTGACATATTTCTGTTGGATTTTATTGTCTTTATCGATAATAAATACATATGTATCTGACCTGTTTGCTCTTATAACTGAGTTTTGAGGAACTAACATAGCACCTTTCTTTATTCCTTTAGGTAATTTAGCTCGCATGAACATGCCAGGCAATAAAACTTGGTTAGGATTTGCAACTGTAGCTCTAATTGTTACCATTCCGGTTGACTGATCAACAGAAACTCCAGTAAAACCTAAAATACCCTTTTCTGGATATACCTGACCATTTTCGAAAACCAATGATACTTCAACTTTATTATCCTGATTTAAGTGAATTTGTCCTTCAGCAATTTCTTTTTTAGTTTGCAACAAATCGTTAACAGATTCTCCCAGGTCTACATATATAGGATCAAGCTGCTGAATTGTGGCTAGGGCTGTTTGCTGATTTTGCGTAACTAAAGCTCCTTCGGTAAATTCGGATTTGCCGATGATTCCCGTAATTGGTGCATATACATGAGTGTAAGCTAAATTGATTTCAGCAGTTTTTACCGCTGCCTTGGCGGCAAGAATCTGAGCTGTTGCTGACTTGTAATTTGCTTGTGCATCATCATAATCCTGTTGACTCACAGCTTTTGTTTTTAACAGTTCCTGATATCTCTGCGCTCTTAGTTTAGCAGAATATTCTGTAGCTTCTGCTTTTGCCAGGTCCGCTTTGGCTGCTGCTAGGCTGGCTTCGTAGGTTGCAGGATCGATCTGATAAAGCTGTTGGCCTTTCTTTACCTCTGAACCTTCTGCGAAAAACCTTTTGAGAATTATACCACTTACCTGTGGTCTAACCTCTGCTTCTCTCAGCGCGTTTGTTCTACCTGTTAATGTTAATTCAATTGGTACGTCTTTAATGGCAATAGGTGTAAATTTTACAGGTAGCGCCATTTGCTGATTTTTTGCTAGTGTTTTGTCTTTATCGCATCCTGTAGTCATAGATAAGCACAATGCGCTCATCATACAGAAAGGTAGAATTTTATTTAGTCTCATCTCTTTTCTTTGCCTTAATCAAATACGCAATACAACTGTTAAAGTAATTGAAAAAATTATTTACATACACTATTGTATGTAAATTTATAAAATTACTAATGTGATTTTCGTTATTGTATCAAAAAAATATAAAAAACTGTAAGAAAAAACTATCGTGCAAAAGATCTAAAAGGGTATTTATGGTTAAAAAAACTAAAGAAGAGGCTCTGGAAACAAGAAATAATGTATTAAAAGCAGCGTTAAAATTGTTTTATGAAAAAGGTTATCAAGAAACATCAATCAATGATATCGCCAAAGCTATGGGAACAACCAGGGGTGCTGTTTATTGGTATTTTGGCTGTAAAGGGGACATTTTAAAAGCTTTGTGGAGTGAAAGAATCGTTCATGTCAACAGAATCTTGCATAATGTCCGGAATATTTCCTCGGTCGGAGAGAATGATATAGACAATATAAGGGCTGTTCTTGAGAATTTTCTAGGTAGCCTTTTTTCTACAACGAATCAAGATACAGAAAATAAGATGTTTTTTCACATTATTCATATTTTAATGATTTCTGGAAATTCAGAGGAAATTTTATACATAAGAGAACAAACCAAAATTTTTGATAGGGAGATATTTTCTGTTATTTATAATCTTATTTTGAAAATAAAAAACAATTCACAAACCGATTGTTGTATAGAAATTAAAGAGATAGTTACGTATCTTCATTTGATGCTGGATGGATATTTTTTGAATAGTATAAATTTGGTCGGCTTTGAACATGAATTTTATGAAAAAGTTTATCCGCACAAACTGGTAGATTTTATTATAAAAATAATCTTCAAATTTATCTGATTTGCATTGATTTATGAATATTGAAAAAAAGTAAAAAAACATTGCAAAAATTTGATGATTCGCTATATTTACACTAGTCTAGGCAAGGTTCCGTAATTGGGAATGGATAGCTTTGGATTCGAATGTAAATCGAATTTTTGGGGGGAATGAACATTGGTAAAGGATGATAACAAGACTGCAAAATCTGATCAGAAAGAAAGGACGCAGCAAAATTTAGATAAAAATAATGACAAGGTAAATAAAAATCCTAATAAGCCAACCATTAATGAAATTCAGCAGAGAAAACCTTTGGTTGAAATAAAAAAACTTACAAAAGTATACAATGGCGGAGTTGTTGCTGTTGATAATGTTGATTTAACAATTTACGAAGGTGAAATTTTTGCTTTGTTGGGATCATCCGGATGCGGTAAGTCAACGTTGTTGAGAATGCTTGACGGCTTGGAATCTCCAACCAGTGGTGAAATTATTATTGATGGTCAGAACGTTGTGGATATCCCGCCGTATAAAAGACCTGTTAATATGATGTTTCAGTCCTACGCTTTATTCCCACATATGACTGTGGAGCAGAATATAGCATTCGGATTGAAGCAGGATAAAATGTCCAAGGAAGATATTTCCCAGCGAGTTAAGGAAATGTTAGAACTTGTACATATGGAGGATTACGCCAATAGAAAACCGTATCAATTGTCAGGCGGTCAACGTCAGCGTGTTGCTTTAGCTAGATCGTTGGCAAAACGACCAAAATTGCTATTGTTAGACGAACCAATGGGTGCTTTAGATAAGAAATTGAGAGCCAAGATGCAGCTTGAACTGGTTGATATTATTGAGAGGGTTGGAGTAACTTGCGTTATGGTAACTCATGATCAAGAAGAAGCTATGACCATGGCAGGGCGCGTTGCTATTATGGATAAAGGAGAATTTATTCAAATAGGGGATCCTGAAGAAATTTATGAAAACCCAAATTGCGTATTTACAGCTGAGTTTATTGGTTCTGTTAACCTGTTTGAAGGGGTGTTGGGTGATAATGATGCATCTCATACTGTGATAAATTCCGATGAATTGCTTCACCCTATTTATATTAATTCCGGTACGAATATAGCTGACGGCATGAAGGTAACAGTTGCATTGAGACCTGAAAAAATTTGGATTGAAACAAAAGAACCAGAAGATAAGCATATGTACAATTATGCTGAAGGTATCGTTGAAAATATTGCTTATATGGGTGATATTTCGATTTACCATGTAAGAATCAATAGCGGAAAGATAGTAACTGTTACAATTCCTAATATGGATCGTTTCCGTACAAATCAACCATCATGGGAAGATAAAGTATATTTGCATTGGGAACCGGATTCATCTGTAGTATTAATTATTTAGTGTAAGGGAATTAGAAGTAGTTATGGCTGGTTTTAATACTATGCGCTATGTGAAAAATTCTAGATTAAAGAATATTTTTCGTAGCAGATTATCCAAAATTAGATTTAAGGGTAGTAGTTTTGTATTAGCTATTCCTTACATTTGGTTGATTTTGTTTTTTATTATTCCGTTTTTAATCATATTTAAGATTAGTTTCTCTGAAATGGTGGAAGGGACAATGCCTCCATATACACCAATTTTCAGTTATGAAGATGGAAAATTAGACATTAGTTTAAACTTTAACAACTATAAAGCTATTTTTGCCGGAGATGACCTGGGTTTAGACGAGTTTGACGATGAATCCGAACAGGAAAATACGGAAACTGATTCAGGGTTATTTTCATCGGTAAGGAATGCATATAATTCAATATCCGATACCTTAAGCGATAATTTATATTTACAAGGATATTGGCAATCTTTGAAAGTTGCTTTTGTATCGACCTTGTGCTGTCTGCTGATAGGATATCCTTTAACATGGTCAATAGTGCACGCTTCTCCTACAATGAGAAGTATTTTGCTGATGTTGATTATATTGCCGAGCTGGACTTCTTTTCTGATAAGGGTTTATGCATGGATGGGATTACTTAGCGATACGGGATTTATTAATCAATTATTAATGTTTCTTCATATAATTGATGAGCCCATTGTAATGCTACATACTCCTTTTGCCATCTATATTGGTATTGTATATTCATATTTACCATTTATGATAATGCCATTATACAATGCTATTTCCAGGGTTGATTATGCATATATAGAAGCGTCGATGGACTTAGGTGCAAAACCTATGACCACATTTTTTAAAGTTTTGCTGCCACTTACAAAAAATGGTGTGATTGCCGGATCTATGCTGGTGTTTATACCTGCCATCGGTGAGTTTGTTATACCTGAACTGTTAGGAGGTCCTGATACAGTTCTCATTGGTCAATTGTTATGGCAGGATTTCTTTAACAATAGAGATTGGCCGTTGGCTTCGACTATTGCAGTTATTATGCTGATGTTGGTTATCATTCCTATCGTGTGGTTCTTTAAAACACAAAGAGCAAGTGAGGGTAAAGTATAATGAATTCAACGCCATATATAAAATCAAAGTGGAGATTATTGTTCTTGTTCGTTGGGTTAAGTTTTTTATACTTACCTATTATTATTCTGATGATATATTCTTTTAATTCATCTAGATTAGTAACAGTATGGAAGAGTTTTTCCTTTCAATGGTATGAGGCTTTAATTCAGGATGAAGAGTTTTTACATGCAATTTATCTGACTTTCTCAATTGGATTCTTTGCGGCTTCGATGTCTGTGATTATCGGTACTTTAGCTGCATTTGTATTAACGCGTTTTAATCGTTTCAGAGGATATAGCATTTTTTCCTTCAGTATTACTGCTCCAATGATTATGCCTGAAGTTATCACTGGTCTATCATTGTTGTTAATGTTTATTGCTATGTCCAATGGTTCTCATGCATTTGTCCAGTATTTAGTAACAACATTCAATATACAAGAAGGTCATTTTTTATATCCATTCCTAATGCAGCTAGATGGGTTCCCAAACAGAGGTGTTATAACCATTTGGATTGCAATGGTGACATTCACATCAGCGTATGTAACCGTTATTGTAAGAGCTAGATTAAAGGAAACTGATTTATCAATAGAAGAAGCTGCACTTGATTTAGGTGCAACGCCGTTTAAGGTATTTATTTTTATAACACTACCTTCATTGTTTCCTGCAATTTTATCAGGTTGGTTGTTGGCTTTTACACTAACTTTGGATGATATTGTGATTTCACAATTCGTAGCCGGTCCAAAGTCAACTACATTGCCAATGTTGGTTTTTTCTAGTGTAAGAAGGGGTGTTAATCCTAAGATAAATGCTTTGGCCACTATTATTGTATGTGTAGTTTCGCTTTGCGTATTTATGGCTTGGTATTTTATGAGAAGACGAGAAAAGAAATTATTGAAAGAACTTAGGGCTATGAATGCCAAATCATAATGCTTAGTGTCTTAATCATAAGATAATATAGGCGCTGTGCTTGTAAAATAGTATGGCGCTTTTTTAATGTATAAACTAAAAAATGCTAAATTTAGGTCATAAACAACCGATATTAATATAATAAGAACAGGAAAAATTCAGGAGAAAGTTAGGAGGTTAATATGTCTCAAGAAATGTTATATATTTTCGCTCCAAAAGTTAATAATAATATTCAATTTGTAACTCGCAAAGGAGTGAAAAAGATTACAAAGGTTTCAGCACTGAAAGAATTAAATGAAAATGATTCCTCGGCTGACATATCTAGTTCGGACGAACAGGTTATTGTTGTGGAAAATAATAAAGTAGCATCTAATGAAGATATGCCAGAGAATGACAATCATACAACGATTGATATGTCTGTTTAGTAATAACTTGTGTCAGGCGTTTTCTGCAATTTTGGGCGCAAACCTTGAGAGGAATGCGCCTTTTTGATTTTATTGGAAAAATGCCGGTTATTTATGAGCGCGCAGAAGGGTAAATTTTTTTTCAGAAGAAGCTACTGTGCTGTTGTTATACTTAGATACTATCGATATGGTATGCTCTCCTCGATCCATATTGCTAAATGAAGCGGATAAGGTTCCTGTTCCATATATGGTTTGTTGTTCAACACCGTCTACATACAATGTTGATGAGGTAAGACCACTGGCATTGCTAACATTTCCTAAAATGCTAACATTTCCTTCGTTACTTCTTATGAGCTGCTCAGATGGTTGAGTAATATTGATAACTGGTTTTGGAATATTTTGCTGCTGGTCGCTGTAACTATTATAGTTGTTACCGCTTATGTTGCTTTCTACTACATTAGATTCTTTAACATCTATTATTTTGGATTTTACTGACTTATCAGCAGATTGACTATCCGAGAAATGTACAGTTCCATTCTTATCAACCCAAGTATGAATTTCCGCATTTGCATAATTGCAAAATGCAAAAATGGTAAAAATAGATGCAAATATTACTTTATTCATAGCAGTACCTACTAAATTTTACAAGTTAATCAAAATTTTGCTAATTATTTACGAATGTATTCGTCTCACTTTATCCGATTATAGACAGAGATAGTAAAGAAACCAATTTATTTTTTACTTTAGAAAATAAAAATGTGGAAAAGAACTAATTTTCATGTTTAGTTTTTTCCACAATATAGTACTACTGACTTTTACAGAATGTTATAAAGAGTAATATAATTCAAATTCGAGAGGGTGGGGAGCCATTCGAATTCGATCCACATCCTGTTTCTTAAGATCAATATATGCCTCGATTAAATCCTTACTGAATACATTGCCTTTCAACAAGTACTCATGGTCAGCGGCCAAACTGTTTAGAGCTTCTTCTAGTGATCCGCAAACTTGAGGAATTTGCGATGCTTCTTCAGGCGGTAAATCATACAAGTTTTTATCCATTGCTTCACCTGGATCTATTTTGTTTTGAATACCATCAAGACCAGCCATCAACATAGCAGAAAATGCCAAATAAGGATTTGCCATACAATCTGGGAATCTGACTTCCACGCGAGTTGCTTTTGGATTTGAAACTGCAGGAATTCTTATGGAAGCAGAGCGATTAGATGCTGAATATGCAAGCATAACAGGAGCTTCGTATCCTGGTACCAATCTTTTATATGAATTAGTTGAAGGATTGGTGAAAGCGTTTAATGACTTCGCATGTTTGATTATGCCGCCAATGTAATATAGAGCAGTTTGTGATAGACCGCCATAAATATCGCCTGCAAAAATATTCTTACCATTTAGGCTTAGTGACTGATTGCAGTGCATACCTGAACCATTATCTCCAAAAATAGGTTTAGGCATAAATGTGGCAGTTTTACCATTAATATGACATACGTTCATAATCACATATTTTAGTAATTGCAGTTCATCGGCTTTTTTGGTAAGTGTATTAAATCTTACTGCAATTTCATTTTGTCCACCTGTTGCAACTTCGTGGTGGTGTGCTTCAACACAAAAACCTAAATCTGTTAAGGTTTCGCAAATTTCTGAACGAATATCTTGGAATGCATCTACAGGAGGAACAGGAAAATATCCACCCTTAACACTATGTCTATGACCAAGATTTCTTACATCATAGTCATCATAACTTTTTCCTGTATTCCATGCAGCATCTTCTGAATCAACTTTGTAGAAACATCCATTCATTTCATTTTGATAACGTACGTCATCAAAAATAAAGAACTCTGGTTCAGGTCCGAAAATAACGCTGTCGGCAATACCGGTGGATTTCAAGTATTCTTCGGCTTTCTTTGCAACGGAACGTGGATCTCTTTCATATCCTAGTAATGTTTTAGGCTCAAGCACATCACATCTTATAAAATATGTTTTGTACTCGTAGAAAGGGTCCAACTGCCATGTTGTAATATCTGGCATCAGTACCATATCTGATTTGCTGATGCCCTTCCATCCGGCAATAGATGAACCATCAAACATTTTTCCATCTTCGAAAAAATCTTCATCCACTAAATTTGCCGGAATAGATATATGCTGTTCTTTTCCTTTGGTATCTGTAAAACGTAGATCTACGTATTTTACATTTTCATTTTTGATTGTCTCTAAAATGCTTTCTATTGTGTTTGACATTTAAAGCTATCCTCACTTGGATTTAACTACGTGTATAAGAAATCTCTATTGTATAGAGTATAACGATCTAATCTTAATTGTATTTTAACCTATTTGTTATATGTTTTCATAGAAATAGAGTTTAACTTAGCGTTAAAAATTAAAAAAAATTGAGTTGGAATACAATAAAACGCAAAAAAACATGAGTAACGAATTTTGATGAATTTGTTAATCATTTTTGTTGAAATTATTTTTCTAACAATGCTATGCAGATCACAAATTAAATAGTAAAATAGGCAAAAATTTATACTTATTTAAAGGCAATAAATAGATGGCAGATTTAAGCAAATTAAGAAACATTGCAATTATAGCTCATGTTGATCATGGTAAGACTACTTTAGTAGATAAATTATTGAAACAGTCAGGAACTTTAGACCGTAATGAAATAGGTCAAGAAAGAGTAATGGACTCTAATGATCTTGAACGTGAACGTGGAATTACTATCCTCGCTAAGAATACAGCAATTCGTTGGAATGATTATCGTATCAATATTGTTGATACTCCAGGTCATGCTGATTTTGGAGGTGAGGTAGAGCGTGTTATGTCTATGGTTGATTGCGTATTGCTGCTGGTAGATGCTGTAGATGGTCCGATGCCGCAAACAAGATTTGTTACTCAAAAGGCTTTTGCTGCCGGATTACGACCTATAGTAGTAATCAACAAGATTGATAGACCAGGTGCAAGACCTGATTGGGTAATTGATCAGGTATTTGATTTGTTTGATAATTTGGGGGCAACTGATGAACAATTGGATTTTCCTATTGTTTATACATCTGCATTAAATGGAACTGCAACATTAGATTTATCCAAGCCAGGTTCAGATATGACAGCCTTATTCCAGGCCATTGTTGATTATGTTGAGCCGCCAAAAGCAGATCCTGAAGGTGCGTTCCAGATGCAAATTTCTCAGCTGGATTATTCTTCATACGTTGGAATAATCGGAGTTGGAAGAATTAAACGTGGAACAGTTAAGACTAATCAGGCTGTTACAATTGTCGGTGCTGATGGTTCAAAAAGAACAGGTAGAATAGGTCAGATATTAGGTTATCTTGGATTGCAAAGAAGTGAAGTGCCAGAAGCAAATGCAGGTGATATTGTTGCGATTACCGGTTTGGGCGAATTGAAAATATCCGATACAATTTGTGATAATTCAAATGTAGAGGCATTACCGCCATTATCTGTAGACGAACCAACTGTTTCTATGACCTTCCAGGTAAATACTTCTCCATTTGCAGGTAAAGAAGGAAAGTTTGTAACGTCAAGAAACATTTTGGAGCGTTTACAGGAAGAATTAAAGCATAATGTAGCACTCAGAGTGGAGATGACAGATGATACCGATAAATTCAAGGTATCCGGAAGAGGTGAACTTCATTTATCTGTTTTAATTGAAAATATGCGTCGGGAGGGTTTTGAATTAGCTGTATCACGTCCTGAGGTTATCATCAAGGAAATTGATGGTAAAAAAATGGAACCAATCGAAAATCTGACTGTTGATGTGGAAGAAAATAGTCAGGGTGCAGTAATGCAGGCTTTAGGTGAAAGAAAAGCTGATTTGGTTGATATGGTACCAGATGGAAAAGGCAGAGTAAGAATTGATTACAAGATACCATCCCGTGGCCTGATAGGATTCCAAAATGAGTTCATGACCATGACATCAGGTACAGGATTGATGTATCACACTTTTGATTCTTATGGCGAATTCAGAGGTGGTGATATAGGTTTAAGAAAAAATGGTGTAATGATTTCCAACGCTACAGGTAAGGCTCTAGGATACGCTTTATGGTATTTGCAAGATCGTGGTTATTTGTTTATTGGTCATGCTGCAGAGGTTTATGAGGGTCAAATTATAGGTGTTCATAATAGGACTAATGATTTAACTGTTAATTGTTTGAAAGGCAAAAAATTAACAAATGTCAGAGCTTCAGGTACTGATGAGGCGATTGTGTTGGTTCCTCCTGTAATTTTATCTTTGGAGCAGTCATTAGAGTTTATTGATGATGATGAACTGGTTGAAGTTACTCCTAAGTCAATTAGATTAAGAAAGAAAAACTTAACCGAAATTGATCGCATTAGGGCATTTAGAGAAAATGGTGGTAAAAAACCAGAATCTGAGTAATTTTTTATAGTTTTATGCATATTAAAGTCTCAATCATTTGAATATGGTTGAGATTTTTTTTTGGTATGAAATTTGCTTTAATAGTCTTATATGACTTAGCATATTGTTAATAGGGGAATAAGTAATGAAATATAAATTATTAGCGTTTTTTGCTTCATTTACTTTAATGCTGAATTGCGGAAATTCCGCAATAGTTCAAGATTTGCAAGCTGACGATGAACCTGAATTAATTCAGTTATATTCGCAAAACGAATTAAATAAACTTATTTCTGAAAATAAGCATCTTGAAAGAGTGTTACTTGATGAATGCCAGTTTACTCGTGATATTGAAGATCGCGCCATGGTTCTTCATTATCCATCATATCTATATCTTTGGGCAGATATGAATTTTACAGATACTTGCGTAAAGGGAGATCCTGCAGTTGGTGTTAAAGCGCTAAAAATGGCTGCTGATAGAGCTATGCCTAAAGCATTATATAAATTAGGAGAACTGTATCATACAGGCAAATATGTTCAAAAGGATCAAGAACTTGCATATCACTATGTATACAATGCGGCTTCATTAAAAGATCCCAAGGCTAGAGTACTTCTTGTAGAGTTATTACTGGAAATGGAAGGAAAGGAAATTGACTATGAGCGGGCATATAATTGGTTGTTTTTTACTGTATTTTCCCAAGAGAAGGAAAAAGATCATGCTACACTATTACTAAACAGACTTGGCGCAAAAATGCCGGCATCATTGGTAAAAAAAGCAAGGCTGAAGGAGTATAATTAATCACTATCTGTTTTTATATTGCATAGTTATTTTTTTGACGTTTCATTTTGGTGATGTGTCTTTTGCATTCGTAGTGTTCTTTCCAGGATTTGGGTGTAGATTGGTTTGGCTCCCAACTTTTGAGTTACCAAGGTAGCGCTTAAAGAAGAAATCATCATAGGTAATAAAAATTCATAGTTATTGGTCATTTCAGTAACAAGGATAATTCCTGTTACAGGAGCTCTTACGGAGGCTGCAAATAGTGTACTCATTCCGACTATTGCGAAAATACTAGGAGGGATAGCTGATATCTCAAATTGATATAAGATACTGCCAAATGCAGCACCACATAATGTACCTATAGCTAGACTTGGTGCAAATATACCTCCAGGTATTCCGCTTCCGAAACATAGTAAAGTTCCGAATATCCGCCACATTAATAGGATTAAAAGAATTTTTGTTTGCTGATTATTATTGGTTATCCACTCAGGAATTGAAAACATTCCTGAAGCTGCCGCTTGAGGTTCTATACAAAACAACAGTCCGGAACATCCTCCAATTATAAAGATTAATGGGATTATTCTGGTAAGTTTTCCCTTGCATAAATAGAAATAAAAGTTTTGAAAGCGTTCTACTCCTTTGTTAAAAAAGAATCCTATGACACCGACGAAAATACCTAATAATATAAACAAATAGAAATAAGCAAGATTTGGGCAATCATAATTAGGTAAATTGTGAAAAACAGAGTTGTTGCCAACCAGTAAACAACGAGTAATTGCGGCTGAAATAACGGTAATGCTAACTATTTTTATGGAAAGAAAGCTGTATTTAAACTGTGGTCTTAGTTCTTCTAAAACAAATAAAATGCCGGCAAGAGGTGCATTGAATGCTGATGCTAAGCCGGCAGCGCTTCCGGCTGCAACTAGTGACATGGCATGGCTTTTTGATAAATAAAAGGTGTCAGCAATCATTTTTCCAAGGTTTCCTCCGATCTGAATGGAAGGTCCTTCACGACCTAAAATCATGCCTGAGGATAAAGAACAGATTCCGCCAAATAATTTAACTGGAAGAACTCGTTTCCATCTGATTGCTCTTTTATGAATTAGAGCACCCTCGATTTCTGGTATTCCTGATCCTCCTGCTTCTGGAGCAAATTTTATTGTTATAGTTATAGCAAAGGCTGCAAGTAAACCACATACTACAAACAGTGAAGCATAAGCATATAAATCTTTAGTGGATTCATTAAATGCTGTGTATATGTAAGAAAGTATTGTATCTGGTACAATTTGGAAAAAAACACATGTCAATCCGGTTATTATGCCTACTATACTCGCAATTAGTAAAATCAAAGAAGGTGCATGATCCAGTTTTATGTAATGCCGAATTAGCCAATGAATTTTGCTATTTCTTATTTTTTGTAGTTTATCTAGTTTCATAAAATTCTTATTAGTTATCCACTGTATATTTTACTATAATAGAATCAGGGTATGTTCTAAAATTTAATCGGATCAAACAATATGCTAAAGATTCTTTCTTCATTGAAAAAAAAAATAGATAAAACACCTTATCTTGGCTTTGCTTTTTTATTTATTCGAACCATTGTTAAAAGATATAAGCAGGATCTTGTTACTGTTGAGGCTGGACATTTAGTATATGTTACTGTACTTTCATTGGTTCCGGTAGTGACTGTTTTGTTTTCAATACTGTCTATGTTGCCTATATTTGAAGGTCCAAAGAATGAAATAAAGGCATTTATTTTTAATAATTTGGTTCCTACCTCCAGTGATGTAATCCAGCACTATTTGGATCAATTCAGTAAAAATGCATCTGATACTACGTTAATCGGAGCTTTGACATTATTTGTTGTTTCTATGTTATTAATAAATTCCATTGATAAGTCTATTAATCATATATGGAAAACAAAACAAAGACGTTCTTATGTAACAACATTTTCTGTCTATTGGATGGTAATAACGCTGGGACCTTTATTATTTGGTTCTAGTTTGGTATTGAGCTCATATTTGGTTTCATTAAGATTTCAGGATAGACTTAATATTGTTGCTTCAATGCAGGAATATTTAATTAAATATTTACCTTTGCTTTTTTCATTTGTTGGATTGCTGTTGATGTATAGTGTTGTTCCTATAAGAAAGGTTCGAGTTCGATATGCAGTTATTGGCGCGTTGGTTGCAGCCGTTTTGTTTGAATTAGGAAAGAGGTTGTTTTCTCTCTACATTATTTACTTGCCATCATATCAAAATATATATGGAGCTATTGCTGTAATTCCTATTTTGTTGGTGTGGATTTATTGCAGTTGGTTGATTATATTTGTTGGTGTTGAAATTCATGTAACTCTGCAGGAGTTATATGAGAGTAGGGAAAAAGCACTAGGAAGAGATAGTCAAATTGACAATAGTGCAGATTTTGACATTAATGAACAATAGCTTTTTAGCCATTAATCCAATATCAAGGATGAATAACAATTCTTGAATTGTTATTCATCCTTGATTTCGTCGTTTTCATCTTTGACTGTTTCTTCAGGAGGTAGATTGTCTATGATTGGTTGGCTTTCCTTTCTTGAAAATTTAGAGTTTTCAAGTATATAAATTTTATTGGTTTCCATTGTTTTTTGGACTGCATTCTTGGAAGCACTCATATTAAACACTAGTTCCCGATAATTTTTGTGTCTACAACTTTTGTCTTAAATTGCTTAATGCGTAATAAGAATCTTTCATTTTAATTCGCACCGGATGTGATCATATCCGAACCAATCTCTTTTATTATGTCATTCAGATTTTTGGGCGCATGGTATTCAATCTCTGTAGGACACGAAATATTGAAAACAGTTTTGTAAATATGGTTCATAAGCTTTGAACATTCACCTACTATGATTGTTTCGTCATAAATTTTTGATCTATGCTGATCGAGAATCATAAACAGATTCTCCAGAGTTATTTTGTAGTTCTTCAATTTTTTGAAGATTAACTTCATTACAACTGTAGCGATAAACGTAATCAGCAGGTGTCCTTTGAAAGTTTCTTCTTTCCTTATGTTCAAAGGTAAAATTTTGCAGTCTCCCTTGCAAAGCTTGAAAATATCTTCTATATGATTTCGCGTGTAATATATAGGGAGAAGATTTTCTTTGGCTATCTTTCTGGTGGAGACCAGCATGAACAATCCCAGACTGTTCCTTGATTGATGTATTTCAGCTATAGATACATCAGTTTTGTCTTCAAGTCGCTGTGACAGATGAAACTCTTCCTCACGTTTCATAGTGCAGTCAAGACACAGGTAGGCGTAGGCTTTACGATTTGATTTTTCTCCAATGTTACAGTCACAGCATTTGATATATACCATCCTGCCATTATAAATCACAAGGTTGTCTTCTGTTTCCAACTCGTTTCTGTATTTGTTTACGCAATCCTTGTAGATGCAGAAATTACTGTGCATTCTGGTAATAAAAGATATTTTTGCATCAATAAGAACATCTGCATTCTTGCCATTGTAGTAACCTGCATCAAGTATGGCAAAGTTGGTGTCTACACCGTTTGCTTTCAATTCTGCTATTGTTGCTTTAACTGTGCTTGCATCTATTATGTTACCGGCAATATATCTGAAGAACAGAGGCAAACCTGTTTCCTGCTGTACTACATATATAAGTCTGATTTCTTCACTGATTTTTCCGTTATGGTTGCTTATGGCTGTTATAGGAAGATTACATGCGTTAGGTAAGCCGGTGCTGTCTATCAGGATCCCATTTTCTATCATATCATCAGTTTTGCTCTGATTTTCATCTGATGCCTGACTGTTGACTGTATCGAAATTAACACTTTGACTTTTTTGTTTTTTCAGAAAATCGTAATATGCTTTGAAAAACAGGTGCTTTGCTTCTTCTGAACCAAGATCTTCCAACATCTCACTTATTCTTTGTGATGCCAACTGAGCATTTGGATAAAGTATTCGTGCATATGAGTATTCCCACCAGAATGATGCCTGCCTGTTTGAATACCTAGAAATACAGTAATAAGCCAGTAACGCCCTTATTGAATCTCGATTTTTAAAGCCTATGGCATCAACAAGCTTCCAAATCTGCTCCTGCTCCAGAAATTTATCCAGAAGATAAACAGAACCAAACTCTATATCAAGAATTTCACGCCTTCTGATTTTCGTTTTCCTTTTTAATTCCGGTGGTTCCTTAAACTCGGGATCTACATTTCCATACTGATCTGTTTCCTTATTGTACGTAAACAATCCTCGCTCTCGATTTTTATAAATACTTTTCTGCTTATCTATCACTCTGCCAAGATTTATTCGCTTACCTTTTTTTACTTTACCATCAACCCTAACAGAGGATACCAGCATGGCATACTCGATATTATTGATCATCTTGTACTCAATGAACATACCGACCACCGTAGACACAATAAATAATTATTATTTACGACTACATTATACCAAAAAAATTTTTTATAGGTAAGGAAACTTTATAAGTTACAAGGATTTGTACAGTGAAATATGCCTACCAAAAATACGTAGACACAAAAATATTCGGGAACTAAGGTTAAATGTATTCATTGATGTATCAATTTTGTTATATTTACCATTAAAAGTATATTGTTTATCTAAGGTTTTAGCCGAACCTTCAAAGTAAAAAATAGGTTGTTGATAATTTAATTTTAAATTTCCGTTTACTACGATAAAGTTTTTTTCTTTTATATTTGAATCTTTTAATTTATTGTAGATATCGTGGGAATTGCTGTTCGAGAACTGTTCGATATCAAAACTGCTTACAAATAGATCGTCAAAAATCAAATTTGTATTTAGGGTTTCAAGATTGTACTCAAACGGGAAATACCTATTTATTGAAAAAGTTGATTTAAGATCTACATCGCATAATCCGGTGAGATTATTTGTTCCTATAAAGGGATATATTGTACTTATAGGCAGTTTTTTGCCGATGTAGTTAATTGATAATTTTTGATTTTGGATATCAATGTTAAATTTGAACAGAGAGGAAATTCCATTTACTATAGTTTCAGCAAATTTACTTGTAATCTTATTTTCTGATATTGATAGTAACGTGTGGAATTTTGATATCTCCACATTTTTTATAAAAAGATTATCGAAGAAAAATTCAATTGCACCATAATTGCTGCTGGTATTTGCAAGTTTTCCTTCTTCAAATTCTATATTTTTTAAGTGTAAATTTCCATTTTTTAAAATGATTGGATAAGATTCATGGTCTAATGAACTGAAAGACAGATCATTAACATCTATCGTATTTATCCTTAGATTATCTGGCAGCAAATAAATTAAATCGTTAAGAAGGAGAGCTTCGGTTGTTTCCGGTAAAATGAGTTTTTCTGCATATAGTTTTTCTATTATTAATCGTTTTTTATCTTGTTCATAATTAAAAATACTTTTGAACGTGTTATCAAGGAATTTACCATCGATGCTGAAGGATATGTCGTTTTTTTTGTTGAAGTGGTTATAGGTAATTGACAGATCATTCAATGTGATGTTTTTAATATTTGCTTTTTCTACAGTACTATTAAAACGAAGATCTGTTACGTTTCCTTTGTTTATGCTAATTTGATCTAGTTGAAGATCTATGTTTGATAATCCAAGTTTATTATGTGGATTATAGTATGAGCTGTCACTTATTTTGCCTTCATGTATAGTAAAGTTCCAATCTGATAGTAACCTGGGTAGGTTGGCAGCCTGATTGATCAGAATATTCTCAAGATTATCAACATTTGATATGTTAAGATTAAATATATTTATACTTTTTGTTTGTTCGTTAATAATAAAGTTTGTTGCTACGTTTCCATCTTTAAAATCAAATTTAAGTTCGTTAACTTTGTAAAGATTATGTGCTTTGTCGTATTTAGCAATGATATCCAGTGATTGTATTTCCGTGTCTTTATATTTAATTTTAGGTGTATGCAATGCCATACTTATACTTGGATTATTATCGAATTTTTTATCCTTTATAAGTAATAAGTTTTTTACTTCAATTATGGAATTATCAATCTTTAAGTCTTCATCTTCAAAAATTATATTTTTTAGCAATCCTTGTTTTATAAAAAGATTATTAAGTGGTTTTGTTAATTGAAATTTATTAAGTCCCTGTATATTGATTTTTGAATCAACAATATTCAATTCATTGATATAAAGGTTTTTATTCAGTAATTCAGAATAATCCACGTCAACATAAATCTTATTAGCGTAAAAGAAATTACCGATTTTTACGTTTTGGAAAACAATTGTTTCCGGATATTTGACGTTATACTCAATATTTCCAATTATTATTTCCTGATTGGTATATGACGACAGCATTTTTTCAATAGGTTTAGTTGCATAACTGCTTTGGATAAAAATACAAAATAGTAGAGCGGAAATGATAAGCAGTAAAGCAAATATTAAAACAAGTCTAGAGAAGAACTTCATTTTATTACCTTTTTTGAATAGTGATGTTTCATAGTACATAGTATATTGCAAAGATGAGATAATAGATGTGAAAGTGTTCGGATTATGGAAAATTATGCATTGGATAAGTGATCATTTGAATTAATCCAACGTTGGATTAATTTTACAGATAATTCAGGGTGATTATTGACGATATCATGAGCAATATTATTGGCTAGTGGTATCATTTCTTGATCGCGCACAAAATTTGCTATTTTCATGGAAGTTACTCCAGTTTGTTTGGTTCCGATATATTCTCCTGGACCTCTTATGTTTAAATCCTGTTCAGCAATTTTTAATCCGTCATGATTGTTTTTTAAAAATTCCAAGCGTTGCCGACTTTCTTCTGAAATGTAGTTATTGCAGAACAGAATACAATATGCCTGTTCTTGTCCACGACCTACGCGTCCTCTCAATTGGTGAAGCTGTGCCAATCCCAATCTTTCAGGATTTTCGATAATAATAATATTGGCATTCGGAACATCGACACCAACCTCTATTACAGTAGTTGCCACTAAAAGATCAATTTCCCCTAGTTTAAATCTTGACATTATTTCTTGTTTGTCTTCTGGTGCCAATTTGCCATGAACAAGACCTATTTTTAATTCTGGTAATTCGGAAGCAAGTTCTTTGGCAACTTCATCCGCTGCTGAGCAGTCTTCTAAAGCCTCAGATTTTTCAATTAATGTACAAACCCAATATATTTGCCAGTGTTTTTCACAACAAACTGATTTGATGCGGTCTAATAGTTTCCTTTTTTGCAGATAAGTCACTATTGTTGTATTAATAGGTTTTCTTCCTGGAGGTAATTCATCTATGGTGGAAACTGCCAAGTCTGCGTAGCTTGTCATAGCTAATGTTCTAGGAATTGGTGTTGCTGTCATAATTAATTGATGAGGCAATTTGTTATTTATTACACCTTTTTCTAGAAGCCTTAATCGTTGTTCAACTCCAAATCTATGTTGTTCATCAATAATAACCAGGGATAAATTTTTAAAAGTAACCTGATCTTGAAATAAAGCGTGAGTACCAATGACAAATAAGGATTTACCACTTGATATCTTTTCTAATTCTATTTTTCGTTCTTTGCTTTTTTGTTTCCCGTTTAAATATGCGAGTTCGATACCTAACGGATTAAATAGCTTTTTTATTTTAATGTAGTGTTGCTCTGCCAGTATTTCCGTAGGAGCCATTAATGCCACCTGTACATTATTTTCTATTGCTGATAATGCGCATACTGCTGCAACCAATGTTTTACCGGAGCCTACATCTCCTTGCAGTAATCTCATCATTGGCACATCTTTACAAAGATCAGCGTTGATTTCGCGTATTACCCGCAGTTGCGCAGCAGTTGGCTTAAAAGGCAGTTTAGATAAAAGTGCTTTCTGTAGCATGTGTACGGAGTTCAATGGATAAGATTTTTGCTTTGAATTTTTTATTTTTGCTTGCAGAACTGTGATTGTTTGTGCTATTAGTTCTTCTAAAATCAAACGTTTTTGAGCATCTGTTCTAGCTTGATCCAATAATTGAAAGTCAGTATCGACAGGAGGATGATGGATAAATTTAATTGCATCTATGAGATTATAGGATGCATATTCAGCTGGTAAAAGTTCTTCTGGTGGATCAGAATCGATTAATTTTAACGAATAATTAATTAAATTGCTGATTTTATCAGACGATAATCCTTGAGTTTGTGGATAAATAGGTGTCAGCTCTTTAGGTAAATCAATGTCATCGTAACTCTTGTACAATTTATAACTAGGATGTGTCATTGAATAGGTACCGTAATAATTTGGCATCACATTCCCGAATGCGAGAATTACAGTACCATTTTTCAAATTTCTCTGTTGATTCGGATATAGATTCCAAAAAATTAAATCCACTTTTGTACCGTTTGATTCAACAATTGTACAAATAACCATTGGACCTTTTTTGGTAAATTTAGAATTTGTACAAATTATAGTTCCGCATATGTTTACTGCTTGGTTTGGATCTGCTGATTGCGCATTAGATATTTTTGTATGATTTTCATAGCGTAGCGGCAAATGAAATAAAAGATCACCAATAGTATAAATATTAAGTGAGTTTAATTTGCTTTGAACTTTATCACCAACTCCGGTTAGGGTATTAACTGGAGTCTGCATTATCGAATTTTCACTCATTTTAAATGATGTTTTTGATTAATAGATGCAATTTAAAGCGATAAAATCTCTTTAAGTATGCTTTATAACATTCTGGTATGCTGTCTACGTTATCTATTTCAGTATAACGGGAAATCCTTTTTGTATGTTCAAGAATGTATTTTCTTTCATCTTCAAATTTATCTTTTAATAACTGATTTGGATCCTGAATTAATATTCCATTTTCGATATCCATGCGCCATGCTCTAGGATTTAAATTGTTTCCGGTTAAAAGATATCTCTTATTATCTACGAAAATACCTTTAACATGATAAGTATTTGTTCCATCTTTCCACAATAATACATTTAATAATCCTCGATTGATAAATTCCTGATTTTGGCGGCAGAAATTTCTTAGAAAATCTTCATACAGATAAGGAACGGCACCAACACGATTGAAAGGTTGATCGCTTGGAATATAAAAATCATTGGCTATTTTGTCGCCAACAACCAAATTAACTTTAATATTCCTTTTAAGTAAAGACAAAATTGCCTTTGATAGTTGTCTTGGAGGATTAAAGTAAGGTGTGCAAATTGTTATCTCTTGCTCTACTGTTTTTAATAATTTTAATATTACATTATTTAATAAATTGCGAATGTTGCCTAATCCAATAAGAGGAGTAGCATAAACTGCATTATCTTTTTCGCCTTCAGGTTTGAACACGTAAGATGATTTTTTAAGATGATGTTTGAATTTTGCTATTTTTTCAGTGATGCTTTTTACATTAGGTATTAGATCTGTATTTGTCAAATCACAAACGGCAGGATCTTTAATTATGTTGTCTTGCAGTAATTTAACAAACGCATTCGCCAACTGAATAGAGTCTATTCTATGGTATCTGTCGAGGCGGTACTTGTGTTCATACCCTAAATATATATTATTAATGCTTGCTCCGGAATATAGGACTGTATTATCAAAAACAAATCCTTTTAAGTGCAAAACGCCAAATAACTCTTTTGTTTTTACAGGCACACCCAAAATATGAACATTATTGATTTTGTACTTGTTGAATAATTCCTCATACATTAAGGTATTTCCAACTTGTTTTCCCTTACCCATAAGTCCTCTCTGAGCTCTATGAAAATCCACGAGGATATATGCATTCAAAGAAGGGGTGTTTTTGGCATGTTCAAAAATCAAGTTTAAAATTTCTCTTCCGCATTCATCATCTTGTAAGTAAAGTGCTGTGATATATATTCTTTCTTTTGAAGATGATATTAGATTTATAAGTTCCTGATGAAAAACTTCAGGTTGTTTTATGAAATGTATACAATCCTTATCAATGGTAATATGATTTAGTTTACTTAATTTTTGTTGATAGTACTTTGTAGTTAATAACATAGCTAAATTCTTTTACTGATGTTTATTCTTAATAAAAAAAGACATTACCCGTTCATAGTATAGAATAAATAATAATTTTTACAAATCTTTTGTATTGCTTTTGAATACTTTGCATAAAATAATGACGCTAGTCGAAGCAACATGCATCATTATGGAAATGTATTACTTTTACGCGTTTATTCAATTTGTTTTGTTGCACTGATTAGCCAACTAATTTCTTGATCACTTAAGAAAGGTTGGATTGTTTCTCTTATTTTTTTGTGATAGCTATTTAGCCACTCTTTTTCTGTAAAAGATAACATTTTGGTATTGATTAATTTCAGATCAAAGGGAACCATAGTTAACACTTCAAAAGATAGCATTTTTCCTTCATAATTTGGTCGATCTATCACCGCGAGCACGTTTTCGCATCTAATTCCATATTCGTCGGCTTTGTAATAACCAGGTTCATCGGTGATTATCATATTTTTTTGGAATCCGACATCGTTTACCGATACTCTTGGTGAAATTCTATGAGGACCTTCATGAACACTTAAACAATGTCCGATACCGTGTCCTGTGCCGTGAGCGAAATCCAATCCTATATCCCATAAGTATTGTCTAGCAAGAATATCCAATTGAATACCTAAAGTTCCAATTGGAAATACGGCTTGAGCGAGTGCAATATGACCTTTGAGAACTCGTGTGAAATTATCTATCATTTCCTGTGTTGGTTCACCAACTGCCACTGTTCTTGTGATATCCGTTGTTCCATCATAGTAGTGAGCGCCGGAATCAATTAGATACATCGGATCCTGACCTAATTTCCTCGGTGATTCAGCATCCTTATGATTGTAGTGGCACATTGCGGCGTTAGGCCCTAATGCGGAGATTGTTGCAAAACTTAGTTCTATATAATTTTCTTGATCTTGACGATATTTTTCTGATTGAATTGCAATTGTTTCTTCGTTTTCTTCATTTTCCTGCTGGCACCTGCGATCCAACCAAGCTAAGAATCTGCACATTGCAACGCCATCTTTTACATGTGCGCTTCGAAATCCGTCTATTTCGATATCTGTTTTAATTGCCTTTTCTATATCACACGGATCCTTAATATTAAATAATGTTGCTCCGCATTTCTGTAATTTCAATACAGTATGGGCATTAGTTTTAAGTTCATCATAACCGACAACCAGGCTATCTTCGCCAATGCGTGACAGAGTTTCATCCAATTTTGCAAATGAAAATAATGATACGTCTGAACCACATTGCTGTGCAAATTGTGAAGTTATGAGTTTTTCGTTATCAATAAATACGTCTACAGATTGATTTGAATAAATGATGGCAAAACATCTAACTATAGGCAAATATGGTACATCATGTCCGCGTATATTTAGCAACCAATTAACAGATTCGCAGTCTGCTATGAACATGGCATCAAGTTCATATTGCTGAAGGATTTTTGCGATTTTTTCTCTTTTTTGACTACTTTGAATGCCGTAATATTTTGAAGGAAAAATTATTAATGGCTTTTTCTCAATTTCGGGTTTGTTTCTCCAAATTTGATCTATTAGATTTTTTCTGCAATTTACTAATTTAATTTGTTTCTGTTCTAACATTGATTTAGCTTGTTCATACCAATCAATTGAGTGCAGTTTAGGATCAACCACAACTGTGGAGCCTTCCTTTAGATTGGCAATTGCGTCTTGTATACAGTCAAACCTTGAATGATAATCTTTTACTTCAACTTCTTCAGGCACTTGTTTTTTAGCCTGTATAGAATAGCGGCCATCTACGAACAATGATGATTTAATGGCAGAATTGGCATACACGATGCATGAGCCAGCTGAACCGGTAAAACCAAGCAGGTATGCCAATCTTTGTTTATCTTCAGAAATATACTCACTTAAAAATTCATCTTCATGAGGAACTATAAGAGCATCGTAATTATTGGAAATTAAACTATTTTGTATTTCTAGTAAATTTTTTTGATTAACGTCAACATTAAACATATATGTTTATTTCCTTTTGTTTCCAATTATTGGGAAGTTTCACGTGAAACTTCATGCAAAATTTTCTAAATTAATCTATCTTTTCTTCTTTTTTTATATCTAATTGTATTGTATTGTCTTCATCTTCTTCAGCAACGTCATCATCTTTATTTTTAATTAACTGATACTTGTTTCCATTCTGATCGATAAAGATTCCTTCTTCCTCAGTTTTTTCTATTTTAATTTTTTTATAATGAGGAAATATATACAATAGGGAAAGTGATAGTACAATAAAAATCTCAATTAATAACAGCGCCCAGGTAATTTGTAAAACCCATGTGGCAGTAATATTAAAGGCAAAGTCCACCATTAATAAAATGCCAAAAGCAGGTGTTACAATTCTGTGAGTTATCAAGATGGCATTGTATAACTTGCTGTTTTTGGCTTTTATTAATGCAAATGGAATTATGGCTGATGTGTATGTTAAAGTTATAGCTAAAGAACCTAAAGCGTAACTTAAAATATTAAAATCTGTCCAAATAACGATTAAAAAAAGTAAAACTGTTATGGTGCAAAGGATAACTCCAATCCATGACCATGGAATTTTCTTGCAAAACCGGTTTGTTTTTAAACATACGATTGAATTCATGCAGTAACCAATAATGATAGCAGCACTTAATAATACTTTTATAAAGTAATTTGGATATGTTCCTGAAAATATAGCAAGTAGAGTAAATAATACGCAAATGGATATCATTGCAATGATGCCAATGATAAATACACGTTTAATTTGTGCATATTTAGAGTTTAAAATTTTTTCTAGGTTCATATAAATTATCCTTTCACTATGAGTTTTCTCTAATATTAGGTATTAGAATTGTAAATTTTGCACCATGGGTTGGTTTTTGTAAATTCTCACACTTTATTTTACCCAATAATACCTTTATAACTAAATTATATATGATGTTTGTTCCTAAACCACTACCTCCTTGACCTCTTTTTGTTGTAAAAAAAGGTTCAAATATTTTAGGGAGTACATCGTCAGGTATCCCTGTTCCATTATCTTGATATATAATTTTATAAAAGTCGGATGACTGTCTTTCTATTGCTATCATAATCAGTTTATCAACTTTGGATTTAGTATCAATCATTTCATAGGCATGATTTACGGTATTTATTATCAGATTAGTGTAAATTTGAGTTAAGGCTCCGGGATATGAAGTAATTTCATAGCTGGGGTCACAAATTACAGTAATTTTAAGGTGTTCTTTCTTAATTACATTGGATAAACTCATTAAGGTTTGATTTAAATTTTCCTTTAAATTAAATTTATAGAGACTTTGAGAAGAACTGTCGACAGCAACCTGCTTAAAGCTTTTGATTAGCTCAGCTGCATGTTTAAGATTGGAATTCAGAATATTGTTAGCTTCAGTTATGATCTTTATGGATTGCTGAATTTTGCTTGAATCAATATCATGTGCATCTGCAATTTTATTTAATTCCTTTACTTGATCATCGATTAATGATTGAGCTGTAACAGAAACACCTAATGGAGTGTTTATTTCATGAGCTATTCCTGCAACTAGAGAACCTAATGATGCCATTGTTTCCGATTGAATTAATTGCTTTTGTGCCGCTTGCAACTCCGTGTATGCCTGTTTTAGATCCTCGTTAGCTTTTTTTAACTTGCTTGTGCGCTGTTCTATTCTGTTTTCAAGTTCCATATTTGCATTTTCTAGTTTAGTTTGTATATCTTTTAATTTGGTTATATCATATCCGTATGCAATATGATATTTTATGTGGTTTTCTTCGAAATAAGGAACAAAATACCATTCCAGATACAGAATATTCCCGTTTTGATCTGTAGTTGCCAAATTTTTAATATTGCAATGGAGAGAATTCTGTATTTTTTTTAAAATTTCTTTACGTTTGTTCTGCTCTACAAATATATCAATCCATTTTTTCCCTTGAATTTCAATATCAAGAAATCCTGTCAGTAATGTTGTTGCAGAATTAATGTCTACTATTTTATAGTCAATATCTAATTTACAAATAATTAAACTGCATGAATTTAACAGAGTTGTAGAAAAATCTCTCTGACTTTTTAATTCCTGATTTGTTAATTGATTATTGCAGATTTCCTTGGAAAGTTTTTGTCTCATTTGGTTTATAGAGTTGAATAGATCATCTAATTCATTTCTAAAAATCATTTCATATTTGTTGGGAATGGTTAATGTTTCAGAAATATTTTCTATTGATGAATTTGAGTTTTTATCCACAAGATAAATTAAGGGTTTGATAATTATGGAATGTATTAAAAGCATTATACTTATAGAAATAACAATGGCCATAAAAACGTTGATTATAATTATTAAAGGAATTTTATTATTGATTTTATTAGCCAGATACTGATGGTCAGAAATCAATTTAAGAGTGGCAAGCGTGTTAATGTCATTGCCAATTGTAAATGTTTTAATTATAGAGTTTTGGATATTTAGGTCTTCTTTACTTCCCAGTGTAATAATTTTTTCTTTTCCGGTTTTACTTGCGGGCTCATAGATTGTTAATTCTACGAAAGCTATATAAGGAGAATTTTTAATTTTTGCGAGATATATCCTTACTTTCAATTCATCGTGCTTGTATACAGCATCCATTAACGACGGTTTTATTGTATTTCCCATTTGAGAAATATCAGATAGCAGTTCCTTTTCATTATCAAGATTTTCTTGATATATTTGCACATATGATGAAACAAAAGATAATATTATCACAATAATAAACGTTGAGATCATCGTTTGAATTGATAATCCCTGCCGGATTTGTTTTGTTCTAAATATGGCGTTGCTTTTATTTAACATATTGTGAAATGTTTATTCTAAACTGATAGATGATAGCAGATCTTGAGGTTATTTTTGTTGTACTAGGTCACCCTGTAATAATTTATTTATTTTTTTTTCAGTACGGCTACAATAGATAGCAATAAGGTTTTAGTTAATAAAGATAAGGAAATAGTAATGAGTATTGAAAATAATTATTTGTTACATATAAGTGGAATTCCGGATTTTTCCAAAATTAAGAATTCCGATATTAAAGAGGCTGTTATTTATCAAATAGAGAAGTGTAAAGAAAAAGTTGAAAGTACCCTGAAGCAACTTGAGATAAGTAAAGATTACACATATGCAAATTTAGTTGAACCAATAGAAGAAGAGGATAATAAGCTAGGTCGGATCTGGTCTCCTGTTTCTCATCTGAATAGTGTAATGAATTCTGAAGAATTAAGAACTGTTCATGATGAGTGTTTGCCGTTATTGTCAGATTACGGAACATATATGGGCCAGCATGAGGGGTTATATAATGCGTATAAGAAATTACAGGAATCCGAGGCGTTTTCAAAACTATCTTTTGACAAGAAAAAATATGTTGAAAATGTAATGAGAGATTTTCGTTTATCTGGAATAGGACTTGATGAAAATAAAAAATCAAAGTATGGGGAAATTGTAAGTAAACTTTCACAGTTGTCATCCAAGTTTAGCAATAATGTAATGGATGCAACATTAAACTGGAAAAAATACGTTGAAAATGAGGAAGAGTTAAGCGGATTGCCGGAACTGGCACTGCAAAGTGCTAAACAGCTTGCTGAGCAGGAGGGCAGGGATGGCTATGCGTTTACTTTGGATTTTCCTTCATATTTTCCAATTTTGGCATATGCAGACAATGAGGCCTTAAGGAAGGAGTGTTACTTAGCTTATGTAACAAGAGCTTCAGATGTTGGACCTAACGCCGGTAAATGGGATAATCGAAAGTTAATAGAGGAGATATTATCCAATCGTAATAAATTGGCAAAACTTTTGAGTTTTAATAATTATGCTGAATATTCTTTGGAAACAAAAATGGCTAATGGCACTAAAGAGGTATTGGATTTTTTAAATGAACTTGCCAAAAACTGCAAACAGCAGGGAATTGAAGAATTTAAAGAATTAAAAGAATATGCCAGAAACGAGTTTGGAAAAGATGAATTAAATCCTTGGGACGTTACATATTATTCTGAAAAATTAAAAGAAAAGAAATATAAAATATCCTCTGAAGAACTTCGACCATATTTTCCGCTTCCGCAGGTCCTTGAAGGTTTATTTACTACAGTAAGTAAATTATTTGGTATTAAAATCGTAGAAAATACCAAATCTGTTAATGTATGGCATAAGGATGTTATGTTTTTCGATCTTTTGGATGAGAATAATAATTTAAAGGCAGGTTTCTTTTTAGATCCTTACGCTAGACCTCATAAGCGAGGTGGTGCCTGGATGGACGATTGTGTTGGCAGAGAAGTAAGGAAAGATGGTTCTATTCAAAGACCTATAGCATATTTAGTCTGCAATTTTAATCCTCCGGTAGGAGAAAAACCATCGTTGCTTACGCATGATGATGTAACAACTTTGTTCCATGAATTCGGTCATGGATTGAATTTAATGTTAACAACAATTGATACTAGCGGTGTTTCCGGTATTAATGGAGTGGCCTGGGATGCGGTAGAATTACCAAGTCAGTTTTTAGAAAATTGGTGCTGGCAACCGGAAGCTTTAAAATATATTTCTTCCCATATAGATACAAAAATGCCAATACCGGAAGAAAAATTGAAAAAATTGATTGATGCTAAAAATTACCATTCAGCCATGTGGATGCTGCGGCAGTTAGAGTTTGGTTTAATGGATTTTATGCTTCACAATGAAAATGAAGAATTGCGAGGAACAAAAATCGATGAAATTATAAAAACTGTTAGAAATTTCGTCACTGTTGTACCTGTCAGCCCTTTAAATCGCTTTGAAAACTCTTTCACTCATATATTTTCCGGAGGATATGCAGCCGGATATTACAGTTATTTGTGGGCTGAATTGTTATCATCCGATGCATTCAGCAGATTTGAGGAAGATGGTATTTTCAATAGAAAGACAGGTCAGGACTTTGTTGATTGCATTTTATCAAAAGGAGGCTCTATTGATGCATTAGAGATGTTTGTTAAATTCAGAGGACGCAAACCGAAAATAGATGCATTGTTGAGACATAAGGGCATCAAACAAAGCTAATGCAATAAAAATGATATTAAATCAAATTGCCTTATAAGATTGAAGTTTTATAAGGCAATTTGGATATCGGATTATATATACATTACATCACTAAATCGGCAATTATGGTTCGATTGATTTTATCTGTTTCGACAATCTTAACTTTTATTTTCATTGCCAGTTCATACATCATTTCGCCATCATTAAAGATTCGGCCTTCCTCATTGTTAGCAGCAATTTTTTCGTTTTTTGTTGGATTGATTAGAGACATCGGTATAAAAACCGCAGCTCCGTTTTCTATTAATACTGCTTTGATGCCACCTCTGGTAATATCGTTAATTATTGCTTCGAATTCAGTCTGTGATTTTATATATGGTTCTACGTAGTCTACGTTTAGCCACTCTTTAACGTCCCGCTCAGCATAGCGGTTGGTTTTCTTTCCAATATTTAAATATTCAAGAGTTTTATCGTTAAACAGCTCTTTTTTATCAATTTGATGTTTTGTTATAAATTGTTTAATGATACGATGGTTGATCATATCGCCGTATTTTCTGATGGGAGATGTCCATGTTGCATAGGCTTTAAGACCTAACCCAAAATGTTCTGCAGGAGTAGTAACAATTTCAGCCGGAACTTGAAATTTTCTTAATCTCATATCCAAGTAACCGGTAGGCAGGTCAGTAATTTGTTTTTTAACATCGAAGAAGCCCTGCATTGTTTTAAGATCGTTATTTGTATAATTATCAATTCCGTTTGACTTAAGAATCTTGATTATTTGATTTAGTTTATCCTGATCAAAACCGGTATGCTTATTGAATATTCCAAATCCAACATTTTTAGCTAAAAATATACCAGCGCACTCATTTGCCAGTATCATTGATTCTTCTACAATTCTGTTGGCAATTCGGCGATATTCAATTTCGATATGATCCAAAGCGCCGTTTTCGTTTAGTACATAATGATAATCATTTTTGTCTTTAAAACTGATAGTTTGATTTTCTCGGTATTTTGAGCGCGCCAAAGTAAAGTCTTCAAAAACTTTCAATAAAGCTGTTAGTTTTTCTGATGGATTGAAAGTATTTTGTTCTTTTTGTTCCAGGTAATCAGAAATATCATTGTATGCCAATTTACCCTGGGATTTGATTTTGGCCAATAAAAATTCGCACGGATCGTTTGGAAGGGAACCATCTTTATTAACGGTAATTTTTGCCAATAGCACATTCCTTTCTTCATTTTCAAGAATTGAGCATAGATTCTCACTGAATACATGAGGAATAATAGGAATATTAATACCTGGCAAATAGCATGTGAAAGCGCGTTTTTCGGCTATCTCATCCAATTGCGAGTGCGGTTTGATGTAAGCGGTTGGATCTGCGATAGCAACATACAGCAACCATGCATCATCAAGATTTTCAATGTATAAAGCGTCATCCATATCCTTTGTTTCAGGACTGTCGATTGTTATGAATGATAAATGTGTTAAGTCATTTCTTTCATAATTATCAAGCAGATCCAATGATTCCGGATCAGGAGGACACTCGGTAGGAAGATTATATTTTCTTAGGGAAACCAACCATGGTACTTTAGGATCATCACTTTTTGCTATGAGTTCTTTAACTATAACACTAGGTATATTGTTAGGCTTCAATAAAGGATGATCAGATAATTCCACTATTACCCAATCACCATTCTGTGGATTATGTTTACGAATCTCATTAGGAACCTTAGCCATAATTTGATCATGATAGTTTGGATGATCAATTTTTGCATAAAATTTATTGTTTTTGTTTACATATAATCGTGCAACGCATCTTGTTATGAAGGGTGCAATCAGTTCAAAAGGCTCAGCTTGATCGCGCTCATTAGCATCTTTTCGAATTCTGGCTTTTACTTTATCTCCATGAAAAACTTTTTTCATGTCAGGGGGCGCAATGAAATAACTCTCGTTATTATCTATTTCTAAAAAGCCGTAGCTCTTATCTGTAGCTCTTACGGTACCTTCTTTTACGGGTAATGAATCTAAAATGTTACTTTTTGCCTGCTGTAAAATTGCTAAAGCTGATGCATCTAACATGTACTTTCTCTTATTGGTTTTGTAAATTAAATTATTGTAAATTTTTCTTATTATACTTGAGCCGGACTGTTCTTGCACTATGATATTTCATCAATAGAGTCTTTCAAATTTAGAATTTGTTTAAGAATTTCTTTTCTTTTTATCTTAAAGTTAAAATCAATATTTAAAGAATTTATCGGATAAAATTTCTTTGGTACCTGGTGTCTTAAAAGGTTGTTTTTGCAAAACTCATACAGTTGTTTTTTGGAGAGTACTGTCTCTATTAGCGCTATTACCATGTTTCCCCATTCTTTATCAGGTACTCCTACAATAATGCATTTTTGTATTAATTTGTTGGAAAGGAGTATCTTTTCTATTTCTTCTGGCTGTATGTTTTCTCCTCCAGAAATAAATTGGTTATCAACTCTACCTTGTACTTTTAAACATAAACTGCCATGAACAGTGGATAGTTCACCCAAATCTCTGGTATTAAAATAACCTTCTTCATCAGTTGGCAGATTAAGTTTCTGTCCATCATAATAACCAAGGAATAGAGTTTCCCCCTTTACTAAAATCTCTCCGTGTTCAGATATTTTTACATTTCTGAACGGAAGCACTGTTCCCGTATCCAATTCATTAATATTGGTTTCATCAATTCTTTTGGTGCATACCTGAGAAGCCATTTCAGATAAACCATAGCTTATGTATGGAGAAACTCCTTGTTTCAAGCATTCTGTCAGCAGATCTTTAGGTATAGAAGCACCACCTATAAGGATGTATTTAACAATAGTGTTTTTAAAAGAAAATTGTTGGGAAAATAACCTGAATAATTGCGTTGGTACTAAAGACAAATGCGTGATTTTATAATTAATTATATCGTTGGCTAAATCTTTATTGGCAGATGGAAATACAATACACCCTTTGCCGATCAATGTTTTTATTACGATGGCGAATCCGCCGATATGAAAAATAGGTAAAGTTAAGAGATAACGATCATTGTTTGATATTGGAATGTTTGTTTGTGAGCCCAATGCACTGGCTATGTGGGCTTTTAAGCAGTGTGCAACCGCCTTTGGCGTTCCTGTTGATCCTGAAGTAAATATTAAATTGGCTATAATGTTGTCATCTATTTCTACCTTTTCCGATTTGTTAATAATCAGATTTAGAACTGGATTGAAGTTTATTATGACTTGTTTAATCTTTGGCGGTATTGAATAGTTAGTATTATCAGCGTAGATATTATTAAATTTGTATTTAGATACTAATTCATTAAGCTGGGAGCAGGATATTGAATTGTTTACGGGAGCATAAATAACTTTAGATCTAATGCAGGCAAGAGCCAATATAACATGCTCAATTGTATTGCGAGCCAATACAATTAATGTTTGATTTGTTAAATGTTGCTGGATCAACTGCTGCGACACGAAACGAATCTTCCATTCCAATTCGCCGTAAGTGCATAACGGATTTATTGAAAAAATTTTATCTGGATTATTGCAGGCGATCTGATTAACTAAGGATTGCATTACTAATCTTCATATTCGTAGATGGTAGACAGCAAATTAAAATTTATTTCAAAACTGTCTTTTTTGAAGATGCTGTATTTGAAATATTTATTTGTATCCAATCCATGATATACATCTTTATATGGCCAGTTTGATGCTATGGTTCTAATATTGTAGTTGCCGAGCTGAGATTCGAATGACGATGATGCAACAACTTTTATATTGAAAGTTTCCGCATGCTTGCGGATTGCCTGACAAACCTGTTTACCACCTATAATTGACGGTTTAATTAGTATCGCCTTGAGATTTGTAAAACTTCCCCAATCTGTTATCGGACATAATCTAACCAGTTGATCAAATGCGATAGGAATTCCTGTTTGTTGCGATACAAATTCACAATCATCCAGATTATTACAAGGATCTTCAATATATTCGATGTTGTCTTTATTGAGAAATCCCATTATTGAAAGAGCTTCTTCTTTTGACCAATATCCATTTGCATCTAGAATCATTTTTACACTTGGACTCTTTTTGCATATCTCTTTCAACATTTTCAGTTCATCTTTTAAACTGCAACGACCAACTTTAATTTTTATCGTATGCGGGAAATCATCAATCAATCTAAACCAATTGTACGTGATATCCTTTGGACTGCCGATAAGAAGTGTATAATTGGGCGGAAGTTGTTTGTATTTCTCTTCACTGTATTCAAACTTTGCATTCATGCAGTCCACTCCATGCTGAACGCTTGGCAGTTCCGGAAAATAATCAACCCCATTTTTTAAGTGTTTTATGTAAGTTAGGGCTTCATCTTCTGCCTCTTCAATAGTTTCGTTGGAAAAACCAGTAAGAGGGCATATTTCTCCCCATCCCCCATCTTTACATATTAGTAAACCATTTCTTGAAGGTAAATATGTATCTAAAAAACGAATAGGCTCAACAAATGGTAAATTGTATCTGTATAGTCCTATTTTCATAATGTACCTAACTCAAATTGTATCTGATGATTACTGTTCTTGCTTTGATTCATCTTTCTTTTCAGTATTTTCCTCTTCAGATTCGTCCTGATAGTGGGAAAAACTCATTTCTTTAGCTCTTTTTATGCGATTTTCTAAAGGAGGGTGTGAATCAAATAATCCTGCTTTTTTTTCGCTTGAAAAAAACATATGACTGCAAGTTTCTTTTTGTGAAGCGTTAATAGTACTTTTTTGTGTATTTTTTTGGATTTTAATCAACGCTCTTGCAATAGAATCATCTCTTGTATACGAAACTGCAGTGGCATCAGCCAAATATTCTCTTTGGCGTGAAATGGCCGCGGAAATAATAACGGAATAAAATTTCCATATAAAACCTAAAACCATTATAGTAAAGCCTATAATCAGTATTCCCAATATGCCACTATTTCCTTTACTGTTGCTGCTTCTAGAAGAACTGGAACTTCCAGAGCAAACTATTTTGATTATGTACCAACCTAAAATGCACAGTGAACTGAATCCTGCAATCAACGTTCCTATTTTTATATTAATGTTTACATCACGATTAACTATATGACTGAATTCGTGAGCAATAACACCGGAGATTTCACTGCGGTTGAGCTGATCTAGGGTTCCGGTATTAACACAGATTATTGAGTTATCGATAGTGCTGCCTGCTGCAAAGGCATTAATTGTCGGATCCTCAAGAATATAGATTTTAGGACACTTGATGCCGCTGGCAAAAGACAATTCCTCAACTATATTTTTTAACTGTTTCAGATTGAAATTTTCTTCAAAATCTTCAATTGGACTAGCACCGAAAGCTTCGGCAACCTTATATCCAGGACCTGAATACTTATAATAATAAAATAAACTTCCTATGAGAACAGGAACTGCGCAAACGCCTACTGTTATTGCATAAAGTTTTAAGTGATCCTGAGTGGTAAAATCCTTGGTATCATCTAAAAGTATGATAATCACATTAAGCAAAACTGGTACAAGTAACAATCCTATGATATATCCAAGCACCAGTTTGAATGTGTTGGATTTGGCGTCACTTTGATGCAAAAAGTAAGATTTTGCCATGGCTTTTACCCCTACCTAATAAAAATAGATCTTCCTTAACAAAGGATTATATGTGTAAAACAAAAAAATAAAAATATTTTTTTAAGGATTTCTTGGGAATTTGGAAAAATCAGGTCGCCTTTTTTCATTAAAGGCATTTCTACCTTCCTGTCCCTCTTCTGTCATATAGAATAACATGGTTGCATCACCAGCCAACTCCTGCAATCCTGCCTGACCGTCACAGTCGGCATTTAAAGCTGCCTTCATGCAGCGAATTGCTATAGGTGAATTTTGCAGAATCTCTCTGCACCATCTGACCGTTTCTTTTTCCAAATCAGCTAACGGAACCACTGTGTTTACCAGTCCCATCTCAAGAGCTTCCTTGGCTGAATACATGCGACAAAGGAACCAAATTTCACGAGCTTTCTTTTGACCAACTATACGCGCCATATAAGAAGCTCCCCAGCCTCCGTCGAAAGAACCTACACGTGGTCCGGTTTGTCCGAATTTTGCATTTTCAGCCGCTATTGTTAAGTCACACATTAAATGCAGGACATGACCTCCTCCGACGGCATAACCGGCCACCATCGCAATTACAGGTTTAGGGCATGTACGTATTTGTCGTTGAAAATCCAATACGTTTAAATGGTGCACACCAAATTCGTCTTTGTATCCGCCATAGTTTCCACGAACCTTCTGGTCACCGCCAGAACAAAAGGCTAAATCGCCTTTTCCAGTTAAAATAATTACACCAATTTTTGGGTCGTATCTGGCATCAGCTAATGCAGAAATCATTTCTTGAACAGTCAATGGTCTGAAAGCGTTTCTTACCTGAGGTCTGTTAATAGTAATTTTAGCGATGCCATCTGTTGACTTTTCATAAACAATATCAGTATATCCTTTGTTCTGAATTGTCCATTCAACAGGTTTGTATAATTCTTTTTCGTCTATGTTTATCATAACTTTATTATCTCTATATTTCGCATTGGGTAATGATATTTACTATCTCTTGCGGGAAGAAAGTATGGATATTATGACCTGCATTGGCTACGCAGTAGGATGTAAAATTCTTATAATTATTTTCTCTTTGCGCTGCAACGGTGTATTTCTGATCCATTTCGCCATAGATGTAATTAACTTTTATAGTTAATTCGTTTAAGCGGTTTCTATAGTTTTCCTGTTTTGCTACTGATGTTGCGTCAAACTGTATTGCTAATTTATGAAAATCCTGATTTCGCCTTAAGTTTATCAGCTGCTTTTTCTGCGTTTCTGATAAGCCGTTAAATATTGGTTGGCTATACCAGTTTGCCAGAATTTCTTCTGGTTTTTTAATAGCAAACTGAGAAGCCCACATTAGGTCGCTTCCTTCTCTCATTTTGCGTTCTTCATCAGTTATGCCAAAGGATGAACTTTCCAGTATTAGACCCTTGAGTTTCGGATTTTTGGCATTGAACGCGTAATTAGTTGCAAGTCTACCTCCCAATGAATAACCATATAAAACAAAATCATCGATATCATTTTCAGTTAAACGCTGGTTGATGTAATGTATGCTCTCTCTAAAATTTGCCGGCTCATTGTTATTATGACCTGGTAAATCAAAGGCAATAGTCTTGTTTTTTAAATGTTCCGGCAACAGTTCGATTATTTTATCGAAGTCGTGATGATTTCCTAGAAAACCATGAAGCATTACGATTGAATAATTTGAATTTAATAGTTTCATACAGTTATCCAAGTTTAATATAAACTTATGAGTTCTTGCTCGATCTGTTTTAAGTTTTTTACGCCAAGATCTTTTATAAAAGTGCATTCTATAATTCTAGATTCATAATCCACGCTAACATTATTGCGCAAAATCAAATTAAAATCATTGATTGTTTCGATATTTTGGTACTTTATATCTAACATTTTCGCGATATGAGAAAAATTGATGTTATGTGTAAGTTCAAAATAATCATCAAGATAAGGATTTTCTTTATGATTTTTCAGCAACGCAAAAATATTGCCACCACGATTGTTAAAAATAATAACTGTAACGTTATATTTTCGCAGAAGCATGAATGAAGATAAGTCGTGCAGAGCAGAGATATCTCCAATAATAAGGGCGCAATGTCCATAATATGCTGCTATTCCACAGGCTGTCGCAATGATCCCATCTATTCCTGATGCACCTCTATTGGTAAATATTGAAGGAGTTTTCGAAAATTTTAGTAAATCCAAGATCCTGCAACATAGGCTGTTTCCGATAAATGCAGTCCGGAATGTCTGTTTTGCTATCAACAGGGATGCTGACAGTTCGTCAAATGATTCCTCACTTTTTATAAGATCATATAAATGAGATTCAAATTTTTGATTTATTTTTAATAACAGCGTTTTAGTATCGTCGCAATTGCGAAGCAATTTTATTGAAGGAAGATGGGTTTCAAAAGCTGATAAGAAATTATCAATACCGATTATTTGCATCGAACTATTAAAATTTGGATCTGTTTCATCAGAATAATTGCTAACAGTTATCTGCAGACCGCTAAAACTGTCTTTGTACGATATAAGTTTATTGGATATTAAGTGATTTCCAAATTGAATTATAGTAGTAACATCCGAGGAGTAGTTTAAGAAACTTTTTGTCTTTATAAATAAATCGTGGCAGATTATTCGTTCATAAGGGTAACTTGACTGAAGATCAGCAATTACTAAAGCTTTAAGAGCATCTGCCAGTTTGCTGATTCTATCCATGTGTTTTTGTGGTACATTGTCACCAATGACGAATAAGAATTTACTTTCCTTTTTGAATAATGGTTCCAGTAATTTATCCGGTATTGTTTTATGTGTCGAAGAAATATTATTGATTATTTCCTGCGGTACAGTTGAATCCATTACTGATAAATAGTTAATTAGCCATTCTTCAGGAATGATTCCAGGCTCGTTCGGATACAGAGGTTTGTATAAAGGACAATTCAGCTGTAACGGTTTATTTTCCGATTTTAATGTATATACGGCATGATCTATTTTGTTTAGAACGGATTTTATGGGAATTCTGGTATTTGGTTCAGCGAGAGACACACATTTGGCATATTTATTGAAAATATCCAGTTGATTGATGGTTTGGTTGGATCCAGAATCATATAATTCATAAGGTCGATCTGCGCTTAGTATGATCAGTGGAACGTTAGTCATATATGATTCAATAACCGCAGGGTAAAGATTAGCCACGGCTGTTCCAGATGTTGTGATGACGGCAACGGGTTTTTGTTTGGCTTTTGCCAGACCTAATGCAAAAAAACCAACGCCTCTTTCGTCCAAATGGATGTGCTTGATCAAGTCCTGATCTTCTGCGCATGCTATGGTTAAAGGAGCGGAACGGGAACCTGGAGCTATAACAAAATCTGTAATATTATTTACTTTCAACTCATGAATAATAAGTGTTGCCCATGCATAACAGAGATTTTTAATTTCCATTGTACCTTCTACCTTTTTATAAATTGTAAATAATTTAAGAGAAGTTGTTCTTTGAAATTTAGTTCGTTCCATTCATCTTCCAATGAAGATGTATTTACAATGCCAGAACCTACGTAAATTTCCAGGTTGTTATTGTTTACGAAAAAGCCTCGTATTAAAACCAGTACTTCCTGCAATTTTTCGTATTCAAATCCAAATATTCCGGAATATAGTCCTCTGGCAAAACATTCCTGTTCCAAAAAATTCATTGCTTCTTTTCGAGGATAGCCTGCCATGGCTGGTGTAGGGTGGAGAAGCCCGCTGATGTGTTCAATTGATAAGTATTCTTTAAGTTTTCCTCTTATATCACATTTGAGATGAGAGATATTGGAAGGAGTGATTTTATATGGCTCAGATATTTCAATATTGGTGGATATTAATTGCATTTGCTGTACTATGTGTTGTACAACAAGATCATTTTCATGTGAATTCTTGCTTGTGTTTAAAATATCATCTTTTCCCTTTTCAGCAGTTCCTGCCACTGCTTCTGATGCGATTACATTTCCTGATTGTTTAAACAGTCGCTCTGGCGTAGCTCCAATACAGTAATGACGGGAATCAAGACAAATGCAGTATATATAGCAGTTGCTTGTATTAGATTCCAGATAGTTGGCTGCATCGATAAGATTCAGATCCCCTCTTAATGAAAAAACTCTTTTTCTTGCCAGAACAATTTTTTGGAGTTCTTCCTTATTGATTGCGGTTTTAACCTTGTTGAACAATTTTGAATATAGTTCGTAGTTGGGAAACAGATCAATTTCACTGAATTGCATGTCTGTATAAAGTGTTGATGTTTTTGGTGTTGGTTCGCTTATTTTGCATCCAAGTTCAACAATGTTTTCGCCTGTTTTGAAAATTACACTTTGAGGTATTATTGTGGTTTTAATAGCTTGCTTCCATGAATTATCAATGTGCTGATCAAAGCCTTGAAGTAACAATTTGAAATGAGGAATATTTCCATTTTCTCCTAGAGCAAAAAATTCAAATTGTTTGCTTCGATCTTTAAGATAGAATTTGGGATACTTATTGAGCAATAAAAAATTTTTTACATCGTGTATATTATTCATGAGACAAGGAATTTATTTACATTTAATTGTTGAAATCTTTTATCAATATTTCCAGAAGTTGTATACCTTTCTATTATACGGTTTTCAACAATAAACATTAAGCACTAATATAATGATTGTTTTTTTTGTTTTGTTGAAAAATAGATTAGACAGTAAAAATACAACAGGTGCAAGGAAGAAAATTGCTAATGTACAAGTTTGGGGCACTGCTAAATATTGGTGTTGATTTTTAATGCAAATAGATTATAGTACTTCAGCAAGTGTATTTATAGGGATAATAAATGTATAGTGCTTTAATAGGCAATCAAATGCTCAGAGCTTATGATATCAATATCATTTATTTAATAAAGCCTAAGTTTTATTATTCGGAAGAAATTGTTTTATATATTTTGAGGTTGGTGCATGAATAAATGGGTTGATGCTGCGAGAATTAGAACATTACCTCTTACTGTTGCCTGTATTATTTTAGGCAACGCTGTTGCATATAATCAGCATTGCTTTAATATTTTTATATTTATTTTATCCCTCGTAACAGCTCTTCTTCTGCAAATTATAGCTAATTTTGCCAACGATTTAGGCGATGCTATAAAGGGGACAGATGATCAGACCAGAGTTGGTCCGCAACGGACTGTAAGTTTGGGACTTATAAGTATAAAAGAAATGTATTGCGGAATTGCCGTCACAATCACTATTTGTTGTATTGTTGGTCTTTTGCTTCTGTATCTTGCTTTTGGAAACGATATTTATTCTTTAGGTCTTTTTGTACTGTTTGGAATTATGTCTATTGTTGCCGCTCTATGTTATACCCTGGGCAAACATGCATACGGTTATTTAGGATTGGGAGATATTTTTTCATTTATATTTTTTGGTATCTTGGGAGTATTAGGATCTTACTACTTACAGAATCATTCTAATTGCTGGCCGTTATTGATTTTGGGTTG
>Ga0256407_10001181_pt1 | contig 56854 bp, 93 predicted proteins | sample RumenRJG_04DNA_FD_193489 | JGI IMG/M metagenome (GOLD analysis project Ga0256407, IMG submission 193489) | Bovine rumen microbial communities from Lethbridge, Alberta, Canada - RJG_04 | ecosystem: Host-associated > Mammals > Digestive system > Stomach > Rumen | place: Canada: Alberta... | reverse complement strand
ATGGTGTCTGAGTTGTTCGGAAATTCCGAACAGTTGGCGGGCGGTAACTGCAACTTCTCGCATTTGTCCATCTTGTCGCAGTCTATCTTTCCGCAAGCGTTACATATTGCAGAAATCGCCGCCTGTCGGCTGATTAAATCATTCATCGGTTCTCCTTTCGTAATGGCTCGGAAATCTCACCTTACAGTTATTGCAACAAGTATCCCCAAAATACCCATGCTTACAAGTGTCGCAATCTTCTTCTGGCTGTGCAGACGGCAACTGAAGAATCAGATTATAAGCATCCGTAAGTCCGTTTGTATAGGATTCCGTTGACTCATCACAAATTGCATACGGAACAAATTTTGCAAGTGCATCAATCGCCGCCTGTCTGCTGATATAATCACTCATTCGATTTTTCTCCCATCATATTTACCTTACACTTGATGACCCCAAAAACAGCCTTAATCATCATTCCAGTAGATGATGTTTCTACACCTTTTGTAATGTCTTTTTCTGTTTCTTCAAGCAGTGTTATCATATCTGCTTTGCTGATAACATCGGCAGGTTCAAGTTCATCAAGCACCTGCATTGCTCCGTAAAATTCATCAGTCAGGTTATGAAAAACCTTTTCTTGCAGTGCGTCTTTCGCATCCTCTCTGCGGATATATTCATCAGCCATGCTCATCACCGTCCATCTTTGCTCGTTTGTTTTGATTCTGGGTCTTCATGTCTACGAATCTGCAATTCGAAGGCTCATAGTTGCCATTTACATCAATTCTGTCTATGGTACATTTGTACGATTCCGCTTTATCGTCATATCCGTTTTTATATGCCCATTCTTTAAATGTTGAATAGTCCAACCATTCATCGCATACTCTTATCCCTCTTGCTCCATAATACTGGTATCCACTCGCTGTTTTTGTACGACATCTTGAAATCATTCCACGCCATACAAAATATAGCCGGTCCGTATTGTTTATTCTTCTACAACCATGTGTTGCGCCTTGTTTGCACCCGCAACTTGTTGTATGCCCAGATTTTAAATCTCTCCCAGATACAATCGTATGATTTCCGCATGTGCATACACACTCGTAAGATATGTGCCTGTCTTTTGTTCTGCCCGCTTCACGTAAAACAAACAAATCTCCAAACGTCATTCCTTCTAAATAATTTCTCTTATACATTTATTCATCCATCTTTGCGCCGCAGTTGGGACAGAAATTATCTCCCATCATAGTATTGCCGTATTGAATAGGAAAACCACACCGTGGACAATGTTCAACCACTTTTTTATTTAACCATTTAATCAACCCATCACCAACAGGCGCTATATTATCACCATAATCACATATCTCTTCTGCCGGGCAAGCGGAACAATCAAAGTAGAAATGATTTGCACATAGCTCTGCGGCGAGTTGTTCATTAGTCATTTGAGCAAGTCTTTCTCTATTTGTCATGCTTCATCCTCCTGATAAGGTCGGTAAATGTCAGTTCTATCCTGCCCGCACCACAATCTTCTCCCGTCTTCTGTCTCGATGGTAACTACGCCATCGTTGAACCTATATCCTGCTACAATCTTCCCCTTTTCCCATTTGCCATCAATAAACATTTCTGCTGGCTGTCCAACAATAAGCGGAAACGGCTTTTCTTGAGTCTCGCGCTCCTGCTGTGCCACCTCCCTGATTCTGAATACCCTTCCGCCGTGGCGAATCTCCGTCTCTTTTCCGCTCTTGCCTGCTGCTTTTACCTCTTCCCAGAAGTTGTCGTATCTTTCTTTAAATTCCAGGGCGGCGATGGCGGTGTCGAACATTTTCCTCGCTCCCGCCATCGGAGAGCTGTCCCTGCGCTTCTTGAACCACTCGATTGCTTCTTTAATCTCCATCCTATCCCTCCATCATGGTGGCTGTTTACGTACCATCTTCCCAAATCTGTCTGTCATGAAAATCAATTTCCAGATTTACCGAAATAACCCATCGGATAAGGTTCTCCAAGTCATAACGCATGTCATCAATCAGGATCGTTTTGATTCCGTCACGCATTAATTCATCTATGTTTTCCTCAAATCGCTCTTCTGCGTTTCGTAAAGCCCTCAGATTTTTCTCTGTACGGTTATTTTCATATCTGGTTCTTAGCTTCTGAATCCAATCATCCTTTAACTCTTTTGCCGGACAAATAATAATTGCTCTTTCGTCACTTGTTTTAAAGAAATCCCTTACTGGCATATGGCTTGACACAAACACCACATATCCTTGCTGTGAAAGATTTTCTGCAATCCTGTTGTAATAATAGTGCCAGTCTGTGGGTCGTTTTCCATTGACATAAAAGCTACTGCTTTCAAGATCGATGAATCCTTTTGATTTTCTGGCAAGAGTAGATTTCCCAATCCCTTGATAGCCGATAATTATCATTCCTATCCCTCCATCATGGCGGCTGTTTCCGCTTGCTACCAATTTACTGTTTTATTAAACTCCCTTTTCTGTTCCTCCCCAGACTTCCTTGTGTAGATCATCGTTGTATTAACACCGCTGTGCCCCATGAGGTCTGCCAGCAATGATATGTCTTTGTTCCTCTTCAAGAACTCGACGGCAAACAGATGCCGGAATGCGTGCGGGTGCATCTTTTCTTTTGGGATGTTATATTTGAGCGCGTGTTTTTTCATCATTGACGCTACGCCCCTTGATGTCATTTTTTGCCCATACTTGTTTGTGATCAAAAAGTCGTCAGCCTTTAAACCTTCCCAGTACGAACACTCAAGCAGCTTTGCTGGAATGTATATTCTACGCACCTTGTTCTTAGTCTGTATTTCAATTATTCCCGCTTCGAGATCTGCTTTCCGCATCCCGAGAGCCTCGCTTATTCTTGCGCCAGTCGATGCAAGGAGTTTGTAAACGGCTGTCCACTTCTCGTCCCCGTCTATTTCCAGACTATTTATAAGCTTTTTGTAATTCATGATATCCATCGCGTTTTCGACGGTCGTCTGTTTTTGATATTGGACTCTTTTAATTTTTCCGACGTTAATATCTTTAAACTCACACCATTTTTTCAACCCACACAACCGCAGATTCACCGTTTTTGGCGATTTCCCCGCATCTAATAGGGCCTGCTTCCATAGGATCATGTTTTTCTTATTAATTTCCGTGTATTTTTCATAGAAATCAGAGACAGCAAAAACATAGCTGTTTATTGTGTTCTGCGAAAGCTCTTCCTCCCTGAGCCACGCTACGAAGTCGTTCATCCTTTTTTCTTCCATCTTCCGTCCTCAAAAACATGCATCTTCCTGTATGGGTTATGATCGCAGCTCACGCACGGTTCTTTATGCCAACTCAGTGTCTGTGTCCCATGTTTTTTACACTTCCGATTGCAGTAGCTGTTGCATTCCGGGCATGAGGTTGGCTCCGTGCTTTTTAATACAGGAATGTTTTTAATTTCTTTTCCACAGAATTTGCATTTCATTCTTTGCCCTCATTCTCGCTGTTCGAGTGTTTTTGTGTGAATTGCAGGTTTCTATGTTTCTGATCATGCGTTGGTAGTGATCTGCGCATACTTTTTTGCCAGGGACAACATCTTTCCCGCAAAAATAGCATTTGCCGTTATCTTTCCACCTCTGCCGCCTTCCGTCGTACTTTTGGCGATCATACCTTTTCTGCCTTAAATAACACTCGTAACATTTTGCCCCGTGCGATTTCGACTTCTTCCGGCACACTATGCACAGTCCCTGCTTCTTTGCTTCGTCGCGCTTTTTCTTCTGGTAATCTCGATTGTGCTGCTTTTCCTCTTCAGATCTGTTGCAATACCTGGAGCTGTCCCGGTAGACTTTCGTACAGTATTCTTTTTGGCAATTAATGCAATTCCTGTTACACGACATATTTTTACCCCTGCACCGCTTTGCGGCATTATTACCATTTTTTTCTGCTTCAATCGGCGGCTGTTTCCTCTCGTGCTTCGGGTTTTTATCGGATTCTCTCCGTCCCTGGCATCTCAATGGACATTTAACAGTCATGCAGTAATGATCATCTCCCTATAGACTGCACCGCCTTTGTCAATATTTCGAAGTTGCTACTTTCCTCAACTGTCCTTCAACTGTCCCTCAACTGTCCCTCAACTGTTCGGAATTTCCGAACAACTCACTTGCCGCCATCGGTGAGGTCGATGAGCGGACACCATTCTTCACGCTTTTCCTGCCTCTCAAACCAGTCGAGCCCTATGCTTTTTCTCCACCCTTCCGCATAGCAGGCGGCATCGTGGAAACAAGGACAATCCTCGCAGGATGATGGAATCGGCATATCAATCGCTATCACTCTCCCATTCCTCCTTCAACTTCTCGAATCTGTCATCGAGCACAAATGCTGCGGCTTCGATTGCGATCCGCATGAATTCCATGTCAAGCGTGCTCCAGTCGATGCATGTCGCGTCTTTCCTCTGGCCGGCATTCTTCTGTGTGGTCATCCTGATCAGGCGCTTCACTGCTTCTTCCAACTCCGGAAGGTTGGCTTTCTGCTTTCCCTTCCAGAACATTGCCCACATGGTATCCTTGATGCCTTTTGAGAGTGCCTGCTCTGTCTTTGCGTCAAGCATTACGACCCCTCTCTCGCCCTCTCTGTGGCGCTGTGTGGCGTTTTCTCGTTCTTAGTGTCCATCTATATCCCCTTACGGAAAAGTCGCTCATACAGGCGATTTAACAGGCTTCTGTCTCTCTCCGCTTCCGTGTCTCCATTCATCCGTTTCGCTTCATACTCCGCCCATGCCTGACAATCGTATCGCCTGACTCTTGAATTGTCCGAGGTGTCCACGATGTAGTACGAAGGGATGTTGCGAGGGTCAAGGGAAGCAAGGACGATGTATCTTGCCATCAGTCTCCTTTCTGACGGTTGTTTAAGACTCATACTCAGCCAAAACCGCCTTTATACTTGTCAGCAATGGTAAAATGCTACGACCTTCCATTTCGGCAACTACTTTCTCAAAATCCAGAGTTGCCCGAATGTGCTGTAGAAAAGCATTGTCCGCATCAGCCTTGATTTGTATCGGGTCAATCTTTTCTCTTTCCGGTTCATGGTAGATATATGTGCTGACCGAAAGCGTGTAGTCGTTATTTTTTACTTCCTCGGCTGAGACGGTCTTTTCTTCACCTGTTTCTAAATTCTCAAAAACAATATCTGTGCCATACTTGCTTTTGTTGAACACAATAACGCAGGTAGCAATGGCCGTATCAACGAAGGTGTTGCCGGGGACATGAACAACTCGCTCAATCAGATTCTGTTCCACCATCCACTGCCTGATTTTTCCTTCCCGATTTCCACGATAAAGCACTCCGGGAAATTCCAGGCAAATCGCTTTGCCATGATCATCAAGGTGATGGATGATGTGGAGCATGAAAGCATAGTCCGCTTTTGATGCTGTCGGAATACATGGGGCTGATTTAAATCGTTCGTCTTCCTGATTCGGCTCCCACTTGATTGAAAATGGCGGATTGGCAACAATCAGGTCGAATTTAACACCGCTGAATCCGTCATCCTTCAAGGTGTCGCCTGCGTATCCGTGAAAGTTCTTAAGCCTCTCTTTTGCCTTTTCAAGTTCATCCGAAAATAATTCCTGTCCGTACTTTTCAATCTCATCCGGAAACACCGATAAAAGATTTCCTTGTCCGCATGTCGGGTCATAAATTTTCTTAGGCTGAAAGTCGACATATTTTTTCAGAGTGTTTGCAAGTTCATCCGTTGTATAAAATATTCCGTTCTTCCTAAACTCATTTCGGATGTTGCGGATATTCTTCTCCATCAGCTTCCTCCGTGCCTGTTGCCTCCCGATGAAGCGCCGTAATGATTCGATGAATCCGGCAGGTCTGCTGATTGCGGAAACTCAAAATGCGTTTCTCCTTCAGCGATTGCATTGAACAAATATCCGATTGCGATTTCGCATTGACGCTTTGTTTTATAGATTCCGCAAGGGTTACTGCTTCCGTCGTCAAAAACAGCGTTTACCATTGCGCCTTCTTTTTTACCGCTTAGAGTGATAATCCTTGCAATTTTGCTCCAGTCGGCAATCCATACTCCGCTTTGTGGCATTATTACCATCTCTTTCTCCTTTCCGGAGCGCCGCCGCCGAAGCACTCCTCACAAGTTTTCGGCATTTCGGTCATGGTTCTGATTGCGATCATGTTTCACCTGCTTTCAATAATCGTCACTGTGCCTTCAAACACTCCCCATTCGGTATCAGCCTTGAAAGTATGTGTTTCCGGCTTTTCATCGTCACGCATGGGCCTGGTCAGATACCACAGTGCAGCATCATCTTTCCATGTGATTTCCTCTAACTTCTGCCCTTTGGGTAATTCCAGGGTCATGCTTCCGCCGAAACTTCTCGTTGTTTCATGACAACCGCTCAAGATAATCGCCACCATCAATATTGCAACAATCTTTTTGCTCATTCCTTGTATCTCCTATCATCACATTCCATGCAAACATCACAATCTTTATCACAATCGGAAAAAGCGCATGTTGTGCACGGAGACCAATTATCATTCAGTTCCCTTCTCTCTTGTCGCATTTATCATTTTTGATATTCCAAATTCCTTTTTTGCATGTGACCGCATGATTTCCACCCATATCGAGCGCCCATACTTTAAGATTCTGGCAGTCCTTACATCGCTCCGGAAGGTCGTTAAATCTCATTCTGTTTTCTCCTGCTCGATATGTTTTTTTAGTTTTGCGCACAGTGATCTGTGTTCGCATTCCACTATTGTCGCTGTGCTTTCTAAGTCCGCAAAAAGTTTTTGACATACCGGCTCGAATTCTGCGCATTCATCGCAATAGCTTTCCACATTAAGTGATATCATCCGTTTCTTTCTCCCATTTCTCCTTCAGGTCATCAACCTCTTTCTGGTACTCCCCATATCCTGATGTATTCCATGCAGTCTGCACTTTTCTCAGATGGTCAATCTGCTCGTCGTGAAGGTATTGCAGGTGATCGAGTACCGCTCTCCTGCGTATACTCCTGTCTGGATGCGCGGAGCCAGCGAATGTACACTGGCAGTGTTCAAAATCATATTCGCAAATAGGGCATGTATGTTTCCAATCGCTCATTACTTCCTCACTACATCTCCAGAGACACCGTTGCAACGGGTCGAGAACTCGAGGCCGTCAAGGCGGCCGCGCAGGTAGCTTTCTTCGTTGCTCTTCTCCAGTTCTCTGATCCTTATTCTGTATTCTTCGCATCTTGCCTTCAGGTTTTCATTTTCTTTCTCGAGTTTCGCAAAATGTCCAAATTCTCCCTGTCTTTCGGTAATAACTTCTTGCTTCCAGAATCCCATGAACTCTTCTTCCAGGTCGTCAAGATCGCAGTCATTTATGAACAGGAAGTCATAATCATAATTGCCTACTTCATCGTCCGCGTGGTTCCCGCTTGCCGTCGGCAGGATTGATGTGTCGATCAGCATGGTAACGACTCTCGCTTTTCCATCGTCCGAGATGTGCCTGCGCAGTTTCTCTATTTCCCCCGGCTCTCTGACATGGATGAAAAGAACGTCATAGTAGTCGTCTGATAGCCATTGCTCATACTGATTAACCGCCTCCTTGAACGGATGGTCATAATATTTCGAGCACAGATCTTTCAGGTCTGACAGAAATGCCCTATCTTTCAATTCTTTCCCGCCTTTCCATCCAATATGTCTCGCAGCTTCCTTAACATCATCAATAGTCGATACGATCGCTGTATGGTAGTGCTTTGCCACAATTTCGCAGACACTATCTTTTCCTACTCCTCCACGACCATTGATAATGACTACTGTCCTTCTCATTTTCCCATCACCTCCCAGTGCTCCCGAACCCGCCAGCGCCTCTGTCGCTGCCTTCGATCTCGTCTACCCGCTCAAATTCCGGTGTAATAATCGGCATGATTACGAGCTGGGCGATCTTGTCGCCTCGCTTAAAGCTCATGCTCGTTCCGTCCCGGTTATACAGGCATACTCTGATGCTTCCTGTGTAGCCAGCGTCTACAGTCCCGTCGGTTACGATTCCATGCTTGCACATGAGTCCTGATTTACTTTTAACCATCCCGACGTATCCGGAAGGGATTTCTACATGGATCCCTGTGTTGACAATGGTGTATCCGCCTCCTGCAACATAAATATCGTGCGGTGTCCGCAGATCTGCGCCGGCATCCCATTCATGGGCACGCTCCGGCATGTATGCTCCTTCATCAAGTTTTACTTTCAATGTCTGCCCTCCTCCAAAGCTATTCAATTTTGTAAATCATCCGAAGGAATTTCTCTCTTTCCTTCAACATCTCAATCGGTTTTCCGGCTGCGATCATCCTTCTCTGTTTCTCATCCTTTACAGAGAATGTGTACTTCCTTTTGCATCTCGGGCATGTGAAGTATTCCCATATCACATTAAATCCTTCCTGATCGCACCCTACGACTGTTGCCTTTGTCTTGATTTCAAAGGACTTTTTGCAGAAATCACATTGAACTTTCATTTTTGTTTCCACCGTGTCGCAGCCCTTCCGGGAACTCCCTTTTCATGTTCTCCTCGCCGATGATCGGAATGAGTGAATCTTTCATAAATACAGGGATCCCGAGCTGTTCGAAGTTGTAGGCTGCCTCCAGGATCCAGTCAGGCTCCGGGACTATCTTGCCTGCACGGTTTCCCGTCTCAGCTCCGATGATTGCCCATTTAAGTTGCTACTTTAATATTGGAGGGATGATTTCCAGTGGTCCATGCATCGGCTCGATGCTCACGAATGCATTCGCTGTTTCCGATGCGAAAAACATGTCGTCCGCTTTTGTCGTTGTTGTACCGAACCAAAAGTTGTCCTTTTCCTCAATAACTCCGCGCTCAATCAGATTTATCATCCTGATCGGATTTTTCGTGAGGAACAAGTAATTGTGCTGCGGAGCTTCCCTGAATGCATCCATTGTCTGGACGATCCACTTTTCCGGCACCCAGTCTCCGAAGATGTCTGCCATCGAACACACGAAAATGTTCCTGGGCTTTTCGTCTTTCCAGTGACGGACCTGCGCGAGGCGGTGTTTATGGAATGTCGGAGCGAATCCGTGCGGATAAGCTACCTTCTTACCGTTCTCGAGGATCGGTGCATCGTCCTCATAGATTGCTTTTTCATTGTTTTCCAGCGTATTTGAGAATCTGTGCACCATCGCCCTTGCATAGCAGTAAGGGCAATGGTGCATGCATCCCGTGATCGGATTAAATGTGCTGTCGCACCATTCAATCTTTGTTTTTTTCACTTAGGTTTCCTTTCCGGCCGGCCAGCGCCATGCCGGCCTTGAATACAGTTTGCAGTTACATTAACGACACAATATGTAGACTCAAATTGGCTTTTAACAGAATCCTAAAAGCAGGGAGGAATTCCTCCTTTCTTTTTCATCAATTTGTTCGTTGGTTTCTGGCGCTGTCAGATGCGGACAGCTCAGCCGCATCGAGTATTTTTAAAACAGGAGATAAACAGAATGGGTAATGTTATTCATGCTCCTGAGCTGTTCAATAAATCATTTTCGAGGTCTTCGATCTCCTCGTCCGTATATTCATTCTGGCCAAATTCACAGAACTGGTTATTCTTCGCTTTCTGTCTTCCGGATCCCTTCGCGGCGCTGGCCTCTCCCTTCCACATGAGCTGCCTGCCTTTGAATGTCCTTAGGCACCCTTTCCAGTCCATGACAGGATCTCCGTTTGCTTTTCTCCAGACGGCTCTGCGGACGGAAAATCCGTTTTTATCCAGTTCTCCGGTATCCTCTTCCTTTTCGTAGACATCCCGGAAGGCTTCCGCGATGGTCTCTGCGGACTGGCCGAGCTTAGTGTCCATCTGGCGTTCTTTGATATATGCGATTATTTCCTCTTCGGTCGGAGGGACGAATTCCTTCTCGGGTTCCTTTGGTTTCTTCCGGCTTCCGGCCTTTCGCTTCTGCTTCTTTGGCTTTTTGGGTGTTTCCTTTTTGATCAGGCTGCGCATCTCTTCCAGTTCCTTTTCGGTGGCTGTGAGCCTCGCCTGGAATGCTTCCTCTATTTTTCTTTTTTCGTCGGCGGGATCCTCCGCCTGCATGGCTGCTTCTATGTCCCGCAGAGCCTTGTCCCGCTTTTCCTCGGACGGGTAGCGTTTGATAAACTGCATACCTCCGGTGTTCTTTGCTTTGAATGCGATCGCAGGGCTGTGTCCGCTGGCAACTGCTTTCGGTGTGACGATCTCTTCATCCGGGAAGAATATCGCTCCGTCCTGGCACTGGATGCATATCATTTTTAATCTCTCTTTCTATGTCTCTGATCTCTTCTTCTGTGAATCCATGGATCTGCAGCATTGCGTCCCGGATGGCTTTTGCGTGCCCTATCCGGTAAACTTTTGCAGTTGCATCGAGGCTGCCAAATGTACTCCGGTATGCTTTCCTGTAAATGTCCGGCCACTCAACCCTAGTCGGCTCCGGAGCCAGATAATTATCGCAGCTGATACCGTTGCTCCCTCCCGGACAATCATCTTTCTGATAGCAGGAAGGGCACATGCCGCAGTTCCACTTGTTTTTCTCCCAGCTCATGACTCCGGCTTTTTCTCCAGTTTTGTGGCTGCAAGGTCAAAAGTCTTGTAGTGTCTCCTTGGTCTCTCCGCGTTCTTCCTGGCCTCCCGCATATACATCTTTGTAGTGATAATCGAAATGTACGCCAGTGCCATCGCGAAGCACAGCATTAATAGTGCTGCCGCCAAAAACACGATACCATTCATTGTTCACTGCCTCCTTCTGGACCGCATCGCAGAATGAAAGAAGTAATCCTTCAGAATATTCTCTATCTCCTTCGGTTTCTTCTCCTTCGTCATCACTGGCGTCGCCGGTGTTGTCGGTTCTGGTAATTGAGACGGATCGCATTTCAGTGTTAATCTGCTCGATTTCTGCCGCGATGCTTGTCCTTTTTTTGAATTCGATACATTTTCCATATTCATTTGCTTCCAAGCATCTGTCTCTCTTGTAACACTTTTTGCACGTTCCCATATCTGCACCTGTCTGAGCAGTATTTCCTGCCCTCGTGATCGGTTACAAACGGTGCTCCGCATCTTTTGCATATCCTGACTTCCGGCTGCAGCAATCTCCCTCGAGGCGGAACATCCTCTTTCTCTCTGTTCTTGCGCATCGCTTCTCGCTTGCATTTTTTCGAGCAATAAATCTTTCGGTTCACTGTCTCCTGGAAAGAGCATCCGCACCACTGGCAGTATCTAAGCCTCATTCCTGTTATCATTCCTTTTCTTTCTCCCGCTTTTTCAATTTATTGATTCTCTGTCTTACGCCCGCAGGGCGTCTGTTGAGCTGCGTCGCAATCTGTGTGCATGTCATTCCTTCCGCGTCCATTCTGAGTATCTTCTCGTCCTCGGCTTCTGTGTACGGTCTGGTCAATGCATTATTTTCCCTTCCTCTGCGTCTGTGTTCCTCATTACCCTCGCAGTTGAAGTCCGAGAAGAAGCTATTGTGTTTCGCCACCTCGTGATCAGGGACGACCTCTCCGATCTTCACGGGCAGTGTAGGCGGCAGATACGGCTTCGGGAGCTCTGAAACATTCACGATGATCCTCGGCTTTTTCTTTGTTTTCTCCTGCCCGGAGCATGTGCCGGCACTCTTTTTTTGTTTCGCGGCGGTATATCTGCATGCCATGCATGTCCCTTTCAGGCGTCTCGAGATCTGTTTCCCACATCCGCATTTCATCTCTTTTACTCCTGCATGTCGCACATCCACCAGATGTTTGTCTGCATGCCATATTCCTTCCAATGGCCTTTTGGGTCACGCTTCTGGTATCTTCCCAGGCGGACATTGTACCGGTCATTGTGATTAGTCCCCGGCGTGTAGATATAGCGCACGGAATGGTCCTTGTTCAGCTTTATGTACTTCGTACTGCTTCTAAGCATCTTTCCATCACCTTCGAAATAATAGAGCTTGTTCCCCTTCCACCTGTAGGTGTTTCTGCAGGCCTCCCCGACCTGGTACATCCTGCTTTTTGTTTTGTGGGAATAGTATGTGTCGCTCCCGACCTGCACCCAGCCGGTTTCCGAGAGATATACATCTCCGTCAGCATTCCTCGACACCATCCCGATGTTTTTTGCTTCGGCGGTGGATATGATCAACAGGAGCAGAATCGCAACCATTGCCAGCGCGATCAGGAAGCTTGCGACGTGTCTTTTTGCTCTTTTGCTCATGGTTCCTCCTTTACATCAGTGCTCTGCATACATCTACGATCATAGCGATGCCGGAATCACACTCGATGTTCACCCGCTTCGATGCTCCGGTGTAAAAGTAGATCACGGCTTCGCCCGGTTTTGTGAATTTGATGTTTGTCACATCTTCACCCGCGCGTGTTTCCTTTACTGCGAAATACAATTTATCGAGGATTGCCTGAGGGTTCTCATTCTCTTCGTGTGGTACTTCGTAGGTTTCCACCCTGTGGATATCCCTGAGCTCCGCTTCCGTCGGCGTGTGGGCCTTTTCAGCTTCCGGTTCTTCGAGGCCTTCTTCTGCAGCCGCGATTGCCTTGTCGATCAGGCACTCCAGGTCGCTGACTTTCTCGACTGCGACGCTCGAGATCTGCTTGATCGCATAATCAATGGCGTATCTGCCATTGCTCGAGTTCACTTCATCTCTTGAATTCGCCAGGTCTCTTACCACTTCTGCGTCATTATTCACATCAATGCACGCCTTTCCAGCTTCCACGACGAATTCCATCGTCTTTTCCAGTGCCTTGTAGATCTCCTCTGCTTTTTTCATCGTCATTCCTCTCTTTTCAGCTTCCTGATTGCTGGTTCCAATCCTTGCATAAGGTTGAGCACTCTGTCCCAGTCCTTCTTTCGGAATGCTTCCTCGATTCCTTTCAGCATTGATTTTGCATCTCTGTATGTCTCCGATTCCGCAGGTATTTGCGCCGGCGCAACTGGCTCTGTTTCCTCTGGCGCAGGCATGATTTCTTCGGTTTTTTTCGATACCATTTCGGTGGCTTCACCGATATGCTCCGGCTTTTCTTTATTGGCTTTCTGATCAGTTCCCTCTGCCGGCGCATCCTCTGAATCAGCGACATCTGCCTCCGTTTCGCCCTGCCCTGTGCCATCTGCCGGCTGTTCCTCTTCTCCTGCAGGTTCCTGTGCTTCCTGATCAGGATCCTGTTCAGATTGAGCATTTTCCGTAGCAGATTGGGCATTTTCCGTAGCATGTTGGGCATTTTCCGTAGCGGGTTGGACGTTTTTCGGAGCAGGCCGGGTATTTTCTTCCGGTTTCGCTGTGCTCTCCTGCGGTTTCCATTTCTCGTACCGCTCACAAAGCATCTGCGCGAAATCCTGCCATGATATCTTCCTGCGGCCTCCCTCCGGCCCGAATGTCTTCACGAACAATCCCTCGTCCGTCATAGCCACCATGGCTGCGCGTGTGCGCTTCATGGAGTTCCCTGATGGATTGATGATTTCTGCGCACTTCCTTCCGTCCAGAGCCCCCTGCAGATATTCCTTTGCGAGATCTTCCTTTACTCCCTCCGGGATGATTTCCATCATCTCCAGGATCCACGATTCTGTGTCCGGTGCTTCAGGCTCGTCGCGGTTGAATTCCTTCAGAGCACGGATGTCGCTGCGCTTCATCTCCGGTGTCAGCATTTCCATGTCTTCGTCCGGGAGTGCGAGCATCTCTCCAAGCTTTGCGGATCCGTATCCGATGAATTCCGGCAGCAGGTGATCGGAATAACCACCTTCGCTGTATTTGGCATTGATCGCCTTGAAGCGGGATACGTATGTCGCCGTCAGGCCGAGTTCGTCATGAGCCCATTCGCTGAGGCTGTCGTATCCGTCATTCTTGTAGCCTTCGCTGTCCTCTGCTTTCCGGAGCAGGTATCCGATCCGGACGAAGCTGGTGGATGCCTTTATAAATTCTTCCTTGATCTCCTTCTTGAGCGACATCCAGTCGTCCAGTGTCATCTGTACATAATCCATGGCCCCTCCTTATACAGCCGCTACCAGTACGCGCTGCTCTGCTTCCTCTTTTTCTTTTCGCTTCTTTACCGCCCTGGAGAAATATCTCAGCCAGCCGTCTATCTTCTCCTGATCCGGCTTGCGGTCGAAGGCTCCGTAGCTTTGTCTCACATGGCCGTCCCATGTGACTTCAAGTGTGTAGTATGGCTTTTCCGGTTCTTCTTTCTTCCGGAGGAAGAGGATGTAGCTTTCTCCCTTCTGCATGCGTTCCATATAGAGGTTCGATGCCCCTACACAATGGTGCTGTTCCCTTCCTTCCCGGATGATGTCTGATGCACTTCCCGGCACCAATATCAGCAGGCCTTCTTTTTCGTAATGAAAATGTTTTATGTTCTTTTCGGAACCTTCCTTTATGCCTGCATATTTTTTATCCGCGTTGCGCTCCTCGATCTGGTCCTTGTGCTGGTTATAGTGCTCTGAATATCTGTCGTGCATGCGCTTCAGGTCCGGTGTCCTGCAGATAATCTCGTCCTTTGTGTCATATCCCAGCCGTTCCGCAACGCTGAGATAATCCCTGTATTCCGCCAGGATTCCGGGCAGGCTTTTATTTTCCCTTGCAGCCTGTTTTTTCAGATAGTTCATTGTCCTCTGTACCGTCATCCCGGTCTTTTCTGTCAGGAGATGGCCGATGAACACTTCGCTCTCGTTCATGGCCTTGAGTGTTTCGATGTCTACCTTCTCTTTCCGCCTCGCTATCTCTCTCAGCGTCTCTATCATCTCGTAATGGCCGTCAATATCCTTCATGGTCCGTAGCATCTGCCCATCTATTCCCAGCAGTTCCTTGAGATTGTGTGCGTCCTCCTTCAGCTTCATGCACTTCATCCAGCTCTTCGATATGGCCGCTTCTGCTACTCTGTTCAGGCCTGCTTTGTAGAGATATTCGATATATTTCTTTTTCGCGATCTCGATCAGCATTCTCTGCGGGCTGTCGTGCTGGCTCCCCTGGCATTTTTCATACAGGAACTTCTGCATCCCAGCCGCCCTGCAGATCTCCTCTGCATTCCGCATGTACATATTCCCGAATTGAATCTGGTACTGATATCTGCTCCGGCTGTAATCTGTTCCTCTTACCCTTCTCCAACACGCTTCTGTTTTGCTGATCGAATAAGCAATTTCCCATCTGAAGCTGTCAACAGACTCGAATGATTGCGGATCGGCGAATATCCTTGAGTCTTCCCGGATAGCTGTTTTTTCCTCCCATTTTTCTTCTTCGCCGAACTCAGCTTTTTTGCGGAATTTTTTCACCACTTCAAAAGACCTCATGGAGATGTATTCCCCTGATACCTGCGGAAGAACCACCCAGCTCGATGTCCTCAATTCGTTCTGCTTGCGCCATGATTTCGTGTCGAAGAAATTATGGCATTCCCTGCAGAACCCTCTGTGTTTCCTCTCGTAGCCCCAGTGCGTTTTCCTTCCCGGGTTATGGACCATCTTTTCTATTGTCTTGTAAGTGGCGCCGCAATATGTGCAGTACACTTCAGATATCTTTCCTTCTCTCTTAAAAAGCAGGAAGTTGTCGTCGATCGTGCCCTCGCCCTCTGCCCATTGCGCGAAATCTGCAGGTTTTTCGGGGATCAGGTCCATCATCCTGTCCCAGTCTGCTTTCCTTCTCTCTGCCTTTTTCTTGTTGGCTTTGGCTCTGACCTCGTCCTGCCACTCCCGAACGGCTTCATACACGCTGTTTTCATCGGTTCCAAGCATGCGGTTGCACAGGTCTGTGTCCTCTTGTGTTGACACATCTTTTGCTCCCCAGAATGTTTTTGGCTGATGTGCATAAGTTGCTTTGATATTTTCCAACAACGCCTCTGTCCATTTGCCGTCTGTTGTGGATATCCATTTTTCTGCCTTTACATCAATGTATGTGATCGACAGTGGATTATTGACTCTATTCGCCAGTAGAATGCGCGGCCACATCCTGACGATCAGGATCCCGTTCTCTTCCGATGCTCCGAAGTACAGCCTTGTCTTATAGCTCTTTTCAACGGTTGTTTGGCTGTTCCACAGAACAAATTCGTTGTTTGCGTACTTGTCGCTTTGGGCGGTTTCGATCAGTTCTTCCGGAACATCCGGGAGCGTGATGTTCAGCAAGTCTTTCTTTTTCATTTTGCGGCCCCCAGATAGTACTCACGGATTATCTTCTTTGCCTCTGCTCTCCCGGGCATGCCGAGCGTGATCTTGTTCGCCTTTACGCCCGCAGCCTTGATGATGTCCTTGTCCACATCTACCTGGTGCGCAAATGCCCATTTCAGGATTTCTCCGATGCAGGATTTAAGGCTCTTGCCTTTTTTGCGCACAGCCCTGGCCATTTCCTCGTCTTCCATGGATGATGTCTTGATGTACTCGCACCAGTCGACCATGATGTCCTTGGGCTTCAGATCTTTCTGTTCAATCTCGATCTTTCCGATCGCAGCTTCCGCCGCATCCACAAATACCGGCTCGTATCCTTCGATGTAATTATCTACCGTCCAGCCTCCCAGGCCGTTCTCGGCAGCGAGTGCCTTGATGCTCTCGATGTCTCCCTCGTTAAAGAGGTTCTGGGCGAGCTCATTCATTTCCTCTGCAGAATCAAATTCTCCGAACTTATCAAACATTGTTCTCCTCCTATCTGCTTACTGCTTATCAAACAGCGACATCTGTCTTGCGCCCGGCATCTGCTTGTATTGCAGATTGCCGTCTGCGTCTGCGATAATCTCCATTTGATCCTCGTATACTTCTCCTTCTACTTCCTCTCGGATCTGTTTGGCCATTGTGACTTTGAAGTGAAACTCCGGCACGAAAGCCAGCCGTGTCTCTGTCTCTGTCAGTTGCACCTGCCGACGTGCCAAGATAATTCCTACCTTTGCGGTCACCGTTTCTTTGATCTCGCCTGTTTCCATCATGTCTCCGATGGTTTTGTTGAGCATGAAGTTGATGTTCTCCCGGAGCGGGCTGAACTGCTCGTCTTCTATCCTGATCATTACTTCTCCCTTCCCTGTTGGCCCATGCCAGAAGGCCAAACCACACGAGTGCCGGAACAATCATTGCTATCGGGATGAGGATGTTCCGGCTGTCGAGTGCGGATCCGCCAATGATGAGGAACATAAATGCGATAATTGTGATCACTTTCACCAGTCTCTTCATGGCCATCTCACCTCTGTTCCCCTTTCTCCCGTGCGCATGTGTCTTTTCTATCTCTTCCTGTGACGCTTCCGCATTTCCTTCGTTCGGATGCTTCCCGTATATGTACATCAGGTCTCCTCCCGGGTTTCTTTAGCCTTCACGATTTCACTGCGCTGGACCTGCGTCCTGGCCGGATTGTCATCGCGCATGCATTCCCGGAATATTTTTATAAAAAGTTCTCCCGCTCTGTATGCATCGTAGTTGTCTCTGCACATCTGCTTGAGCAAACTCGGTACTCCATTCGCAGCCGCCGTAATGATGTCTCTGACGCTTGACCCCCCCATTGCCATCGACATGGTCCCTTCTTCTCTCCCGTCCGGTTTAATGACGAATGCGATCACCGCGCTGCCGGTCTGCTCAACTTTCTCTCCGAAAGCTTCCATTGTTACCTTTGCTGTTCCTGTGGTCTTTTCCATTTTTTACTTCTCCTTTTCCTTTCTTTTGCGCCGGCGCAAAATTGTCCTCTTCTATTTCAACCTTTCTGAATCTGCAGGTTTTCTGCCTTCCTGCTTTCCAGTGTGAAATATCGGACCTTATACAGTTCACTGATTTTCCACACATTTCAGCAAGTTCTTCCACCGAATCAGCAATCCGAATTGGCAGTTCGAATTCATCTCGTGTTACTTCCATCCAGATCACTTCTTTAGATGACATATTTCTCATGCGTCGCTTCAAGCTGCTTATCCTCGATATCGAGATAGATTTGTGTTGTTGCAATGCTTTCGTGTCCGAGCAGTTTTGATACCTCTATGATCGGCATTCCAGCCCGGAGCGCCATTGTCGCTCCTGTCCTTCTGAATCTATGAGGATGGCAATTTTCCACTCCTGCACGCTTCCCTATGTCTCGGACTGTTGATTCCAAGCTTCCGCTGTCTCGTCTGCCCGGACGTACGTTCTCAGCATGCTGCCACCAAAGGTGCATTTCTTTTTGCGGGATCCCTATTTTTCGCAATTCCGTTATTCTTGCGCCTTTCGGAAACAGCCAAGGATTATCATCCTCTCTCTGCTTCAAATACTCCTGAATCGCGATCTGTGCCTTCGCTGTCAGGTATGTCTCCCTGTACTTATCTCCTTTTCCGTGGACAATTATCTTGTTGTCCTGAATGTCTGAAATCTTCATTTCTGCGACTTCCGAAATCCTTGCCCATGTAGATATGAGCACTTCTATAAATGCCCTCTCGTATGCGTTCCTGCACGCGAACCTGATTTTTTCAAGTTCCATGTTGCTGAATGCTTTTTTCTTTTTCTTCGGCTCTTTAATAGCCTCAACCTTATTCATGGGATTTTTGAGCAATATTTCTTCTTTCTGAAGCCAGCTGTAAAATGCGGACAGGTTCCTGCGCTCATTATTCGCGCACGCCTTCGATACTCCGTCCCGGTTTACCCTGATCGCCAGATAAATGCGCACATCGTTTGCAGTCACTTGTGTATATGGTTTCCCAATCTTTGCGAGCGACATCGATATCGAGTCTTTGTAATACTTCAGTGTCCTCTTTGACCTTCCGGCCGCTGTCTTTGCGATCAGAAACCGTTTCAGGATTTCATCATTTACGTCTCCCTGGTACGGCACTATATCTGTGACTGCCTTTTTAATTTCATACTTGCTCAGCACCATCGTGATGCGCATCCGTATATCGCTTATTTCTTCAGTATCGACATATGGGGCAACCGCAAACACGACTTCACTGATCACATTGTCGTCAATCATATGAGCATCCCCGCTTTCTTCGGTGTCTGCAGGATGTGTGACTGCTCCGTTTTCCCGGGAACATACGGATCAGTAAGTGTGTCTCCCTGGACGCATATGGCGCTGATTCCGAGGAGCGAGAGCTGCACATAACACATGTACACTCCCTTCCAGTCAAGATCCTGGGCGACTACATCCATGGCCTGCTGGTAGTTGATGCCCCTCTGCTGCAGGACCTTGGCAGCTGCTATGATCATCCCGCCTGCTCCGCAGGACGGTTCCAGGACCGTGATCTTTTCCAGTTCCCCTTTTTCGTACTGCTCGATGCTCGTTTCAAGTGACAAGCGAGCCACCATTTCCGAGATATTAAAAGGTGTAAAAAACTGCCCCGTAACTCTGGAACCCATGCCGGATTCCATGTAAACCTTTCCTAGGATGTCGTCCGGGCCTTCTTCGAAAGCCATGGTCAGGTGTGCCAGCATCTCAGGGAACTTCTGTCTTTCCTCCAGGGTGTACCTGTTCATCGTGTCTTTATACAGCTTTTCTCTTTCCTGCCAAATCTCGTTGCGGAATACATGTGTGCTGTTTTCGATCGCTATCGCCATGCAGCTCACCCAGTCCGAGAAGATCTCATACCCCGAGCGACTGCCGGACATGCTGTTGATGGTCTTGATGATCTCTTTCTTGTGGTCGGTTCTTCCGCTCTTCGGTTTTTCTTCGTCGTGGTAAAAAAACACCTCAGCTTCCTCCGTGCCTGTTACATTGCATCCAGATATTCATCTGTTTTCCTGAGGTCATACAGGGTTCTCTTTCCCTGCACGCCCACGATCGCGCCGGCCTCCCTGCCGAACTCCCTGGCTGCCTGTTTGCACATGCCGAGATACTTGGCATAGCCGTCGATGTCTACCACTCTCGGATGGATCACGACTATCGTCGTGCGGCCCATCTTCGCGTCAGAGGCGTGTCTGTCCTCGCACTCTTCCGCATCTCTCCGGTTTAAATAGGTCTTCCCGCAGACCCCGCACCGGTAAACGCGTGCATTGATCTCTGTCACCATGACGCTCTCCTTTCCATCAGAAGACATCGTCTTCCGCTGCTATGCCGATGTTCCAGATAGCAATCTGCTCGATGCCTCTCTTCTCTCTATCGCGGTAATTTTCGTCTATGTACTGCAGGGCCTTACCCAGTGCTATTGTGATGTTCTCTGCTTCGACCCTTATCGAGACCTCTTCGGTCGCAACATCTCCAGCCCGATATTTGATAGAAAAATCAGCTATCCAGTGTTTCATTCTTTCCTCTTTTCTTTCCGCGGTTTCAGCTCCTACCTTACTTTTTACTCCGGAGCCTTTGCTCCCTCATAGCTTCCAGCTTTTGTATGCACCGCTTGACAAGCATCCCAGCGCATAGTTCCGCATCTCCTTTTTTGAATGGAACCAGAAGCAATGTTTGCTGACGTGGTCAATAATGGTATTCAACAGCTGTTCCGCTCCTTCACGGCGGACAGCTTCCTCCATGTAGCTGTACCATTTCCGGAGTTCAAATTTCCCCACGTGAGTGTTTATAAATTCTTTTCCAACGGTCTCCTGCTTTCTCTTCCCGTTTCTCGTAAGGATGTAGCTTCCTGTTGGAACAGCTCGGTATTCTAAAGGTCCCACCTGTTCAAGCTCCGCAATGGTATAGGCGCCCCGCATGGATGCCTTCCCCTCATCCGAGTCAGAACAGGCCGTCAAGTCTGATGCGCCCTCTGCCGGCTCGTCATAGTAGAAGAACATTTCATACCCTCTTGAGTGGCCACTCCTCCCACACCTTACCGCCTTTCATTCGTGCGGCTTTTGTGGCCATCGATGCTACCTCCGCAAGTTTCGCCTCCAACTCACGGATTTCGCGCTCATATCTTGCGCGCGCACGCTCGTCACCGTTGGCGTCATATCCCGACATTTGTCCGAAATCATGAGCCTCTCCGATGGCAGCGATCTGCCCCTTCAGGTATTTAATTCCCCGAAGGTATTCCTTTGCCTTCTGGTAGGCGGTCTCCTCCTCGGAGGCGTCCGTAACCGAGAGTCTGCAGATCTCCACGATCCTTGCTGCCATCTCTTCTGTGACGTTCTCGATTCCCCCTGCCCTCTTTACCCAATTAAGGGCTTTCACGTTCTGCTCTTCCCCGCTGATCGCGGCTTTCACTATTTCTTTGTTAGTCACTGCTCTCTCCCCTTTCTCCCTATTTGGCCAGCTCTGCGATGACTTCCGCCGTCTCTTCCGGCGTGAGTCTTGCTCGCTGGATCAGCAGGGCCAGAGTCCGCGCTCTGGCCGACTTCAACTTCTCCGTGTCCTTGGCGTATCCTGCGATCGCTGCAGGTGATACGCCAACCAGTGTTCCGATGATCCGCAGGCTGTCTCGCTTCGGGCCACCGGCGAATAATTTCTCCATTGGCCTCATTGTTCTTCTCCCTCGCAAAAGTTTTCATTTTGTAGACCGTTCGGGCAAAATAATATCATCCACCCGGAATCCGGTTATCTGGCAAAATCCGAGGATGTAGGCGGGCTTGATCTCCACAGCCCCTTTTTCCATATTGTTGTAATAACCCCTTGAAATTCCGAGCTTCTGAGCCATCTGATCCTGTGTTAATTTCGCATTTACCCGGGCTGCTTCCATCGTAATTTTAGGCACTTTCACACCTCCTTCCTGTATTTCCTTTAATGATTTGCAACTACATGCATTAGTATAATTTACGTTTTGTAGACTGTCAACACAAATTGTAGACTTTTACAAGGTTTTTGTGTATCATTTTTGTAGAATAATGGAGGGTTTTAAAATGACTGAAAAAGAATACTCGGCAGTAATTGCCTCAAATCTGAAAAGAATTGCATATGAGAGAGGAAAATCGCAGGTCGAAATAGCAAAAGACCTTCATTTAAGCAAGGCAACCATTTCTGCGTGGATGAACGGAACCAGAACACCTAAAATGCCCAAAATAGATATGTTATGTTCCTACTTCAACGTGAAGCGTTCTGATATCATGGAACCCCACGACCGTAGAAAATTATTTTTCAATACCAAGGCCGTGCGGATTCCTGTCGTCGGAAGGGTAGCCGCTGGCATTCCCATCGATGCAGTCCAGGAAGTTCTCGATTATGAGGAAATCCCCGATACTTTAGCACGTACAGGTGAATTCTTCGGACTTAGGATCAAGGGAGATTCCATGCTCCCGCGTATTTGTGAAGGTGACGTCGTCATTGTTCGCCAGCAGTCCGATGCAGAAAGTGGAGATATAGTCATTGCCCAAGTAAACGGCGACACTGCTACCTGCAAACGCCTCGCAAAGCACGAAAACGGGATAAGCCTGATCAGCTTTAATCCCGCCTATCCTCCGATCTGTTTCACCAACGAAGAGATTGAACGGCTTCCGGTCGTTATTATTGGCAAGGTAATCGAAAACAGGCAAAAATATTAATCAAATCACTTTTTTAGGAGGTCTTTATGAATATGATTGGTATTGGAATTGTATTTGTTGTTTTTGCTATTGCGCTATTTCTTATCGGTCTTCTCGTTTCTTTTATAGGATTTAGCGCCGGAATAATTTATCTCATAGCCATTTTGTTGGCTCTTATTGCTGCATATTTTATCAAATCCGGCATAAGTAGTGCGAATGCGCAGGAAGATGCCGCCTCTGCCGCGCCCGTGTATAAACTCCCTGATTTTAAAGAGTTTGTTTTTTACGCTTCCGGTGTTGATGGTTATTGCAGTGATCGGATATATGATACGTTTCTTTGTGATAATAATCCCGAATACAAGCTTTCAAAACAAGAGATGATCGACGAGTGTCTTGTCAATGATAAAGTATATTCGCTCGAGCCTTCGCTGGGGACGTGCAAAATCCTTCCCGATCCAAATAATAGGCACGATCCTAATTCTTTAAAAATCCTTCAAGGCGAAACTCAGATCGGTTTCGTCCCTGATGAAAATGTCAGCACTGTGAAGAGTCTTCTTGCTGATCATCCCAACGCTGAGATACGCTGCTGGATTACGGGCGGCGATTACAAGCTCATAAAAGAAGAGTTTCCCACAGATCGCGGTAATCGATTATATGCTATGGAAACCGGCACGGATCCCGTTTCTGTAAAAGTCACAATCCGATACCAATAGTAAAGCTATTTTAGCAAAGCACTTTGCTTATATTTTTGTTTTATCTTTTGAAAATACGTGCGATTTCAAAAGATAAACGCACGAATAACGCACTTATCGCTTTGCGTGTGTTGGACTATGCGTTGGCTAATCGTTGACTTATTGTTGATTAAAATAAAAACCGCCCGGCCTGCGGCAACAGGTCGGACGGCTGATACTATAGCCCCGAAGGAATATAGCTGTACATCTGTTTAAGTATACTCCTCTGAGGCTTATTTTTCCATACTTTTGAGAGGAGGTGATTATATGCCGGCAAAAGACAGCGCACTCCCTAAAGGCGTCACGCTCCGCAAGGATGGCCGGTATATGTGGCGCTGTAAGTATGAGGGAAAACAGTACAGCGGTTATGAGAAGACCGTCAAGGAGGCCGAGAAGGCCCTCCGTAACAAGAAGTATGAACTAGAGCATGGAATCTATGCCAAGGCCTCTCGTCTGAATGTGGACACCTGGTTCGAGACATGGATCACGACCTACCGCACCAACTGCAAGCCGACCACGATCGAGACATACCGGAAAACATACAAACGGTACATCTCTCCAGAATTCGGCAAAAAGCAGCTGAAGACATTAAAGCCGGAGCAGATCCAGAAGTTCCTGAACCGCATGGCCAGCACATACAGCAAGAGTGTTTTCGGAAATATCAATTTCCTTCTCTACGATTTGCTGGATCAGGCTGTGAAGAATCAGCTCCTGGCGCAGAATCCCATGCAGTACACGACAAGACCTGCGACGAAAAAGAGAGAAAAGCGCAAAGCGCTCTCCCGATCGGAGACAGCCGCCTTCCTTACAGCCGTCGAAGGCACCTACTACTATGACATGTTCCGGCTCTCCACTCTGACCGGGCTCCGGATCGGCGAGGTCACCGGCCTGCAATGGCAGGATGTGGACCTGAAAAAGAAAGAGATCCATGTCAGGCACACGCTGGCCTGGATCACCGGCGTCGGGTATTTCCTCCAGGAGCCGAAGAGTGAGAACAGCCGCAGAGTCATCCCCCTGCCCGAGAAGGCAATGAGCCTCCTCCGGGCCCGGAAGATTGCCCAGGGAAGGCATCGCCTCTCTTATGGTGAATACTGGCAGCCTCTGCCCGGTCTTTCGAATCTGGTCTTTACTACCCGCTACGGTACGCCAATCGACGGGAACAATCTCCGGAGCGAAATGCGCAGGATCCTCTCCGAGATGAAGGAAAAAGGCACTGATATCACATGGGCATCCTTCCACACACTCCGGCATACCTTTGCCACCAGATGCATCGAGGAAGGAATGAATCCCAAAACCCTGCAGCACATCCTCGGGCATGCCACTCTGGCCATTACCATGGACCTCTATTGTGACGTCATGGAGGACACCAAGAGAGAGGAAATGGCTAAGATCGCGGACGCACTCTGACACACCTTTTGACACACCTTTGTTGAAAAATGACGGTTCTTATCGAGAACATTTTCCCTGTATTTATGCGGGTCTGACATGCCGCAGAACGCTCCAGAACGGTCTGATGCAATTCTATATCTTCCAGGTGCTGGAAGAGAAATAATTAAATTTGTCCAGTATTTATGCGGATTGTAGGCGTTTTTTCAAAGTGTTGATTCGTGTTTGACACACTTTTTGACACACCTTTGCTATTTTTAGTTTCTTCTATATAATAACGACAGCCCCCGGCACTCCTGATCGGTAGTGTCGAGGGCTCATATTTTGCACCGATATTGCTATTTATTCCACGTTTTTCGTGGTTTTCTATTGACATTCCACGTTATCCGTGGTAATATATAATCAACAAATGGCACAGAGAACAAACCACTTTAGAGGAGGATATAGAAATGACGGATAAAGTCAAAGCAGCGATCGAAAAAGGGTTAGCAGTTGCGAAAGAATACGGCGAAAACAGCTGGTGGGAAGAATACGAAATTTACAAAAAGGAATGGAAGAATTACGGAAAGCACAGAATGTATATCAGCTTCACGGGAATCAGCAACGGCAGACCTCAGAAGACCTATAAAGTCGGCTGGGTGGATATGATCGATGGAACATTTGTACAGACAATATAAAAAGGAGGATAACATGAACACTTTCGGACTTTTTAACAGCCCCGCGTTTCCAAATATAACATTGGTAATCCTGAACGGAGAAGCAAGACTGGTTAATACAGAGCAGGCAGTAAAATCACGCAGTATCAACGTCCCTGAAGACGTATGGGACGCAATCACAACAGCATCTTACAAAGAGTGTCCTGACTCAGTTATTGAGTCAGACAGCTGGATTTCCAGAGGAAACAATCGGGCCGACTATAAAATCTCTTACGGAATGCCCGATGATTATGAGATCGTCACAGACCACAAATCATACAAAGCGGCGGCCTTGCCCGTCAAAGAGATTGCTAAAGCCGCCGGCATGAGCCAGACAGCTCTTGCTAATCGGTTTGGAATTCCCCGGCGTACCATGGAAGACTGGTGCCGAGGTGTCAGCAAATGCCCACTGTACACAAGGCTTATGATGCAGGAATGCCTTGGATTATATAAGAGATAAAAAAATAACCCCCGGAGCATTTTGATATGCTCCGGGGTTTTATTGTGCATAGTCACCGCATGCGGCTGGCTCTATGCTCTTACAGATCTACATCTTCAGAAATATAATATCCGGCACCGGACTCATTGCAATATTTTATGATTTTATCCTTAAGTTTGGCGTCTTTTGTGTACTCAAGGATATACGCTTCCATGCCGACGCCGAGTGCTTTGGAGATATATTTCTGGTACTCGAGGCTCTCTGATGCGATTTGAACGCCGAAAGTTCCGCGTCCAGAGTAATCCGTAATCAGTGAGAAGACCTCCTCCTGAGTCACTCCGTGAGCCACGCGGGCCCTCTGGGAGATTGACCGGAGCATGTACTCCATGCCGCCGTTGATCATGATATATCCATGCGGATAGAGCGCCTGCAGAATGCGGGTGATGCCATTGTATGCCGTGTCGGAAGGATATTCCTCATACATATCGAGGTTATCAATCCATAATCCATCATATCCGGCATTGAGAAATCGCATGCCCTGGTTGATAGCCCAGTCCTGCACTGCAGGTTGGCATACATCGAGATACCGCTCGTGCTCCCAGTCGTCAAGCTTGCGGAGTGTGTACTTTTGCAGCAGCTTGTAGTAGTCGCGATAGTCTTCTACGGATCCAACATTAAGATATGCAAGCACGGCGTTGCCCGCTTTTTTAAGTGCCTGTACTTCCGCGGTGGTGTAATCCTCCGGCTCGATCACAAGCAGTGAGTCCTTGATCGCCGTGGTTGCTTTAGTGGTTAAGCATACCTTATAACTCAGTTTTTTTTTATTTTTTTTATGAAGGTGCGACTGATGCCGAGGGATGTTGTCAGCTTCGCCGTTGTTCCCTGGAAGTCAACATTGATCTCGCCATCCTCAAAAGCGCGGGCAACGAAAGCACCGATTTCGCGGAGAAGATTGTATGTGCTCGTGCGGCCATTGCCTTTGCCCTCCTTGTGCTCATACTGCGTAAACGCGATGAACACGCCCTTAAGAGCCTGAGCAAATGCCCTCTTGATCCCGGCGCGATCACCATGCCAGAAGAACTTAAAAACATCACAGGAAAAATCCACTCCGGATGCCATCATCTGCAGGATGCCCTCTGCCGACAGATCTCCGCCGATCAGGATCCTCCAGGAGCCGGCAAAGACTTTGTATACCATCGACATGTTGTTGATAAAATGATGCCCGTCTTTTTCCTTGAGCTTGTCGGCGTCTGCCTGGAAAAGGCACTGTATTCTCAGGGATCCGACTGTAAAGCTGTCTCCCATCTTCAGCCATGTGACCGGCACGCCCTTCTTTTGGCAATGAGCCGCAATATTGTCCATGCTCTCTGCATAGGATTTCTGGTATTTGCGGATGCCGGACTGATCAGGCAGATATACATGTTTCACAGGCAGGCTGTCTACCATGATCTTGACATTGCCTGTGTGGTCTCCGTGAGGATGGGTAATGACGATAGTGATTGCGTCCAGATTCAGCGCCTTAAGCTTACTGACAGCAAGGGACCCCTTCATACCTGTGTCAAATACAGCGCCTTCCTTCCCTTCGATAAAAATGGTCTCATCCCCGAAGAAATCGGGGTCATTCTCCCAAAAGCGCGGAGCATACATCCTTATGCGGGGGCTGTTTGTATCCTCTTTCTTCTGGTTTCCCTGCAGCTTTGCCGTGACTGCCGCCTGCACAGCATCATAGTTGTATCCGAGGGTTGTCAGGGCTTTCCTGCGTGTCTCTTTGGTGCCGAAATCATCCGCGCGCACCCACTTGACGACTGTATCAATCGGCTGTTTGGGGATCCGGAGATAATCAGCGATAGAGGATGCGAGGATAAAACCAAACTTGCCTCCGACCTTACAGTATGCCCAGCGCTTTTTAGTTGTGATGTAGTCATACACGTCGATCCTTGTCAGCGGCTTTACAGGCGCAAATGAGCAGGGCTTAGCAGATTCATCCGGCTGCAGGCGTGGAGTTACCTTCTGGTTATTCTTGAGCAGTCCCCATTTAATGACTGTTGTCTTGTTCGGTGTTCCGGTCTTGCTGACCTCGTAGGTTTTCACAGCAGGTTTCACCTCCTCTTTCTTTACGGCTGTCTGTGCCGAGATGCCCCCGGTATTTGTGCCAGTGACAAACTTTGGCGTGATAAATCCGCGGATATACCTTCCGTTGATGTTCATCGTTCGCCGGCCGACAGCTTCGTTTTTGTTGCCTTCCATGACGACAAAGGTTTCCTTGCTCTTATCCACGGCAATGACGATACCGATGTGATCAGGAGTTCCGGTATTGTCCCCCCTGCCGGAGTCTTCCCAGTCATAAAGTACCGCGTCGGCCGGATCCGGCACATAACCGTCATTCTCCTGCCAGATACCCATCTTCTTCGCCAGGGCGATCATCCTGGGGCAAGAGCACTCGACCGGGAACATGTGACCGAGACCGCAGGCAATATAGGCGTTGCTACTCGCACAGGCACACCATTCATCCGAGTATTTCATGGAATAGTTTGCCGTACCCGTTTTTACTGCTGTCGGGAGATATTTGTTGTATCCGTCGATGATGACTTTAAATTTGCCGTTTTTCTCGCTATATCCTTCCCATGCGAGCATCTGATCAACTACATCGTTACGGCCCGCTGCGGAACTTGTGGACGGCATGGGGGCGGCCTGTGCAAAGTCCTTGTACCACTCCGACATATCCACGTTTCCGGTGATGCCAGGAACAGACGCCCTGCTGGTGTACTGCCAGCCATGGCAATCCAGATGAGGCTTGTAATCATAATGCGGCTTACCATCATTGGGACCATATGCACAGATCCACCTGGGGCACTCGATGCCGTCGAGGATATCTGTAAATACCCATTCCCATGTGTACACGCCGCCGGAAGGGAAGGCTTTAAGGAAGGCTTCAACTGCTTTTCTCCAAAATGCCTTCGCAGGGCGGTATTCTATGTCAAGCCATACGCGGACATTTCGCCCGGCAAGCAGTCTCTTGATGTGCGCGATCTCAGACTGTATATGCGCATTGGTATCTGCGTAAGAATACAGGTATACCTCATACAGGATGCCGAGGCGCTCACACTCTGTGATATTACGCAGGAAGTACTTATCATCCTGGCTAACATCGTTATCTCCGTATCCAATCCGGAAGATCACACCGTCAATCTTGCCGGACGCCTTGACCTTTTCCCAATCTATCTTTTTTTGATGTTCAGAACCGTCAAAAATTCTTTTTGCCATTTTTGCCCTCCGGATAGTAAAAATGCTGAGAGTCGAGAGGCTCTCAGCCAGTTGTTCATATTTATTTCTTCAGTTCTTCAATTTCCTTCTCGAGCTCTTTAATCTTTTTGATTGCTTCTTTTGTATCTTCTTCCTGCAGTGTGGCGTCCACGGTGAGCAGCACCCTGTCGAGGAATGCAGGGATTTTGATTCCCATTTTTTTGATGTTCTCGAAGAAGCTCATAATTTCCATGTAGATGATATATGCCGAAATCCCATACATGATATGCGGAGGGAGTGTGAGCCCGTAACTGAAAAGCTCCCCAATTACCAGTATTGAGATTTCGCCGACTTTTTTGGTCAGTCCCGTGCGCATCTTCTGGGACTTGAATGTCTGCGTCGACCATGCGCAGATCGTGCCCGAGATGAAGTCTCCTGCCATGAGGATGATCGGGAGGATGAGCACCCAGAATTCATTTCTGAAGTGAAAGTTTTCGAGAAAAGCCATGACATCCATCAGTTATATCCTCCTTTGTAGGTTATAAGTCGTGCGGCTCGCCATTCCAGAGCGAAACACCGGTATAAAACGAAGCAAAGAGCGCCTGCGACATGCGGTAGCGCCCGCGATCCGGATTGCAGATGACGATCTTTCCGGCTTCGTCCTGCCCGCAGAATACGCACCAATGGCCATATATCCACCAGATGATGGCGGGGCGATCCTGACGGATCAGCTCTTCTGCGTCCATCGTGAACGCTTTCATATTTTCAAGGCCATGTGCCCGTCCGACACGGAGCAGGTCTCCTGCTGAGCAGCCGATCATGCGTGTGTTGCACTCTCTGATCAGATCCTCAAGATGGACGTCTGTCCCGTAGTAGGCGAGCAGCATTTTAAGGCATGTCGCTCCGCAGTCAGTAGGCTTAACAGATGTTACGGGAATTACATCAAACATACATACCTCCTTATCTCAACGGGTCAATCGTCACTGCATTGACCGGGAAGTCGAACGCCTCGCGCTTAGTCATAGCGAGTTCCTTCTCTTCCTCGTCCAGCTCGCGTGTTTCCTGGGAATCGACCTCTTTTTCTTTCTGCGCCTGAATCTCAGCCATAATTTTAAGATCTTTCACAGTGCATCCTCCTAAATAAATCTATAGTCTCCCGTGTAAATCGCGGAATCTGAAACGGCAAGCATCTCCTCAAAGAGCAGCTGTTCTTCGCTTTTGTCGAGCACATGATATGTGTCTTCCACGGTCCACTCATCGATCTGTTTCAGCGTGGTGACAAGATTCTGCGTCTGCGGATTCCAGCCGCCGACAATCTCCCTGATCTCTTCCTTGGAATGCCTGATATGTTTGATCCATCCGAGGCGTTTGCGCTCCTCTGGATTTTCGTTGAACCACGCGTTCACATTGTAAACAAAATGCCCGGTAATGGACCCGTCATAATCGTTCTCGTTCGGATAGCAGGTCTTTACTTCATACTGATCATCCAGCTTTTCATAAATCCAGTCCATATCTGCCTCCTTGCTTATGTGAGATTGGTGTGTGTGTTGATCAACTGCCATGTTTTAGCGCCATCGACGCTTACATAGTGCAGATCGATCACGTTGATTCCAGCCGTCTGCGCCTGCGTGGCCGTGGTTCCAGTCTTTACCCCCTCGGGGAGCGTAAGCGTGCAGCTGTAGGTACCAGCATATCTCATACGGATCTCGTACCATGCGCCGTATCCGTTTTCTTCTATTTCCGGCAGGACGATCTCGATCGGGCAGTCGATTAGAGTATTGCACCCGTAGGAGATGTTGCGAGTCATTCCCTCGAAGATAACTTTGGCGTGTACATAGTACGCAGGTATCGGATCTCCGACAGTCACCTCTGCCTGGATATACTCGCCCTCTGCCTTTGTATAGTAGGTGGTACCCGCGATAAACGTGGGATCCTCTGCCTGTACATACGGCATTGTCAGGATATAGTATGTGTCTGCAGGTATCGGATCTCCGGCAGTCACTTCTGCGGGGACATACACATCATTTACGAGCGTATAATAGTTAGTTCCATCTGCAAAAGTGGTATCGGTAGTCAGTGTGTAAGTCGGCACCTGGATGTAGTAAGCAGGCACTGGATCCCCTGCTGTTACTTCCGCGGGGATATACTCGTCATCCTCCTTAACAAAATATGCCGTGCCTGCCACAAATGTCGTGTCGGTGGTCAGCTTATATGTCCATGTGACAAAATCGGCGATGTCGTAAACATAAAAGGTTGAACGTTTGTCCAGGTTGCGAGCGGCCAGATCAGTAGCCAGGAAAACAAATGTCTCCTGCTCCTCAGCGTTCCAGTGCACAGTGACAAGCTGAGACATTGCGGCAACCCCAAACCGTATTGCAACATCAATGTGTCCATCACTGATAATACAACCCGCAGCGCCGTCGACCGTGGTCTCTTCAGAGCTTTTTACGTTGCTGTTCCCGGAGATGATCCTGCAGAAGAGATACCATCCAGTCTCCGTCAGGCCATACTCGGAATATACCGACACGTCATTTACATATGTAGGGATGCCGACCGCCATCACAAAGGCGCCGCTTATGGCAATCTTTGTATCGTCCAGGGATGTGATCCGGGAGCTTGTACTCCCTCCTTTGAGGGATTCCAGCCATTCTTTTTCCGTTCCTTCAAATCCGTTCTGCACTGCGATCGCATATGCTGAGTATCCACGGACCAGCTGACCGCTGAGCGTCCCTTTTAAGTTATCTCGCATTAGTACACCTCCTCTGTAACGTAAAACTCCCCGCGTTCAATAAAAGTATCAACATATCCCTCTGCTGTTGTGAGTTCTATATCATACACATAGCGTCCCGGGGAAAGGATCTTTGTCTCCTCCGCATCAAGTCTAAGGATCAAGTTTTCGCCATCAATGTTCTTGATAATGATCGGCTTTGGGTCGCTGTATCTCTTTTTGAGCGCAAAACGAATCCTATCTCCGTTAGACGGGTAAAAATCCTTGCCAGACTCAAGTTCAATGGCTACAGTTGTTTCCAGCGTATCTCCCCGAGTAATGGTGATGACATTGTTTTTTATGATAACCATATTTCCTCCATTCACTGCAGCAGTGCAAGCAAGGCCCTGAGTTGTGCCGCCGATATAGTAATCTCATCATTTGTACCCATTCCAAGGGTTAAGCTGCCAGCGAGAGCCTCATTCCCCTGCCAGTCAAGCGTGCGAGCATTGCTCCTTTGTGTATCGCTTGTGCCGTTTCCGATTATCTCAGCATAGGTGCCGATTTGATCGCTGTTCGCCGTCGAAGGATCATACTCGTTATACATTCCGCCCACATGCTGATACGCATTTTTGGCATATGTATAGAGCCCTTCCGTATGACTCGCGACACCGACTGCAGTTGTACTCCCTCCTTCCGCATGGCTCCGTGCACCTGATGCAGTTGTCATGCCGCCCTCTGCGTGGGCGGTCTCTCCGGATGCAATTGTCCCGCCGCCCTCTGCATGAGCACACTGTCCGGATGCAATTGTACCGCCGCCCTCTGCATGAGCCGCATACGATCTCGCTTGTGCACCGCCACCCTCTGCATGCGCTGAGTTGGCTGTTGCCTGTGTACCAGAGCCCTCAGCATGAGCCGCGTTGTTAGACGCTGTACTTCCGCTACCTTCTGCGTGAGCATATTCTCCGGATACAGTAGTGCCACCGCCTTCCGCATGGGCCGCATAGCCTGTTGCTCTTGTGCCGCTACCTTCAGCGTGGGCATAGTCACTGGATGCAACCGTATTGGTGCCTTCCGCGTGGGATGCGTTTGCTATAGCCTGAGACCCGATACCTTCCGCGTGCGCGTTCGTGTGGTTCGCAATCGTGCCCGTACCCTCTGCATGGCATCCATTCCCTTGCGCTGTAGTGCAAATTCCTTCCGCAACTGCATTCAGCCCGGTTGAGGATGATGCAAGTAGTCGTCCGTTAAGTTCTACGTTTTCCTTGCCGATCACAGCCGCTCCTGTGTCAGTGTCTCCGGAAATCGGGATAAATTTAAATTGCCAGTCTATTACCTTGCCATCGGTGATTGTTTTTGCTGTCAGTGCTTTCCCGCTGCCTGCCGATTCGGCATTTGTTATTGCGGCAGCAGTTTCCACCGCTTCTTTGTCTTCATTTGTGTAGTCATTGGATGATAGGCCTTTTCCGGTGACCGCAGTAACCTTCCTGTTGAGCGCTGTGCCGACTGCCGCTGCGTCGGCTGGCCTTCCAGATACGGACAATGTGGGATCGACCAAAAGCGCAGTAGACGCATACAAGCCGCCTTCGCGCCAGCTTGTACCATCATGGTAATACCAGTACCCATAGCGGTATCCGTTTCCGTCCTCCCCGGTATATACATACACTGCAGATTCGTCCACCATCTCCGCGGGGGTCTGTGCCGTTGTGGGTTTTCCGAGGCTGTCGAGGACTGTCGACGCCCTTTCCAGTGTCCTTGATACCTGTTCTTGCAGGATCACATACCACGACTGCTCTGTAGGCTCCGGAACTGCATTACTGCCATCGAGACTGTTCTTTACCTTGATCTCTGCTGTCTGCGTTTTAAGGCAGTAATCGTTCCCAACAAACTCGATCGCAAACGTTAGCGTTCCCTCTACCGGGCATGCAGCATAAGGTACAAGCCATCCAAAACGGACATACTCATCGTTATATTCTTTGTTTACGGCCTCATTGATATCGCTGTACTTATCCGGCGACAGGTAAATGATATTGATCTCTTTTTGTGCCAGATCTATGCCATCGTAGTATCTGGTGATCTGGAATTTGATAAACTGCGAAAGATTCTCTCCGGCAACTATTGTCTGATCCGTAATTTTGGAGATCGTCTTTGTGGCCGCATCAATCTCGTGATAAGCATCGTCGGAAAAATCTGTTGCTGCTTCGATCGGGATCCAATCACTCATACATTTCCTCCTTTATGCTGTGCGCTGCCACATATACACAATCAGGTATGGCGGCATAATCGAAAACGCTTCCCCTTTGCCCGTGTTTCCAGTGTTTCCGGTGCCGGCCGCCCCAGTATTTCCTCCGCCCCCTGCATTCGTTGTAAATGAGTGGGTGTGGGCGCCTGCTGAGCTCGTGCTGTATGTCGGTGTCGATGAATCGCCCTGCGCTGCATATCTTGCTGTTCCTGATGCTCCCGCCATCCATCTGTGCAGTGTATGCGCATGCGCCCCCGAACTGCCTGTTGTGCCCGAGTGAGTATGTGCCGCAATACTATGCGTGTGGGAAGGTCCCGTGTGGGAGTGTGCCGGGAGATTGTTTATTGACAGAGTCCTTGTCGATGATCCTCCCGTTGATCCTGCATTGTTACTGGCCGATTTTCCGAGCAGGAATCTTCCCTCCAGCTGTATCCATGTTCCGCCAAAGTATACCGATGGATTGGTCGCTGTTGCTGAGATGTAGATAGCTCCTACCGGGAATATTTGCCGCATTATCTTCGGCGCTTCAAAGAGGGCCGTGACAGATCCAATATTTACGCCGTTTTTTGTTACTCTGTAGAGAGATGCTTTGATTGATGCCGCTCCATCCCTGAGTACGCCGCCAACAGGTACCGTTGCGAATGCGCTGGTTACTTCCTCCACAAATGTTCTGCAAAGTTCCTTGTTCTCTTCGTTTCTGTAGAGCTCGTAGCCTATCACGAAATATTTCGTCGTCCCCTGCTCTCCGATCGGGATAGAGAACTCATCGTATGTTCCGGCGTCAATATGTATCCTGCGCCCCTGGATGACAGCTTCTCCATCCGCGATGCGAACAATGGTTGCGCTCTCGATGCTGGCGGCCATATTGCTTCCAACGTTGAGCACAGACAGTTCGTTTCCCCAGATGCCCGCGTAGAAATCAGCATCCGTCTGTGCTGTGACGGGTTTAAAACCGTCGCCGTTGACCAAAACTGCCATAATTCCTCCTCTTACTGTTCGTCTTTTGTTTTGTATTCGTAAGTCGGGACTCCGTCCTTAATCTTTACGATCTTCCGGACGATAGGTGTTGTGATCACTTCTCCCCGGAGTGATGCTCTTACCGTATCCCCGATTTCCGCATCCTTACTGCCATTTGCCTTCACTTGCACGCTTCTTGATGATGCTATGCTGAGCAGTCTTTCTTCTCCGTGCTTCCTGAGTTCCTCGAGACTCTCCACATTCCCGTAATCGTAATAGGCAGTGCGCTCCGCGAAACCGGTAAAATACTTTGTCGTTGTCACTTTCCCGTTTGAACCTATATATAGGTCCAGGCGCTGGCGGTTCTGCAGTTCTCCGCCTCCCATACATACAAGGTGGTTTATCCCCATCCTGTTATTGGTGATTTCCACCGTATATGGAGAGTCTTCGTTCGCCGTTCCCTCGATTCTGGTGACCTGTGCTGCCTCTGCTGTCACCATCACTGCTTCTCCCCCCGCCGGCTTGTCTGCATGGATGCTCAGTCTATACCCGTTTTGCGCGAGCATACCCGTGATCCCGTCCAGGACGTTTATATAGAGCGGGAACTGATAATTTGATATTGTGCATCCGCTCGGAAGTTCCGGAACTGTGAAAAAGCCTCCCAACACCCCGGAGAGCATCTCTCTGATAATGGCGTTGGCATCTCCAGTCACGATTTTGTAGTCGTGTCCTGCCGGCGGGATAATGATGTCCTGCGTCAGCAGGCCTCTCCACGTCCATCCTTTCAGTGTCGTTTTTTCTGCGGAGGACGATGTTTTATCCCATTCGATAAAGCCTCCGTACTCTGTTCCCTCTACGTAAAAGCCCGCAGCCGGGAATTCCATAATGTCTGCAAATTCAAAATCGTTCCTTGCTTCCGACGTACCGATCTCGATATCCACATCCGCGCAGATAATTCCTGCTTCATGGAGTGAGCTATCGATCATGATAATGTCCATATAGGCTCACTCCTTTCCAGGAACACAGTCAGGTCGATTCCGTGTGTCCTTGAATAGTCTATGCTGAGTTTCCCCGCAGGTACCTTTTTGAACAGCTGATGTTCCGGCGCCCTGTAATCAAAAACATTGACCTTTGTGCCGTCTGATTTGATCACATACGCTTCGCCTTTGTACTGGCCGTGCTGTCTGCTGTCGACCACCATAAACTCTCCGGATGAGACTGCGTATCCGATTCTTTTCAGGTCATCGTTAATCTCCACGCTGAGCTCCGAAAACGGCCCGTATGCAACCATTCGGAAATCACTCTCCGCGTAGTGCGCAGTGTCAAAGGATACCGTCCTGTCCTGTGAACTTGCGTACGAATACGGGTACTGGTAACTGTACTGCTTGTCTTCGTCCGTAACCGTCGGCGTGTACGGAAAAATATGGATCGTCTTTTCCATGGTCCAGAACGGATACGGGCAATATATCGTGATATCGTTCTGAGTTTCTTCTTTATCGTTGGGATATGTGCTCGATGATGTAACAAACATCCCAATAGAGTAGTCTCCCCAGGTAAGTTTTCCTTCCTGGTTTGTTAAGATGTCCCGCTCGAAGTCCGCATGCAGCGTTTCAAGCAATTCCTTGTTTTCTTCGTACGTCCCCGTGAATATCAGCGATGCGTCATACGAGATCGGGTCACGGCGGAATTCATCCACTGTGACTCCGTATTTCTGCTTCGTGGTATCCATGGTCCACGCATATTTGTGGAAATTCGCTTTTTTGAGCCGGAGGCGCTCTTTCAGCTTTAAATTGTATGTGTTACCGGATGATCCGGTGTAAGTCACTTTTACATTCATGCAAATTGCACCCCCATGTCGCGGAGGACGCGTCCAAGTTCGCGTTCCCCTATCTGCAGTGTGATGCTCTGCCCCTCTGCTCCTGCCCGGACCGCATTGTATATCGCTTCCGGATCAATGTTCGGCATGTTGCTGAGATCTACGCTCTGCCGGATCGTGCTTCCCAGGGCTCCTCTGCCGGATACATCCAGCGGATCCACATAAGTGTCAACGCTTGCCGCCTGCGCCAGCTGAGCCGCCTGCGCTCTAACCACAGGCACTCCTTTATGCATGGCGTCAGCGAAGTTCTGTGCAAGGTGCATGCCCCATACATCATCGTGTCTCAACGGGCCTTCTTTTGGCGTCGAGTGTTTTAATGGTGCGGCAGCTGCTCTTGCGGCTGCCTGTGCCGCTGCTCTTATGGATGGAATTTTAGCCCTGATGCCCGATGCGAGGTTTTCACCAAGGTGCTGTCCCCACGATCGTGCAGATGATGTGCTCACACTGTTGATTCCGTCTCTTCCGGCATGGGCCACGGAACTTCCTGCGCTTCTTGCGGACCCTTTTTTGCTCTTGATTCCCTCCGCAAGTGCATCTCCGAGACCTGTGCCAGCGCTCCTCGCGGTTCCTTTCGCGCTGTTTGCTCCGGACTTCACGCCATCACCAGCCGCCTTGCCAACTTCCCTGCCGGCACTGCTCACAGTGGATCTCGCGCTGCTCACTCCCGTTTTCAAAGCTGTTCCAACTCCTTTACCTGCTGTCTGCGCCGCGGACCTCTGAGCATTTGCGCCTGTTGCCGTCTGTTTTGTTTCTGTTCCTACTGCTCTCGCCGCTGATCCAACACCGCTTTTCGTGCTGTTGAGTGCTGTTGCAACTCCTGTCCCGAGAGTTCTTGCCGCGGATGATGCCGCTGCTTTTTGTGCAGTTATCGCTGTACCCAGCTGTTTCGCTTCCGCACCTGTTGTTTTTGCTGTATTTCCAAAAGAGCTCTTCTGCCCCTGCATGGAGCTTGCCGTCGCTTTTACGATATCGCTTCCGCTCTTCTGCGATGCAGCCTTCTGTGCGGTAATGTTCTTCGGGAGCTTGCCAGCCTCCTTTGTTATATTGTCTACTGATTTGCCTATCGCCCCGCTGCCACTGTTTAGCCCTGTTGCAAGGCCGTTCACGTCATTGGTTGCGAGTGGTTCGAGTCTTCCTGTTCGTGCCGCGATCGATGTGTACAGGTCGTCATATGTTCCGGCAATCGTTCCGATGTTCTGCTGTAGTGCAGGCTGTCCGGAGATTACGGCATTTGCAATGCCCTGGCTTCCTGTATTTGTTGTCTGCTGGGCCGTTGCAAGGTCCGTGCTGATCGCCTGATTCATCGCATCGAGGCCGTAGTCTGCAGCTGTTGCCGCATTCGCAGTCGTCGTTGCCATGTCGGACGACAGCTGTGACATGGCACCGTAGTCCTGGACCAGTGTTTCGAGATCTGTGTCTCCACGCTGGAAGGCGTCGACGATCGCCTGCAGTTCGGGAGCCATATCTGTTCCGGCCGACACGATGGAGTTGACCATCGCCTGGAAATTCTCATCCGTCGCGTACCGCTCGCTCTCCATGAGGGTTTTGGCGTTGTCATTCCAGTTCTGGTAGGATTCGACGTGCTTGTGGAGGTTCTTTGCCATCTCCTCCACGGAAGTTTTTTCTGCTTCTTCCAGCTCGTCAAACAACCCCTTTTGTCCCATCACAGACTCTTTTGTCTGCTCATAGGTTTTGTCCCATGCTTCTGAGATCTTATTCGCGGTATCCTCAAGTGCATTGCCTGCGGAGTCCGCAGAATCCGCGGCTCCTTCGATAGCTGTTCCAAATGTGTCCGACGCTTCTGTGGCTGTATCAGACGCTTCGCTTGTAAGCCCCAGGCTTGCGGCATACTGGTCAAGGCGTTCCTGCGTCCGCGTCATTGTTTCTGTGAGTGCTGTCGATTCCTCGTTTGCGCTCGTGATAGATGCATCGAGTTTTCCTGCTTCCTCCGATGCGTTCTGCTGTGCAGTCGCGTACTGGTCCATAGCGGATGCCGATTCCACCATCACCCCGTTAATGTTCACGACCGTGTCATTTACTGCGTTCTGTGCATTTTCAAGTCTTGTTGATGCGGCTACCACTTCGTCTTGGGTAGCTGTGCTGTCCTCAAGCACGGCATTGTAGTTTTTCTGCGCTGCCGCAAGTTCGTCCTGCTCAGCTTTGAGGGCTGCCTGGATCTCCGCCTGCTTGTTCGCTGCTTCGCCGGCTTTTCCCATCACTTCAGCTTTTTTATCTTCCGCTTCTATGACTTTTTTCTCGATCTCGACGAGTTTATCCATCTCCTCCTCGAGAATCTTGTTGTATGCAGCCGCTTTTGCCTGTTCTTTCAGCTGCTTGATATTTTCCTTCAATGCAGCTGTGGACATATTCAATTCGCCGGTCGTATCGTCGATTGCGAGGCCAAGTTCCGGATATATCGCGTTGATCTTCCCGACCAGAGCCCTCATTTTTGCCTGCTCTGCTGTTGTCTTGTTGGTTTTTCCTGCAAGGCCCGTAAGCTCATCCGCGTATTTCTCTGCAAGCCTTGCGGCCGCTTCCGTTTTGGCGATGGAGTCGTCATGTTTGGCGTTCATCTTTTCAATCCCGCCAACTTCGTTTTCGAGCGCCTTCCTGGCGCCCTCTGCACTGTTGATCGTCTCGCTCATTTCTGCGTTGAGCTGCGATACTCCATCTTTGCCTCCGCCGACCGCTTTGTTGAGCGCGAGTACTGCGCCAACTGCGAGGCCTACTCCGGCGGCTACTCCAACAACCGGGAGCGCTGTCATTGCTGCGCCGAGAATCCCGACACCCGCGCCGGCGCCCTCTGCCGCTGCGGTCAGTCCGCCAACGATTTCTATCACTTTGCCGACGGTGCCGTATATCTTGCCGCCTGCGGTGATCAGGTTTCCGGCTACAGTGAGCACAGGACCTGCTGCTGCAGCTACCGCTGCAAATTTAATAATCTGTTCTTTTTGTGAGTCATCTAATTCTTGAAACCAGTGGCAACCTTCTTTGATTTTTTCCGCTATATCCTTTAATGCCGGTGCTGCCGTTGTTAAAATAGTTTGTCCGAGATCAATTCCTGTATTTTTTACTTCGTTCAGTACTCTGGCAAATTCTGCAGCCGAAGTATTTGCGACTTTCGAAAACGCCGCATCGGTTGTTCCTGCCGCATTTCCCATAGACGTCAGTGCATCTGTAAACACATCCGCATGCTGAGTAAGTGTATTCGCCGCTTTCCTTGCGTTTTTGTTCGTGAACATGTCAGATATTGATACACCTGCTTCATCTGCTCCAGTCTGTACAATCTCCAGTGCATCTGTGAGTGTGTACCCTGATTCCATGAGTTCCTGAAATGATTTTCCTGTTTTCTTCTTCAGAATATTGGCAGACTTGGACCCACTTTTTCCAAGCTCGTCAATCATGCTGTTAAGATATGTTGTTGTTTCCGCAGTCTTAATACCGTTTTTCGTGAGCGTCACGTATCCAGCTCCCAGCTGATCAATTTTCACTCCATATGCAGCTGCGGTCGGTATCACTTTACCCATATTTTCCGCCAACTCAGCAACAGTAGTTTTTCCGAGATTCTGTGTCGTGATCAACTTATCTGAAATATCTGCAGCTTCATTAGCTTCTAACCCATATGCGTTTAATATAGTGGTTAAGACATCGAGCGCCTGTCCGCTCTCCGAAAAACCCGCTTTTGCAAGTTTTGTTGCTCTTCCAACAAATTCAACCGCTGATGCCGTATCCTGTCCCGCAGAGATGGCCTGATACACGTTTTCCGCAATATCCGAAGCCGCTACTCCTGTATCGTTAGACAATTTTAAAACTGCCTGCCGCATACTCTCATATGACACCTCGGAGTCATCAGCAATAGAGCTTACTTTTGCCATAGAGGTCTCAAAGTCAGATGCCATCTTTACGGATGCTGCTCCAACTCCCACGATCGGCGCTGTGACGTGCGTCGTCATGGTCTTGCCGACGGATGTCACGGTCTTGCCGACGTTCTGGATCTTGGAGCCGACTTCCTGCATCTGCTGGCCCATTGCCTGCAGCTGGTTCGGTGTGTTCCGGAGCTCGTTATTGAGGTTGTTCAGCTCTGTCCTTGCATTCGCTACGGCCTGCCTCCAGCGCAGTGCCTGGTTGCTGTTTTCTCCGTATTTCGCAGTTGCCTTGTCGAGCATATTGTTCGCCTGGGCGAGTTTCTGCTCCTGCAGCGCAATCTGGTCCTTAAGCATTTTGGTCTGCTGTGCAGCTTTCTGCTTTGCAGACGTGTCGCTGTCCCACGCAGACTTCATGGTCTTCATTTCGGCATGAAGTGTTTTTGTCTGCGTGATGATGTTGTTCATCTGCGCTCTATATTCGGCTTCTCCCTCAATTCCTATACGGATAGTCGAGGGCCAATATCATAGGCCACTCAAGATCACCCCCTTCCATGAGGAGGAACCGAAACAGCATCCGCCGGGTTCCATCCATAACTATTTAGTCTTCTCTCGATAGTGTCGTATTTAATGCCTGACTCGTCTGACCATTCTTTGATTGTCTGTGTTTTTCCGAATGCTGTCACAAGATGGCTTCTGCGCTGGTTTAAAAGTTGTTTTGATTTTGGAATCCATGTGCAATTTTTCGGCTCATAATTTCCATTTACATCAATCCTCTCAATTGAGAGTCCTTCTTTATATCCGTTTTTCTCAGCCCATTTTCTGAAAGAATCAAAGTTTTTCCAGTCTTCGCAAAGACTTATGCCGCGTCCACCATAATTGTGGTACATTGAATTTTTCCGATACATGCACCTTGATCGCATGTTAGACCAAATGACATAAAGCTTTGTTTTTGTCATTCCATGAGTAGTTTGTGCTTTTCCATATAATTCTTTTCTTAGGCACCCACAGCTTCTTGTGACTCCTCTTCTCAACTTGTCACTGCTTGTGACTGTTTCTTTTCCGCATTCGCATTTGCATTTCCAGAACGTTTTTCCACTTTTATTTGTATGGGAGTAGCCAACGACTGTAAGTCTTCCGTAAGTCATTCCGGTTAGGTCGATCACTGCGATTTACCTCAATGCAAAAAATTCGTCAAAACTCATTTTTGGTGCTTTTTCTTTTGCGCCGCCGTTATAGATAGCGAGGCAAGAGATTAGGTCGAGCATTTCTCCGTAGGGCGTCAACATGGTCTCCTGCCTCGTCATGTTCAGTTCATGGCCGTAAAATACGAACCACGAGCGATTCAGTTTCCTTTTCCGGCGGCTTTTGTTTTTCCCGGCGCCGTCTCCACTGTGCGCTCGGAGTTGAGCTTGATCTGGGCGTCAACCGCTGCTTCAAGCTCTTTGTACTCGTAGTAGGGGAGCCTGGCGATGTCAGCTCTTCTGAGCGCCGGTTCTTTAATGCCGTTTTCCTTGTTGAACTCGCGGTTCATGATGATCGCGAGTTCAATTGTTGCGGTCGCTTTTCCGACTTCCGGATGCTTGATGATAAAATCTTCGTACTCGCAGTGAGCCTCCACGTCGTAAAAAAGTCCGTACTCTTTCCCGTTAATCAGCATGTCATTTCTCCCTTCGGTGTGTTGTCTTTCCCAGATCAGCTTTCTCCGTCATGGTTTTTAGGGTTGTAGCCGGAAGTGGCAGTAATGTTCAGCGCCGCTTTGATCATTTCCTCTGCTTCTTCCTCTGTTTCGCAGTTCTGCCCGACACGTCTCCACCTGTGCTTAGCATCTCCGCCGCGCTTGATCGCTGCGCTCAGTTCGGTCGTCTGCCAGTCGATTTCCTCTTCCTGTGTAGCTGCATTGATAGGGATCTGGGAGAAGACTGCTCTCACGAGGATATAAGGGACGTAGCTTGTGACGCCCGCGCTCATAACTCTGCGGATAAATCCAACGCCTACTTCCGGAATTTTCTGTTCGTCATCATAATCCATCCATCCGCTTACGAGCTCAGGCAGTCCCATGATCAGCCTCTCTGCAGCTGTCTTGAGTCCGTCGACGGTCAGGCCCAGTGTTCCGCCCGTGAACTTGCCGGAATCAGACTCTTCTTCCTGGTTGTCCGCGTAGAAGTTGTTGTCCTCGCTGGACTCCGGCTCTACGCTAACCTCGACGCCGCGGGCAAGAGGCTGTCCATTGGAGTAAGTGATCACTCCGTCTTCGCATGTGTAAAGTGCAACATAAGGCTTGGAAAAGCCTGTGGTTACCTGTCCTGCTGCCATATTTTCTCCTTTCAGGCCTTCCGGCCGTCCGGATGCACGTCATTGCATCCGCTTTCTTGTTTCTTCATCAAACGCTTTGGCTATTTCTGCCTCTGCCTTTTTTCTGGATGATGTAACAGCCTTTCGCATGAAGGGCTGTTTGGCCATCCAGCTTGTTCCTGATTCGCACGATCTCGCTACCAGTGCATTCGGCACGCCTTTCTGGAACGACTTTGTCTTATGACTGCCGTATCCGTCGAAGCCCGCTTTTGTGTTGATATACCCTGCATCGTTCCGCATTGGAGCGAGGCCAAAGGATGCGGCGAGGTCTCGCTTTTCCTGTTCTGTCGGACCCGGTGCCTTATTGCTGCCGCCGTAGCGGACTCCATCCTCCCTGGTGTTGAGGTTGTTGATTCCTGCCTTTACGGCATCCGCAATCACCGCCGCCCCCGGATAGATGCTCCTGGAGATCATTGTCTCCTCATCAACTCCAAGCTTCTCAATCGCACGGATATATTCTTCCAGTCCCCTGAATGTAATCTTGGCCATTTCTCGCCTCGCAATTTCTCACGGCTGGTTCTCGACCCGGAATATCCACTCATAGTGAATGTAGCGTGTCTCTTCCTCGTACTGCACCTGATTGAGCATCCACGCAAAGCCTGCGTCGTTGAATGCGCTCTGGAAGGCGTCCGGAGCATGATCGTCATCGTCCTTTGTGTAGTAGTCGATCGTCCCCTCTATGGTCTGCCCTTCCTTACGGTTGTCTGAATGGATGCTGTTCGATTCGCCGCCCTCTGCCCACACGCAGTATTTATCCGTCTGTTCCATGGCTTCGTAATGGCCGACGTTTTCGGTGACGCTCAGCAGGGCGTCCCTTACTCTTTCAAGGCACGACAGCATATTCGTCACCAATCCTTTCCAGCGTGAGACGTGTGATCTGCAGGCCTTCCTCGTCGGTTGTGCGCTGCGCCATCCTGATCCGGAACTGTGAGCCGTCCTCTTTCACTGCGACATGAGCATTAACGTCGAACCACCACCAGTCCGGAATCGATATCACATCTTCGATAATCTGGTCTGCCTTGAGCGCTGTGTAGTATCTGGTTACGCCGAGTTCCCCATAGCTAAAACAATGCTCCTGTGGTCTCCCGCTCAATACTGGACTGGGTTTTTTCCCTGCAGCTGCCGCATTTGTGATCTTGTAAATCCTCACTACTCCATCATCAAATGTCATTCGCTCACCTTCGCCTCCTTCGCTTTCTGGGATACCAGGATGTTGTTCAACTCCCACCGCAGAAACCTCGGCATTGCCGTCTCTGTCCCTGCACGTTTGCGGAAGAGATATGCTGCATAGTCGATCACGCAGTTTTCATAATCTGCTGTGCCATCATCCTTGATACCCTCGCGGTTTATGGCCGCTTCCCCCGCAGTCAGCAGGTGGTTCAGATAATCGTCATTTGCCGATGTGAACTGCCTCTGCAGACTGTGCTTTAAGATATCCAACCTCTGCTCTGCAGTCATTATTTGTCCCCTCCTGCCTCCGAAGGATGTCAGAGCTCTGCTCATGCATTGCCCTGACATCCCGTTTTAAGCTGCTCTTATGATCAGGCAGATGTTACGGTCACTGCGCAGACTGCAGTGCAGGTTCCGCAGGTCGCCGTAATGGTCGCATTGCCCGCTGCCACACCGGTGACAAGGCCGGATGCGGAAACAGTAGCCTTGGTCGCGTCGGAAGTGGTCCATGTCACATCTGCGTCGACAGGGAGAGTCTTCGCGGTCAGCTGCACGGTCTTGTTGGCCTTGACGGATGCGGTCGCTGTCAGCAGGATGCCGGTAACGCTGTTTGCAACGTCAGGGACGAATGTCATGGCATCGGTAGGAGTGACGCCGTTGATACCGATTGCAACGAATGCCTCTGCCACCATGGGTTTGCCGTCGTAGCGGGCAGTGCCCTTGTAAGCCATCATGTCATCCGCAAAGAGGAAGTGCTCGGACTGGCCGAACTGGACTCCCTTGCGCTCTGCCATCATGTAGAGATTGTCGTAACCAGCGATGATCACGTTGTCGGGGATAAAATCAAGAGACTCGATCTGTCCGCCGATGACAGGCATTGTGGCGCCGTCAGGGCTGATGCTGGAATAGACATTGCCTGCAGCATTGATGTTCATGGCCTCGACGAGCAGGGTGTTGTAGGTCGTGTCATTCATCGCCCAGAACTTGCCGCCGCGGGAGAAAGCGTTCTTGGTCTTGCCGAATGCTCTGGCCAGATTCTGGAACAGCTTGATGCCGGTGCTGTCTGCCTGAGAAACAGTGATGACGTTGGATGTGTGCAGGTCTGTCCAAGGACGGGCAGTAGTCGGATAATCTGCAGGCTGTGCGGTCTGGCAGAGTCTGGTCACGATACCGAGAGGCATCTTTGTGCCGGTGCCGTAGAATCCAGCCTTGTCATATGCATAGCCGATGCCGCGGCCGAGCTTGTTGAGCACGTCCTGTGCGAGGTTGATGTCAGAATCCTCGATCAGTGCGATCGGGAGCTTGACGATTCCGCCCAGCTTGTAGCCGTCGATCTCGAGGTCGTAGTATCCGAGTTCGACCTCATTGAGGCGGCCGTACATCTCGGTCCATACTGCTTCCGGGAAGCCTCCGTCGATCCTGACACGGCCTGTGCCGGGAACATTGGGACCGTAGAAGTGCTTCATCATCTTGGAATTCTCTTCTACGATCTGGAAGAGCATAGGGAGCATGATCTCCGGGATCAGCACCTGTGCATTGCTGACGCTGCCGGCGTCGCGTCTGTTGGCCATTGCTCTGATAGCGCCCAGGAAAGAGCGAACCTGCTCATCCTCGAAGAATTTGTGGCGCTCCATGATGTTCATATCTGCGAATCTGGTAACGATTCTTGTGGGCATAGTATCTACCTCCCTTGCCTCTTTTCTGCCCTGGTCAACAGATCTCTTCTGCTGTTCCTTGGCTTTGTTTCTCTGTGCCTCCTCTTCGGTCGCGAGCTGGCCTTCCATCTCGGCAATCTCGCCCTCAAGATCTGTGATCGCGCCGTCATTGGCTTCCTGGTCTGCGGTCAGTGCCTCGACCTCTGTCTCAACGGTTGCTCTCTCTTCATCTGTGCTTTCCTCGGTAATCTCTCCGAGCGCCGCCTCCAGCTCCGCCTCGCGTGTCTGGAATTCTGCAGCTTTTGCTCTCAGGTCTTCCAGCTTAGCTTTCTTGGCGTCAATCTTTTTTCTGAGCATGAGCGCTTTCAGTGCCATCTGCTTTTTCTCCTTTCAATTTTGTGAGCATCCGCATTTTCCATGCTTCCAGGCTGCGGCGCTTGATCTCGTCGCGCTCCTTTGCACGTGCGGAAATGTTTGTTTCCTCATATGCCGGGAATGTGCACATAGACACCTCCCAGAGTTTTGCTTCCCTGATCGTCCAGTGGACGGAGCCATCTTCGCGGACTTCGGTGTCCTGCTTCACGATGTCGAATCCGATCGAACACTGCGATACATCTCCCCGTTTAACTCTCTCGTATGCGTTCACAGCGTCGCTGTCTTTCGGATTGACAACGATCCTGCCCCACAATCCGCGGGAGTCCTCTTTGAGTTCGAGGGTGTGCGCCGATGTCCGGCCGAGGACCAGAGTAGTGTCATGATTGATCAAAGCTCTCACATCGCCGCTCAGAGAGTTACTAAAAGCTCCTGGTGCGATGCTCTCGCTCATGTCGTTCCAGATCTGATAGATACTGTCGAACACAGCAAAATATCCTTCGATGATCATCTGATCATCATCGTCCCGTGTCTGGAACTCGCACGGGATGCTTCTCAGCTGTCTGTTTTCCATTTTTCGTCTCCTATTTGCGCCGGCGCAATCACTCGTTCTGGATCAGCTTTTTCTGGTTTCCTGCCATATCCCAAGGAATGTAGTTCTCGAGGACTCTGTACTCCGTCAGGCCTGCAGGATTCATGTGCATGCGGTCACGCCACTCATCGCCATTGACATATCCGCGGTCGGAGCCCTGGAGAAGGACATCGGACATGGTCTTGAGGTCATAGTCCATGAGAGACCATACGTTGAATGTCAGATACCACTTGGGGTTCAGGATCAGCTTTCTCGTCAACTCTGCAGCGATTGATTTGGCGATTGACATTATTTTTGTCTGTACGAATGTGTTCCATTCGTCTCGCTTGTATTCGCCGACACCGACGATCCATGCCGGCACCCCCATGATTGCCGCGATTGTCCGCTTGTCGATTGTCACCGTGTCGCTGATCGCGAGATCTGCAAGCGTAAGGGGCTTGATCTGCTGTACATCAAACTGCTCTGCAGGTATGATCCATGGTTCGCCTTCTTTCGCCGGTTTCACGTAATCATCGAGAAGCTGTCTTCTGCCTTGCGGTGTCGAGAGCTCGTCCGACAATGCGTCGACTTTGACGATTACCGAAGGTTTGTATTCCGAGGACATAAAAGCCTTCTCTGTCCGTCTGGCCTGATGCAGGTTATTGGCGATCTCTTTCAGCGGAGCATTTACTCCGGTCCCCATCCACGGATGGTATTTGTCGGGATTGTAGACAAAGTGCAGCAGGTTCTGTGGGTCTCTCGGGATTCCGTCTATGCACACAAGATAGTCGAATTCGCCCTCTGCCATATAGGACACTCTGTAGTGCGGGATCGGTTCCAGGCGTTCCAGATATCCGTCTTTTGTGTGTGGCTGAACGATCGCGTTCCCTCTTCCGGATAAGAGCATTGTCGATACAATCCATTCCATCCATGTGCTGCGCGTCATGTTTGGAGATGGGTTAATGTCAATAAGCCTCGACAGTTCGTTGACGATCCTCTCGTCTCCATTTTTCGTGTTGCTCATGAGGTGGATAGTCGCCGAGCCGATCAGCTCCGCAATCTTCCGCACGCAGGCGACAATTTCCGGCATTTTATCGAGGGATGTGTAGCCGGATGACGAAATCATCTCGTTAAAAACGGATGAAGTCGTGAATACGACTGTATTTCTTCTTCCGGTAGGTTCCCTGTTTTTCGTTTTCTTTCGTCCCATGCTTTACTCCTGCTCATCTTCCGGCCTTCCGCGCCATCGGTTGTCTTTTTTGGTCTTTTCTCCGGCTTCCAGGCACTTCACGCACGCAAAAACGGAAGCGTCGAATAGGTCAATGCGCTGTGTCGGATTGACTTTTTCGTACTGGACCATGTCGTCCGTCTTCTCGATTGCCTTGACGTTGCTCACGCAATACTCATATGCCTCCGAGTGTAGGTAGTATAGGTTCCCGTTGAGCGCTGATTTTTCGATTCTCCGGAACCCTCTGCTTTTCAGGTAATACAGCTGCGGCTGGTCTACAATCTTGAATCCCGCTGCCTTCATTGCCGGGAAGTACTCTTCTCCGGCAAACTTTCGGTCGTGGCCAACCTGGCGGATCTTGAAGCCCATGCTCCGCATGTCTTTGAACCAGTTGACGATATCTGAGATCTGTACCGTCTCGCTGTTGCACATGGTCAGCCAGCCATCTTCTTCCCAACCAAAAAGCGGAATGCCGTCTTCGTCCGCCTTTGCATGCGCCTGTGTCCGTGGAAAGAAGGCGTGTGTGATGATGATATCGACACCCTTGTACTGGCCAAACAGGGCGCCGGCCGTGAGGTCGTACACTCTCGAAAGGTCGGCGCCCCCGTACCAGTCGATCGGCAGGCGGGCCAGCTCTGCGAGCGACCAGTTGTATTTCGAATCGCTTGCCTGAAATTTCTTTATGTCGAACCATGCGAGCATGGACGATGTGTAGATGTTTCCGCGGCGCGAGAGGAAGTCTTTCCGTTGTTGCGGGTCATTCATTGCCTGCAGTGATGCATCCCGTATCTCCGAAGGCCGTATCGTCACGCCGTAATTGGGATTTGCCTTCTGGTGCTGTATCGGGTTCGTGAAGTCCACATTGCCTTTTTCGTCCTGGTCCATCTGGGCGACAAAGGAGAAAAAGCTGTCATCCTTCACAAGTCCCTCTGCCACCTTCTTTGCATATTCTGTGCGTCGGTATCCAAAACTGTTGATGTTGTCACCCGCGGTGGTTATGCCGATCATCAGTCGGTTTGTGTAGGCAGCCTGTGCTTCCTTGAAGCGGTTGTACTGGGCCGGTTTCTTGTAAGCTGCCACCTCGTCCGCTATAGCAAAGTTGCAGTTGAATGAATCCTGTGCATCCGGGTTCGACGCCATGATCTGGATGTCAATGGTCCCGTCCGGAACACCGTTTTTCATGAACGTTCGCTTGATCGAGTGTTCAAACGAATTGTTGTGGACTTCGAAGGATTCGAGTTTCCGATACTTGATGGAAAAGTCGAGGAAGTTGAAGGACTCAAGTGCCTGCTTCAGCGCCGCCGCTACGACGTATACCGTTGATCCGGAGCGTCTCTGCAGGATGGATACCGCAAAAGACAGTGCCGCGATGAATGATGTCTTGCCGTTCTTTCTGGCGACAACGATCATGGCTTCTTTGAAGCGCCGTTCATTGGTTCCCGTGTAGAAAAAGCCGAGCAGGTTGTAGACGATGAAGATCTCCCATCCTTCGAGGATGAGCGGTTTTCCGAGGAGCGGTGTCCCGTCCAGCGCTTCGCCCTTCCGGTGCACGCATAGGGTTTCCATCAGCGTGCACACGGTATCTGGATCCGCTTCCCGGAATTCCAGATCATCGCGTTCCAGGTCATCCAGAAACCTCTGGCAGGCATGGACCACGTCCTCGCCGATGATGATTATCCTTGCGACTACATCTCTCGCATATTGCTTTGCTCTCTCCGCATAATGTTTAGCCTTCATATCCTGCGTTACAGGCCGAGTTCACTCAAAACATCGTCCAGCCCTCCGCCTCTGTCCTCCACGTCCAGGGATCCCGTCATCTGCTTATATGATTTGCTGGTCAATCCCATCTCCCGCCAGTAGGAGAGCGCCTGCGCGTGGCAGTCCATGACGACTGTGAGCGCCGGATTCTTGACCATGTTGGTGGATCCGTTTTTGTTTGTGTATTCAATGACCGTCTCGCCTCCGGAATCCTTGAACTTCTTCAGTGCGTCGTCCCGGAGCTCCATGATCGTGCCCAGTGTGGCGATCGTGTAGTCGAAGAACGGTTTGTAGGTGCCTGCGTCCTCGCAGGCTTTTTTGATGCGTCGAATCCATGATGCTTTTTTCATCACTTACCTCCGAACGGCCTGCATAAAAACGAGGCATTTTTGAGCCGTTTTCTTCACATGCGCGTGCGTGTGCGCGATAGATGGAAATTTCAAAATCCCTTATCCGAGGTTCCCCTTTTCCGAAAAATCACCCTGTGTGTATAAATGCCTACCCGAGCCATTACGAAATCGCGCAAGTTTTCAGACAACGGGGTGGGGGGAGTACTCGTTTCGCTCAATTTTCTGACACTTCGGCATACTGTGATGGAATCGGAATATTGTTTTTCCTGGCCGTACGGCACAGCAGTTTGATTCCTTCCTTCGTTAGCGCTCCGGTGTCCCGGTTGTGCATCATGTTGTGTGATGCATGCGACAGACTGATGAGATTCCAGTCGCACAGTTCGTACTGCGGGAAGTCTTCTCTCGGGAAGATGTGATGCACCAGCTCTGCCGGCTCCCGCCTGCCGAACCTCGATGCATATCTGCAGATGTACCCATCGCGCCGCATGATCTTCCCTCTCTTCTTCTGCCACCGTTTACTTGTGTACCAGTTGGTAGCTGCCATGGTTCTCTCCTTCCTGTTTCCGCCCAAACAAAAAGGACAGGCGATTGCCTGTCCTCTTCACGGGAGAAGTAATGCGAGCCTTTTCGGAAAGAGCCCGATATCATATTAGCACATGCGACAGTGCAAAAGAGTGCAAACATTTACAGGTCATCCATCGGGAAGTTCTTGAGCGCCCGGCCGTGAATGTACTGCGCCGTCCTCTTCGTGCACGGTATCTTATCTGCAATCTCATCCCACGTCAGCTTCTTTCCTGACTTGTCTTTGTTGTTGACGTACCGGAACATGAGGACTGTCCTCTCATCCGCTTCGCTAATCCTGTCGATGCGTTCCAGGATGTCTGCCTCCTGCCCGATGTATGATGCGATCCTGCTGATGTACATCTCGATCAGTTCGTCGATGGATACCTCTGCATCCGACAGGTCTGTCTGCTTCCTGGCTTTCGGCATGCCGTTATGCCTGACGGCCTGCACTCTCTCCCTCAGTTCCCTCAGCTGTGTGATGCGTTCTTCGATCGCATCCGCCTGGTCTTTAGTTGCTGCATATCCTTTCAGGTATTCCTTGGCTGTCATTCTCTTCCCTCACAAATATGATCTGCCTGTCAACTCCATAAACTCTTTGCGTGTATGTGTCTGCTCATACTTTGCCTGCGTGTACTGTTGCAGCTTCAGGCATGCGTCATGATTCCGATGCACAGCCCCTCTTCCAATCGTGTGGTGCTCCGGGCAGAGCCAGGCAAAGAATCCCTCTGCCTCGCTCATACTGCGCAACGGCCCCATAAAGACATGATGCTTCTGCAGTCCCGTCTGCTCCCGATAGTTTCCCTCCCACATGCAGAGCAGACATCTATGTCTGTCTCTCTGCGGATGGATGATGCTTTGCTTTGCATGGCTCCTGTGTTTCTTTTTGGCCGGTGCTTTCGGGAACAGCAAGCCGCTCATACCCACGCCTCAACCAGCCATGACGGATCTGCTTTGCCTTTCGGATATCTTGTCATCCCATATCGGTTCTGCAGGATGTCGCATACTCTGCTCGCATCACTGTATCTTGTCGTTACAATGCTTTTCATTACACCGCATGTCCCATGCTCGTCTGACATGGCGAATACATGGCACGGCTGTAGTTGAGGATTTTCTCCCTCTTCCCGCGTGATGATATACGATCGATACCGGAACACCGCCTTCGGAGGTTCATCTCCGAACATGCCTATTATTTGCTTTGTCAGTTTGTCCACTTGCCTTTCTCCTTTTCCTCTGGCTTTCGATTGCTCTGATCTTGCGCACAGGCATCTTATGGTCGATGCGCTGCTTCTTGGTCCTCCTGATCGTGTATGTGCGATAGGGATATCCGTCTGCATTTGTCCCCTCGTAGCAAGAGTCTTTATCCAGGTACCATCCCTTCGGCACTCGAGGCTTGTCTGTCATCGCATGGCCGGAGATGATCGTGTCCTCTCCCTCCACCTTCTTGATGTTTCTGGAATGGCTCCACGATGTTTCGACTACTCGCTCACAGGTGATCGGAGCCTTGGCAATGTACTCGCCGATGTCCTTGCCCTGGTCTCTCATGTCCTGCAGGTACTGCACATACACGCCGCCTAAATTTCTCCAGTAATCCTTGACCAGAAATTCCGCTCCCTCGATCCGGTTTACGATTACATGGATGTGCCAGCCTCCCTTTGGCCCGACCTCGATGTTGCGCATCCAAAAGAGCTCGTAGTATCTCTTGCGGTATTCTTTCCGGAGATAATTGGCGAAGTCTTTGAACATCTTCTTTGCGGCTGTCATATCCTCCGGCCTCTGCTCTTTCTTGAATGTCAGCGTCAACACGAGATCATCTTCATTAAAGTGCTGTTCGACCATCCGGCCGGCCTCACGCTGCTTCCGTCTCTGGTTGTTCTTCTTGATCCGCTCACAGGTGGGCTTCTCTTTTGGTCGCCTCACCCTGTTCACTCCCGGAACCTTAGCTGAATTAAACTCACACACCTCTATTGAATTCTTCATCCTGTACTTGCGCCTGATGTGCATCTTTAATTCTCCCCCTGTGTCTCTAAGTTTAATCAGCTTATGGACTGGTAAAACGCGCGGGTGCGCGTTGGTAAAGTTGCTATAAAATGTCCAGGCGCATGTGCGCCTGGCTGCTATTACTTCTTAATATGTAGAGTCTCTTTCACTCCTCGTGCTTGATCGGCAGCTGGACCAGGAGCATATTCAGGCTGACCTGCATCTCTACGCACCAATCGCGGAGCTTGTCTTCCTTAATAGCCTCCGCAATCTTTACAGGATGGATGTCCATGATCGTGTCAGTGATGGATGAGAGAATCTTCGATGCAGGGCCTGCTTTTGCATTCACCCATTCTTTTTGTTCCATCTCGTTATGGATCAGTTCTTCCATTTCTGCATCCATTGTCCCGTCACTGAATTCGACAATCAGGTCTTTGCATACTTTGCAGGCATCCTCAATCCGTATCATCTTCCGTTTCCTCCGGTTCTCCCAGTACTGTCAGCGCTGACTGCGACTGGTCCGCCTTCATCTCCACTATCTTCTGCATGTATGTCGCAATCCTGCCAAGATTCTTGTTTATGCCTTCCAGACTGGTTATAATCTTTTTTTCCTGGAACTCTTTCATAATTTACTCCTCACTGTGTGCGATAAATCCCGCCAGCAAAATAGCAACCATTGTAAGCTGCGTATCTGTCAGGATAGTGTTCTGCGCTATCCCGGCCAGTATAACCACTGCTACTATAAATTTAAGTACTCCCACGCTTTACTCCTCTCTGCGCTTATCCATCCTGCCCACCTCGCATCTTCCTAAGGAATTCGGCCATCTCTGAATAGCTCGTACCGCCGGATTTTCGCGATGCACTCAGATGCAGAATGCCTTTGCACCACATACCAACCCGGATCGTACCCAACTGCCCGCGGTTCAAAACTGAATCCCATTATTTCTAAACCGTAACGTAATTCACTCCCAATCTTCCTCGCCGCATCCCATGCATCGGACAAGCCCTTTTTATACGCCTCTTTCCTGACCTGCTCAAGATCGGGTTCGGTGTAGGGTGTCAGGTCACTCACACGCTTTGCTTCAAGCCCGTCATACGTCCAATACACGATATATTCATTGCGGACATTAGGACTTGCGATATCGATTATATATTTAGCCATCCTGCTCACCTCGCGTCTTCTTGAGGACGGTGGCGATTTCGGGAAAGTGTCTGCCGGTCTTCCTGACTAAATCGAGAGCAGTGCTAAGAGCTGAACACTCGTAATTAAAACCGCTTACTCCTTTTTCGCCGCGATTGTTCATCCACAGGTGTGTAACTATAAATCTGACAGATGTCTGAGTATTTTCCACCTCATCCCCAACCTTGATTTCCTGCCTGCCATCCTCCCATGCCTTGATTTTGGCGATTGCTTCGGCTGCGGTATTTTTGCTAAAGGCGCGATCTACAAAAAATGTATCAAGCACCACAAATCTTTCATTATCTATCATGTTCGCAATCTTCCTCGCCGCTTCCCATGCATCAGCAAGGCCGTCAGTATATTTTTCCTCTGCCGCATCATCGTACCCCTGTTCATACGCCTCTTTCCTGATCTGCTCAATGTCGGGTTCGGTGTATGGCGTGCCGATTGCAGAACAAACATAAGCCGTCCCGTCAGATTCTCTCGTAGCCGCTTTATACAGTGTTTCGTTTTTCTTCAACTCAACGATGTATTTTCCCATGCTCTCACTCCTCTCCATTTGTCTCAAGCACACCAATCAGTGCCAGAGCATCACGCATTAAATGAGAAATGCAATGTGCCGATCCTCTTTTGTTATACGGACACTTTGTGCAGTAGTTTGATGTTTCATCCGCACAGTGCTTTAATGCATCGGTGATTGTCTTTTTGTCCATCCTGCTCACTCCTCTCCATGCTACTCAAAAAGCATCCACCCGTGTCTGGATAAAACAGTCCGCCGTATTGCGTGCCGTCTTCCTCTATGAGGATTCTGCCAATCCTTTTCGTTCCTTTCGGTACTGTAACTGTCAGTGTACCGTCAGGCTCGATTGAATACGGAACAACATCTGCGGCAGTAATGGCTTTGATCTGTGCCGCATACCATGACGGATAATGTGCATCTGGTGGCTGTCCCATGATTGTATGGATAGCATCTTCTCTGCGAATATAATCATCCATCCTGCTCACTCCTCTCTGTGTCCGTCCATCTTTGCTCCGCAATGTGGACAAAACGGCTCATACTGCCAATGATCATCTATAATCTGATACACGGCTTCACGTCCGCATTTCTCGCACTCTGCTCCGTCTGCGGTTTTAATCCATCGGCTATGTACTACCGGAGCGACATCGGCAGGTGACAGTCCTCTCAATTCTCTCCTGAGTCGTAATATCTCTGTTGTTAATTCCATCGGAACATTGTCAAATATCCTGTCTAATGCATCAATCGCCGCCTGTCTGCTGATATAGTCATCCATCGGTCAATCTCCTTCCGCATCCACGACAAAAGTTATCTTGAGCATCCACAGGCTCGTTGCACATATCACACTGATACCAGAGTGTCATGCCGTCTTTCGACTTACCTACAATGCGTTTTGCTGTTTCCGGCTGTGCTGGTGGCAAATTCTTGATTTCGCTCACGGCAACCATTTTTACATCTCTGCCAAACATCGGAATCGATACCGCCCTATCAATCGCCGCCTGCCTGCTGATGGTGTCTGAGTTGTTCGGAAATTCCGAACAGTTGGCGGGCGGTAACTGCAACTTCTCGCATTTGTCCATCTTGTCGCAGTCTATCTTTCCGCAAGCGTTACATATTGCAGAAATCGCCGCCTGTCTGCTGATATAATCACTCATTATCTTCCTCCTCGATCACAACCGGCAATAACAGCGGACAGGCAAGGGCAATCAATATTGTCAGGATGAATTTGTCGCTCATGTTTCTTCCTCCGTGTCACCCCTCATATAATCAAGCATATCTTTAAAATTCTGCGCTTGCTGAGAGTTGACGGATATCATTGCATCGTAGTTCTTTTCAAGTTCCCTTATGTAGTCGATAAGTTTCGGCTTTTTCCAGTTCAAAAGTGTTGCATCAGAATAATGCTTCTGTCTGGGCAGTCCGAGTTTTGCCATGTCAATCATGCTTCATCCTCCTGATAAGGCTCCGGGAGCGGACGCCATGCGATGACCTTATAATCAGGAAACGCATATTTCATATTCCAGTCCCACTTGCCATCGTATGTACAGGCTGTTACAGTCATTCGTTCACCTCTTACCTCAACTGTAGCGAGAACATAATCTGACCGTTTATCTGTTCCAAGCTTTTTCAGTATTCCTGCGTCTTTTTCCTCCGGCAGTCTCACACTGCACGGAATCCATCTGTCCAGCTCCTGCTTTTCCAAGGCGGAGATAGCAAGGTCAAATGCTTCTGCAAGCTGTTCCGCTGGAATCGGCTCTCCATCATTCCAGTAAAAATTCATGTCATACTGGTTGATAATTTTGATTGCTTCACCATTATTCACTGTGCGACCTCCCTGATTCTGAATACCCTTCCGCTGTGATGTATCTCCGTTTCTTTTCCATTCATGCCTGCGGTCTTTACCTCTTCCCAGAACTGGTCGTAGTTTTCCCGAAATTCCAGTGCGGAGATTGCAATGTCAACGGCTCGTGCTATCGCCTCATCGGACAAAAATGAGAGCGCGGTGCCCTTTTTTATTGCCAGTAAAATATTGATCGCTTTTTCGTTTGTCATTCCTTCAATTCCTCCTGAAAGTGTTCGCAGCAAAACGCTTCACATATTTCTTTTGCTGTCTCAATGTGCTTAATCTGTGTCTGCACACCCTTGTCTCGCAGGAAATCCAACATATCGGACAGGTATGCTATTGCTTGTACTGCATCATCAAAACCAACGGTAATATTGACTTCATCATCGGTTATGTTTGTCATCCTATCCCTCCATCATGTCAGCAAAAATTCCCATCCGAAAATCTGTATCCGTCAATATTCTTTACGTCATAAGCAAAGTTATCAGGATTCGCCCTTGCATGAGGGTCGTTCTGTTTCCGCTCGACCATCTTCACAAAATCATCCAGTGAGATAATTTCATCGTACTCGTCAATAATGACGTACTCTTTGGAATCGACTGTGTATTTCTTCAACCAGTCTTTAATCTGATTAAATGTGTTCCAGACTATCGGCGGGTCATACCATTTTTCATTCTGTGTCTGAAAGTGAAAGAGCCATCCGGCAGAAGATTTGCCTATATGCACTGGCTCTTGTGTTGTCGGTCTGTTTCTGACAACATAGTAATTAGTTCCCATCTATCCCTCCATCATGGCGGCTGTTTCCTCTTGCTACCAATTTACTGTTTTATTAAACTCCCTTTTCTGTTCCTCCCCAGACTTCCTTGTGTAGATCATCGTTGTATTAACACCGCTGTGCCCCATGAGGTCTGCCAGCAATGATATGTCTTTGTT
>Ga0256407_10001180_pt1 | contig 56858 bp, 55 predicted proteins | sample RumenRJG_04DNA_FD_193489 | JGI IMG/M metagenome (GOLD analysis project Ga0256407, IMG submission 193489) | Bovine rumen microbial communities from Lethbridge, Alberta, Canada - RJG_04 | ecosystem: Host-associated > Mammals > Digestive system > Stomach > Rumen | place: Canada: Alberta... | reverse complement strand
ATTTGCAACACTAAGATAAGTGAAAAATCTGACATGGCAAAATCCTGAGCAACTTTTTGTTGCTCAGGAACTTATAAATAAAGTTAAATCAAAGTGTTGCGGAATTAAGGTAAAAAAGGGTGTATCATAATACACCCTTTACTCTGAATACTAAATAATTAGGGAAGGCTGATAGCCTCAGAAGGACAAACACTTGCGCAGGTACCACACTCTGTGCAGAGATCGGGATCGATAGAATACTTCTCACCTTCAGAAATTGCCTCAACGGGGCACTCACCCTGACATGTACCACATGCGATACAATCGTCACCAATTACATATGCCATAATTTTCGTTTTTATTAAATTAATAATGTTAATACTCACATTTGATGATGCAAAGGTACAATAAATATTTCAATTATACCAATATATGGGTATCTTTTTTCGCAATTTATACACTGTCGAAATAACCACAGATATAATAAACACTTCTTTTTTCCGTTAATATAGAAGGAGAAAAAGAAATGTCCAAAAATAGAATCGTAACAATAATAGTCTTGGTGTGTGCAACTCTGACGATTGCCGCCCAGACCCGGAAGATCCAGCACAAGCCGTATATCGACCTACGGCCGATGCACTTTGGCATACTGGTAGGCATGAACCTACAGGATATAGAATTTGAGAATATCGGCCCGCAGACAATCACCCTGGAGGACGGAACGACACGCGAGGAGACAATCGTCTGTGACGCCGATCGCTGGAATGCTGGTTTCAGTGTGGGCGTATTGGCAGACTTAAGGCTCTCGAATCATCTGAACCTCCGATTCTCACCGACTATGCACTTTGGCGCCAAGCACTTGATGTTCCGCAGTCTGACAGAAACAGACCAAGAGGGTCGCCCCATGGAGGCGCGCCAGGATATGAAGAACACCTATATCGCCCTGCCTCTCGACCTGAAGTTCAGCGCTGAACGATGGAACAACTATCGCCCCTATATCACGGCTGGCGTCAGTCCTACGCTGAATCTGACGAGCAAGAACCAGGAGTATATCCAATTAAAACGGTCGGACTTGTTTTTGGAGATAGGACTCGGATGCGACCTCTACCTACCCTTCTTCAAACTCATTCCAGAACTAAAGTTCTGTTATAGTCTACGCGATGCCCTTGACCATGACCACGCCAGTGAACTGCAGGATGTGAACCTGCGGAAATACACAAATGCTGTCAGCCATGGTTACAGCAAGATGATTGTACTGACGTTTTACTTTGAGTAGGATTATATTGTATACAGTTTACAGTTTACAGATGATTACTTCTATAGTCAGAAAGGCTTGCCAACATATCATCTGTAAACCGTAAACTGCAAACCGTAAACTATTTTTCCAGGTTGAGAATGAGTTTTCCGATGAACACTCCGTGTTTGCCGTTTTGGTCGACAGGAATCTGCTTGCCGTTCTTGTCTAGAGCATATTCGAGTGTCGGCATGTAGGTGTGAGTATGTCCGCCCAGCACGAGGTCGCAGCCTTCCGTCAGACTCAGGAATCGCTCATCTGGATACTCAGAGACGGCCCATCCGAGATGTGATATGCAGATGACGAGGTCGCACTTCTCCTGCTTGCGGAGAATATCGATGTACTTCTGAGCCGTCTCAGCAGGATCGAGGAAAGTGATGCCCTCACAGTTGCCATCAAATACGAGCCCCTTCAAGGGTGGAGCCAGGGCGAAGACACCAATCTTCACTCCGTCGCGCTGAATGGTGATATAGGGCTTCACCAGACCTTCGAGCACCGTTCCTGAACAGTCGTAGTTGGAGCAGACGATGGGGAAGTTGGCCATACGGAAGAGTTTGGCCATGTTATCCATGCCGAAGTCGAACTCATGGTTGCCGATGGTAGCGGCATCATAGCCCATCTGATTCATCAGACCTATCTCCACCTCTCCTTTGAAGAGCGTGTAGTAGCCTGATCCTTGCGAGAAGTCGCCAGAGTCGAGGAGCAGCAGACTGGGATGCAGACTGCGCTGTTCCTTAATCATGTTGATCCGACGCAGGAAACCGCCCCGTCCTGCCAGTTCCTTATTGTCGATGTTCGGATTAAGCGGCAGGATGGTGGAGTGCGTATCGTTGGTATGGAGAATCACCAGTTGCTTGTGTTTCTTGGCTTCTGCAGTTAAAGGTGAAAAGGTGAAAAGGTGAAAGAGTAAAACACAGACAACCATTTCCACCACCTTATTAATATATATATATGCATTCATAATTATTATCCAATTAGATTCACTTTTTCTCCTTTTCACTTCTTTACCTTTATACGTCCTTCTACTTTTGAGTCTACCACAATGCCCTTAGCCATCATTTCACGGAAGTAGTTCATGATGAGGAACCGAGTGTTGTTGCTGGCCTCCTGGGGTGCAATGCTATTGGTGCCGTCGAGGAAAGCAGGCATGCCGTCGTTACCCTCCAACAAATAGTTAAGGGTGGCGACACGGTACTCAGCCTGGGGGTCGATCTCCTGGCCGTGAAGACGGGCAGAGATCAGTTCGCCAGTCTCACCCTTTTCGTCCATCTTAATAACAAGTTCGACGCCTTTGCTGACGCCCTCTCCTCCCCGATGCGCTATCTGCCGGAACAGTTCCATCAGCTTCTCGCCAGTGAGGGTGGTGAAGCATATCTTGTTCTCAAAAGGTGCCACGTCGAGCACATCGCCATAGGTAACAACACCCTTCGTAAGGTCAGCACGGATGCCTCCCATATTGTAGACGGCGAACACAGGCTGCTCGTCGTAGTCCTTGGCCGACCAGATGAGAATGTCAGCCAGAAGGTTCGAGAGGTCGCTCTCAGGACGCTTTGCATGCATGTTATGCGCCACCTGTCCGACGATAGGTCCCATAACGCTGTCGTTCACCTGCTTATAGGGGGCCAGGAACTGTGCTGCCGTCTGATCCGGATTCTGGTCATAACGGCTGTCCACGATGATTCTGCTGCGCTCCACGCCTGCCAGCTGGTAGTGCTTGGGGGCACAAGATACCATCAGCAAGGCCGTTAGAAAGCCTGAAAATAGTAGTCGATGATTCATATCTTAGCAAATTTGGTTGCAAAGGTACGAATTTTAATGCACAATGCACCATGCACCATGCACAATAAGACACTAAAAATTGTTAAGAATGAAGTGCATTATGGTTTTACTTCCTCTCTGCGACCGGTCAGAATCAGGTAGCGGGTCTTGGCCTGCAGGTATTCGCTATTAGCGGCATTGCGTGAAGTGAGTGCCTGCTGCCACTGGCGTTGGGCATCGAGCAGCTCAGTCATGTTCGTCATGCCGTTGAGATAGTGTTCGCGGTTGATGCGCAGGTTCTCCTCAGAACGTTCCACGCTTTTCTTCGCGATTTGCGTCTGACGGTAAGTACTTTCCAGATTGTCCCAGGCATCTTGTATCTGCAGGGAGATGAGCTCACGTTTGTCTTGACGGAAGTCTTTTGCCTTCTCTACTTCTATCTTTTTCCATTTGTACATTCGCCGTTCGCTCCAAAAGGCACTGATGGGTATCTGGACGGTAGCGAAGGCGATGGCCTTGCTGCTCCATTCGGCGAGCAGCTTGCTGTAATTGGCCATTCCACCCAGCAGTACGATAGGTTGCATGGAGGCTCGGGCTATTTTCTTTTCCAACTCCGACTTTTCCACCCAGATGTCGAGGAGTTGGGTCTCCGTGCGGTTCTCAAGGGCTGTGAGATGTGGCATCAGATACACCTGGGGGTCGACGATGGCGTCATCTGAAATATTTGCATCGATGTCAATATCCTGATCGGCCATACCTATATATTTCGCCAGTGCACGGCGCAACAGCCGACAAGCATTGGCTGTCTTGATGCGCAGAGCCGAGAGCTGGTCTTGCATCAGTTCGACGCCGAGGACGTCGTTTTTGTTGACGATGCCGTTCTCGTAGATGTTGACCGCATCGCGATGTATGCTCTCCGTTTCTTTCTCCATGGCATCGAGCATCTTGTCGGTCTCATGAAGTTCCAGAATCTTGTAAAACAGGAATTCAGTAGTCATCACAATCTCGTCGTCAGTCACCTGCTGCAGTTTTTGGCGAGCATCAACCTGCATGTCGGCCAGTTTGTTGTAATTGCGGATTCTGCCGCCAGTATATAGTGGTTCAAGGACGGTGAGGCCCATCGACGTACCACGTTTGATGGCTTGAATGCCTCCGTTTTTGAAGAAATCCGAGCCCTCGGTGAGCGCTTCGATGATTTCTTGCAGATCTTCCGAGAACAATTGCTGCTTCAGCAGATAGTCGCTGGCCTCGAAATGAGTGGCCGACGCTCCTACCATAGGAAAGTACTTCGTGCGGGCATAGCGTTGCTGTTCCTTGGCGATGAGCAGGTCGTTGCGAGCATCCTTGGCGCTGACGTTGTTGACACGAGCCTCCTGGACACACTCCTGCAGGGTCATGATGCGCTGGGCTGGAGCCCCAATGACCACGAGGTGGGAAATGCCAAGGACGAGGAATAACTTCTTTATCTTCATAACTTAAAACCTTTCTTTTACTACACTGTAGCCGACGGGAATCATGGTGATGATAAACAGCATCGACACCAGTGCTCCTATGCAGATGATGACGCCCATCGGTCCCCACAGCGGCGTGTCCTTAATGACCATCGGTATGACACCCATCGATGCAGCCATCGAAGTGAGGAATACCGGTCGGAACCGCCGTTTGGCCGACAGCAGTGCGGCCTCTTTCGTGGGGTGCTCGTGGCTCAGTTCCTCGGCATAGTCAATCATGATGATACCGCAGCGGGTGATGATACCCATGAGCGAGACGAAGCCGAGTACGCCCGTAGCACCAAACTCCTGACCGAACAAGTGGAGTCCCAGCGCACCACCTATCATCGAGAATCCCAGCGACGACATGATGAGCAGTGTGAGCGGTATGCTCTTCAGGTGGAACACGATGATGAAGAAGATCAGCACGATGGCAATCTGCATGCCCAGATACATCTGCGGACGGTATGTCCGTTCGGTCTCTGCCTGTCCGCCCTCCTCAATCCTGATGCCGTCGGGCAGTCGCAGTGTCTTGAGGTCCCGATAGATATTCTCCGTCAGTTCTCCCACCTTTACGCCCTGACGTCCCATCATGCCATAGACAGAGGCCGTCCGTTCACCATTGATGCGTGTGATGGTGCCAGAGCCCCAGCCTGGCTTGACGTCGGCTATTTGCGACAGCGGTGCTGCCGTAATGGTGGGGATCAGGCTCGTCACGCGAATGTTCTTGAATTCGTCGATGTCGTGTCTACCCTTATCGGCATCCTTTACCGTGATGCTCAGTTCGTGGTCGCCCTCCCAGATGGTTGTTACAGGAATGCCGCCACCATAGCGCAAGGCAAAATTCAGCGAGAGCAGCGATTTGCTCATGCCTATGCGGTTGGCTTCTTCAGGCTTCATGGTTACCTCCAGTTGGTTACCCGTCGTGCCGAAGCTGGTGGTCAACACGTCTATGTCCTTGTTTTTCGACAATCGGTGATGTATGCTGTCTATGGCCACGTGCAGGCTATCGAGGTTATCACCCTTCACCTCCACTTCCACAGGGTATTGATGGTCGGAGTATTCTATCTGCCGGAACAGTATCTGAGCCTCAGGGAAGTAATAGGAGTAGCGGTGGGCGTAGTCGTCCAGCATTTCCTGCGTCTCTTTGTCGTTATGGGTGTTTACGATGAACTGTGCAAAGTGGGTTCCGCCGAAGTTGGGCAGGAACGTGGCATGGAATCGCGGTGAGCCGCTGCCATAGAACGTGGTCAGGTTGACCACCCGTTCGTCCTTTCGCATGATGCTGGCCAGCGAGTCGGCCACCTGTGCAGTATAGTCCAGGTCTGTGCCTGTAGGCAATATGATATCGACGGCAAACTGGTTGCGCTCGGCCCTGGGCATCAGTCTGATGGGTAACATCAGGATGAGCACAGCCCCCAGCACGATGCTTGCCAGTCCGATGGCAAGGGTGGCGCGCCTGTGGCGGAAGCACCACTCTATCAGCTTGTCGTAGTGACCCTGCATCCGCTCGAGCATCGTCTTCCGCTCGCCTTCGTTTCTTTCCTGCTGACCCGTGTGGAGTCCGTTCTTGATAAACTGATGCTGCAATATGGGCACCACGAAAATGGCGACCACCAGCGATACCGTCAGTACGATGCTGATGGCATACGGGAACCATTGTATGAAGTCGTGTATTAGCTTGTCAGTAGTAAAGAGGAAGGGGAAGAACGTGATGCTGATGACCAGCGTGGCCGTGATGATGCTCTTCACGAATTCCCGTGAAGACTCTATAGCAGCGTGCCAGCGATTCATTCCGGAGTCTAACTTGTCCAGATAGCAGTCTACTACCACCACGCTGTCGTCGACAATCATACCCAGCGTTACCAGCAGGGCCGCCAGTGTGACGCTGTTAATCTCGACTCCTGTCATAAGGAATATGGCCATTGAGGCAAATATCGTGATGGGGATGGTGACCACTGCTACACCCGCCACCCTAAGCGGCAGCATCAGGCATACCACAATGATGACGGACACGATGGCGATGAGCATTTCGAGCATGAAGTCCTGTATGGAGTGGTCTACCACCTGGCTTTGGTCACTGATCACGTTGATATGCACATCCTTGGGCAATGTCTGCTGGTAGTCGCTGATCAGTTGTTTTACTTCGGTACCGAAGTCGATAATATTCTTGCCCCTGATCATTTGTAGCGACAGCAGCAGGCACTGGCGCCCGTTGTTCTTGATGTATTGTCGCGGTTCAGGGTATTCACGCTTGATGGTGGCAATGTCGCTCAGTCGTACCACTTCGCCCGTGGGAGCAGTACTGACAATGGTCTGTGCCAGGTCCTGTTCGGTATTGAGCGATGACCGGATATGTATCTTCCTGCTCAGTTTTCCATCCTCCAGACTGCCTGTATAGAGTGTGCCTGTAAGTCCGGAAACCTTGCTCATCAGCATGGCCGTATTGATGCCGTACATCGAGAGACGGTCGCGATCCAAATAGATGCTCAGCTGTTCCTTCTGCCCACCCATGCGTATCACGTTTGCCAGGCTCTTCACCGTTCTCAGTCTGTCGCTCAGTCCGTCGGCATAGTCGCCCAGCTCACGGAATGTCTTGCTGTCGCTTTCGATGGTGACCAGCATGGCCGATGAGTCGCCGAAATCGTCGTTGGCCACCACACCCAGCACACCCGTTGGCAGTGTCACGCGGAAGAGTGTCAGCCGCTCCTTCAGCTTGTTCCAGAACTCCGTCTTGCTGCTCTCTGTCCCGTTGAGCCATACAATGGCCGCACAGCCATCGTTCATACTCATCGTCGTAGTCTTTTCCCTGTCTATCTCCTTAAAGGTCCAGAGAAAATCTTCCAGGGGCTTTGCCAACTGCTGCTCCACTTCCAGCTCAGACGCCCCAGGATAGACTCCTACCACCAATCCCACAGGAAGGTCTACCTGCGGAAACTCATCCTTTGGTATATATATCAGCGAAGCAATGCCTGCAAGCATCATGACCAGCACCAGCAGCAGCGTGATGCTTTTATGCCTCATGGCACTCGCCACTAAGCTTTTATCACCTCTTGGCTCTTGCACTTTATCACTTTTCACCCTTTTACCTTTTTACTTTTTTACCTTTACTTCACGCTCATTCCCTCACTGACTTTATTCTGGCCTTGGACGATGATCACATCGCCGTTGGTCAGTCCTGTCTCTATGACCACACCAGCGCTGTATATCTCACCTGTGGTGACAGCCTGACGATGAGCCTTCCCTTGCTTCACCATCCACACAAAGGTCTCCTTGCCGCTAATCTGTATGGCATCCTGCGGCACCAGAATAGAATAGTCTGCACTCACGTCCTTCATGTGTACCTTGCATACCATGCCTGGCAGCAATGTATGGCTTTTATTCTCTACCAAAACCTTTACCGTGTATGTGTGGTTGATGATATTCGCAACCACTCCCTTGTTCACCACTCTGCCCGTAAACACGCTATCACCCAAGGCGGACACCGTAAAGTTCACGTCAGTGCCTTTCTTAATCTTGCCGATCTCTTTCTCCGGGACTGATACGCTTACTTTCACCTTGTCAATCTTCACCAGCTTGAACCCCGTCACACCAGGCATGACGCTGCTGCCTTCATGTACAGCAGCTTGTGCCACATAGCCATCAAAGGGGGCACGCAGCACGATCTCGTCCACATTCTTCCGCGACATGGCTTCTGCAGCTTTTGCCTTGGTTAGCATCGACTCCATCTCTACCATTCTTATCTCTGGCAGTGTACCCTTGTCGTAAAGGTTCTTCATGCGGCGATAGGCATCCTCAGTCTGTGCGAGGGTCGAGGCACTCATTTCGTAGGCATTCCTGACGTTCTGTCCGTCGGTCTCGGCCATTGCCTGACCTTTCCGCACGAATTGTCCTTCATCGACCATCACGCGAATAACCGTACCTAAAACCCCGAATGTGACGTTGGCACCGTCTTCCTCTTCTATCACTCCCATGAAACTCTTGTTCACGCTCTGTGCCCCAGCCTCTACTTTCTGGGTTCTCACGCTGACAGCATCCTCATGGGTCTTTGTCTCCTTTTTGTTACATGACCATAACAGCAAAGCTGTAATTAAGCCAGAATATAGTAGTCTATGATTCATCATTCGCTTCTTTAAGTTTACAATTTGCTGCAAAGTTACGAAAAGTCAAGTGCAGAACAAAAGATTTTAATCTTTTTTATGATGTAACGGAGGGACAGTTCTCCTATCACTGTGTGAGTATAGATAAAGGCATTTCGAAGAAAAACGTAGGTGGAAAGACCCGTGTGTGTCCCCCCCACCTGTGATGTTGTTAATGCGATGTGGCTATTATTGCTCTACAATAAACCTATGCAGATTATTGCAACTGCCATAGAATATTAACAGTGTCCCTGGAAGATGTTTTATTAGGTTAATTTTGACTGAAAAAAATCCCCAAAGTCTCATTCTGTTTAAGCGAAAAAGTCCCGAAAATATTAAAAAAAACTGAAGAAAAAGTCCCGATTTGTTTGCATAGTCACAATAAAAAGTATATTTGCAGCCGAATTGCAAAATACTGATTATGTTTTACAGGAAGTTCACAAGCCGTATAGAAGAGTTCCTACAAGAGTGGAAAGGTCGCGTCGATGGCGATAAATACGCCCTCATCCTCCGCCTGACGAACATGGAACTGAAAGAGTCGTAGCGATTTTATCATTTTTTGATAATTATTTTTTGATAATTCAAATAAAAGTATTATCTTTGCAGGAAAAAGTGAGAAGATATGATTGACAATCCATTTGTAACAAATGGCTATGCAGGACCTGATTATTTCTGCGACCGCGTGGACGAGACGGCTATGCTCACCAATCTCCTGACCAATGGTAATAATGTTGCGCTAATGTCACCACGACGTGTGGGCAAGACCGACCTGATACGGCATAGTTTTCAACAAGAGCGTATCAAAGACGATTATTATTGTTTCCTCATCGACATCTATGCTACCAACTCGTTGCATGACTTCGTCAGCGTATTCGGCAAGTCCATTCTTGATGCTTTGAAGCCTAAAGGACGCAGAGTTTGGGAGGGCTTTCTGAATGCGTTGTTGTCTGTACGTTCTGAAATATCCTTCGACATCAATGGTAATCCAGTATGGGGGCTGGGTGTTGGAGCGATGGTTCCTCCGCAGGTTACACTCGACGAGATATTCGTCTATCTGGCTGCGGCAGAGAAGCACTGTCTGGTTGCCATTGACGAGTTCCAGCAGATTCTCTATTATCATGACCATCAAAATGTGGAAGCAGCCTTGCGTACGCAGATTCAAAAGTGTACGAATGCTAACTTCATCTTTGCTGGTTCGCAGCGTCACATGATGAGTGAAATGTTTCTGTCTCCCTCACGTCCTTTCTACCAGTCTGTGATACCCATGAGTCTCGAGACTATTCCGTTGGATCGTTACTGGGCATTCGCAGAACCGCAGTTTGCCAAAAATGGTAACCGACGAATATCCTGCGAGGTAGTGGCATCTGTCTATCAGCGGTTTGAGGGCATCACAGCCAATGTGCAACGTATCATGAACATGCTCTACATGTTGACTCCAAAGGGCGAAACCTGTGGAATGGAAATGATTGATAAAGCCATTGACACCTATCTGCAACTGTCGTCTGCATACTACAGTGAGCTGCTGCGTCAGATGCCAGAGAAGCAGCGAAATGTCTTTCTGGCCATTGCTGCTGAGGGACAGGTAAAAAGCATTTCGGGTGGCAAGTTCGTTCACAAATACCGCCTTCCGTCAACCAGTTCTGTAGTCTCAGCAGTCAAAGGACTGCTGGAAAAGGACTTTATCACTCAGAACGATAATGTTTACAGCGTCTATGACCGCTTCTTCCAACTCTGGATAGAGAAAACGCTATAGTCCTGATTCATTGAATAATCAAAGAAACAAATAACTAAAACCTCGCGATATAAAGGTAATCGTATTAAAGACAAGAGCATTCGCAGGAATTCATCAAACAGACAGTTCTGAGATTAAACAAACGCTTTCCGCATGAATACAAGTCGGAAACACAAAGAATCATAGAAACATGGCAATGAGAAAAATCCAATTATGAAGCCAAAGATGCGATAGATGAATATTTCTATTCTTACTGGATCTTCAACATATTTGACGAACGTCCATACCAAAGCGTCCCAAAACGAGAACTCCGGATTCTGAAAATGTTCTGCCACATACATTGCCAATGCGAATAGCAACGTCACCACCGCCAACACCTTTAGGCGGCGGTCACGGTCACAGCTGTGACCATGTGACCACAGAGATTTGTGACAAAGCGAAATATGTTTACAGTATATTAATTAATATGACTCTCTCGAAGAAACATGCCACCTTTCTGAGAGTTTATAAGCATTAAACTCCGACTATCCTTACTACTTTCTACCACTTTTCTTAGCCTTTCCTCAGATATTTGCAAGGTGCTGAAAATCAGATATGTACAAATATGCTTGTGAGAATGTTTGATTTATGAATATTGTTTACAAAATGTTTACGATTTTGCTCTAGCGGTCACATGGTCACAGCTGTGACCGTGTGACCGTTACCCCTTTAAGACCGTCCTTTTGCCATCCCGACTTTGCAAAATAAGGAGGTCGTTTATAACGATGCCTACTAACACTCTCTCTGATACCTTCCACGACAGTAAACGATGCCTTCTATGACAGTAAGTAATGCCTGTTATGGGGGTATAACAGGTATCAGCGACTGTGTAAACAGGCATCGATAACCATGTAAAAACAGGCATCCACGATTATGCTGACGAATTTGAATATCTTACCAATTCAGGAATCGCACTTGCAGTTCAGGCCATCAGTAATCCAAGGTTCCCGCTATTGGAGTCGGAAAACAAGAACCTTCTCAAACTCTACATGAACGACTGAAGTCTGTGTTAGAAACGGTATCACCTATTTACCTATTTACTATTGCATGTTCTACCAGTCCGACAAGACCGCGGGTGGTACGGATCTTGTCATTCCGGAGATTAAACTAGTGTAAATAAGTCAGGTGGAGAGACCCGTATGTGTCTACCAGTTCTTAGTCTCTTCAATATTCGATACGTATTAAATTATAGACCCACATTATATTGGCATATTCAACATACATTTGAGAATTACCACCCTTCTCAATACGCAACCTTATAACACCTTTATATCCTTCTTGATCTACAAAACTGAATTTCGCAGTTCTACCACCGTCTTTGTCTATATTGAAATCGTTATACTCAGTAATGTTATAGATTTGTGCTTTAGGTGACAATATTTCAACGATGTCTTTTGGCAAATTTAGTGTAATGATCATTCCTGAGTCTTCCCATTCAGACCAGTCTGTCCATTCCCCATTTACTACTTTCTTTATTGAGAAACTTGTTGTTTCATAATACCTGATGCTATCCCCAGCATAACAACACATACTGAAGAACAAGAGAATAACAGATACTAAACGCTTCATTCTGATATTATGCTTCTATATATCATACATAGACGATTCGGGGCTTGAGAATCATGATAATCCAAAAGACAACTCTCAAACAAGAACTCCAGTCTCCAAGCTAAAGTCCAAAAATGAGCCCGAATTCGAGGAGACAACAGAATTCATCTTTGACTAAAGTTCGGAATCATAGCAACATAAGGAATAGACGGTCCTCCTGCGTAGAAGAACCATCCCGCTGTTTTTTCTCATAATACGATAGTTTTAGTTTTATACGTTCTATTAAGAGCTTGCTTTGCTTTAGCATGTCCTTTGTTGGCAGCCTTCTGATAGAGTTGACGACATTCTCGCTTTCGGGCATCTGGCCACAGTGTTTCTTTCACCCATTGTTTCTCTAGCATTACAGCTCTTCTGTAATAGGCATCTGCTTCATAACTGTCACAATAGAAGTCCCATGCTCTATTAATATCCCTTACTACACCTGCACCAGTTTCTAAACAATAGCCAAATTGATAACTGGCTTCACTTCTTTCCTCTGGCTCGGCCTGTGAAATTTTAACATTGCTAATACCTGATTCATCTAGCATTTGTTGGTATAGCTTTCCTGCTTGGGCACGATTTTGTGTGATACCATTACCACCTTTCCAATAGCAGTCGGCCATAAAAAACAACGCCGCCCTACTTCCTGCTTCATTAGCTTTCTTATACCATTTTATTGCCGTTACATAATTCTTTTTCACCGTTATACCCGTTTCTTTAGAACTCCAGTCGTGACCGTTTCTGTAAATATCGCCTACCCGCAGCATACCATCACGATTGCCACTTGCTGCAAGCTTCTCCAAAGTATTAAGTATCAAGTCTGAACGGTTGATTTTCCTAAAAAAATTCATTGCTGTTATCGCGACCTGCTCACTGACATCAATTTCCAAAAGTTTTGTGTACCATTCAAAAGCCTTTTCCTTGTTGTTCTCGTCCTCATAGCATAGAGCCAAACCACGAATAGCCATAGCATTTCCTTTATCAGCTGCTTGTTGAAAGTATTGTATAGCTTTCTTTGTATCACCGCTTTGACGACAACGATACGCATAATTAATCGTTTCTTGCATATCACCGCCTTCAATCAAGTATTCCTGTAGTTTTGCAGCAAGAGCCATTTCCTGCCTGCCCCTTCCTGTACCTTCATGGCTATAGCTCAGATACAAATCTTTGTCACTGTCGTATCCTGTACCCATGGTTTGGAGATTCTTAATTAATTTTTTTATTGCCTTATTTTTAACTTCTGAGTTATCGATTTTCATGAGTTTTGCAGCGAATGCTTCCACTTCTGAGAATGGCTTGGATTTGTCTTCAATAACCCTCTCTATATCATTAACTGCTCCAATAGGATCTCTTTTGATCTTTTCTGCTGCTAGCCTATCTGCTTCTTCTTGTCTCAATTTTTTCTCCTTCTCTATCTCTTCTTGTCTTATTCTTTTCTCTTTCTCTATCTCATCACTTATCTGTTGTTTCAGCTTCAAGACCTTCTCTCTTTCATCGCTCTGAAGGTTTACATTTTTCAATGCGATATTTGTCCACTGCAAAGCATAATCAAGATTCTTTTTAAAAAGGTGATCACCCTTAAATAGACATGCTGCCATCCAAATCTGTGCACCTACAGAACCTGCATTTGCTGATTCCTCAGCCTTCTTTGCCCAAAATGTTGCTTGTTCAACATCTTTCTCAAAGCCCTCTATTCCCCTTAAATAATAAGTAGATACCAGAGCCTGAACTTCACCAATACCTTTATTGGCTTGTTTCAATAACTTTTTTTTGTTTTGCGCAACTACTTGAGTTGATACACTCATGGCAAACAGCAAAGTGATTGCCATCATCAAAAACCGAACATTCTTCATAAATCTAATAATTAATATGGATTTGTTTTTACTCTTGCTCAGAACATCTCTTTTATTAGGGATTCTTTTCCTTTCAATCCTAAATTGTTTGGTGAAAGCCATCCTGCAGAAGGACTTTTGAGCGTTATTACATTAGCAGTTTTCAAGCAGGGAATTCTATAACACCATTTTTCCACCTGTCGCATTATGATTATTGTTTTGCCTTCTTCTATCGCCTTATTAATAAGTTGATTGCTATATTTATATGATGGAAGTTCTGGGAAGTAGAAACCATTCTTAGAGTGATAGGGAAAGAATTCCACAAAGAAAATGTTTGGTCGCCGTCCCAACACTTCTTCTATGAGGTGCGTTTTTTGTTTGACCCAACAATAACCATCGTGAGGATTGTTGTCTTCATCTCTAACCTTTTCCCACCAAAAGCAATCATTGACTTCATGGCGTAAGTTTTTGATGGTCATATCCAATATGCTATCATTACCGCTAAACCTGTCAACCCATTCGCCTGGATTCATATTCAAACAATACACTTTGCTATCCTTATTGCCAGAATAGGGTTCTGGCAAAGCACCATGCAATTTAAGGTTGCATTTCCTGTACTTATTTTCTAAAGCCTCTACAGAACCGTAACGTTCTTCTATCCAAATCCAATCAGCTTCCGCAATCGGATTGTCCCATGAAATATTCACCCAAGGATTATCCATATTATTCTGATTATAATTGTTGATGCATAATATTTGCTTGGAGATACCTCTTAGTCCTATGCATAAAGAGTGTAAGCCTTCTTGATATTTGATTTGTATGTCTATTTTCCAAGATATTCACCAACTATACCAACAGGATCACTTGCATTTACATAACCCCATCCTGCAGAAGTACCATCGCCGGTGTCGAAGATGAGTTTCCCTGCCTTGTTGTAACACTTCACCTGTCTGACTCTGACAAGGCTATAGATTCCATCATATTCAGCCCTTGTATGGGTCATTGCAATGCGCTGTTTGGAACCGATCTGATTGGCCAAATACTCCTGCCATTCTGGGGCATGATATACAGCCTTCACCCAGACAAAGTGATTTCCGCTTTGACTATTCACGATGTTAGAATTATAAGATATAGTAACAATCTCGTCAGCACTAACTGTTATCCACTTAGTTGTTTTGTTCTTTACTTGACTATATACCTCATTGCATAAAAAAAGCAATAATATTATTGATAATAAGAACCTAAATTTTTTCATAATCTCAGTTATTATAAATTCAATTCACTTTTTAAAACTTTCATAAAGCGCAAATACTCTGTCTGAGTAATATCGACTTTCCCACTACATCTTTTCTTAGGATATTTCTTTTTATAAGCTTTTCTTACCATTTCATGAGTAACAATACTTGTCAAAGGTATTTTGTACTTTTTAATAAGTGGTTTCAGATACTCAATAGCACTGTATATTTGATCTCGTGTTAATGGTGCTTCCAATGTATTACCCTGAAACTCTATTCCTATAGTAAAATAGTTACACCCTTCTTTGCCGTTAAGGACAGAATAGCCTGCATGATATGTAACCACTGATGGGTCAGCCATAATATATCTTGTCCCATCAGTATCGATTACCACATGAGTTCCTACTTTCTTCTTTAACGACGTCAGCACTCCCAATGAGCGTTCTATCGTAGGCTCTGCAGTATGATGAAGGATGACCCCTTCTACCATATTTGTCCGCTTACTATCAATATTTGGGGTTGGGTAATACCTCTCTTTATACTGTTTTTTTTCTGTAGGATAATATGTGGCAGAAGAATTCCCACTCATAACGTAATTGAATAGGAATAAATATAGAATACATAAAGTAAAAACTCTATATAACCAAACGCTATTTTTTCTCAACATCTATTTATTCATTATAGCACCAGTACGCAGATTTGCGTACTGGTTAGATAATTATTGCAGTTTTTGCATCTCAGAAAGCATCTCCGCACTCATACGATTCATCCTATTTAACTGGCTAGCACTCAATTTACCTCTGACCTTTTGTAACTTTCTATTGTATTCATTACATTCATTCAATAATTTTGCATAATCAGCCATAGCTGTAGGATCGCTCTTGTCGACTTTCTTCATAAATGACATATATCTTCTCCAAAAAGACTCATATTCATCAAGGAATTCATCAATTGAAGCGTCTCCTTTCCCCGTGGTAAAATCATCATTTTCCATAGACAAATCATCATTGTCAAAGGAATCGTCAGAATCCGACGAATCTTCTGAATCAAACGAGAAGTCTCCATCACCTGCACTATTCTCTGATACTATGAATGGCATCTTTTTACCTTGATTTGTAACAAATTGACCACTATACACGCCATTTGCGAATTTACCTCTAAAATGCCCTGTTGGCGTACCATCGGCATCTGTTTCATTTATATCCAAAATGCCATCATCATTGGTTCCTGACAGTTTCAGTTTCGCATCCGATCCTTGTTTGTCATAATAATATGCTCCTTTGATGATGGAGCCATCTATTTCGAGATGCATTGTAATAGGATATTTATCTACAGTGCCATGCATATCATGAGTGCCATCAATCTCAAAGCTACCTGAAATAGATGAAGTAGTTTCGTCACCAACGACAATATCGCCTGTTAAATACGGTGTAAAGGCTGCTGCCTGACTAAACCATTTGGGAGCATCTTTAGAATTGTGAAATTCTCCTTCAAAAGTAATGGTTTCTTCATCACCCTTTTCACCTTGTAACAATTTCTTTAATTTAAGCAAGTCTTCTGACTTCACTTCCAGATCCTGAACTTTTGTTTCATTCTCATCTACCAGATTTACTGTTGCAACAGAGAGTAATCCCGTGAAATCTATATCACGAGCATCTACCTTCCTTAATTCAGGTGACTCTTTTATCAATCTCAGTTTGACTTTGAGTTTAATAAATTGTGTTGCTATAGCTCCATCTTGTTCAGCATACGATAGTTGACTAGGCTCATCTACAACCTCAATCAGTTTTGCCAACTCTCCAGAAGTGAAGTCTGTTGAGGTTGGAGAAATGTTTTTGGGTTCATTTGATGATGAACATGACGTTAATAGAACAATCGCAATTGCTGCTATTGCAAATAATATCTTTTTCATAACTCTATTATCTTTTGCCTACTCTTCAAAGGATTTTCAGCACGCTCCCATATGTTCTAAACAATTTGAAAATAGTTACGGTATTTATAGTAAATCATATTAGAAACCATACCTCATATTTTTTATCCTTTCTGATTCCTTTTCCAACTTACTTTTTAAATCTCTTATACGTTTCTGCTGGGTAGGAGATAGATCATATACAGAAATACCATCGGCCGATTTATCAATCTCCTTATACTCATTCTCTAATCGATCAAGATATCTTTCATCAATTGATTTTACGCCCTCTAATTTACTTACAAAAGCTGCAAATCTCTCTATTAGTTCATCATAAGAATTAGATGAAGTGTTATAAGAATCATCAGTGTCCAAAGACAAGTCGTTGCCACTTGAATTTCCTACAGGTGTTACTCGACTCTTGTGCATATATCCTATACATTTGGCTGAAGCATCTTCTGTTCTATATACTTTAACCCAACTGCTTCCAGGTATTTCATCAAAGAAGAATTGTTCACCATCAAGTATCTTAGCCACAATTTCAGCTTTACTATCAGGCTTTACACGTACGTTAGTATAACCATCTGGATCTTTAATTACAGCAGCCGTATGAACAGTTTTTTCAATTGATGTGGTTGATATACCACCATTCTCTACAACGATATCACCTGTTAAATACGGTGTAAAGGCTGCTGCCTGACTAAACCATTTGGGAGCATCTTTAGAATTGTGAAATTCTCCTTCAAAAGTAATGGTTTCTTCATCACCCTTTTCACCTTGTAACAATTTCTTTAATTTAAGCAAGTCTTCTGACTTCACTTCCAGATCCTGAACTTTTGTTTCATTCTCATCTACCAGATTTACTGTTGCAACAGAGAGTAATCCCGTGAAATCTATATCACGAGCATCTACCTTCCTTAATTCAGGTGACTCTTTTATCAATCTCAGTTTGACTTTGAGTTTAATAAATTGTGTTGCTATAGCTCCATCTTGTTCAGCATACGATAGTTGACTAGGCTCATCTACAACCTCAATCAGTTTTGCCAACTCTCCAGAAGTGAAGTCTGTTGAGGTTGGAGAAATGTTTTTGGGTTCATTTGATGATGAACATGACGTTAATAGAACAATCGCAATTGCTGCTATTGCAAATAATATCTTTTTCATAACTCTATTATCTTTTGCTTACTCTTCAAAGGTTTTTCAGCACACTCCTTATTTTTAGTATGTTTAAATCCTAGAATCTCATTATCAATCACTATTATTTTGATTTCCTTCATTGAGTATTTCTTTTACAGTTTTTAGACTTGGGACTGCCATGAAAGCCCAATGATCTGATTTCTCTTGTAGCTTATTCCTATATTCATTATATGCAGTTTCCATCTGTTTGATATCTGACTTGCTGAGATCTCCGTTTTCTGCTTTTTCTATGAAATCAGGATCGGCTTTTACAATGTCACACAGATTATCCAACAATGCTTTATGTATTTTTACACACTCATCATCATTACTTGCTTCATCCATCTGGTTAGTTGCATCTTTATAAGCATCCACAATTGTCTGAACCGTTGCATTTCCACATGACGTTAACAGTATTGTCATCATTACAATACAATATAAAATACTTTTTCTCATAATCGTTTCATTAATAAGAACCTACAATTTAAAGAATTTCCGGCACACTCCTTATCTTATGTTTGAATCTTAGAATCTCATCATTAACATATTCAAATTATGCTGCTTGGCTCGCCCAAATGCAGTAAACCAATCGATAATGCCCCAGATTAACAGTCCTCCACAAGTTAAGAGTTTTAAGATTCCAAGACCGATTTGCCCCATATAAAACCGATCTGCACCAAACGATCCAAGAATAAATGCCAAGAGGAAAGTTGCCATAGGGCTTTTCCACGGTGTAGCCATTAACATGCTTTCCCTACTCTCATCTATTTTTTCAAGTTTCTCACGAATTTGCATCTGTGCATAATCAGGGAACTTGTCTGCATTAACCATTATGAATTGGTCAACTTTTGATTTATCCATAATCTAATATTTTTATTTGTTGAAATTTATTTGATATAATTATATTGAATTATCAATACATCATGAGCATTTCCACGTTCTTTCTTTTTGTGGCATCTTGAATCATAAAGATATCTATCAACCACCAGATATAAGCGCCACCACATGTTAGTAACTTCCCGACTCCCAGACCTACGTCACCGATATAGAACCGATCTACACCTAACGAGCCAACAATCACTGAAAGGATTAATGCCATTGTAGGATCTTTAAACTGTGCAAATCTAATGGACGCTATGTTATAATCCATGTTTAGTAATTTATTTCTTACCATTTCCATTGACTCAAATGGAAGACGATTCCCATAAAGTGCTAAAAGCTGATTCGCCTGATTAACATCCATATATTACAAATTATAATAGTTTCTAATAAAAAACCAAATTACAAATGATATTATATAAAAGTCAACAACATATCTGTTTTCAATGACCTTCCTAATTCTTTCGCGAAATATGTTTTTCGGCATAAGCCATACAACAATAAACGATGCCGCATAGGGCCCTGAATAAACTAAATAATAATTATATGTTATAGCTTCAGTAAACTTCCCGTGTAGCATTGCATGAATAGCTCGCTGTATTCCACACCCAGGGCAACTTAGACCTGTAATCAATTTGAAAGGGCATTTAGGCATAAACCAATAACTACTAGGGTTGAGAAGATACAATACAACTCCACCAAAAAGTAATATGGTTAACACAAAAAGCATCTTTTTCAAATTAACCTGCCAAAGATGAGAAAATTCCTAAAGCAGCTACCCCGCCGAAAAACAAAAAATAAAGAACCCACACAATCAAACTAATGACAATGCCTATCATACTCCATTTCTTTGCATCGTTTGCAGCCATTACAGCTGCAGTGTATTGTTTCGACATATAAAGTGAATCAACACTGTTCGCTTTAATAATTGCCACAATACCAAATGGGAGACAACAACATACTGTGGTAAAAATAGCTAAAGTCATATTGTTATCCGGCTTCATCATTGGTACCTGTTCTTGTACTTGTCCTTGGTAATCCATAATCTTAAATAGGCCGCAGGTTAGGGCTTTAAGAAGTGGGCCATAAATCCTTCAAAAAGTCACATTACTTATATTTAATTATTGATAATTCACATAATTTGTATACATTTATACACAAAGAGTGTGAGCCTTCTTGACATCCTTAGTCTGAAGGTCCTGGAATACCCGTATAAGTAAGAATGAAATCAGCTCACACCTGCAGGTATATATGTGAGCCGGCTCCTTGACGGAGCGAGCAGTATATATGCTACTGCAGGAGAAGCAGCTTTCAGACTTCTCACCCTTATACTTCGAATTTTCCAGGTTCTCAGACGGGTCAAAGCTTAATCGCTCTCCTTGATGTCGTCGAATGTAATTCACAAACGACGAGGCAAAGATAAGCAATTTTTTCGAAACTTGCAACATTGTGAGCTGTTTTTTTATTTTGGGGACAAAAATAGTCTATAAAAAACGTTTGTGCAAGTCCTTTTCTGTCCTTTTCGTCTTTTATCTTGCGAGAATGAATATTTCTTTGTATCTTCGCAGCATGAAACAGGAATTACTGAAACAGGAAGTGGAACGGATACTCGGACATAAACTGTCCAAGGCCGCTGACTTTGAGCAATTGAGCCACCTATTATTATCGCATACGCGCGAGAGGTTATCACCTACAACCCTGAAACGCTTTTGGGGATATCTGAAGAACGAGGAAGTGCAGACCAGGACACACACGCTGGATGTGTTGGCGCGATTTGCGGGTTATCGCGACTATGAGATCTTTTGTTATCAGGCGGAGAACAAGGACGAAGTGCAAAGCGGCATCAAAACAGAGGAGAGGGTGACGGCAGAAGATCTGAGACGCGGACAGCGCTTGGTCATTACTTGGCGACCAGATAGGCGTATTGTCGTCAGGCATAAAGAATACGGAAACTTCGAGATTGTAGAAGCCAAGAACACAAAACTAAGCGTAGGCGATACATTTCGTTGTCACTTGATGATTCAGCACGAACCACTCTATCTAGACAACGTGATCCATCAGGGCATGCCTCCTATGGTCTATGTGGCAGGACAGCGTGACGGCGTGGTGATAGAGGTGTGTGATTAGTCGAAGGGCAGTTCCGACATTCGCCTTAGCCACGGTTTGCGATAGCGCTCCAGGATATACTCTTTTAATTCGGGATCCTTTGTGTCCCTGATAAGTTCATCGGTGATTTTCAGGAAAGGGATTGTGATGTTTCGCCGGCAACTCACCGTATCCATCATCTGCTGAATGCCATACGCCTGCATCTGCTGGTCTATTTTTCTTTTTGCCTCATTGATATAGTCCTGGCGACGCTGGATGGCCATCTTCTCTGACTCCCGCTGGTCAGCAATCTGATTCATCTGGAGTTGCAGCGAATCGGTCTTTTCCTGTTCAGAAAGAATCTTCGCTTTGTTTTCTTCTTTAAATACTTTCAGCGAATCATTGACCGTACGTATTTCTCCTTGGGTGTGGGTCAGATTCAGCAGAAAGATACTTGCCAACACAATCACAAGACCGACTATGAGAAGTAGCCGACGTGGCCACAGCCAGCAACGGTGCAGGTCTCTTTGAATAACCGGAATATCAGTATAACGACAACGGAGAGGCGCACAGCATTTCCGGACTACCATACATGACGATCGTCCCAAGTGTAGTTCGCGTAGGATGCAGCCCAAAGAATAGATATCAGAAGGTCCATCAGGAGCCATATACCCCTCTGTACCTGCGGGAGCCTTCAAAATAGCGTGGCTTTCTGTATCGGAAAGTCCGAAGTCAATGAGTTTCAGATGCTGGCCATCGTGAGTGAGCATGATGTTTGAGGGCTTCAGGTCTCTGTGTTGTGTCTGGCGACTATGCACATAAGCCAATGCGTCCAAAAGCATATCTGCCACATGGCGACGTTGCTTTTTCGTATGTTTTCCTTGTGCCAGCCATTCTTTAAGTGTTACGCCGTCCACCCACTCCATCACAATGCAAGGACCTAATCCCTCAACCTCTTCAAGGGAAAAGGCAGACACCACCATCGGATGCTGTAACTGGCTGGTTATCTCGTACTCCTTTTGCAGCAATGCCCTGTATACAGCATCCTGCCGATACTGTTCCCTTAGCCCTTTCAGCATCCACCATCGTCCATGCCGCATAGCCCGCGTCAATTGGCTATACCCTCTACTTGACACGGTGGAAAAGTCCGTAAACCGATCAGTCTTTAGGATATCATCAGGTCTGACGAACCCTGATGCCGGTTCTTCATTGTAAACTTTTGCCATTGCTATTCGTCAATTGCCACTAATATATCTTTGTCCTCCTAAAATGATGATCATTCGTTATCGAGTGCAAATATAAGACTATATTTCCAAACAACCATACTTTTATTGGAAAAACATCCAAAAACTTGCTTATTTAATAAATAACATACGTACTGGGCAGTTAGAAGTTCGCACGAAACAATAAATAATGTTAAATCATAGCCGTAAGCGAAGCCATATCCCGCTTATGTCAGAGGAATTTTGTACCTTTGCACCCGCTTTTCGGCGTAACCGATGGAGGGAAGTCACGAGTTGCCCGTCTATGTTGCGTTGGAACGATACAGCAAAACAAGTAAAAAAGTAAAGAAATGGATTTAATTAAAGTTGCTGAAGAAGCATTTGCAACCGGCAAAGCGTTTCCCAAGTTCAAGGCAGGAGACACGATTACTGTCGCTTACAAAATTATCGAGGGTTCGAAGGAGCGTATCCAGTTGTACCGTGGTGTTGTGATTAAAATCGCTGGTCACGGTGACAAGAAGCGCTTCACTGTTCGTAAGATGTCTGGTACCGTTGGTGTGGAGCGTATCTTCCCCATTGAGAGCCCGAACATCGAGAGCATCGAGATTAACAAGATCGGTAAGGTACGTCGCGCCAAACTTTACTACCTGCGCAAGCTCACTGGTAAGGCTGCCCGCATCAAGGAGAAGCGTCGTCCCGTCACCGCTGAGTAAGACATGCGAAATAAGGTTCCTGAGAGGGAGCCTTTTTTGATTACTTATAGTTCTCGTCAGCACTGGTATCTCCATGAAGGGCATTCTGGAACGACTCCCAGTCCTGGAAACCAGCCAATAGTGACAGATGATCCAGCGTCTTACGGTCTGGTTTGCGAAGGATCTCCTTCTCTACAGCCTCCAGAAGTTTCCGAAGGGCAATGCGTTTCTTTTCCATATAACAACGTATTATGGTGCAAAGATACAAATAAAACCACAAATTACATAAATATCTAATAGATTTTTTGTACCTTTGTGCGCAAAATCAACAAAACGTATCAAATTATGAAATCATACATGACATCCATACGGTTGACAGACACGAAGGTGCTATTGCTTTTAGCCCTTTGGTCATTCGGCATCCAGTTATTCCTATCTAATGACTCACCCTTTTTCGGAGAGGCCCACCGCATTGATTCCGCCTGGTTCTACATGGAGGGCAAGGCCTTCATCATCGGCATGCGGCCATACGTGGAATTCTCGGATTTCAAGGGCCCGATCATCTGGCTCTTCTACGGTATTGGCTATCTGCTCTCCCCACACGACTATCATGGTATGTATATTGTCTCTGGTGTCTTCTATGCCCTGACACTCTTCTTCAACTACAAGACGGCAAAGATATTCTTAAAGAGTGACGGCCGGAGTTTGGCTGCCACCCTGCCAATGATATTCGTCTATTTCTTCCCATGGTTCCATTTCGAGACACGCTCAGAAGACCTGATGCTGCTATTCGTGGCCATCACGCTATATGCCCTATTCAAAAGGCTCTATGCAGAGAAGCGAGATGACCCAGCAGACTTCATGATGCTTGGAGGATGCTTCACGGTGCTGGTACTGATGAAGTACAACGTTGCCGCAGGGCAAGGAGTCGCCGTGCTCATAGCCTTATGGGACCAATACAAAAACAAGCGGAGCCTGGGGTTAGCCTTCGGATGGATGATTCTGATCTCTGTGTTGATTACGGCACCATTCATCATCTACTTCATCATGACCGACACCCTCGGCGCCTTCTTCCACAACTATTTCGTGCTAGCCTACGAGACGGTAACGAATGAGGACGGAGGCAGTCCTACGCTGATGCAAGACCTGGACATCATACTGTCAGACTACCGCAAGATTATTTTTATAGCCACTATTTTCCTGACAGGTATGCTATTGAGCCTACGACTGAAGCACTACAAATACGTACCAGTTACCATTGCCATGCTCTTCATAGCCATCACCTCACTTCATAACATATGGCACTACTATTACGGCATCTGTTACATCTTTGTGCTCTATCTATTCATCGACATGCTGCTCATCGCCAATGAACAGTCACGCCGTGTCAGTTTCGGTCTGCTTTCAGCCTGTCTCACCCTCTACTGTATCTATGGAAACCTTATTATCGGCGAGTTACGTCAGAACACTATCTTCACACATAATGAAGACCGGAAAGCCTTCCAAGAGATATCAGACGTCATGAAAGACGTGAAGAATCCCAAACTGCTGAGTTACGAGTGTCAGGAGTTCGGTTTCGGTGTGATGTACGAGCCTATCCCTGCAGGCGAACAGTTTGCTTATCCTAATGGGGGAACACCCCCGATGATTGAGAACCACCGACAGATACTGCGAGACCGGAAAGCCGATTTTGTTGTGACCTACTGCCGCGAAGACCAGATGGACAAGAAGCCGATTCTGAAGGAGATTGAGGATGCAGGCTATGTGCTTCGGCTGAAGCGAATCTACATGAATCAGCCGTTCTACATCTACGAGAAGAAGAAATAGTGGAAAGAGGAAAGGGGAAAGAGAAATGTGGAAGAAGGTCTACTCTTCTTCCACATTCAGTTTATCCATCACGATGAAGATAGGCCGTGCCTTCACCTGATCGAAGATGCGCCCGATGTAAAGCCCCAGGATGCCCATCATGAACAGCAGCAGTCCGCAGGCAAACCAGATGGAGAAGATGGTGGTGGTATAGCCGCGCACCTTGTTGAGTTCGAAGAAATAGGCGATGACGTTATAGACCGCCATAAGTCCAGACACGAACGACATCGTAAAGCCTGCCACCACAGCCAGTTTCAGAGGGCGCGTGCTGTCGGCGATAATCGAGTCCATCGCCAGCCGGAACAGTTTCCTGAGTGTATAGGAGGAGCCGCCGCCGTCGGCCCTGGAATCGTGCTTCACGTCGATGGCCGTCACACGGAAGCCCAGGAACTCTATCAGGAAATTGAACGAGCGGGCCACCTCGCCCAGTTTGTTGTACTCGCGGATGATACGGGCGCTGTAGATACCAAACTCAGCAATGCTGGAGTCAGACTTATGCCCCGTCATCCAGTCGTAGACGGCATGGAACACGCTCGACGACATCCGTTTCCAGAATCCGAACTGCTTATGCACGCGGCGGGCATGAACCACATCCCAGCCCTCCTTCGCCTTCTGGTAGAGGGCGGGTATGTCCTCTGGGCGGTTCTGAAGGTCGCAGTCCATCACCACGATCCACTCGCCCCTGGCATAGCGCAGGCCGGCCGAGATGGCATAGTGCTCGCCGAAGTTGCGGCTGAGGTTGAGACCCACGACACGCTTGTCGACAGCACACACCTGACGGATGTCCTCCCACACATTGTCGGGCGAACAGTCATTGACAAGGATAATCTCATAACTGTCGGTGAGCGTCTGGAGAACATTATGCAGTCGTTTCAGCAGTTCCGCCAGCATCGACTCCCCACAATACTCAGGGATGACCACAGATATGTCTTTCTTCTTCTGTTCCATATTCATCTGAAGTTATTGATCAGTCCCACCACGGTCCCTGCCTCCTCACGGCTCACCACCTGGTTCATCGGGATGGAGAGTTCCTGCTGGTGGATGCGCTCCGTGATGGGATAGCAGCGATTGTTCCACTCGCGGTAGCACTCCTGCTTATGCGGCGGTATGGGATAGTGGATGAGCGTCTGCACCCCACCCTCCTGGAGATATTGCTGCAGTTCGTCGCGCCGCTCACAGAGGATGGGGAACTGGTGGTACACGTTGTTCTCGTCGCTGAGCCTGCTGGGCAGGGTGATCAGCGGATTGCTTATGTTATCGTAATAGTAGGCTGCCAGTTGCTGGCGCTTCTGGTTATCCTCGTCGAGGTATTTCAGTTTCACGTCGAGCACGGCGGCATCGAGTTCCGACATGCGACTGTTGATGCCTACATAGCGGAACACGTACTTCTTCTGACTGCCATAGTTGGCCAAGGCGCGTATCACGGAGGCCAGTTCTGCGTCGCCAGTGGTCACTGCCCCGGCATCGCCAAAGGCGCCGAGGTTCTTGCCTGGATAGAACGAGTGGGCCGCAGCGTCGCCCAGGGCTCCCGTCTTCACCCCTTTATAGGTACAGCCGTGACTCTGGGCGCAGTCTTCCATCAGTTTCAGTCCGTGTCGGCGGCAGATGTCGCCCAGCGCGTCGTTGTAGGCGATACGCCCGTAGAGGTGTACCGTCATCACGCCCTTCGTCCTTGGCGTGATGGCCTCCTCCACCCTGCTGATGTCCAGTTCGAGGTTCTCCCACGTGGGCTCCACCAATACGGGCACCAACTGATTGTCTGTGATGGCGAGGATGGTGGCGATATACGTGTTGGCAGGCACGATGATCTCGTCGCCGTCCTGCATCACGCCCAGTTCCTTATAGCCCCGCAGTACGAGTTTCAGGGCGTCGAGCCCGTTGGCCACCGCCACGCAATGCGGCGTGCCGATATACCGGGCATAGTCGCGCTCGAACGTTTCATTCTCGCGCCCTTGCAAGAACCATCCCGACTCGATCACGCGACGGGCTGCAGCCTCGTACTCCTCGGCATGCTGCATCGTGATGGCCTGAAGATCCAAAAGTTTTATCTGCATATTTCCATCTTTCTTTGTTTCAACATTCATTCCTTCCCGACATACTCAAGAAACTCGTCGTAGTTGCGGATGTAGTCTTCCTCGGAATAGGCGTGGCTGGCCAGCACGAGGCAGATACTGCCTGAGGAGAAGCCCTGCTCCGACGACCAGATGCCTGGCGGCACGTGCAAGCCCCAGAAGGGGCGGTTGAGGGCGACGGTGCGCTTGTTGGTGCCATCGTCGAGCACCACCTCGAACGAGCCCGAGGCGGCGATGATAAACTGGTGGCACTCCTTGTGGGCATGTCCGCCCCGCTCCTCGCCGCCAGGGATGTCGTAACTGTAGAACACGCGGTTGATCTCGAACGGCACGTGCACGTTCTGGTAGATAAACGTCAGGTTGCCCTCCACGTCGTGCATCTTGTTCAGTTCGTAGAGCGAACTGTCGAACACGCTCCTGGCATAGCTCACGGCGGCAGGCACATGGGCGTGGCTGATCACGTGGGCCGAGGTGTTGTTCACATTGTCCGTCAGCATCGCCTGACCCTTCAGCCACAGCTTGAAGTCCTGATAGTCCATGATATAGTCGCCAGGATCATAGTCCGTCGAGGCGAGCACCAGCGCCAGCGAGTTGGTGGAGAAGTTGGTCATGCGCCGCCACATGGCCTTGGCCACATAGAGGCCGTTGTACGAGCGGTTCAGCTGATAGGTCTGCTTCTGCTCCCCGTCGTCGAGTTCCACGTCGAACGAGCCGGAGAGGGCCACGATAAACTCCTCGCTCTCCTTGTAGGCATGGCCGCCGCGGTCCAGTCCGCCAGGCACATCGTAGATCCAGTACACGCGCCGTATCTCGAACGGCACGTGCCTGAGCTGCTCGATGATGGAGAGGTTGCCCCTCACGTCTGAGATCTTTGGCAGACTGATGATTCTGTTTCCCGATTCCTTCATTCCACTCTTACATATTTTTATATATCAGTCTGCAAAGGTACACTTTTTTTCCGAATAAGCCATCATCGTTGCAAAATATTTCGTAACTTTTCACCAAACTTTAGATTATTATGTCAAAAATCAAAGAAGGATACCGCATCGCCTACGATGTCTACCAGACACCAGGCAGCGCAGAAGAGGAGGCCACGTACCACGTGCGCCGCATCAGCATGACCATGTCGAGCCGCTTCCTACGCGACCATATCGAAGAGAACACCATCATCAGCGCCGGACTCTACGAACTGCTGATGGAGACGCTGAAGAAGGAGATCCCCGAGCAGTTGCTGCACGGGCGCGACCTCCACATCGAGGGTCTCGGCACGTTCTACCTGAAGATCGGCCTCAAGCAGAAGAGCGTCACCAAGCCCAGCGCCATCACTGCCAACGACCTGCAGATAGAGGGCATCGGATTCAAGCCCGACAGGGAGTTCAACGACACCGTCCGCCAGGCCGTCGTCCACTTCGTCCGCGAGGAGCAGCGACACTCCGAAGAGGTCACGATGGCTGACATCATCGTCCGCCTGACGGACTACTGCCGCCAGCACGGACCGTTCACCGTGCGCACCCTCTGCGCCCTCTTCGGCCTCACCAAGTACAAGGCCAGCCGCGTCGCCAACCAACTCGTCGCAGGCCCCGCCGCCAAGTTCACCCGCCAGAAGGAGGGCAACACCTATTTCTACCGCCGCGTAGGCATCTGACAAAAAGCCTTTCAGCCGAGGCGCAACCATCTCATAATGAGCGCCTTCCGCTGAAAGGACATTATTCTGCTGCGTGGGCATCCTACAGTTTCACCACGCGATAGACATTGCCAAACTCCGTATGCTCAGCCTTCCACCCAAGGCCGCTGAGCAATCGGCCCATGGCCGAGGCCGACATCTCGCGCATCAACGCCTGGTTATGCGTAGCCAGTTCGCGGATGATATCCTCTGCCGAGAGTTTCCACGACACCTCGCCGTCGCCAGCCTGGCGGAAGAACGTCGTGAGCAACTGCTCCACAGGCGACAGTCGCTGATAGCGGCGGTTACGGCGCTCCATCTCCTGCTCGTCAGCCTTCGAGAAGTAACAGGGCATCCCCTCCTCCACCTCCCGGATCAGTTGCGCAAAGAGTTGGTCGTGGCAGATGCCGTCGACGCAGATCTCCCCCTCAGGCTCCACCACCAGGAAGCGGCGCGAGCCAGTGGGGTCGGAGAGCAACTGCAGGCGATTGCTCGTCCCCGTAACGAGGCGATGCGCGGCAGGCGGTTGAAGTTCTTCTTGTAGGCACCGATGAAACTGGGCTTCATGGTCTGCATCAATGTCTTCAGGTCGGCCATCCTGCGCACGGGCTCTTTGTCGAACTCATCCATGTTGATGATGGCAAACTCCACGATCTTGCGCTGGGCATTGCCCTTCGACGAGATCGAGAAGTCGTCGGTATAATAGTCGCGCAGTTCCCTGGGCAGCAACTGCTGCAGGAAGGTGCTCTTCTGCATGCCCTGGCGCTCGCTCACCAGCAGGAGCATCACCGCGTTGGCATGCTTCTCGTCCCAATGCATCCACTGGGCCACCACCGCCCGCAGCCAGATGCGACCCATGCGCAGGAAGTAGTCATCCTGCGACACTCGGCGCAGCAGGTCGTCAGCATAGTCACGCTGTCCGTCCCACGTGCCGCGTACCTTGTTCAGATAATCCGCCACAGGATGGTAGTCCTCAGAGAATACCGACTCCACGTAGCGCTTCACCTGACTGTCGAGGCAGAAGATGCCCGCCTCGGCTACCTCGTTGGCAATCGTGTTCAACTGGCGTTTGTCGATGATGGTCCACGCTGCGCCACCCTTGCGGCGATACTCATACACGTCTGTCACCACATTGTGACGCATGTCGTACGCCTGGGACACGAACGCCCTCATCTCACGCTGCGGACGAAGCATCGACTGCTGACGCTCCTGATAGCGCCCTTCCATGTCTGCCTTGTGCTTTCCCGTATCAGACCGCTGGTTAGCGCAGTCCGCCGTCAGGCCGTCGCCAGGGCTTTCGGTCTTCAGGGTGTTTTCCAGGCACGCCACCTTCGAGGTCAGCAGGTCGTTCTGTGCTTTCATCTCGGCGAGCAACTTACTGTTCTTCAGCATCTCGCCAACAAGTTTTAGTTCTCTGATCATAAGCTTGTCAATGTCTCAAAATCCGTGCAAAGATACAACGCAAAACGCCCTGTAGCAAGCCTTTTTGCAACTATTTCGGCAGTTCTTCCAAAACTTACGAACCCCAAAGATAAGCCCTCCCGCACAGTCACTTATCCAGAACTTTACAGCCTCCTTTCCATCGTTTGACCTCCGTCAAACGATTGTTTGACGAGCGTCAATCAATTGTTTGACCAAGGTCAAACAACCGCCTCCATTATCCGACGTCCCCCTTTCAATGTAGCAAAGCCCCCGCAGGCCCTCCCCTCCTTTTTTCTTACGCTCACATCCTTTGCGAGTCACCCCCCTTCAGCCGAATCCACTGGCTCATAGCCCATTACGCCCCGACTGAAAGCAAAAGAAGACGAGCAAAAGTCAACACATAGCAAATGAAATGCTACAAAATATTCCCTTTTTATTTGGAACTTTAAGAATTAATCCGTATATTTGCACACGATATTGCAGACATAGTCAAGAATATGAGTGAAGAAACCAGAGACATAGAGATGGAGGAACACGCCGTTTGTGAACCTGTGTCAGCACCAATTGCCGACTATCAAAACAGCATGGCAAGTATGCATGATGAGATTGACGATCTTGACTGGGACCGCATGCCAATATTCGGTCCCAAGACACTTGACGAAGCCATTGCCCGCATCAACGAGGCATGGAAGGATCGCAACAATCCCAGCAAATGGCATCGTATAGATGACCTACATGCAGAGTTAAAGAAAAGACATCCATGGCTATAATAGAGTGGACTGATCCTGCATGGCAATAATAATATGTTGGAATATGCACGAGAGGAATTTGGTGAAACGACAGGTCGCAGATGGGAGAAAGAGTTGCTTGCCATATATGAAAGGCTCAGACTGTTTCCAGAATCTTATCCTCCAGAGGAACTGTTAAGAGACAGTCCCGTTCTCCATAGAAGATGCAGTATGATGCATCGTCGTTTCAAACTTCTATATTTTTATGATGAAACAGAGGATACGGTCCATATCGTTGACATCTGGGACACGAGAATGAAACCTGAGGCCCTGATGAAGAGAATAAAATAATGTTGAACCCTGAATACAAACCGCTTATGGCGACATAACATTGATAAAGGAAATAGAATTACGTTGAAGCGTCCGCTGAATCTTGTATTCTTAGAATTGGGGAATTTAAAGAAAGCCACAAGAGTAAAGCCAGATGCTCACGCCATGGCGTGGAGGGACTCCTTAAGTGGCAAGGGTTATCCCCAGTACCGAAGAATACGCAAGCGTAATAAATTGCTCACGTCTTTATTTGAGAACTAACTTTATAAAAAAAACAATAACATGAAAAAAAGAATTTCTTACCTTACTTATCTCCTAACAGCATTTTTGCTTGTTAGTAATCTGGCTTATGCAACTACGATTAACCCAACAGCGAAGCCTATTGTACGCACCAGTAGTGATGGTACTACTCTCACATTTCTTTGTGTAACTTCAGCCAAGGATGAAGCTACAGGCGTTAAAGTGGAAGACAGCTATACAGAAGCTCCATCATGGTGTAGCAAAGCTGTGACGAAAGTAATCTTTGACTCTTCTTTCTCCAAGTACAAACCAACTAGTACTGCGAATTGGTTTAATGGTTGTTCAAACTTAAAGGATATAGATGGCATTTCAAATGTTAACACAGAGAGTGTTACAAATATGCAATCAATGTTTGACGCATGTTCATCTCTGACAATTCTTGATTTGAGTTGTTTTAATACTGAAAATGTAAAGAACATGAGATATATGTTTAACGCTTGTATTGCATTGCGGACGATATATGTAAGTAACGCATGGAATACTAATAATTTAACCGTCATGAATTTCTATAATTCTGGTTATATGTTCCAAGGATGTATAAACATTGTTGGCGGTAATGGAACGACATATAAGGCATTGGCTAATAGAACAGACTTCTCGTATGCAAAGATTGATAAAGGAACAAATAATCCTGGCTACTTTACAGATATAGCACTTGAAGAAGATGGTGTTCGAAAGGCGTATTCTGTATTAGAGAATAATATCTTGACATTCTATTATGATTGGAAAAAAGATAATCGTCAAGGCGTCTCATATCCTATTGAGAAAGACTATACTTCACCATTCTCATATAGTACTATTAATGGAGTTGAAGATAAAAATTCGCTCCCTGGATGGTATTATAATCGGGAACAAATAAAGAAAGTCGTTTTTGACAATTCGTTTAAGTATTATCATCCAGGTAAAACACGAAACTGGTTTTATTCCTGCTCAGACATTTTATCTTTTGATGGCATCGAAAATCTCAGAACGGAAAATGTGACAGACATGTCATGTATGTTTATGAATTGTACTTCACTTAAGAATCTCAACTTGAATCCTTTAAATACAGAGAATGTTATCAATATGACGAATATGTTTGCTGGATGTACTTCTTTAGAAACTATTGATGTCTCTAACTTTAACACCTCTACCGTTATTTACATGGCCTATATGTTTAGCGGCTGCAACAAATTACAGGAATTAGATGTTAGAAATTTTAATACAAGTAATGTTGAAAGAATGGAAGGGATGTTTTGTGATTGCAATACTTTAAAGACTTTAGACATAAAGAATTTCAGAACATCCAATGTGATTAGGATGGATATACTGTTTTATGGATGCAATAGTTTAAATTCATTGGATGTAACTCATTTTGACACATCAAATGTGACTAATATGAGTAGCATGTTTAATAGATGTTCTAATTTAGTCAATCTTAATTTATCAAACTTTAAGACAAACAAGGTCTCTGACATGAGCTACATGTTTTACAAATGTTCTAATTTGGAAAGCTTAAATATTAGTTCATTCGAAACTAATAACACCAAAAACTTGAGTGGTATTTTTGCAGAATGCAGTAATCTTACATCCCTCTCTCTTTGTAATTTTGATACAAACAGTGTAATTGATGTTACTAAGATGTTTGAAGGATGCAAAGCATTAAAAACAATAACAGTAAGCAACATGTGGAATTTAGGAGAACAAGCCAAAAGTACTGACATGTTCTTAAATTGCACCTCACTGACGGGAAGTAATTTCACTTCATTTAAGCCTGATTGTATTAATAGTGAATATGCTCATATCGACTATGGTAGTCAAAACCCTGGATACTTTACAGACTGTGATGGTAGCATTCATCAGCCATATGCCATAGTAAAGGAAAATGTTCTTACTTTTTATTATGACAACATGATGAACTTAAGGGAGGGGGAGAAATATTCAATAGAGCCCTTATATAGTCATACCAACTTGCCAAAGTGGCATGGGAAATGGACTCATGCAACAGTTGACAAGTCTTTTGCCAATTACCATCCTACGAGCACTGCCTGGTGGTTTGCAGGAAGTGGCAAAAGCTCAATAACAATAACTGATCTCTGCAATTTGAGCACAGATCAAGTTATTAGTATGGAAGGGATGTTTAGCGGTTGTGAAGGATTAGAAGCCCTTGATGTGAGTCACTTCAACACATCAAAAGTAACAACAATGAAATGGATGTTCTATATATGTACACATCTGAAAAGTTTAGAGCTATCAAATTTTGACACCTCGAATGTAACAGATATGCAACAAATGTTTGATGGGTGTTATCAAATTGAAAGTCTAAATGTCTCTAGCTTTAACACATCAAAAGTACAGCTAATGTGTGGCATGTTCGCAGGATGTTATGCATTAAAATCACTTGATGTTACAAATTTCGACACCTCTAATGTCGTAGACATGGGTGCTATGTTTAATCAATGTAAAACACTGACCACACTCGATGTTAGCAATTTCAACACATCGAAAGTTACGAACATGAGTTCGATATTCTTGGGATGCAGTGCTCTAACAAGTCTAAATGTCACAAAATTCAGTACTTCCAACGTAACAAACATGACACTCATGTTTGATGGATGTAGCAACTTAGAGAGTCTTGATCTTACTAATTTTAATACATCCAAGGTGGAAGATATGACATGCATGTTTAGAAACTGTGAAAACCTGAAAAATTTGGATCTATGCCATTTTGATACAAGAAACGTAAAAATAATGCGTGGGATATTTGCTGGTTGTACCAATCTTGAGAATATATTTGCCAATGAGAAATGGACTGTTTCTGCATTAGACGAAAAGTATGAAGGAGAGGACTTTTTTTATGGTAACACAGCACTTGTAGGCGGCAAAGGTACTAAATATGATTCTTCTCATACGGATTATACTTATGCTCGAATTGACGGTGGAACCTCTAATCCTGGCTACTTCACTTATAGGGATGCTTCTGGAAAGAAGGGTGATGCCAACGGTGACGGCAAAGTGGATGCTACAGATATTGTTGAAATGGTCAATGCAAAGGCCGGACACCCGTCAAAACTCTTTATCATGCGAAATGCTGATATGGACTCTTCTGGTGCCATTATCTCCAAAGATATTGACGAAGTTGTTAACATCATCGTTAGCAAATGATAACATTACAGGGACAACTTTTTATGTGAGAATCTGATGACTAAAACAACAGATCATCGTAATTCAAGGACAGGTTCAATGCTTTTACACATCGAACCTGTTCTTCTTTTTCTCCCCATCGTCGACATTCTTCGGGGGAATCATGAGATTTTCGGGCATTTGCTTTGTCATGCCAAAACAATTGCGTAACTTTGCAGGCGAAGACAAAACTACACTACTGAGATGAAACGCATTATATTCGCATTACTGATGGCGCTGCCGATGATGTCGGGCGCACAGACCACAGAGAAGGACTTTGTGAAAGGGGCTGACGTTGGGTTCCTCGCAGGACAGGAGCGACAGGGAATCGTATTCCACGACCGCAACGGCCAGCAGCGCGAGTGTCTGGAACTGTTGAAGAACGACTATCAGATGTCGGCCATCCGGCTGCGCGTCTGGGTGAATCCCCGTGACGGCGACTGCGATAAGTTCGCACTGCTGGCCATGGCCAGACGGGTGAAGGCACTGGGCATGGACCTGATGGTGGACTTCCACTATAGCGACTGGTGGGCCGACCCTGCCAAGCAGCCCATCCCGAAGGCCTGGCTCGGCCACTCGTTCGAAGAGATGAAGCAGGACCTGCGCCACCACACGATAGAAGTGCTCTCGCTACTCAAGGAGAACGGCATCACGCCCCGATGGGTGCAGGTGGGCAACGAGACCACCAACGGCATGCTCTGGAGCGTGAAGACCAATGAGCAAGGCTGGGAGATCAAGGACTCGCTGGGCAACACCACCATCACCCACTCAATGGGACACATCAAGACGGAGCCGCAGCAGTATGCCGGATTCATCCGTACCGGCTACGATGCCGTGAAGAAAGTCTTTCCCCAAGCCATCGTCATCGTACATCTCGACCGTGGGCACGAACAGAGCCTCTACGACCGTCATCTCGACACCCTCCTGAAATACGGCGGGAAGTTCGACATGGTAGGCATGTCGCTCTATCCCTACTGGGCGATGGACGAGCATCCCGAACTGAATGCCGACGGCATCATCACCGACTGCATCAGGAACATCCGCCACGTCAGCGAGAAATACAACTGCGACGTGATGATCGTGGAGACGGGCTACGAGGTGGATGAGCGCCATCCGGAGAAGATGGAAGAGGGTCGCCGACTGCTGGCCCGTGTCGTCCGCGAAGCTCGTAACGAGACGGACGGCCACTGCCGCGGTGTGTTCTACTGGGAGCCCCAGTGCCTCCCCGGTGGCTATAAACTCGGCGCCTTCAACAGCAAGGCTGCCCCAACGGTGATTATGGACGGATTCATCGAATGAGCAGAAAGAAATGCAAGCTTACCTTTTGTATTTCGCTCAACTTTTCGTAACTTTGCCATTAAAATGGCGAATTTACTCCGTCTCGGCAATTAAAATAAGTGAATTTATTTTGTATTGCTCTCGACTTTGCGTAACTTTGCAGCCAGAATCGAAAAAAGACTGTTAGCAATGAAAGAATTAGCACTCAAGTACGGATGCAATCCGAACCAGAAGCCCTCACGTATCTTCATGACAGAAGGGGAGTTACCTATTGAAGTGATCAACGGCCGTCCGGGATATATCAATTTCCTCGATGCCTTTAATGCCTGGCAGTTGGTGAAGGAACTGAAGGCCGCTACAGGTCTGCCCTCAGCAGCCTCGTTCAAGCATGTCTCGCCTGCTGGTGCCGCCGTAGGTCTGCCACTGAGCGACACCCTGAAGAAGATCTATTTCGTGGACGATATCGCTGGTCTCGACGAGAGCCCCATCGCCTGTGCCTACGCCAGAGCCCGCGGTGCTGACCGTATGTCGAGTTATGGTGACTTCGTGGCCCTCTCTGACACCTGCGACGCCACAACTGCCAAGATCCTGAAGCGTGAGGTGTCTGACGGTGTGATTGCCCCCGACTATACCCCTGAGGCCATCGAGATTCTGAAAGACAAACGTAAGGGTACATACAATGTGATTAAGATTGATCCTAACTACGTGCCAGAGCCTATCGAGCGCAAGCAGGTATTCGGCGTTACCTTCGAACAGGGACGCAACGAGATCAAACTCGACGACGATGCCCTCTTTGAGAACATTCCCACACAGAACAAGACCTTCACTCCTGAGGCCAAGCGCGACCTGATCATCGCCCTCATCACGCTGAAATATACGCAGTCGAACTCTGTCTGCTACGTGAAGGACGGCCAGGCCATCGGCATCGGAGCAGGTCAGCAGAGCCGTATCCACTGTACCCGTCTGGCTGGCAACAAGGCCGACATCTGGTGGCTCCGTCAGCATCCGAAGGTGATGAACCTGCCTTTCGTGGATGGTATCCGTCGTGCAGACCGCGACAACACCATCGATGTGTATATCTCTGAGGACGAGCACGACGATGTACTCCGCGACGGTGCCTGGCAGCAGTTCTTCAAGACCCAGCCCGAGGTGCTGACGATGGAAGAGAAGAAAGCCTGGATTGCCCAGAACACGAAGGTAGCCCTCGGCTCCGATGCCTTCTTCCCCTTCGGCGACAACATCGAGCGTGCCCATAAGAGCGGTGTGGAGTTCATCGCCCAGGCTGGTGGCTCTGTCCGCGACGATCATGTCATCATGACCTGCGACAAGTACGGCATTGCCATGGCGTTTACAGGCGTAAGACTGTTCCACCATTGATTTTGTTTACAGTTTACGGTTTACAGTTTACAGTTGAAATGACTGGAGGCTGTACTACCGCAGATGTAATCATCTGTAAACCGTAAACTGTAAACCGTAAACATAAGAAGAAAATGGACGATTTCCAGCGTATCCTCGAGAACGGCATCAACTTCGGACGTGGTGGTGACAAGCCGAAGGAGAGTGGCAAGGTGAAGACCAAGGCCAAGAAGAAACAGTATATCACTGGTGCCCACGGTAGTGGCTCTGCTCGTCAGAAAGCCAAATACCGTGAGCAAAGAGCCAACAGACACAAGAAATGAATAATCCCTGCCTTGGTGTGGCAGGGATTATCATTTCTCAGAAGTTGAGGTCTTTGCCTCGATAGAAGTCTATAAGCGCGTGCTGGTAGAGGTTCTCGTAACGGGCCTGAACCAGATTAGACTCTGACTTCAGGTAGTTGTTTTTCGACTCATTGAACTCCGTGATAGTGGCCTTGCCGTTCTCATATTTTGCCTGCATCAACTGGAAAGCATCCTTCGTACTCTGCACAGCCTCTTCTGAAGATTTCTCCTTCGACTGGGCATTCAGGGCGTTATAGTACACCTGCTGAATCTCCTTATAGAGCGTTTTCTTCGTGCTTTCGAGTTGCAACTGCTGGTTCTCATGATCGATGCGGGCACTGCGGACATTGTTACGCGTCTGGAAACGGTTGAAGATGGGAATACTCAGATTCAGGCCGATGGACTGCGAGAAGTTATTCTTCAGTTGAGTGCCAAAGCCGTCAGAATCAAAACCAGAGGTGGTATAGTAGTTGGTGCCAAGTCCTCCGTTGAAGGAGAGCGTCGGATAGTTAGCAGCCTGGGCAATCTTGATGCTGTGTTCATAACCTTTCAACTTGAGTTGTTGGGAAAGGATCTCTGGCTTAACGCCGAGTGCCTCAGCATAGATCAGGTCAGGCGTCAGACCTGTCAGGCCTGTCAACCCAATAATCTCTGAAATATCCGGACGGACGATGGAGAATCCTTCTGGCGTGGGGAGTTCGAGAAGTTGTGTCAGCGTGAGGATGGCCAGGCGGTAGTTGTTATCAGCCTGCGTAGCCGTCAGACGGCTGTTGGCCAGCGTGGCCTTCTGCTGGGATAGTTCTGCCTCAGCCGCCTTACCGTTCTTGACAAAGGCCTCCAGACGGGCTACCTGCGCAGAGTCGATATCAATCTGGAGACGGGCCACGTCAGAAAGTTCCATATCATAAAGGATCTGGACATAGGCCTCTGCCACCTTCATACGGATGTCGTTCTTAGCCTTCTCCAGGTCGGCAGTAGCCCCCTCAAGGTTCAGTTTGGCCAGTTTGATCTGGTTGGGAATCTGAAAGCCCGTGAAGAGAGGTACGCTGGTGTTGAGCCCCAACGACGTGTTACTCGTATTCGTGTTCGAGTAGATATTATCTGATGTCAGACCACGTCCGAAAGAGAAGTTCTGCCCCATAGAGGCACTGAGGTCTGGCAGACGGGAGTTCTTCGCTGTCGAGAGTTTCAGTTCTTGCTGACGGCGTTGGTTCTGCTGCTGCTTGATGCTGATGCTGTGCTCTATGGCATAGTCGCAGCATTCGCGGAGGCTCCATTGCTTTTCCTGAGCACTTAAAGGTGAAAAGGTGAAAAGGTGAAAAAGTGAAACACTCATCACCAAACCTTTTCCCTTTAAAAATCCATTTATCTTATTCATAATCATTTTCACCTTTTCACTTATTCACCTTTTCACTTTTCATTCTCATCTGTGATAATCTCAGGACCACGCACTTTGTCCTTGGCGGTGATGCCCTTCTTGATCTCGATGCTCACGCCGTCGGAGAGGCCAGTCTCTACGTAAGTACGATCGTAGGTTTTGTTCTTTCCCTCGCCCTTGATGACATAGACGAAGGTTGAGTCGCCACTGAACTCGATGGCACTCTCTGGAATGCAGAGCACCTTATCAGCCCTGGCCAGCACGATCTCGGCGTTGGCGCTATAGCCAGAACGGATCTTGCTGCCCTCAGAGAGTTTCACGGCTGCCTTGATCTCAAACTGATTGGCGCCATTGCTCTCCACAGCCTTCGGAGAGACATACTCCAGAGAAGCATCGAACTTCAGATCCTGCAGGGCACCGATGGTGATTTTCATATTCATGCCACCCACGAGTTGTCCCACCTCCGTCTCGTCGATATTGCCACGGAAGATAAGGTCATTCATGTTGGCAACGGTGGCGATGGTGGTACCGTCATTGAAGGTATTGGAAAGAATCACCGAGTTACCCACCTTCACAGGGATGTCGAGGATCACACCGCTGATGGTTGAGCGGATAAGCGTTGAAGAGGCAGAAGCATTCGATTTCGACACACCGTCGCGAACCACTTCAAGCGCATCCTCAGCAGCCAGTTTCTCATGCTTTGCCTGATTCAGAGCCTGCTTGCTCTTGTCGTATTCATCGGCAGAGACGAGTTTCTGGTTATACAGGTTCTCCTCGCGCTGGTAATCTACCTGGGCCTGTTTCAGATTAATGTCTGCCAGGCGCACACGCATCTCAGCAGAAGAGAGTTGACTCATATCGGGAATCACCTTCACTTTCGCAATCACCTCTCCCTTCTGCACAAACTGTCCGGGTTCTTTCAACAGTTCGGCGATGATACCAGAGATCTGCGGCTTCACGTTTACCTCGTTGCGAGGTTCGATCTTACCTGTGATGATAGTGGTCTTCTGGATGCTGTCCAACTTCGGCGTGAACTCGTTGTAGACAACTTCCTTGGGCTGGCTCTTCTGCCAGAGGAACACAAACGTTCCGATGAAAATCAGCGCGATAATCGCAGCGATGATCAGTTTACTGTACCTTTTCATAATTATTTCATTTTTGCATTTTTACATTCTTACATTTTCCTTATTCATCGCGCATGGCGTCTACGGGTTTGATGCTCATCGCACGTGCTGCCGGAGCCAGTCCTGCCAGCACGCCAAGCGAACTCACCACGAAGGCACAGAAGATGGCCGTCCAGAAACTTACCTGGAAGTGCGTCTCTATGATGCCGTCCTCTGTATTATACATCTCGAGCATCTGGAGTATCATCACTCCAAAGAGGATGCCGCTCATACCCGCCACCAGCGTCAGCACGATACTCTCGGAGATAATCTGCGACAGGATCATCTTGGGGGTGGCTCCTATGGCGCGACGGATGCCAATCTCTGTGGTACGCTCACGGACAGTCACCATCATGATGTTCGACACGCCGATGGCACCTGCCAGGAGGGTTCCCAGACCAACCAGCCAGATGAGGATGTTGACACCCTTGAAGAGATTGTTGATCATCTGGAACATCAACTCGGAGTTAAACACAAACACGCCCTGTTCGTCAGTCGGATCAACATAATGGGCTCTGGCAATCGTCTCACGTATGCGGGGGGTTATCTTACTCATAATGACACCTGGTCTGCCCGTAGCGGCTATGACATCAATCTCGTTGCCACGATTAAACGCAGCCTGCATCATAGAGATGGGGATGGTGACTTTTTCTTCCGTGCGTCCACCAATATTAATATTACCAGAACTATAGTCTACGCCCACCACTTCGTAATAGGTAGAGTCGATACGTATCTTCTTCCCGCAGGGGTCACCACCCTCCTTGAAGAGGTCTTTATACACCTTCTTTCCGATGACACAGACCTTACGATGCTCACGGATATCCATCTCGTTGAGGTAACGTCCGTAATAAATCTTAGGTGCAATGATCCTTGTCAGTTCAGGTACCGTACCCTGTATTCTGGGTGTCGTCCTCTGGTCACCGTAGTAGGCCGTGTTGCCCCCACGCCAACTCGAGAACAGGATGGGAGCAGCAGCATCGAGTTCGGGTACTTTCTGCTTCAGCCGATCGATATCCTTATACTCCATCGACCACCAGCGCCCCTTCCGGAATCCCTTATAGGCCTTTGTCGTCTGACTGGAACCGAGAATCACTGTATTCTGGGCAAAGCCGTCAAAGTTCTTGTAAAGCATTTCCTCCAGGCCCTTTCCGCCTCCCATCAGCGCCACGAGCATGAACACGCCCCAGAAGACGCCAAAACCCGTAAGCAGCGAACGCGACTTGTTACGCGTCAGCGTGTCGAGGATTTCTCTATATGTATCAATGTCCAGTCTCATAATCAGTCAGCTCTTAATGCCTCAATGGGGCGGATTTTACTTGCTTTATAGGCAGGAATAAGTCCTGCGATGGTGCCTGCGATAATCATCACCATGGTAGCCTCGAAGCAGACATCGAGTCCCACTGTAGGATTGACAAACAGGGTGAGTTTCTCCACACCCAGATCGGTGACCTCATGACCCAGTGTGGCGTCCATATACTCATTGGCAAAGATACCAAGCAGCATTCCCACATAGCCAAAGAGCGTGGTGATGATGACGCTCTCTGTGATAATCAGTTTCAAGATGCTCCAGGGCTTGGCGCCAATGGCCTTACGGATGCCAAACTCATGGGTGCGCTCCTTGACGGTTATCAGCATGATGTTCGAGACACCTACGATACCACTCAACAGCGTAAACAACCCGATGACCCACAGGAATGTATGGATAATCGCCATACCATTTTCCATTTGTAAACTCTGTGTATAACTGTTCCATAGCCAGATGGCGCGCTCATCTTCCGGATGGGCCTGGTGGTTGGCATTCAAGCGCCGGCGATAGTCTTTCTCAAAGGCCTCGTTGGCTTCCTCCGTCGTCAGTCCGTGAAAGGTAAACTCGATGTTTCCTATGCTGGGACTGTTAGCGCCATAGATACCCTTGATTGTAGAATAGGCCGAATAGGCATTGCCCTCACCATCTCCAGGATTCTTATAGATACCCACCACCTTGAATGAAAAATCGCCCACCTTCACGTATTTCCCAAGCAGTGTCTTGAAATCCCTGGGTTCCAATTCTTTGGCCTGCTTGTCGTTAAGTACCAGCACCTTGCGCTTCTCTCTCTGGTCGATGTCGTTGACGAACCGCCCACAAATCAGCATCTGTTTCACAATCTTCGTATGAACAGGATATACACCAACAATCTGCATACTCATGTATTGTTCGCCAAGGGTAACAATGCTATTATAATAGTAACAGGCTCCTACCTCGTCGATGTTGTTCTTGAATTCTGATTCACTGGCTTCAAGGTCTTGCTTGTTCAGTTGTATATAACGCCCTTCGCTCAGACCTTGGTAGGCTTTTGAGGTCTGACCGCCATAAGCCTCCATAGAGTTGGTCAGGAAGTCGCTCGCCATCTTCATGGTGGCATTGATGAGTCCGTTGCCGGCACCCAACAGCACGATGATCATGAAGATACCCCACGCCACGGCGAATCCCGTGAGCGTCGTACGGAGTTTATTTCTCCTTGCTGTCGACCATATTTCAGTTATTATATCGTGCATAATCTCGCTATTATTTCATCATACCATTGATGCCGAACGGACTAGCATCGTGGTTCAGATTCTCCTCGATCTTGCCGATGATGCCGTCCTTGATGTGCACGATCTTGTTCGTCTCGTTCGCCACGCCGCTTTCGTGTGTCACCACGACGATGGTCATGCCCTCCTCCTGGTTCAGTTGCTTCAGCAACTGCATCACCTCCACAGAGGTCTTCGAGTCCAAGGCGCCTGTAGGCTCATCGGCCAGGATGATCTGCGGACGGGTGATGAGTGCTCTGGCTATCGCCACGCGCTGTTTCTGTCCTCCCGACAGTTCGTTGGGGTAATGTCCTGCCCAGTCAAGAAGGCCCAGACGCTCCAGATACTCCAGAGCCATCTGATGGCGCTTCTTCCTGGACACCCCTTGATAAAACAATGGCAACTCAACGTTTTCCACGGCGGTCTTGAAAGAGATGAGATTAAACGACTGGAAGATAAAGCCTATCATCTTGTTGCGATACTCGGCGGCCCGCCGCTCCGAGAGTCCCCAGATGGGCACCCCGTTCAGTTCGTAGACGCCTGAGTCGTAATTATCCAGTATACCTAATATATTGAGTAATGTGGACTTGCCTGAGCCCGAAGATCCCATGATGGATACGAACTCTCCTTTCTCGATGTCGAGCGAGATGCCCTTCAGCACGTGAAGAGGCTGTGCTCCTTGATAGGTCTTGTTGATGTCTTGAAGATGTATCATGAGAACAATCTTTACCTTAGAATAACATTTACCTTAATTTAGTTCTGCCTATTTGTCGTTTATTATACGAGAAAAGTTGCAGTTAATTACAGGGAACCGTCGCTATTTAACACTCTTTATCTCTTTATAAGATTCTACAACGTCGTCGATGCTGATCTCGAGCAGTGCCATCTGGCGGAAGAGTTCTGGCAGGCGTTCCTTCATGAACTCCTTCCTACGGGTCTTGAGAATCTGCTTCTTCGCCCCTTTCGTCACAAAGTAGCCCAGACCGCGCTTGTTGTAGATGATCTCCTCGCGCGCCAGTTGCTCGTAGGCCTTGACGGCGGTATTCGTGTTCACCTCGAGGAGCACACTGTACTCACGGACTGACGGAATACGGTCGTCGTCCTGATACTTGCCCGCAAGGATCTCGTCACAGAGGCGGTCTGCCATCTGCAGATAGATGGCTTTATCGTTTGAGAATATCATAATTAGTCCACTTATTAGTTATTATCTGAAAACCTTTGAAGATACGGAACGATGCCCAGTAGTTGAAACAGGAGAAGACGATGAACAGCACACAGAGCACATAGGCCATCGGCCCCACCTCCTGGGACACATAATGATTATCACGCCACACCGAGGGAAACAACGACATCTCTGTCTTATGCATGAAATAGGCAAAGGCCATTACACACAGGATCAGGATCAGAGTCGTCACCACAAAGGAATACTTCCTAAGTAGCGAGCCGCCAAGTGCGTAGGACGAGTGAACCCACACGGCAAAGAGCAAAGCCGACAACACATACATCACCTGATGCAGCATGGGGTATTGATACGTTTCGGACACGAAGAACTTGGGAATGAAATTGTTCCACACATGGGGAAGGGCCGACGACCACCAGTAGGTGTATACCATGTTGTCCCCATCAGGATAATAGGACACTCCCTGCAGCGGATGGAACTGATTCCACACAGCCAGCACTCCCATGCGCAGCAGGTCGCCCAGGATGAAACTCACGGTGGAGATGACCAGGCCGGCAAGCGTCACGAAGACCATCAGAGCCAGGAACTTCTCCAGATTTGAGACGGGCAGCATCAGGAAGTTAGTGCGCTGCTGCTTGCTGCCAATACTGGTAAGACTCGTAAACAGCCCACTGACATATACGAGTGCCAGTACCAAAATGCCAAACGTCATGAAGCCCGCAACATTCCTGATATAGCCAGATGGCTCTGAATACAGAATGAGCGTCACCATCTCCAGCAGGAACATACTGACTGCACAGCCTGAAGACACGCCTAACAGCACCATCCGATTCACACTCAACAGCCAACGGAAGGTCTTGCAAAACCTATCGAAACTAAAACTGCTCATATCCTATACATTTATAAACCTACCTATTACCTGAATCCTGCAGAAGAGTCTGTACGACAGCCAGAAGTTCACCACAGCAAGCACAGGAAACACCAAGTCAAAAAAACAATGATTATTCCACCAGAACATATTGACGTTCTGCCAGTGGCCTGCTATGGCTGAAAGCAGGAGGCCGACCACGATGAGTACCAGACTCGTCGCTATCCAGTTATTCTTGCGGAAGCGGAAGAAGGTTGCCCCTACGGCATAGAGCGAATGCAGCCACACGAAGAGCCACACAAACGTCATACGGTACGACAGAGGCATATCGCTCTGGCAGAATTCGATGACGGCACTGGACACCAGTCTTACCTGTTCGTGACCCACCACCAAACCAAACACATACTGTATCAAGTCGGCTGCGAAGATTGCCACCAACTGGATGGGCAGCAGGATGATCCACGAGGCATAGCGCATCATGTACTTCTCCAGGTTCGACGCCGGCAGCATCAGCAACCTCTGCATGTCGTGCTTCCCGCTCATGCTATAGAACATGAACGATGAGCCCACGACAAGCGTCACGGCAATGGCGACGATGGTTGCGATACTGCAGGGCAGATAGTTAGCGGCCTGATTGTCCCATCTAACATCAACCGAGGTGAAGAACACGAACACCAAGGTAAAGACCACCAGGTACTGGAAGAACGACTTGATGTGGTACTTCTTGTCGATCGTCAGCGTCCATCGCGCCAACTTCATGAATCGTTGCAAATTGAATTTTATCATATACATAATATCTTTTTCCTGACATAGTATCTTTTAAAGACATAGTAACATATTAACATATTTATTCTGCTACTTTTTTTAGACATAGTAACAGATTAACATATTCTTCTGTTATTTATTTGTTATTATGTTACTATGTCTTTAAAAAGTTACTCTGTCTTTATCCTCCCCTGCGTTACTGCGTTAAACAACAACTCAAGGTTCACTTGCGTCTCCGCGCCGTCGGCCTTTCGAGGGGCGATGACGGCGTTTCCCTGGAGCGACGGCTCGGCGTAGAGTGCGTCGTCCATCTCGTTTGGCATGCGGTACTCAAACACATACTTGTCTGTAATCTCAGCCACCGAGGCATCGAGCAGCAGCCGCTGAGACGAGAGGATGAGGATGTGGTCGAGCAGCGACTCTACGTCGTGCACCTGATGGGTAGAGATGATCAGCGTGCGATCCTCCGTCATATACTGGGCCACCACCTTGCGGAACTGACTCTTCGAGGGAATATCAAGACCGTTGGTAGGCTCGTCCATCAGCAGCAACTTTGTGCCAGCAGCGAGGGCGAAACTCATGAACACCTTCTTCTTCTGCCCCATCGAGAGGGCGTTGAGTTTCAGGTCTGTGGTGAGTTCGAAATCGTTCAGACAGTTCTCCAGCACCTCCTGCGAGAATCGGGGGTAGAAGGGCTTGTTGATCCTGACATAGTCATTGAGCGACATCATGGGCAGATCGAACTCCTCTGGCACGATGAAAATCTCCTGGAGCGTCTCCGGCAGTCGCTTGCATGTCTCGACGCCATCGAAACGGACAGCGCCCTTCTTCGGACGGAGCAGGCCGCTGACGAGATACAGGAGCGTCGACTTGCCCGTGCCGTTCTTGCCCAGCAGGCCGTAGATGTTGTTGGCCTCCAGCCTCAGACTGAAATCTTCGAATACCTGAGCCTTCTGACCTGCGTAGTTGAAACTGATGTTACTTACTTCTATCATATCGTTACATATTTATATTATTTATATGCGTGTTATAGTGTACCACTTTAATAGTACACTGCAAAAGTACGATATATTCCGTTACGCTCCAAACTTTTAAGCAGAAATCTTTCGTTTGTTAACGCTATTTAATGGTTTGGCCCAAAGTTTGTTAAATATCTATAATTGCAGAATTAGTTATTAAAACAAATGATTATTTAACTCTATATTTGCATTATATAATTTATATAATGTGATGAGAACTATATATTTTTTTATTATTGAATTTCTTTTTTTATCATTTGGTATAGATGTATACAGTACCAATTTATCAAAAGGAGATATTGTTGTTTTGACAGATTTTCCGTATTATCTGAGAAATGATATCAAGATTAGTTTTACTGCAGACGTGACCACTATGGGTACATTCTATATTGGTCGTGGTTATCGGTCAGCAAGCGGAATATATGTAAAGATTGACGGCACGAAAATCACTCCGATAACTTGTGATTCAAGTGGCAACGAAATAGAAAAGGCTTCTATTGTCAACGATTTGGCAATATCCACATTTATTAAAGTGATTCTGGATGTAAGGCACACGACAAAATATCAATATAAGTGTAATCTTGAAATTCAATCTGATAATGGTAAAAAAATAGTTGAACTATCAGAAAACTGGTCTGGTGTTGAAGACCCTGTTTTTGTCAAAAGCGCGACTTCCGACGGTATTATATGTTCCAACATATCTTTGTGTGCTACAAGTTCTAATTTTGATAAGCCAATATGGGTTGTTGGAGATAGTTATTTGTCTATTCACAATTCTGAAAGATGGCCTTACTATCTTGAAAAACGTGGATATTATAATTATTTAATAGAGTCTGTTAGTGGTGGAGCTACTCAAGTCTATAATGATGCTTTGGTACTTTTGGAACTTGGTTCTCCAAAGTATCTTGTGTGGTGTCTTGGTATGAACTACGGTTCTGACGTTGATGCAGATACTCCAAGAAGTTCTTGGAAGTCGGAAGTTGACAATATTGTTTCTATCTGTAGTTCAAGAGGCATAACGCCAATCCTTGCCACCATTCCTTGTGTACCCAAAAAGAATCATGAAGGAAAGAATAAGTATGTCAGAAACAGTGGCTACAGATATATTGACTTTGCAAAAGCCGTTCATGGAGAGACTTATACTGCTGGTGTTGATAACTGGTATGAAGGGTATCTATATCATGGAACTGAGCAGAAACCAGACTATGTCCATCCTACGGCTTTGGGGGCACAGGCTCTGGCAAATCAAGTTTTAAAAGATCTCCCAGAGATAACTTACTTAATTGGAGATGTTAATCTTGACAAATCATTAAACTATAATGATCTGAATGACCTTGTTTTATTTATTGTAGGAGGTAAGCCTCAAAACTTTAGTTTATTTCAGGCAGATATAGACAATAATAGAAAAATTAATGTCGGCGACGTTACAAAACTTGTAAATATTCTAAAGAAATAGATTGTATCTTTTTACCTTGTTAGAATGCACAACGTTCCTGACCCCTGTGCATTTGCATTCGTTTTTCGTTCTCAAGCAGCCGGAAAAACGGTCACGGTCACAGCTGTGAGCATGTGACCATTTACCTCTTTTCGTGAGCGATTCCGAACAAAAACCCATGGCTCATACTGTCTGAGTCAGGGGTCTTTGTTAGAACGGTCCGCAGCCCATACACGAGGTGGTGCTGATGGCCGTCAGGAATGCCGTGAGCGCGGCTACTATCACCTTCACCGCTAACTCGATGATCTTTTGTTTCTTCATACGATTTGTGTTTTTTCGAGGAAGGAGGAAGGAGGCGCTCGGCTTTGCCGCTTGCTACCAGAGGAACGCAAGAATGAGGAAGGAGGCGCTCGGCCGAAGGACGCTTGCTACCGGAGGGACGCAAGAATGAGGAAGGAGATTACTCAGGAGGCGGATTGTCTGCCCTTAGAGTATCTATTTCCCCTCCTAAGTTAGGAGGGGTTAGGGGTGGTCTGAACAAGCGCTATAACTACCGCGGATTGTTGCATTGGCCGTTCTTCAGACCACCCCGCCCTTCGGGCTCCCCTCCTAACTCAGGAGGGGAAGAGGTTACTCTTTCGGCAGAAAACTCTGCGCATAGAACTTCCGCGCTTAGACTATTCTCGTACCTCCGTACCCGCGCGCCCCCGCGCCCCCGAAAACCTATCCGTTGCCGCCGGGGGTATCGCCGCCGGGAGTTGACTCGGGCTGCAGAGAGGTGTCGTAGGTCTCCTCGAAGACGACGTCCTTCACGAGGCTCTTGGCGATGACGTACTTCTGGGTGATCTTGCCCTGCTTGTTCACCTTCTGGCCGACGACCACGCGCTCGGTCTCGGGCTGGAAGAGTACACGGCGGGTGGTGATGGTCTGTGCGCCGCAGTCCTCCTTTTCGGTCGTTCCGATGCTGGAGAAGCCGACCTTGAAGATGCCGATGCCGTCGAGTTTCACCTTCTGACCGAGTTCGAAGAAGTGCTTCATGGCGCTGCCCAGTTCGTCGAGCACGGCCTTGATGTCACTCTTTTTGACGCTCGCCTGCGTCTGGATGAAGTCTGCCAACTGCTCGGTCTCGATGAAGTGCAGATCGTACACCGCCGTGGCGAACCACTTGCCATAAGCCGTGCTTTCATCGTTCTTGTTCTGAATTTTCTTAAACTTCTGACTCATTGTGTGTTTCCTTTCTTTTTCATCGTATTAGATTTCCTGATAGCGAACTGCACCGGGTCGCTACATCCCGCTCTGTTGTCGTTCCGGATTGACGCTACAAAGGTACGAATTATTTCTGAAACCGCCAAACAATTTAATCAAAATTTTTGGCAAAACTATAAATTATTTTGGTCAATTTGTCCTGATGCCTCCCGTCACTCGTTCCGATGCCTTCCACCACTCGTTCCGATGCCTTCCATGCACCGTTCTGATGCCTTGCGCCATATAGTGGAAGGCATCGGAATCAACCGCGCCAGGCATTCCACCCCATGACGTACTACATGAGCACACGGGAGACCGGCGGCTGGCGTGGGCGGGAGGCTCCACGACACAGAGGTGCCCGACCCCAGCGTGTCACTTACAACTTACAACTTACATGTAAGTGTCTGCGGAGGCGTTGAAGCAGAAAGTTTAATATATATATAATATATATATTATATATATATTAATATATTGTATTAAGTGAATTTACATCCACTTCTCCACCGTCTGTGTGTAAGTGGACGGACAGACATATTGATTTCACTTACATGTAAGTTGTAAGTGTAAGTGATATCACGACATGGACTGTCCGGACTGTCCCCATTGTGATTTGAGTGCATTTTCAAAGCCAAAAGGGCGATGTCGGACGGTTTTTCGGACAATCGCTGAAATGTCGGACGGTTTTTCGGACAGCACGAAAAAAGTCCATTCGCCGCATCTGAATCTGTTGTATCTTTGCATCGTCAATCAGTTCGAAACGAGGTTGACGGCGTTGTTTGACATATTGGTACAATGGACGGCAGGAGTAATTATTTCTCCCCCTAAGTTAGGGGGAGCCAGAGGGGGTCTGAACAGGCAGATTCTGAGGCGGATATTGCGGCGGTTCAGACCACCCCAAACCCCTCCTAACTTAGGAGGGGAAGAAAGAACACATTATTTATTAATTACAATAGAAGAAAGGATTAAAAAAATGACAGAAATTCAGAATTTACAGGCGATGGGTGCGCAGCGCATGACATCGCTGGAGATTGCACAGGTGACTGGTAAGATGCACAAGGATGTCTTGAAAGCCATCCGAAACATGGAGCCAGCGTGGGAAAAGACCGCTGGGCGCAAATTTGCGCTCAGTGAATACCAAGACTCTACGGGGCGCACATTGCCCTGTTACTCTCTCACGAAGACGGAGTGTCTCTACATCGCCACGAAGTTCAACGACGAGGCGCGTGCCAGGCTGGTCATCCGCTGGCAGCAGCTGGAACAGGAGCGGATGATGCGAGGCTGCGTCAGACGTCTGCTGGCGACGGACGAGGACGTCATGAACGAAGCAGAGCGTATCGTAGGCCGTACGCTCACGTCGAACAACCAACATGCCGACGGCTGCATCACCACGAAGGACATCGGCAAGGTGCACCATCTGGAGCCCAGGGACCTGAACTCGTTTCTGGTGGACGAAGGCATTCAGAAATGGATACGGGGCCAGTACAGACTGACTCCCGAATATGAAGGCCGCGGACTGGCTCAGGACCGGCTGTTCATCTACTACTCGAAGGACGGGAAACATAAGGAGCGCACCTATCTCGTCTGGACTCTAAAAGGCGCAGAAATGATTGATAAACTGCTGAAGAATAAGAAAGGAAATTGATGATGAGAATTAGTGACATTTGTTTTGAACAACTGAAGCGTTTCGAGGGGCTGAGGAATGAAGCCTACTACGATCCGGCAGGGGTGCTGACCATCGGCTACGGCCACACGGGGCCCGATGTGAGACCGGGGGATGTGATCTCGAAGTACTGGGCGGAACACCTGCTGAAGGCCGACCTCTACGATGTGGAGAAGGCTGTCGATGACTTGAAGGTGGCCATCACACAACCGCAGTTCGACGCCTTAGTCAGTTTCGCCTTCAACCTCGGGGTCTACAAACTGAAGACCTCGACGCTGCTGAAGACGATACGCAATGGCGGCTCGATGCACGAGATCAAGGCGGAGTTCAAGAAGTGGGTGTATGCCGGAGGCCGGAAACTGAGGGGGCTCGAGCAGCGCAGGGAGTGGGAGGCCCGACGGTTCTTTGATCCCGACGAACTGGAGCCGATGAAGCGCAGAGACTGGAGCGACTTCCATCAAGTCAAATCGCAGAAACACAGAAATAATTTATAAAACACGAATTACCGAAGATTATAGTTTAGATTTATGAAAAGAATGATTGATTACACCAAGAGACCGACAGTGAAGCCAGACGAGAAGGTTGAAGGACGGCTGTTGAAGTGGAAAGGCACGGACTATGTGGCGTTTGAACCGGTGCAGAAGCGGGATCAGGATCACCCGGCGCGGACGTATCTGAAGGAAACGAAGAACGTGTCGTTCTACAAGAACGAAGGGGAAAAGGAGAATTCCTATTCGTTGCACGTGAATGTGGACGGATCCACGCCCGACGCCCCGACAGCGCTGTTGCAGAAGGCAGCAGAGGCCCTGAAACCGCTGCTGAAGAAGGAACCGCAGATAGCCAGCAACACGCTCTTCATCAAGGACACGGACGAACTGAAGGTGTGGCAGCGGAAGAAACAGAAGCAGTTGGTGATACAGTTCACGCTGGACACCGGCAAGCCGTTCCTCATGACGAGCAACATGCTCCGTCTGGCGCAGGAAGCCAACAAGATCATTAACTCGAACAAGTTTTGAACCGAAGAATGATTAGATGACATGGCGTTTAGTTATCAAAGGTATTTCGGTGTGCCCACAGAGAATGTGGGCCACCAACTTCTCTACTCGCTGCTGAGAGATCCGAAAGTGGCCAAGAAGGTGGCAACAGTCAGGCAGGTCAAGGGCAGCGGTTTTGACCTGAAATGGCAGGAGACAGATGATTACAAGGACTGGTATCGTCGGCTGAAGCCGGAAAGACGAGCCGCAGTGGATAAGCTGACTGACCAGAAGAAGGTAGAGGCGTTCTGTGACGGGAAGAAGACCTCGCTGCCGTTGGTGACCTTCATTGCCAACTATCTGGAACGGCCCAACAAGAAGGGTGTTGTCGGCCGCTGGCGTCAGAAGGAAGGTGTCTGTCTGAACGGACTCTGCGTGATGGACCTCGACCATGTGGTGAAAACCCACGACGGCCAGGCGGTCAGAGCGTACTGGCAACAGATCATCGCCCACCTCGACCTGAAGGAGATTGGCATCGTGATGGCCTACATCTCGGCATCGGGCGACGGACTGAAGATCGTGTTCAAGGCACGGCTGGAATGGGGTAACCTGATCGACAACCAGCACCAGATGGCGCAGTTTCTGGGGGTGACGGTGGATGAGAAATGCAAGGATGGCTCGCGGGGGCACTTCATAACCACCGAGGATGACATCCTATATATTGACGAAGAAGAACTTTACACGTATGAGAACAAAGCATTTGCAGAGAAGTATGATGAGCAGTATCGCGGTGGTCGTACTCAGCCCACTCTACCTGCTGCTGGCTCTGACGCTGTGGGCGGTGGTCGTTCCGATGACAGCAGTCAGGCTGTTGCTGGCGGCAGCGATCAGAAGAATGCTGAGGAACTGAGTTATCATGGCATACCGGTCACAGAGATTATCAGGAAACTGCTCGGCGGACAAGAGCCCCAGCCTGGCGACCGCCATGAGAAGATGCGCGGTCTGGCCAACCAGTTGCGCTATGTGTGCGACAACTCACCGAAGAAGGTGCTGGCGGCGCTGAAGACCCAGCAGTGGGTGATGGACCTGATTGCCGAGGGCGACCCTGTGGAGGCTACGGTGGAGGGCGCATGCAGACTGAGGTATGGATGGAAGAAGCCGGAGGCTGTCAGACAGGCGCTGGAGGAGTTGGGGGCGCTCAGTTCTCCCCCTGAGTCAGGGGGAGCCAGAGGGGGTCTGAACGCGGGCCAGACGTGCGCTGGTTCAGACCACCCCGCCCTGACGGGCACAGAAGATTGCTCCATTAAGACGCAATCGCCTGACTCAGGAGGGGAAATGGCTACCCTGTACGATGAGTGGGGGCAGGAGATTGAGGCGCTGTTTGATGAATACCCCTGTCTGAGGGAGGCGTGTGTCGGACTGAAACGGAATGGCTATCCCGCCGCCCTCTTCTCCAGTGCCGCCCTCTTCGGCACGCTGATGACCAGAACCTGGTACTATTACTACCACCGTCCGGAGGAGGAACGCAGACTGAACTACAGCATCTTCATCATCGGCGACCCGGGCAGCGGAAAGTCGTTCGTCGGCAGGCTCTACAAACTGATTGCGGCACCGATCATCTATTCCGACAAGGTGGGCAATGATGCCATCAACAAGTACAAGAAGGACTATAAGGCCCGTGGCACCTCGTCGAAAGAACAGAAGAAAGATGCCCTTCAGCAGCCCAACGTGATCATCAGGATTCACGGTACGCGAACGGCCAACGGCGTGTTTATCGAGGACATGAACAAGGCCGTGGAGATGGTCGGCGACAAGCCCATGCACCTGCATATGCTCACCTTCGACGCGGAACTGGACTCTTCGACGGCAGCCCAGAAGGGCGGTCAGTGGATCGACAAGTCGACGATGGAACTGAAGGCATTCCACAACGAGGAGGACAACCAGCAGTATAAGAATGTGGACTCTGTGAACGGCCCGTTCGACGTGTATTGGAACTTCATCTATACCGGCACTCCCCTATCCCTCCACCGGAAGGTGACAGAGCGTAACTTCGGGTCGGGACTCTCCACCCGCCTGGCGGTGATCGAACTGCCCGACGATGAATTCGAGATGATGGCACGTCATCAGGCTACGGTAAACAGGGCAGCCAACGAGCGGCTGAAGGAATGGGCGTTCCGACTGGATAAGGTGTCGGGGCTGCTGCCGTTAGACCCGCTGGTAGACGAGATCTGGGAGTGGACCCGCGACCGCCTGGCCATCGCCAAGATCAATGACGACAAGGCCGACAAACTGCTGCTGAAACGCGTCGGCTATTACGGCATCGGCATCGCTGCTCCCTACATACTGATGCGCCACTGGGACGAATGGCAGGAGAAGAAGACCTTCACCATCGACGAGACCGACCTGGGGCTCTGCGATCTGGTGCTTGAAATCCAGTACCGCTGCCAGCACTTTTTCTTCGGGGAGTATGCCCGGCATTACTATGACAATATGGACAGCGACCCGACCAGGGAGAAGAGACACTACCAGAAGACGAGTATAGCCTACGGCATGTTGCCGGAAACCTTCACCCGCGAGGATGTGATGCGGCATTATGAATGCATCAAGGGTACTGCCGACGTCATCATGTCGCGACTGGTAAAGGACAACATCGTGAAACGCATTGACAAGGGAGTCTACCAGAAGATGCGGTCGTCCATCTGAAAATGAGCATCGCCCGCCTCCTGAGATAGGAAGCGGGCGACTATAGGGTTGGTAGCACTTACAACTTACATACTTACAACTTACATCTTACTTCGAGTCAGCCTCGGCCTGCTTGGTCTCGGGAGCATCCTCGCCGTAGTAGTTGTAGTAGGCGTTGTAGCGGTTGTAGCCCCAGCTGCTGTTCAGACGGTCGGGATCGAGTTCCTTGGCCTTGTCGTAGTAGCCGATGGCTTCCTTATAGAGGGCCTTCTTCTGTGCGGGATCCTCGGTGTTCTGAGCCTGCACGCTGAGGGCGGTACCGGCGTAGGTCTGGATGGCGGCATTGTCGCTCTTGACCTCAGCGGCCTTCTTCAGGTACTTGGCAGCCTCGGCGGGGTTGCTGTTGAGCATGCCCAGGCCCTTGTCGGCCAGAGCCACGAAGTTGTTGGGATTCTCAGCCAGGGCGTCGTCGAGGATCTTGTCGGCACCTGCCTGGTCGCCAGTGGCGGAGAGCATGTTGAAGAGTTTCTCCATCACGCCGTCGGTCTTGTGCTCGGCATAGATGTCGCGCAACTGGCCGATGAACTTCACGGAGTCTTCCTTGGTCTTCAGGTCGTTGCCGAGAATCTCGAGTTTGAGGTTCAGGCAGCCTTCGTACTCCTCAGGATCCTTCATGGCGATGTCGCAGAGTTTGAGGGCCTTGTCCATATCCTTGTCCTGATAGGCGAAGACGGCAGCGAAGCGTGCCACCCGTCCGAAGAAAGGCTTCTGGGGTCCGCGGTCGCAGGCAGCGAAGAGGGGTGCTTCATCGCTCTCGGCAAAGAGTTCCCAGTACTTGCGGGCCTTGGCGTTGTCCTTGGCCTGTACTGCCTCCTGTCCGGCATTGACGAGGGCGTTGCGGGGACCCATCCAGAGGCGCTGGGCGTTCTTCTCAGCGAACTTCGGGGCCACCTTGCCCTTCTCGTTGGGCTGCTGGTCGAACTGGTCGCAGGTGATGGCATTGCAGATGGCATTGTAAGCCGACTCTGCCATCAACTCCTTGTCGATGGGCTTCTCCTGCTGGCCCATCTGCTTGGCCAGTTGGTTCTCGGTCTCAATGGTGCTCTGCTTGTTGAAGGCATCGTAGGCCAGGTCGACGAGCATGTTGTAGGCAGCAGCCTTCTCCTGAGCGTTGGCGAACTGGTCGATAGAACTTTTGACAAGTGCTTCAGCCTCTGCGTAGCCAAGGCCCTTGAACGACTTCTTAAACGCCTTGAAGGCGTCACTGTCACCGGCAAAGGCTGTAGCGCTGGCTACAACCATCATTGCCATCATCATTAGTTTTTTCATAAGCGAAATTAATTAGTTAATGTAAATTTACTTATTTTGATTTATGATTCTTGATAGTCGGCTTATTCCTGAGGGGTCTCGTCGGTCTCGGGAGCCTGGTCAGTCTCGGGGGTCTCGACCGTGATGTCGGCGGGCATCTCCTCGTTGAGCACCTCAGCCTCCTCGAACTCTTCCTCGGGATCCTCGGAGTGCTGCACCTTGCAGACGCTGGCGATCACATCGTTCTTCTTGGCGAGGTTGATGAGGCGCACGCCCTGTGTGGCACGGCCCATGACGCGCACGTCGGCGACCTTCAGGCGGATGAGGATGCCCGACTTGTTGATGATCATCAGGTCGTTCTCGTCGGTGACCACCTTGATGGCTACCAGACGGCCCGTCTTCTCGGTGATGGCGAGGGTCTTCACACCCTTGGCGCCACGGGCGGTCTTACGGTAGTCCTCCACCTCGGAGCGCTTGCCGTAGCCGTTCTCAGAGACGACCATGATGGTCTCCACGTTCGGATCGTTGACGCAGACCATGCCCACGACCTCATCGTCGCCACCGTCGAGTCGCATGCCGATGACACCGGTAGAGACACGGCCCATGGTGCGGACATCGTTCTCGTCGAAGCGCACGGCACGGCCATTGCGGTTGGCGAGCAGCAGTTCGTTGTGGCCGTTAGTCAGACGAACGCCTACCACCTCGTCGCCCTCATTGATGTTGATGGCGATGACACCTGCGGCGCGTACATTCTTATAGGCGTCGAGACGGGTCTTCTTGATGATACCCTGCTTGGTGGCGAACACCACGTAGTGGGTCTTCAGGAACTCCTCGTCGTTGAAGTTCTTGATGCGCAGCACGGCGTTGATCGAGTCGTCAGGATCGATGTTGAGCATGTTCTGGATGGCACGGCCCTTCGAGTTCTTGTCGCCCTCGGGGATCTCGTAGCACTTCTGCCAGTAGCAGCGTCCCTTCTGGGTGAAGAAGAGCAGCGTGTTGTGCATCGTGGCGGGATAGATATACTCTGTGAAGTCGTTGTCGCGGTGACGGGCGGCCTTCGT
>Ga0256407_10001179_pt1 | contig 56932 bp, 40 predicted proteins | sample RumenRJG_04DNA_FD_193489 | JGI IMG/M metagenome (GOLD analysis project Ga0256407, IMG submission 193489) | Bovine rumen microbial communities from Lethbridge, Alberta, Canada - RJG_04 | ecosystem: Host-associated > Mammals > Digestive system > Stomach > Rumen | place: Canada: Alberta... | reverse complement strand
TGAACTTTATTGTTTGGCGACTATAAAGTTACTCATTTCCAATGAGTTGAACAAACTTCGAAGCTATTTTTATTCCAATTTTATGTTAAAACATGCAGGTCCTTCGCTACTTGCGAAACTTTAGTTAAAAATTGATATTCAGGTATTTTCTTCTTTCTGTGTGGACAGAAAGAAGAAACAAGAAAGAACCGCGAACACGCTCCCGCTATCGTTCGCCCAGCCAACACCCCGCCACTTGGCGTGGCAGACTTGCGAAGCCGTTTTGATAATGACCTCTTCTTTTCGAATAGGTTTGAACTTGCGGAACTTGAAAAAATAGAAAAGGGAACTATATACCTGTTGTCCCCGATTAAGCGCTTACTGCCCTTTCTCCGCTGCCCTCTGCTCCTTGAGCTTTCGTAAATTCTCCACATCTTCTTGATACTGGGAGTTTCTTCGTGCCAATTCCTCGTAGTTTTTCAGTGCCTTTTCCAACATGTCATCATATTTTTCCCAGTTTTCCATGTTGCCATAGAGCAGCATGAGGTTCCATTGGGTCATGGCCAGGCCGGCGCGGTATGCCTCGGGATTCTGGGAGAACATTTGTGTGCGGTTTTCCAATGCCTTGAGCATGTATTCCTCCGCCTTGGTATTGTCGTGGAGATAATAGTACAAAATCCCCAGGCTGTTCTGGGTCATGGCCAAGGAGGCGCGGTAGGCATCAGGATTCTGGCTGAACAGTTGGGTCTTGTTCTCCAGCGCCTTGAGGTAGTATTCCTCTGCCTTGGCGTAGTCGTTGAGGTCGGAGTAAAAATTCCCCAGGTTGTTTTGGGTCATTGCCAAGTCGGCGCGGTAGGCATCGGGATTCTGGGTAAACAGTTGTGTCTTGTTCTCCAGCGCCTTAAGGTAGTATTCCTCCGACTTGGCGTAGTCGTGGAGGCCCTTGTACAAAATCCCCAGGTTGTTCTGGGTCATGGCCAAGCCGGCGCGGTAGGCATCGGGATTCTGGGTGAACAGTTGGGTGCGGTTCTCCAGTGCCTTGAGGTAGTATTCCTCCGCCTTGGCGTAGTCGTGGAGGGCGGAGTACAAATTCCCCAGGTTGTTCTGGGTCATAGCCAAGTCGGCGCGATAGGCATCGGGATTCTGGGTGAACAGTAGGGTCTTGTTCTCCAGCGCCTTGAGGTAGTATTCCTCCGACTTGGCATAGTCGTGGAGGTTATGGTACAAAGTCCCCAGGTTGTTCTGGGTCATAGCCAAGTCGGCGCGGTAGGCATCGGGATTCTGGGTGAACAGTAGGGTCTTGTTCTCCAGCGCCTTGAGGTAGTATTCCTCCGACTTGGCATAGTCGTGGAGGTCGGAGTACAAATTACCAAGATTGCCCTGGGTGTTGGCCAAATCGGCACGATAGGCATCGGGATTCTGTTGGAACAGTTGGGTGTTGTTCTCCAGCGCCTTGAGGTAGTATTCCTCCGCCTTGGCGTAGTCGTGGAGGGCGGAGTACAAATTCCCCAGGTTGTTCAGAGTGCTGGCCAAATCCGCACGGTAGGCATCGGGATTCTGGGTGAACAGTTGGGTCTTGTTCTCCAGCGCCTTGAGGTAGTATTCCTCCGACTTGGCGTAGTCGTGGAGGTCGGAGTACAAAAGCCCTAGGTTGTTCTGGAGAGATGCTTGTAGGTAGATATTGTCTTTGCTGCTATTCAGAGCAATGAGGCAGAACCGCTCCGCTTCCTTGAAATCACGCTGGTTATAGGCAAAACTAGCATAATCCCATACCACATCGATGTTCGTGGTATCCGCCAATGCGGCGCGTTTCAGTAATTCGCCTACCTTCTTGTAGTTTTCCTCACCACCAGCGAGTTTTAGAGTGTTGACCTGGCGCTGGAGCATGGCATAGAATGATTTGGCGGCTTCCTGTTGTTGGGCTTTCTCGTCTTCGAGTTTGGCGATGTCCTCATTCAACTTGCGGACGTTCTCCACGGCGGTGATGTACTTCCCTGCGGCGTTGAGGGCGTTGTATGCCTCGGCGGCCTCGTCGAGACGGCCGGCATGGGCGAGTTCGATGAACTGCTGTTCCTGTTCGGAGAGTTCGCTCAGGTCGATGCGGGCAAACTGGTCGACGTATGCATCGAGATTTTTCAGTTGGCTGTCGTAGCGGTCTTCGAGTTCGTTGAGTTTGTTGTAGTATTCCTGTTCCTTCAGTTTTCCCTCCTTCTTCTGCCGTTCCAGTTCGGCAAGCGTCTGCTCGTATTTCTTATGGTAACTGTCCACCGACGACTGTTTCAGGTTGCCCTTCAGTTGCGTGAAATACGCGCTCTGTATCAGCACTATCTCGAAAGGCTTTTGGTCGCGCGAGATGTTCCACTGCTCCACGGCGGTCTTGTTCATCAGTTCAAACCCAGCCTTCGTCGCAGCACGGAAAGGCACCCTGTCGCCCGGCTTCAGCGTAGCGAACTTGAGAGTGACGGCACCATTGGCTGCCGACGTGGCGGACTGTGCGTCGCGCACCTCCACCTGCACACCCGCCAGCGGTGTCTTCTGCTGTTTCTGGTTATATTGCTTCACGACACACGGCTGTGTGGCCTGTGCCAGGGCGGTGAGGGCGGTGGCGAGGATGAGGAGAGTAAAGACGGGTCTTTTCATGGTGTACTATTTAGATTTTTAAGTAAACTGACGAGACATATTTATTGTGAATTTTCAATTGTTAATTGTTAATTATCCAAGAGTCCCTTTTCCTTGAGAAGCCGGATGAACTCTGATTGTCCTTCATACTTCTTCAGAAAATCCGGGTCGAGTTCCAGCACTTTTTGCCACAACTTCAGCGCCTCCTGCTCGTCACCCTTCATCAGCAAGATCTCGCCTTTGGAGTCGTAATAGTCGGCTTCCTCAGGCATGAGTTCAATGGCTTTGTCGATGGTCTCGAGGGCCTTTGTAAAGTTGTTTTGGTGAGCGTATAAATAGGCTAATTGATTATATGAGCCTGTCAAAATAGCGCGGTAAGCATCGGGGTTCTGGGAGAACAGTTGGGCACGGTTCTCCAGCGCCTGGAGGTAGTATTCCTCCGCCTTGGCGTAATCGTGGAGGTTGCGGTACAAATACCCCAGGTTGTCCTGGGTGTCAGCCAAGTCGGCGCGATAGGCATCGGGATTCTGGTTGAACAGCCGGGTCTTGTTCTCCAATGCCTTGAGATAGTATTCCTCCGCCTTGGCGTAGTTGTGGATATAGTAGTACAACGCACCCAAATTATTCTGGGTTATGGCCAGGTCGGTGCGGTAAGCATCGGGATTCTGGGTAAACAGTTGGGTGTAGTTCTCCAGCGCCTTGAGATGGTATTCCTCCGCCTTGGCGTAGTCGTGGAGGTCATAGTACAACACCCCCAGGTTGTTCTGGGTCATGGCCAAGTCGGCACGGTAGGCATCGGGGTTCTGAGTGAACAGTTGGGTGCGGTTCTCCAAAGCCTTGAGGTAGTATTCCTCCGCATTGGCGTAATCGTGGAGGTCGGAGTACAAAGTCCCCAGGTTGTGCTGGGTCATAGCCAAGTCGGCGCGGTAGGCATCGGGATTTTGATTGAACAACAGGGCACGGTTCTCCAGCGCCTTGAGCAAGTATTCCTCTGCCTTGGTGTAGTCGTGGAGGTTCTTGTACAAAATCCCCAGGCTGTTCTGGGTGTTGGCCAAGGAGGCACGGTAGGCATCGGGGTTCTGGGTGAACAAATTGGTGTAGTTCTCCAGAACTTGGAGGTAGTATTTCTCCGCCTTGGCGTAGTCATGGAGGTCGGAGTACAAATTACCAAGATTGCCCTGGGTGTTGGCCAAATCGGCACGATAGGCATCGGGATTCTGTTGGAACAGTTGGGTGTTGTTCTCCAGCGCCTTGAGGTAGTATTCCTCCGACTTGGTGTAGTCGTGGAGGTTCTTGTACAAAATCCCCAGGCTGTTCTGGGTGTTGGCCAAGGAGGCACGGTAGGCATCGGGGTTCTGGGTGAACAGTTGGGTATGGTTCTCCAGTGCCTTGAGGTAGAATTCCTCCGCCTTGGCGTAGTCGTGGAGGTCGGAGTACAAAACCCCCAGGTTGTTCTGGATGTCAGCCAAATTCTTGCGGTAGGCATCGGGATCTAGGTTGAACAGCAAGGTATAGTTCTCCAACGCCTTGAGGCAGTATTCCTCCGCCTTGGCATAGTCGTGGAGGTGGGAGTACAAAACCCCCAGGTTGTTCTGGTGAGATGCTTGTAGGTAGATATTGTCTTTGCTGCTATTCAGAGCAATAAGGTAGAACCGCACTGCATCCTTGAAATCATGCTGGTTTTTAGCAAAAGCGGCATATTCCCACACCGTAAAGAGGTCCGTGGTGTCGGCGAGGGCGTTCTCTTTCAGTATTCGCGCCACCTTGTCGTAGTTCTCCTTTCCGCCGGCGAGTTTCAGGGTGGCGATCTCGCGCTGCTGCTTCTCCTTCAGGTCTTTGATGGCCTGCTCTTGCTGCGCTTCCTCCTCTTCTATCCTTGCCTTGGCTTCGGAGAGTGCTTTCTTGTTCTCGCGCGCCTTCCGCAGTTTCCCGCTGATGTCCAACGCTTCGTAGGCCTTCACCGCCTCGTCGATTTTTCCTTCCTCCACCATGTCGAGGATGCGCTGCTCTTCGGCAGACACCTCGCTGAGGTCGATGCGGGCGAACTGGTCGATGTAGTTGTCGAGGTTTTTCAGGGCGTTGTCGTACTGGTCCTCGAGGTCGTTGAGTTGTTGGCGGTATTCCTCCTCCTTCAGTTTGCCTGCCTTCAAGAGTCTTTCTTTCTCTGCTTTTTCCTGTTCGTATTTCTTCTTGTAGTTGTCGGTGGACGACTGGGTGAGTTTGCTCTTCAGTTGTGCGAAGTAACTGCTCTGCACGAGCACAATCTCGGTTGTCGCTCCCCGGGTGATGGTCCATTGGTCGACGACGGCCTTGTTGAAGATTTCATAACCCGGTTTGATGATGCGGCGCACGGTGACCCTGTCGCCCGGCTTCAGCGTGGCGAACTGCAGAGTGACTGCCCCATTGGCTGCCGACGTGGCGGACTGTGCGTCGCGCACCTCCACCTGCACGCCCGCCAGCGGCGTCTTCTGCTGTTTCTGGTTATATTGCTTGACGATACACGGCTGTGTGGCCTGTGCCAGAGCGGTGAGGGTGATGGCGAGAACAACGATAGTAAGGACAACTTTTTTCATGGTGTGGGATAATATATGATTCCACAAAAATAGCAAATAAAATTCAAATCAGACGCATTGTGAGGGGAAAAGATGGAAAAAATATCAGAAATGCCAGATTTCTTCGTAGCCATAAAAGGAAAGAGGTACCGAGCGAGTTGCCTCTTCCCTTTTCCATAATCATTACTACTCTAAAATTTCAACTAACCTATGTGTTTGTTTTCATGATATTATTCTATATTTTTTCTTCGTGAGATTCGGGTTCGTCATCACTTCTTACCATGCGCTGGTAGTGATTTGATACTCGTTGTAGACGTTGCCGAGGTTCTTGATTTTGATCTTGAACTGTCCTGTCCACCTCGGGGTGAAGGTGCAGAGGCACTCGTCGGTGCTGTCGGTGTCGGAGTCGATGAGGTTGCCGTTCTCGTCGTAGATGTAGAGGTCGAGGTCGGTGTCACCGTCGCCGGATACATAGACCCAGGCTTCCTGTCCGCTGCGGAAAGTGACGGTGTAGACGTCGGTGGACTGGGGTTTCACACGGTCGGTGTGGGTGTCGTGGCCTCCTATGCCCTGCACCTCGGTGGCTACGGGCTGTGCAGTGACAGACTGCGTGGTTTTGGGAGTTACTGCGGAAACAGTGAGGGTGAGCAACAGGGTGGCTACCAAACTGAGGATTCTTGAAGTTGTCATGGCTGTAAGGTTTTTGGTTGCCTATTGTCTCCCGGATTCGGCGGTGGTTTGTTTTCCTTGCATAGAGACTGTTGCCGAAGCAAATGCAGGATTTTGTTGTTTCTTTGTTTCTTTTCCCTTATAGAGCATGAAACAAAAGAAATCTATCACCATCATATTGAAAATTCAACTTTCTCAAGTTGAATTTTTAATTGACATCTAGGTATTTTCTTCTTTCTGTGTGGACAGAAAGAAGAAACAAGAAAGAACCGCGAACACGCTCCACCGTCGAACAAATGGGCTTTCCGGTGTCTGGCTGCGGAACTCGCGGCTTCGCCGCTCAGACAGTCCTCGCCCGAGACGACACCAAAAAGCCTCATTTGTTACCGACGGCTCCCGCTATCGTTCGCCCTGCCAACACCCCGCCTCTTGGCGTGACAGACTTGCGAAGCCGTTTTGATAATGACCTCTTCTTTTCGAAGTTGAATATTTAATTGACATTCAGGTATTTTCTTCTTTCTGTGTGGACAGAAAGAAGAAACAAGAAAGAACCACGAACACGCTCCCGCTATCGTTCGCCCAGCCAACACCCCGCCACTTGTCGTGGCAGACTTGCGAAGCCGTTTTGATAATGGCCTCTTCTTTTCGAATAGGTTTGAACTTGCGGAACTTGAATAATCATTACTACTCTAAAATTTCAACTAACCTATGTATTTGTTTTCATGATATCCGTTATCTGACCGAGATTATAGAACTCCTTCAGGCGGAGGTGGAAATAGCAATGAAAGACTTGCAGGCATGAACAATAAAAATTAAATAATTGTTTGATTTGTTGTTTGTAAACAATAAAAATCGTATATTTGCATCTTGAAAGTGATAAAAAAATGACAGGCGATGGAAATAATCAGTAGAGAACGGTATCTGAAAAAGGTGGAGAACTGGATTGGCAAAGAAAACGTAATAGTGCTGACGGGCCAGCGGCGCGTGGGCAAGAGTTTCGTGTTGAAGGACTTCGTGAGGCAGCATGAGAGGGAGGCAAACATCATATACGTGGATAAAGAAAAGCGACAGTTCCGCTTCCTGAAGAACGGTGACCAGTTGGGGGATTACATCGAGGAGCGGATGGACATAGAAAAGCACAACATCATCCTAGTGGACGAGATACAGGACATCGATGGGTGGGAGAAGCCAATCAGAAGTTATAGGACGGAAGAGAACACGGACATCATCATCACGGGGAGCAACTCGAAGATGCTGAGCAGTGAACTGAGTACGCTGTTAGGTGGACGGTATGAGGAAATCAGGGTGCTGCCACTGAGTTACGGGGAATTTATGAAGTTCCACAGCCAGGAAGACAGCGATGAGACACTGCGGAAATACCTATCGTATGGCGGATTGCCAGGACTGCGGGTGATTGGACTGGAAGACGAGGAGATGGTGTGGGAATATCTGCGGAGTGTGTTTAACACGGTGATGCTGAAGGATGTGATAGAGCGTCACAAGATAAGGAACATCCCATTCTTGAACAATTTGATAGCATTTCTGGCAGACACAATAGGGAAAGAAAACTCTGCAACGGGCATTAGCAAGAAAATGAAGAGCGAGGGTCTAGACGTGTCATCGAACGTGGTGCTGGACTATACGAATTACTTCACGGAGGCTTACCTGATGGATGCCGTGAAGCGGTATGATATCCACGGGAAGAAGATTTTTGAAACAAACCAGAAGGTGTATTTCGGTGACTTGGGGCTACGCAATCTGATTGCTGGCGGCGACCGTGAGGGCGACATTGAGAAGGTGATAGAGAACGTTGTGTACCAGCACTTGATCAGAATGGGCTATGAGGTGAAGGTGGGAGAGTTGCGAGTGGGAGAGATAGACTTCGTGTGTACGAAGCCCAATGACACTAGGTATGTGCAGGTGGCATATCTGATAGAGAACGATGAGACTCGGCAGCGAGAGTTTGGTCGTTTGAGGAATATTAGAAACGACTATCCGAAGTATGTGATTTCGATGACCCCGATGGTAACGCGGAGGGACCATGAAGGAATTACGCACTTAGGGCTGCGAGAGTTTCTGAAGAGTGAAAATTTCTAAGAAACTATATTCCAATGTCCACTTTTTCATGAAGGATGACAAAAGAAAGAGGCACCTCGCTCGGTGCCTCTTTCCTTGTTCATAATCATTATTCAACCTCCCCAAGTTGAATATTTAATTGATATTCAGGTATTTTCTTCTTTCTGTGTGGACAGAAAGAAGAAACAAGAAAGAACCGCGAACACGCTCCCGCTATCGTTCGCCCAGCCAACACCCCGCCACTTGGCGTGGCAGACTTGCGAAGCCGTTTTGATAATGACATTTTCTTTTCGAATAGGTTTGAACTTGCGGAACTTGAATATCTTTAATAAATTCAACTTTTACGTTTATTTTTTTTAATTCCTTTATGTACGCAATTAAGGTCAATCACCTTATAGTCTACAAGTGAAGCGACCTCATAACCTTACAAGTGTTAATCGGTCAGGAAATATGACAAAGATAAGAAATGAAAACGAAACGTGCAAGTAAAAGGCAAAAAAACAAGTTTTAACCGAATAGTTAAATCATCAACCACCTAAAGGTGGTGCGAATAACACGAATTGGAGTATCTTAGATTGAAATAGAATATTCGTGAGATTCGTTCAGTCGCTTGCGACTATTGAAAGAACTATTCGTGTGATTCGGTAAATTTGTGTTCGTTAAAAAAAGAAGTGATATTCCAGTCTTTTTTATTTGTTTGATTTGGAATGATTTGTGAGATTTCTGCCCCAAAGGGGCACTCAATTTCTTCAGTCGCCTGCGGCGAGAAATCCAACAAATCTATTCAAAATCTTTCAAATCTTTTTCTACTGAAGTTTCACACCCCACAAAAACGAACACTAATTACCCGAATGAACCGAATAGTTAAATCATCAACCACCTAAAGGTGGCACGAATAACACGAATTGGAGTATCTTTGATTGAAATAGAATATTCGTGAGATTCGTTCAGTCGCTTGCGACTATTGAAAGAACTATTCGTGTGATTCGGTAAATTACCTCCCTTCGGTCAGTGGGTCTTCGACAAATCTCGTGTTCGTTAAAAAAAGAAGTGAAATTCCAGTCTTTTTTATTTGTTTGATTTGAAACGATTTGTGAGATTTCTGCCCCAAAGGGGCACTCCATTTCTTCAGTCGCCTGCGGCGAGAAATCCAACAAATCTGTTCAAAATCTTTCAAATCTTTTTCTACTGAAGTTTCACACCCCACAAAAGCGAACACTAATTACCCGAATGAACCGAATAGTTAAATCATCAACCACCTAAAGGTGGCACGAATAACACGAATTGGAGTATCTTTGATTGAAATAGAATATTCGTGAGATTCGTTCAGTCGCTTGCGACTATTGAAAGAACTATTCGTGTGATTCGGTAAATTTGTGTTCGTTAAAAAAGAAGTGAAATTCCAGTCTTTTTTATTTGTTTGATTTGAAACGATTTGTGAGATTTCTGCCCCAAAGGGGCACTCAATTTGACACGCCCTCCCTTGGGTTGAGGACGTGGTTACTGAAGGATTTAACTTACCTTATGGTTTTCAGGTGCAAATTAACGAAAAACTCAGAGAAATATCTCCGACTTTTCTTGGTAGCAAGCGGTAAAATGACTATATTTGCACATGTGAGGTTTTATTGAATTTGCACTACAAAACCGGCGTGCACTCTGTTTACCAAACAGTTTGGAAAAGACTCACTTTTATCATTTTAGTATGAAATATTCAGATTAAAAACCGAGACCTATGAACCAATCAGTCATCACAAAAGCAACATGTGGTTTTATCATGCTCTTTCTGTGGATAGTCACACCCATCTGTGCACAGAAGACAGACAATATGACGCCCAGTCAGTTGACCGACCTGGGCAACGCATATTATGCCGGCAAGAACGGCAAAAAGAAAGACTTTGCGAAAGCAGTGGCGTATTACCGCAAGGCGGCAGAGAAAGGATATGCCAGGGGACAGAGAAACCTCGGCTTTATGTATGAGAATGGCGAGGGTGTAGCAAAGAACTATGCCGAGGCGGTGAAATGGTACCGCAAGGCAGCCGAGCAAGGGTTAGCAATGGCCCAGTATGACCTGGGCAGAATGTACGACAGCGGCAAAGGTGTGAAGAAAGACACCACACTGGCCAATGTATGGTATCTGGAAGCGGCCAATCAAGGATATGAGAAAGCCAAGAAAAAGTTGGAAGAGAGACACATCGTAGCCATGGCTCCCAACTATAACAAGCCTATCGATGTCGTCAGGGGCACCTATACCACTACCACTCAAGGTAACTTAAGCACTTCCACCAATGGAGGCCTTATCTCAAGAGTTACCACATCCACCGGCTCGACTACCACTCAAGGTAACTTAAACACTACCACCAATGGCCTTATCTCAAGAGTTACCACATCCACCGGCTCGGGTTCATCTTCTTCCACTGGCACATCACAGTCATCATCCATGACGGCGGAGCAGATGTATCAATTAGGAAGGGATTATGACAAGGGTACTAACGGGAAAAAACAAGACCTTGCAGAAGCATTGAAATGGTACCGCAAAGCGGCTGACAAGAAATATGCTCCTGCCCAATACGCTGTTGGGTGTATGTACTTTAATGGAGATGGGGTGGCAAAGAATTACACCGAAGCAGTAAAATGGTTCCGCAAGGCTGCTGAGCAGGGAGACAAGAAAGGCCAAGCTAATTTGGGCTATTGTTATGTTAATGGTTTGGGCGTAAACGTCAACTACGCTGAGGCGGTGAAATGGTACCGCAAAGCAGCAGAGCAGGGGGAGTCGACTGCACAAAATAATCTGGCGCTTTTGTATTTTGAAGGCAAGGGGGTAAAAAAGGATTACGCCGAAGCCTTAAAATTGTTCCGCAAATCAGCCAATCAAGGCAATCCCATGGCACAGACAAGTCTTGGCACTATGTATCATCGGGGGAATGGTGTCACGCAAAATTTTACGGAGGCGGTGAAATGGTACCGCAAAGCGGCCGAGCAAGGGGATAAAATAGCGCAATACAACTTGGGAGGGTGTTACGAGCTTGGCGAGGGTGTGACGAAGAACATATCAACGGCAATATCATGGTATGAGAAATCAGCCAAACAAGGATTTGAGGAGGCCAAGAAAAAGTTGAAGGAACTAAAGTAAGCGCCCTACGGATTACTGCCAAATGAATTTGAAGAAGCGTTAGTTCTATCCACTTTTTCAAGAACAACAGTCAGACAAATCGAAATAGATTATGGATCGTAGTTCACAAATAATTCGTACTAGTATCATCGGCATTGTAACCAATGTGTTATTGGCTGCTTTCAAAGCCGCAGTCGGTGCTCTGGCCAGTTCCGTGGCCATAGTGATGGATGCCGTCAACAACCTGAGTGATGCGCTGTCGAGCGTCATTACCATCGTAGGGACGAAACTCTCGCAACGGCCTGCCGACCGCAAACATCCTTTCGGATTCGGGCGCATTGAGTATTTCAGTGCCATTATCATCGCCGTCATAGTGCTCTCGGCGGGCATCACCTCTCTCATTGAGTCGGTGAAGAAAATCTTCAACCCAACAGAACCCCATTATACCACTGTGACGCTTATCGTCATTGTAGTGGCCATAGTGGTAAAACTCGTTCTTGGACAATATGTGAAACGCAAGGGCGAACTGCTGAAGAGCGACGCCCTCATAGCCTCCGGTTCAGATGCTCTTTTCGATGCCATCATCACCTTGGCAACACTCGTTTCTGCGGGTATCATGCTACTCTGGAACATCTCCCTTGACGGCATTCTCGGGGCACTGATCTCCATTGTCATCATCAAGGCCGGAATCGAGATGCTGGCCTCGCCTGTGAACGAACTGCTTGGCACAAGCATTCCGGCAGAACTTACAAGTCAGATAAAGAAAGAAGTCTCTGATTTCGATGGCGTGCATGGCGTATTCGATTTGATTCTCCACAACTATGGTCCAGACGTGAAGATAGGTTCACTCCACGTTAATGTCTACGACACGATGTCGGCCTATGACATACATGGATTGACGCGTAAGATTACAACATATATGTATGAGAAGCACGGCATCATTATGACTGTCGGGGTATATGCCATAGCAACGGGTGAGAACCGTCGGGCAGAATTGCAAGCAAAAGTGATGCAAACACTGGCCGCCCATAAAGACATCGTGCAGGTGCATGGTTTCTACTATTCGGAGAAAGACAAGATGCTCTCCGTCGATGTCGTCCCCGATATTTCCGTTCACGATGATGCCGCATTCGTCAGCAATCTCACAAACGAGATACAACCATTTGTGCCTGACATGGAGGTTGTTATCGTGGTGGATCATAACTACAGCGAATAAAAAACTCTTTTATCTGAATAACACTTCGACAAGCAACGTGGCAGGCCAAGGCAACGGTGGCACAGCAGCCGCTCACGGCACCTTCGGTGAACGCAGGCAAGCATACTAAAAAGGAAGAGGCACCTCGCTCGGTGCCTCTTTCTTTGTTCATAATCATTACTACTCTAAAATTTCAACTAACCTATGTGTTTGTTTTCATGATATTATTCTATATTTTTTCTTCGTGAGATTCGGGTTCGTCATCACTTCTTACCATGCGCTGGTAGTGATTTGGTACTCGTTGTAGACGTTGCCGCGGTTCTTGATTTTGATCTTGAACTGTCCTGTCCACCTCGGGGTGAAGGTGCAGAGGCACTCGTCGGTGCTGTCGGTGTCGGAGTCGATGAGGTTGCCGTTCTCGTCGTAGATGTAGAGGTCGAGGTCGGTGTCACCGTCGCCGGATACATAGACCCAGGCTTCCTGTCCGCTGCGGAAAGTGACGGTGTAGACGTCGGTGGACTGGGGTTTCACACGGTCGGTGTGGGTGTCGTGGCCTCCTATGCCCTGCACCTCGGTGGCTACGGGCTGTGCAGTGACAGACTGCGTGGTTTTGGGAGTTACTGCGGAAACAGTGAGGGTGAGCAACAGGGTGGCTACCAAACTGAGGATTCTTGAAGTTGTCATGGCTGTAAGGTTTTTGGTTGCCTATTGTCTCCCGGATTCGGCGGTGGTTTGTTTTCCTTGCATAGAGACTGTTGCCGAAGCAAATGCAGGATTTTGTTGTTTCTTTTCCCTTATAGAGCATGAAACAAAGGAAATCTATCACCATCATATTGAAAATTCAACTTTCTCAAGTTGAATTTTCAATTGACATCTAGGTATTTTCTTCTTTCTGTGTGGACAGAAAGAAGAAACAAGAAAGAACCGCGAACACGCTCCACCGTCGAACAAATGGGCTTTCCTGTGTCTGGCTGCGGAACTCGCGGCTTCGCCGCTCAGACAGTCCTCGCCCGAGACGACACCGAAAAGCCTCATTTGTTACCGACGGTTCCCGCTATCGTTCGCCCTGCTAACACCCCGCCTCTTGGCGTGACAGACTTGCGAAGCCGTTTTGATAATGACCTCTTCTTTTCGAATAGGTTTGAAGTTGCTCACGCTCGGCATAATGAAAACAAGTTTTCGTCTGCTTCAATGGTCTTTACACCCCCTTCGGTTCCCCCGTTATCGGGGGACAGAAACACTTAATCGCAACTTTATGCTTCGCGGTGAAGTTGCTCACGCTCGGCATACTGAAAACAAGTTTTCGTCTGCTCTCACTTAATCGCAACTTTGAAAATTATGCTTCGCATGAATGTCGGCTGCATTTTTTTATGTCCGGGCGCAGAATACACTTGGGGCAGCGAAGACCAGTGCCTACTATGCCGTAGCACCATTTGTGGGTGCATTTCTGTCATTAGACTCAGCTCACCACTGAACGAACTGAACTCCAGAGTCAGTTGTCCGAAGGGAAGATTACACTTGATGAATACAACCGCAAGAAAGCTGATTTGGAAAAGCAGATTTCCAATTGCGACGTAAAGCTGGCTGACAAAAAGCAGAAACTTGAACAAAAGATGACAGAATTGCAGGACATCAAAGACAAGGTGAACTTCTACGATGTTGCTTATGTCCGCTTTGATGTGCCAGAGATTAAGGTGAGACCTCCAAAAATTACAGAGCGTCCACCTCGCTTTGGGAACATTGACGATTGGACGAAGGCTCAGAACGCAAATATCAGCGAGCAATTCCATAATGCTCTCAATTCGTTTGGCAAGACTGTCATGGATGCAGCAAGGAACAGCATTCTCGGAGAACGTAAGTTTCGGTTGATGAATCAGCGCGACATGGAGAAGCTGAACGAGGATTATCACACAGAGAAGTATCTCCGACATCAGCAGATACATGAAACGCTTAATCTTCTCGCCCTCTTTGAGAAACCTGATACGGCGAAGCTGGTTCGAGAGGTCGCTGTTGCTCTCATGGGAAGTCGCTCTGTCAGTATTCCTTGTGCTGGTGGTGGCTCTGTCAGTAGCGAGACTGGTTGGGACGGTCGCAAGAAAGACGAGGAGAACGAGGACTTCCGACTACGTTGTTGGCTTCATGCAGCAAAGACCGTCATGGCTTCGCGATATGTACCGACAAAGAGGAAAGGGTATGGCAGATGATATGCTGTTTATAGAACACTCACATCTGACGGGGAAAGGTGTGAGTGCCTTCTTTTTTTATACGTAATTGAGCAACTTGTTCGTTTTTACAAGTCTTTTCCCTCATTTTTCTCACAAAAATTATAAATATTGCAGATTGTCGCTCCGTTCTTGCGATGGCCTGCGTATATTTTTATATCTTTGTAGTCAGAATTTGACATATCAAATTGAGGATTATGTATAACATGAATGAATTAGCATTTGAAGCAATGCTGGAAAATTTGAAGCATACAAGCAATGGTAATCCATTTGCTAAGTTAACTATTGATAGTATGTCTTATGAGTATAATAGACAACAATATAATGATTGCCTACGACATATCAACGAAGAAAACAATCAAATAGCAAACATTTATAATCAGATAAGTCAACGAGGTGGTTTTATTACTCCGCAAGAGCAAATGGAATTACAAAGACATATTCAGCTAAGAGGCGAATATGAAATAAAAAGCATGAAGCACTTCATGTCTGGAGGTAAGGATGCTGGAGAGATTGTCAACAATTTTGTTAGGAGGTGAAACGCTGCTTTTTTGAGTTAGTGGGTAACTACAATACACTTAGTGGGTAACTCGGAATAGTTAGTGGGTAACTCGAAAAGAAAACGTATATGATTACAAAAGATAATTTGCCAGAGGTCTTAAGAAGTTTTGAGTTTGAAGAAAACAAGAACGTTTGGACTAAGAAATACTCAACAGGGGCAAGCATAACAGTGGATTTTAATTCTGCCAGGATAAACTATTCACCCCTTGATGAGAATTTTAGCATGGGCGAATATCCTACGAAAGAAAAGCCATCCTCTGGTTTTGTCATTCACCGTGACACGACTATCAATTTTAACAGCAAAGAGAATTTTGTTTGTCTTGTCTGCATTCATCTATTGCTCAAAAAAGGCTATGAGGCAAAGCATATCGTTATAGAGCCAGCTTTCAAAGTGGCACACGGTACCAAGCATTCATTTGGCGACATTCTCGTTTTTGACAAAGAATACGATCCACTTGTCCTGATAGAGAACAAGACCTATGGTGCAGAGTTTAGTAAAGAATGGAACTTGATGCAAAAAGACGGAGGGCAACTTTTCGGCTATCTCGGAGAAATTGTAAAGACTATGAAACTATGCCAAAATCTTGTTCTCTTTGCTGCAGATTTCGAAGATAATAGGATTGTTCCAAAAAGTCATATCATTACTCTTAAAGATAACGAAAAACGCATTGCGGAACTTGGCAATCCAAAAACCTTTGCCAATGCCCAAGGAAAGTATTTTGAGGTTTGGAATCAAACTTACCGTAATGCTAAAGAAACGAGAGGATTATTCGAAGATGATATAGAAGCATATACTGTTGGGAAGCTAAAATATACTATAGAAGATCTAAACCCGCTTTCTCATGCCGAAATTAAACCTATTTACAATGAATTCGCAAAAATCTTGAGAAACCATGCCATTACGGATTTTGAACATTCCTTTTACATATTAATAGACCTATTCTTATGTAAAATTACAGATGAACTTAACAATCCCGAAGATTTACAGTTTTATTATAAGGGTATCGCTCGTGATACTCCCAAGGAATATTGCAATCGTCTTCTAAAACTTTATCAAGTTGGCAAGAAGCAACTCTTTGATGTTGATGTCATCAATAAAGAAGAAGATGACATCAAACAGATATTTGTTGATACTGGTCGTATATTGAATGGGCTTTATACCGGCATCAAAGAACTTTTTGAAGAAATGAAGTTCTATAACATCAAAAAGTTCAACTTTATTGATGTTGAGAATAAGGAGGATTTTGAAATGAATTTTCAAATTCTCATAGAGATTACATCGCTTATTCAGGACATCAACCTGAGTTCAAGTGAAACGAATCATTTCTTTGGCGACTTGTTTGAAGGTCTCCTCTCCAAAAACGTCCACCAGACGGAAGGACAATTCTTTACGCCACTTCCAATTGTCAACTTTATCATCAACTCTTTACCTCAGTTTCCTAATACCGACAAGGTGAAGGTTCTTGATTATGCCTGCGGTGCTGGCCATTTCCTGACAGAGTTCGTAAAGCATTACTCCAAGGCCCAGGTTTATGGAATTGAGAAAAGTCAGACCCTAAGTCAAGTTGCGAAAATCGCCACAATCATTAATGGAAGTCAGAATTCCCGGATAGTTTTTAAAGACTCATTGGGTCTGATAAATACGATGGATGTTCGATACCAAGGATTTGACAGAGAATCTTTTGACTGTCTTATAGCTAATCCGCCATATAGTGTAAAAGGTTTTTTGAATACGCTGGAACAAAAAGATAGAGAACAATTTGAACTGATAAAGTCTATTGACGAGAAAGCGTACCTCAAAAACGATTCCATTGAATGTTTCTTTATAGAAAGAGCACGGCATTTCTTAAAAAAAGACGGTCTAATGGGAATTATTCTTCCTGTTTCTATTTTGAGTAACAGTAATGAAAGGGCTTACCTCAGAACTCGCGAAATCATTCTTGCGAACTTTAACATTCTGGCAATCGCTCTTATGAATAGTCGCACATTCGGTTCTACGGGAACAAACACTGTTATTCTTTTCGCTCAAAAAGTTGCGAAGAAAAATTCCGAAAGTTTACTCCACGCCTTTATGGAGAAAAAGGATTATAGGCACCAATACATTTCAAGTGGTGCAATTGATTCCTATATTCAAAAACAGGGCTATCCAATTGATGAATATTACGCGCTTATGCAGGATAACGTTCTTGGTGAGGAACTTAAAGGAACCGATGTGTTTAAAGATTACGATTCAAACTTCAAGCCAACCGCCATTAACAAGAACATACAAAGGGAATGGTTTACAGAATCTGAATTTTACAAAGAGGGCTTAAAAGAAAGAACAAAGGAATATAGAATACTGTTCAATAGCTTTTTGGAAAGTGACAGTTACAAGGAACTGGAAGTTGCCGAACACAGGAAACAATTCATAGCATTTGTAAAAGAGATTGAAGGTCGGAAACTCAATATCTACATTCAGACAGCCAACAACATCGTTGCTATTTTGCAGTCGCCTCCCGAAAAGATTGGCGATAAGAGTAACAAAAACGAGGTTATTAGATTCTTAGGGTATGACTGGAGCAACCGTAAAGGTTATGAAGGGATAAAATATCTTACGAATCAAGTCGTGGAAGACGAAAGTGAGGAAGAAGGAGATGATAAGGATAAAGAAATAGTCCAAGCAATCAATTCTATAAAATATATTGAAACGCCCTTATATAACCCTGACGACGATAATGACGTTACAAAATTCTCATACGCACTTAGGAAACACATTACAAGCAGTTGCAACAAATTTTCTTTTGGGGCAGCAAAAGCTAATATCGAAAAACCTTTTGCAGGGGAGAATAACTCGCTTCTGCAAATTGTTCGACTTACCGATCTGATTGATTTCGGTAAAACAGCTTTTAATCTTTCTATTAGAACTATTGTTGAAAAGACGGAAGCAGTGGTGGTGTATAGATATCCAACAAAACGATTGGAGCAGTTGCTATTGCATATTGATGGTCCTCTAACAAAAATAGGTAAAGAAGAAATAATGTCAGAGGGGAAGTTTCCTGTTATTACCCAAGAAGCAGGGAATCTTATTTCTGGTTACACTGACAATAATGAGCCAATAACAGATTTGCCATTAATTGTTTTTGGTGATCATTCGTGTACTTTCAAATATACTGATTTTAAGTTTGTCAGAGGTGCAGATGGTACGCAGCTTATAAAGATTAACGAAGAAGAGATTCTTACAAGATTCCTGTATCATTTTCTGTTCACTATTAAAATTGAAAATTCTGGCAAATATGAAAGACATTTTAAGTATTTGAAAAACGTTCAAATACCTCTTCCACCGATAACTCTACAACAAAAGATTATTGAGGAGTGTGAGAATGTTGATACAGAGGCACAGGATGCAAAAGAAAAAATTGGGAAATTGCAAGAGAATATAAAAGAGATTGTTGCCAGCATAGATGGCAAACCTATCAAACTTGGTTCCATTGCTCAGTTTAAGAATGGGCTGAATTACAAAAAATCGACACAAGGCATAAGCATAAGCATTGTCGGTGTTGCTGATTTCAAGGAAAACAAATCACCAGAATGGGATAAAGTGCAGAACATTAAAATCAACGAGCATGTTGACGATTCCTTCCTTCTGCACAAGAATGACCTGGTGACAGTCAGGTCTAACGGCTCAAGGGAATTAGTCGGGCGCTTCATGCTTATTGATAAGGAACCAGAAGAGCGTACTACTTTTTCAGGTTTCTCAATAAGAGTGCGCATTGTGTCAGACGAAGTGAATAGCGAGTTCTTGTATTATTTTCTTGCCTCTGCAAACGTTAGACAAAACCTAACGACAGGAAGTAATGGGGCCAATATCAAGAGCCTCAATCAAGACTTATTGTCGAATCTTGAAATTCCACTTCCATCTTTATCAGAACAAAAGAATATTGTCGAGAAAATAGGAGCAATAGAATCCAAGATAGCCTCCCTTAAGTTGATATGCGAGGGGGCATCAGCACGCAAAGAGGCTGTTTTGCATAGAGAACTAATTGAAGATGACAAACAAGATACTGCTATTACTGCCGACAAGACCATAAGTATTCTAACACCTTCTGATGAGAATCAGTCTGTGGACTATGAACCCATGATGGCTGCCGAGCCTTTTGGCTGTTACAAATGGGAAGGTTTCGACCAAAGCATCCGTGATTTCTTTAATAACGACCAAACTATTCTTGTGGGCTGCTATAAGGGGAAGGCGTATCGCGATTGGATAGACGCTCATCACCTATATAATATAAGGATGGGAAAGACAAAAGGTTCTATGGAGGCTAACCGTGAACTTTTTGGCAGCACATCTTTGCTGGTGCTCTATGAAATCGGCAAGCCAGACAAACTGAGTGCTTACAAGATTGTTGACTGTCAAGAAATAGGCAAAGAAGAGCTGATAAGAATGGGCTACCCAAACAAAAAGCCGAGAAAGAGCTATATGTCGTTCTCTCTCGAGCCTCTTGATATGGATTTGACTTTCCTTGTCGAGCACCATCTAATAGAAAGGATTATCGAGTTGGATGCAAACCATGCAAAAGGTACACCTATCTTTATTGAACCCTAATATTCGGGTTAATGAAACGTTTGAACGACTATGAAAGAAATTAATATATTAGATAAGGAGTATGCACAATGGGTGAAAAACCTTGTCGCAAAATATAGACAGAGCCAAGTAAAGGCAGCAGTTAAGGTGAACACAGAAGTGCTCAGATTCTATTGGGAACTGGGGCAGGATATTGTAGAGCGAGATGCCGAGAACCAGTATGGCAGCAGGTTCTATGCCTCTCTGAGTCGCGACCTGAAGGAAGCCCTTCAGACAGATGGTTTCTCGGAACGAAACCTGCGCTATATGAAGAGCTTCTATCTGCTTTACAACAGGCAAATTGGAAATTTGCCACGACTTGCGGCAAATTCTAATGATGCCATTTTGCCACAGGTTGTGGCAGAATTGTTCATGGTGCCCTGGGGACATCATCGTTATATTATAGACAAATGCACAGACGACCCTGACAAAGCCTTGTTTTATGTTCATCAGATTGTAGAGAACGGTTGGAGCCGCAACGTGTTGCTCAATTTTCTCGATACAAACCTTTATGAGCGTCAAGGCAAAGCATTGACGAACTTCAGCAAGACACTGCCTGAAGAGTCAAGTGACTTGGCGCAAGAACTCACCAAAGACCCATACGACTTTGCATTTACAGGCATCAAAGACCGGTATAATGAACGGTTGCTGAAAGACAAGCTGCTTGGAAACATCACTCAGTTCTTAGTGGAGCTAGGCACAGGATTTGCATACGTCGGAAAGGAATACAGGTTGCAAGTTGGTGAAAGAGAACAATTTGTTGACTTGCTGTTTTATCACCTAAGCCTCTCGTGCTATGTTGTCATAGAAGTGAAAATAGGGAAGTTGGAATTTGCTGACGTAGGACAGTTGAGCGGATATATTGTCACATGCAACCATATATTACGCAAAGAAGGACGTGACAACCCAACTATTGGCCTATTGATATGCAAAGAGAAAGACCGTATTCAAGCACAATATGCCCTGGAGTCAAGCAGTCAACCTATTGCCATATCGGAATATGAACTGGAAAAATTCTATCCGGAAAAGGTTGAAGGTGTCATTCCTACTATTAGAGAAATAGAAGAAAAACTTACTATGGAGGACGAGTAGATAAATAAAAATAATTGATTCACGGCACCCTTCATCTTGACTGTTGACCAGATCCTTGCCAAGGTGCATAACCTGACGATGCGTGAGATGCCAGGTGGCACGATGTTCCCAGATGTAATGCAGCAATATGATGACTATTCTATGCGCGAAGTGCTTCATAACGCATAGCACATCAGGACTACACCCTGCAAGAGAGAATCAATCTGGTGGAGAATCCTGGATTCCTGTATTATGCTAATGGCGGCAGCTTTATTCCTGGCTCCCTGCAAAAGGCTCTGGCTACACATGGTCCGCAGCGCCACTACCGCAACGAATGTCTTTGCAATGCAATGGTGAATTTCAATATGATTGACATCGTTGGCCGTGGCATCCGCAAGATATTCAATGAGCAGTGGAAACGCCATTTCCCTATGCCGGACTATGAGATTGACGCTGCCAATAAGGAGGTTGCCGTCCGTCTGTATGGTAACGCCATCAATGAGAAGTACACCAAACTTCTGAAAGAGAACAAAGACTTGACGTTGGAAGACTGCATCTTGCTTGATGCCGTGCAGAAAGGACACCGTCTGAATGAAAGTGATGCCAAGAACCTATTGGAGCGCGGATTGGTAGAGGGTGAGTATCCAGGCCTGACCATATCCTTAAGCATAGCAAGGCAAACGAAACAGTTGCCAGAATACACCAAGGTGAAAGGACTTGAACGTGACAAGATCAAGCAGATGGCTTTACAATTCATCCAGAACGCTGGCGAGGAAGGTACCCGACGAGAGTTTGTCATTGAATACCTACGAGAGGCTCTTCCTGCAAGAAATACAAAGGAACAAAATCAAAGATTAGTAGGTAATATCTTGGCAGAAATGAGTAATGAAGGGTTAGTAATACAAAAGGATAGAAATTGGTATGCGACGACTAGTAAAGACTAAAACAACGACTAGTACACGACTAAAAACGACTAGTACACGACTAAAAACGACTAGTAAATGACTAGTCGGAGGCTTCTAGTCGTTAAAGTAGTCATTTTTCGATAGTTTAGTCGAACTTTTAGTCGTATTTAGACGAACCCATCTGGCGCATCATAGCGTGAATTCCCCTATAAACAGGGATAGCTAGAAGAATAAGTAAAATCAAATTGAAGTCGAACTCACAACTTCGTTTAGTCGAAGTATAAGACGAGCAAACAATATACTGATGGATAAGCAACAACTAAAAGAAAGAGAAGCAAGGGTTATAGAACTTGCCACAGCATTTTGCAAAGAGCACTTGGATGATGAGTGCGCTGAACTGTGTACTAAACTTGTGCAGAAACTAGGACGTAAGCGTTCCTGTCCTCTACAGTCTGGAAGAGTAGAGATATGGGCTGCCGCTTCTGTATATACCATCTGTAGCATCAACTTCATGTTCAGCAAAAGTTCACGTCTGAACACATCGTCTTTTGAGATTGCAGAGCATTTTGGGGCAAGCGGCTCAACAATAGTACAGAAATCGAGAGTCATCAAGGACTTACTGAAGATAAGCAACGTCTTTGACCCTGATTTCTCTTTGAAGGAGATTGCCGATAACAATCCCTTCAATCATTTTGTGATGAGAAATGGATTCATTTTCTTTGATTAGTAAAAGGTACGGATATGTTATTCGGAAAGAAAATAAGAGAGCTCAGAGATGAGCAAGGAGTGCTGCAACGACAGTTGGCTGCACTATTAGAGATTGATACACCGATGTTCAGCAAGATAGAGCGAGGTGACAGACGGGCAAAGCGCGAACATGTAATCAAGCTCGCAAAATACTTGCATCAGGACGAGAAGGAAATGCTGACGTTGTGGTTGGCAGACAAAGTACTCGATGCAGTAGGCGATGATGAACTTAGCAAGGATGCAATCACAATTGCACAAGAACAGATTCAAAAGTGATAACCGCAAAACGGCAATTCGATGTGTTAACAACTACAAATTGCTGTTCCGTAGTAAAAAGTCTCTTTGTCGCCTCTTGGGAATCAATTGCTCGGGATGTTATAGTTTGGGAACATTATGGTATCAGCGCATCAAACGAACTCCTGTAACATATTGATAATCAATAAAAGCAAAATGTAATTCTGGCTCATGCGTGGAACCCTATTCATGCTGACGGCTATATGTATATCGACTGCCTTTGGGTGTCCGGCTCCTTCAAGGGCCACGGCTATTCCAACGACTTGCTTGATGAATGTATGCCCGTATCAACCGGCTGGGGCTGGTGGACCGCGGTATCATCCTCCTATGGCTCGAAGGTCTGAGTTATGAGGAGATTGGTGCCATCATGGGCATCTCGGTGAAAAACGTTTCATTCCAGTTGCATCGGATCAAGGAAGAACTCAAAAAGTCTCATCTTTAATTACTCGCATCATGAACAAAGAAGAATTCGATTTCAGGCAGGAACTGGAGCAGATGCGGCAGGACTATGCCGCACTGAAGGAGCGGTTTGACAAACAGCAGATTATCAATGAACAGTTGATGGAAAAAACATTCAAGGCTGATGTTAGCCTGCTCTCATTTGACAAAAACAGCGGCATTATTGCATGCGCATTGGGCATTCCGGTCATCATTATACTCTCCATTATCAAGAAACAGGAATGGTGGTTTCCAACTTTAGCTACATTATATTGTCTTACCTTCCTATGGGCGAATCTTTGGATGCACAAGAATCTATCTAAAGATACACTTTACGCAGAGGATGTCTTGTCGGCCACCAAGAAAGTAAAGCGGTTCAAACAGCAGTATCAGCGATATATGTACATTTCATACATCACTGCCGTGATTCTCGTCGGTTTGTATACACCAACAGTGTATCATAGTTGGAACTCTCCAGAACAAGGGGCTGTGATGGTTGTCTTGCTGTGGGTCATTGTAGCCAGCATGTTTATATGGGGCTTTTTCTACTACAAGCGTCTGATGAAGGCGTGTGACAGCATCCTGAATCGGCTTCAGGTGAAAGAAGACGACCTGTCAACAAATAGGAACATGAAAATCACATTAACTTGAAATTGAACGCTGATGCTGATTGCCCGAAATCAGGGTCTTGCCAATATAGTAGGATGATGGAATTTCTCTAAAAGAAAAATTTCGTTGAATTACAACTAACTTCCAATTTATGTCAGTACTGAAGAAAAAAATAGGATTGTTCGTCTTGTTGTTAATGTCCAGTTTTGCCTATGCGCAAAATTGCCAAGACTGCAAGGAGGCGAAGATGGATTCGCTATGTCACGATCGTTCCAAATGCGAAGTTGACACAACCCAAACAGAATCATATCTTTGGTATCAAAGGAAATCCCCAGTCAGCAAAGAACCAACACCTGCAAAAGTAAGTCCAGATTTATTGAAATACCCTAAAATAGACCCATACAAGAAGAAGTTTGCTGACTTGCAAATCATCAACACGATAGGCTCTCATATTAAAAGATAAGTAAATCCCAATTTATCTGAATAACCAATTTCCCTACATAAAGGGTGGTTTCCTATATGCAAGTATAGGGAATCGCCCTTTTTAGTTTAGGCATAATCCCTTTTATGGACGTGAATTTAGCACTACTTTTGCAGTAGAAAAAGCGAAGGAAGGCTGCACCTCAGCATAGTAAGCAAGCATGACTCTGCATTCGGTTTGCACTTCCTTTGCACCAGAGATAAGAAACAAGAAGTTCAACCATCAAAACGTAGAAGACATGAAGAAGATGATGACCTTGGTGATGATGATGACGATAGCCATCTCCGCCGCAGCAATGCCGTACAACACCGCACGTAACGAGGCCCTTTATCTTTCTGATAAGATGGCCTACGAACTCGGACTGACAGCATCACAATATGAGGCAGTGTATGAGATCAACCTCGACTACCTGCTCAACGTAGATACCCGCGCCGACGTGTTCGGCTTCTGGTGGGAGATTCGCAACCGCGACCTGCGCTTTGTGCTCAGCACCTGGCAGTACGACCGCTTCATGGCCAGTGAGTGGTTCTACCGTCCCGTCGTTTGGGGCACCGGTGGCTGGACATTCAGCATCTACACCCGCTACGGTGCCGGAAGGATGTTCTACCATCGTCCTGCAGTGTTCGTGACCTTCAGGGGTGGCCACAGCCATAGAGGCGGCAGTTTCTATGCCCACCACCACTTCGACAAGCCCAACCCTCCCAAGGGCCATGGCAACCATAACAACAACCATAACAATAACGGAAATCATAACAACAATCACAACAACAACGGAAACTGGAACCACGGTGGCAACCACAATGGGAACCCCAATGGCAACGGCAACCACAACAACGGAAACTGGAACCACAGCGGCAACCACAATGGGAACCATAATGGCAACGGCAACCACATTCCTTCGATGAACAACGGCAACCGTCCTATGACGGGTAACGGCAACAGCAACCCCTCGATGGGTGGCGGCTTCGGCAACAGCCATCGCAGCGGGTCGGCCAATACTCCAAGCCGCACCTTCGGCACCCGTCCGTCGGGCAACGTGGCTGGCACCAATGCTCCTCACGGCACCTTCGGTGGACGCAGGTAAGCACTTACATTACATACACAGCATGGGCGACCATGATGTACAAACAATCTCCACAGCCTCGTTTTTCGGGGTTGTGGGGATTTTTTAAAGTTTCGCATTCGCTCAATTTAAGGGAAGGGAAGTTAAAAGAGTGGAAGGGAATTTCATTCACTTGAGATAATTGAGTGTTTTATTTTGCTGCAAACGGAATGTTTTATATTTTTGCAGCAAAATAAAGACAATGATACGAAGTTTGCCCTATGAAGAAATTTCTATTGTATTTGTTTAGGAGCTACTGGTGGTCAGTGATTGCCATCGCAGTGGCAACATTGTTGATGTCAACCATCATTTATTATTTTGACGGCAGCGTGGAGAAAACGCCATTTAATACCCCTCTTTTTGTTGTAATCACCTGCAGCATCATGTATCCGCTATTCAACCTGCCTGTTCTTATCGCATTGTATAAATACAGACTCTCAAAAACAGAAGTCATTATAGAAAGTATCTGTTTGATATTTGCCATCACCTATTTTTACGATATAGTAGAATTCTTCGTTCCTCATCACCTGTTATGGAACCATCAAACAGTGGATGGAAGAGAGGTATTCGAGAGAGTTTGGTGGTATGAATACGACTTAAACATCATATATGGTATCTGCATCACTATTTTGCTGTGCCTGGTTTATTATAAGGTGAAAAAGATGGTGGGGGGAAGAGAAGTTTAAGGGAAGGAAAGGATAATTAAGGGAAGAGAAAGTCTCCAAGCCGCACATTCGGCACCCGTCCGTCGGGCAACGTGGCCTGCCATGGCAATGGTGGCACATCAGCCGCTCACGGAACCTTCGGTGGACGCAGGTAAGCACTTACACAAAATACACAGCATGGGCGACCATGATGCACGGCAATCCCCACGTCCTCGCAAGAAGATGTGGGGATTTTTAGCGATATTGATGATGTTTTATCAATCTTTTTGACAATGGAGGCTGCTATTTATCTCAATTTTTGGAAATTTGATTTACCATTTTCCTATTTGTTCGACAGGTCGTCTTCTTTCACCTGCAGCCGATCCAGGATGCTGTCACAAGCCTTCATCAGGCCCCGTACCAATTGGGTGAATACTTGTTCCTTTTTATCCATTTTTAATCGAATCTACATCCGTTAGACAACTTCGTTCGCAAAAAACTATAAAAAATCTACAGGAAATGATTCGGTTTGTCGAAATCTGCTTTATTTGCCAATCATCTTCAAGAATCTCTTGTCGTTCATCTGTTCGTTGGTGACATACTCGCCATCGTGGAAGAGGGCATAGGTGGTGATGGGTGTCGGAGCATTCTGTGCTTCTGCCTTGCTCTGCAGATGGATGGTCTTGAAAGGAACACCCTTTTCCTTGGCGATGTTTTCAAGGATAGGCACATACTTTCCGTTGAAAGGACATTGGCTTGTATAGTATAGGACGTAGCCGCTCTCTTCAATATGAGGATGCTTTGCACATTTCTTGAAACAAGGGATTGGGGCATCTGACGAAAAAGGAAAATACCAAAGTTGGATACCGTTGTCCGCTTCATCGCAGACTGAGAATCCTTTGTGTTTGAGAAATTTCGGGTCAGCCAGGAACGGCTTCTTCTTTGCCGTTGAAAGGATGCATAGTCCAATTCTTCCTTTCTCCTTGCTGTCACGGATGCATTCATTAAGCAAGTCGTTGGAATAACCGTGACCCTTGAAGGAACCAGACACCCAAAGGCAGTCGATATACATATAGCCGTCAGCATGAATAGGGTTCCACGCATTTTCTGCTGGAATGTATTCAATAAAGCATTTCCCTCGTTCAACACTCTTCAAAAACACAAGCCCATCATCAAAGCGCTCAGAAAGCCATGCTTTCTTGGAAGACACCTGAACATCCTTGTTGTTGGAGATGGCACAGCATATATGCTCCTTCTCCAAATTGTCTTTAGTTACTCTTATGTAGTCCATGATTGTATGTTTGCTATCTAGTTGTCAGCTGCAATACGGCAGCACCATTGATGTGCAAAGATATGAAAAAAACATGAATTATCGACCTGTAAGACCATGTATTAACAGAGAGTCCCGTGTTTGATTGTGAGAAAGGCAATTTTGGATGAAGGCAGTGAATTTTCTGGTTTGAAAAAATCCGCGCCGGACAGCCACCAGCCGAGCATTCCTTTTTCCTTGGCATCCTTCTCAACTTGTTCGCCGGCAGTGCGGTGGGTGTAGAGGAATTGACTGATGGCTTCTTTGGAAGAATCTTACATAATATACGATATTTTTCTAAAACATAACCATAAAGCAAGGAAAATCCTTCTAAAACATAACCATCCAGAGAAAAAAATCCTATAAAACATAATCAATCATCTTTATTGGCAGCCACATTATAACAGTCATCCTTGTGATAAATTCAGGCCAGCAGGAGCACTCCAATACTATTTTGCACTAATTATACAAAAATGCATTACGCAAATATGTATAATTGAAGTTTTGCCATTATCTTGCAGCCATGGTGCCATGCCCTGGCAGGGGGTAAAACCAGCATTTATTTGGTTAATAAGTGCTAGACAAATGCTAAAGATTGGCCAAACCCTAAATAATTGCCTTTTTTATGAAAAAAAATCCTTATTTTTGTGCCATCAATAAAAAACCACAACATTATTATAGTATGAAAAAGAATATTTCCAACCGCTTCGCCCTGCCCCTTGCCGTGGCACTGACCATGGGCATGGGCGTCATTACCGCCTGCAACACAAACGCCACATCCTCGCAAGAACAAGCAACCGACAGCACCGCCACTGCCGAGACAGTGGCTGCCGAAATGCCCACGGAGGAGGTCAAGATGAAAGCACCAGAGATAGAGACGGATGCCAACGGCATGATAACCCTGGAACAATGCCCTACGACATATGAAGGCTTGAGGGTGGAACTCTCCGACGACATCACCAAGGCATTCATCTATCTCGACGACCAACTGCTACAAACCATCTCCGACACCGACGAAGAGCCATTGGCCACCGACGGCGACAAATCGGTACACTTCATGGATGCCAACTTCGACGGATATGTGGATATCTTCATCGGACCAGGACAGTCGCGCACATACAGCACGCTGCTCCTCTGGGACCCCGCTGCCGAACAGTTTGCCAGGATGGGTATGCTGGGTGAACCGGCATTGCAGAACATCGTGCTCCACCCCGCCACGAAATCGGTTTTCGAGGGCGGCAGTGCCTCATGGTGCGCCATCTACTTCTCACGGAGCATATGGGAAGGGGGCATGCTGAAGAAAGTGGAGGAAGTGACCAACGTCAACGACCCCGAACAATATGGGGAATATGAGGTGAATGCACCCTACACACTGAAGGATGCCGATGGAAAGGTCATCGCTGCTACCGATAAGGCCAGCGAACTGCCCGGAGTGTGGAAGACCATTTTCCAGGACTGACCCCCCACCCCATCATACAATGACGTTTTAACAAAAATCAGCCCTTACTTCACCACCACCTTGCGGCCGTCGATGATGTAAACACCAGGTTGCAACTGGCTGTTCGTCAGTTGGCTTTCCTCAATGCGCCTTCCGCTGAGGTCATAGCATCCCTTCACCGAGGGAGCGTGGCCCTGGCCAATATCCTGGATGCCCGTCAGGGAGAATGACTTGACCTGGAGCGTGCACATTCCCAACACGAAGTCGGCTTTCTTCACGGCATCGGTATAGTAAGAAAGCATATAGTCGCCCGTCTCGGGAATATCAAACTCGAACAACTGCCTCTTGCCACCGCCGAAACTGTTGCCGGTATCGCCACCGATATTGACGTTGGGGGTGAAGGTGGTGGACGCCACCTCCTCGCCATTGGAGTCCTCTATGACGACAACCACCGACGTAAAGTCGGGCTGGTTCCAGTTGCAGAGCCTCGACCTGAGCGAATAAGATCCGGCGTGCAGCGTCATGCGTGAACGGGCCTGTGCGTCGCCAAATCTTGCGTAACCCGAACGCACCTTGCCACCGGGGTTCTCCACATATAGTCCATAGTCAAAGGCACGTGCGGCGTTCGTAAATCGCAACAGACGGCACCCATTGGTGTATGGCAGTCCGCCGCCCATGCGCTTCACCTTGCCGTTGCACACCATCCAGTCTTGCGGCACGATGCCCTCGGTGGTGAAATTCTGTGTCAGGTCGAAGGTGTTGTCAGACGTGAGGCAGTTTACCACGCACGAACTCTCTCCCTTCTTCCCGTTGCTGTCGGTCACCACCACGCGCAGTTCGTGCCGCCCAATCTGGGGGGCTGTCAGCGTGGCGGTAAAGGGTTCTGCCGAAAGCGATTGCAGCAGGGTGTTGCCGTCATAAAACTCCACCGTCGCCACCTGCCCTTGTTTGGCTACAGCGGTGGCCTCGATGGTGATGTCGGGGAATGTGGCCTCTCCTTCAGGAGCCATGTATAGGTAGGTGGTCTCGCCTGCCGGCTGAGTGATTTTCACCCTGGGCTGATTCAGCGAGAAGCGCTTACAGAAATTCCAAATGAGATGGCGGTTCAGGTCCATAGGCCAGTGTCCGCCGTTGTGGTAGGAGTAGAGCCACACCTCGCCACCTTCAGGACCGCCGGTCCATTTTTCCAGGTCGCCATCAAACCAACTGCTGCTGATGGGCTTGTAGCCAATGGTCTTCGAATAGTTGGTGTGATTGTCGTGAAGGGCGTAGTTCTCTATATAGTCGTGAATGCCATATTGCTCGTAGCCGAACGTCTCGTCATCATAGGCGATGACCTCCAGCAGGTTGACGGGCTTCGTGCAGTTGTTCCAGGGCTGCTCGGAGAACTGGATGCCGCTCGTGGGGGCGAAGGCCGCAATCTTGTCTTGCATATTGGCAATGCAATGATGGATGAGCATCGACCCCATAGAGAATCCCGACCAATAGACGCGGTCTCTGTCGATGTCGTAGCGGCTGGCCATCTCGTCGATGGCACTGATGACGAAGTTCTGGTCTTTCGTGCCGCCTGTATCCCATGTGTTGCCGTCGCTGCGCAGATAGGTAATCACAAACTTGGCAGTATCGATCATCTCGTACATCTTATCCGACCCATACTGGTATTCCGGATCTTGGTTCATACCGTGGGTGACGATGAACAGTGGTGACTTGGCAGGCAACTCATTAGGGGTAAACACCACCATGTTGCGCTGTTTACCATTTACAGTGATGTTGATTGACTCTTTTTGGAAGGCAGCAACCTGTGTCGCCGAGAGAAGAGCCAGGACGAAAGTAAAAAATAGATGTCTCATTATGAATAGTTAATATGGATTTGCAAAGGATGGTTATTAGGATGCAAGAATTTGTCGCAAAGTTCGGCATAATCCTTGAGAAATGCAAATCTATTGGCAGAAAATCTATCGGAAGAAATTGATGATGCATGCCGGGGGAAAGGTCATCGCTGCTGCCGATAAGCCTGCCAACTGCCCGGAGTGTGGAAGAAAATTTTTCGAGACTGGAAACCCCACCCTACCATAAAATGACGATTTTTATAAAAAATCTGTCATTTAGACACGAATTTCAAAGAAATAATATAATTTTGCAAGCCGAAACGGATTTTTCACAAACTAAATATCATCACTCTATGAAGAAAATCAGAGCCGCCGTAGTGGGCTACGGCAATATCGGCAAGTATGCCCTCCAGGCACTGGAGGCCGCCGAAGACTTCGAGGTAGCAGGTATCGTGCGCCGCAATGGTGCCGCCGACCGTCCTGCCGAACTGGAAGGCTACGAGGTAGTGAAAGACATCACTGAACTGAAAGACGTCGACGTGGCCATCCTCGCCACCCCCACCCGCAGTTGTGAGGAGTATGCGAAGAAAATCCTCCCTCTGGGCATCAATACCGTCGACAGTTTCGACATCCACACCAGCATCCTCGACTACCGTGCCGCCCTGATGCCCGTGTGCAAGGCCAACAATGCCGTGTCGGTCATCGCCGCCGGCTGGGACCCGGGAAGCGACAGTATCGTCCGCACACTCATGCAGAGTCTGGCACCGAAAGGATTGTCGTACACCAACTTCGGTCCGGGCATGTCGATGGGCCACTCGGTGTGCGTGCGCTCGAAGGCCGGCGTGAAGAACGCGCTCTCCATGACCATCCCGAAGGGAGAAGGCATTCACCGCCGCATGGTATATGTGGAGTTGGAAGAGGGGGCTAAACTCGAGGAGGTGACCGCCGCCATCAAGGCCGACCCCTATTTCGCCAACGATGAGACCCACGTGTTTGAGGTGGCTTCCGTAGACGAGGTGCGCGACATGGGACACGGCGTGAACCTGGTGCGTAAAGGTGTGAGCGGAAAGACACAGAACCAGCGGATGGAGTTCAACATGAGCATCAACAACCCCGCACTCACCGGACAGGTGCTGGTGAATGTGGCACGTGCCTCCATGCGCCAACAGCCTGGATGCTACACCATGATAGAAGTGCCGGTCATCGACATGCTGCCGGGAGACCGCGAGAGCCTCATCGCACATCTGGTATAGCAGTGTCTTTATAGTCATTAAGGTCTTTTATGGGCCTTCATTACATACTCATCCCACAAATGCTTTTCGAGCCATTTGTGGGATGATTGCTTTTTCCAACGTATCAATTTCCCCGTCCCCATGATACGTAGTGCTAATTCATCAGACGAAGTTCACCTGCTCCAAATCTTCAGCAAAAGCCCTGATACTTCTCTGCATCTTTTCTTTCGTTCGACGAGATGGAGAACGTCTGCCCGTGAGATAATGACTCAACTGGCCTTGATTAACTCCAGTCAAACGAGACAACCCTGCCAATGAAAGAATCTTGGAATAATAAGAGAGGAAAGATGCCATATCGTACTGATAGTCGAATTCTACCTCCTCAAACTCCTTGCCTTCCTCAGCATAGAATCTTTTCATATCTTCATAACCTCCCTTGAAGCAGTTCAATGCCTCATTGGCCGTCTTGCCGGTTCCAGTTATGAGATATGGCAATTCATCGGCATCCATATATACACTATAATTGCCATCGGATGCTCTTTCGATGATAGCATGTACTCTTCTCATAATGATGGTTTAATGTTGGATTGAATGTGTCTCAATAATGTTAAATGGTTTTATGCGTGACAAGTTTTGGCTGCTTGATTATTTGGTGTCATAAATATAGCGTGTGTCGAAGGTGGCGGGTCATTTCAGGCCCGCTGCCTTCATAATCTTGTTGAGTGTTCCAGTAGCCACCTCTTCGGAACCATGATTGCTCATCTGAAAGTATTTTCCTGTAACTGGACTGTACCAAAGAGGGTGACCGTTCATCTGCTTGCGAGTATCGTAGCAACCGATGCTCTTCACTTTCTTTTCCAGTTCTTTATACTTCATCCGATTGAACATTAACATGATTAACACTTTGCAAAGATACGAATTTTAATATCATTTTCCAAACTTTTCACCCATTTTTTCAAAAAATCTTTCATTTGCCCATACGATACATCCCCATCATCCCCTTCAGTCCCTCAAGCAACTTATCCTGCACCCTACCCTTCCTGTCCAATGCACTGTGCACCCAATCGGTCCTTCGTAGGTCTCTACCCTCCATACATGCGATTAGTATTGTTGTCATGTAATGTTCTGCTACCTAATTATAATATATATATATAACACCCGGTCTCGACCAACGAAAAGCAGGGTATTGGAATAGCCTTTTCGCTGGCATTTCCGACTCCTGACTAACAATACATGGCAAAAAGCGGGGTTTTGGTGTCATTTTTTAGGGGTTTGCGACAGGATTTTCATCGATTTTTCATTTTTGTCGCAAATTCGGTTTTGAGTCTTATCAACTTCGGCAAGAATTCGAGGAAAATCATTGCGGACGACGAAAACCGCCATATCTTTGCATCAGAAACAACAAAGACAGCCCGCCTGTCGGAGTGAAAACAACAAAACGACAAGAAATTAAAAACAAAAAAAATATACGATTATGAAAACAATGAATGCAACCCCAATGACAGTTGCCCAGTATGAGAGCAGCGCAACAGTAGTGAAAGTAATGAAGTCGGTGAAGAAAGGTCTTGCCAACACGGTGAAGTTCCTCATGTTCATCAGTCCGGTTTACCCACAGTGCACACAGAAAATGTAACAAGAACCAGACAAAACGACAACAAACAAAACTACAAACAAAGCAACAACCCAAAATATTAACATTAAAAGAATACGACAATGAAAGCAATGAATATGAACCCCACAATAGCAGTAGAGTACAATAAGGAAGCCATCGCCGACAAGTGTAAGAAAGCCATCTCGAAGTTTATCGACACCTACCTGGTGTTCTTCCAGATGCCCACCGGAATGGTAGTGAACCCGGAACAGCAGCAGCAAATGTGGCGCAAAGGATAAGGTATATTCAAGTTCAGACAAACTACACTACATATTGAGAATCTGTTTCATCACCACCCAGTCGTTCGTACTGGGTGGTGTTTTTTTTGGCACTTAAAATAAAGCCTCGAGTGACAACTATGCCAAGCCTATGGTTTGGATGTTCCAACGACTCTTCTTTGGGAGCCAAGCCTCCGGCTTGGATGTTCCAACCCATCCCACCTTCCCTTCATAAGGAAAGGCCTCTACCCCAACCCAAGGCCCTTCCCCTCTCCAGGGGAAGGGATGCAACCGCTCCTACTCGTCGCTCTTTCATTAAGGTTCTGCTCCCGAAGGTAGGTCGCAGGGAGATTTCTTACGCAACAGAGTTGCGATTGTTTTGTGTTCGCTCCGCTCACCTATATGGGCAAAACTAAGAAACAACCCTATAAGATTTGCATGAATTGCATGACGATTTGAAAGATTTACTTTCCCTTTCATCACCACCCAGTCGTTCGTGCTGGGTGGCATTTTTTTGCTTCCCCACTCTATTTCCCGTACGACCTGCCTCAACAGGATGGAAGAGAATGATGATTGTTCGGGGCGTTCGGGCGAATTTAGATAAACTGCTCGCGTTCTGCAGTGTTCAAATGAATTTGCACTGCACTCACTTAATCGCAGTTTTGCAATTCGCCCGGATTGAGTATAAGCATTTTCAATGCGCTTTTTCGGATTTAAAATCCTGATACTCACTGCGTCGGGATTGCAAATCCCGACGAACATTAGACCGACGAACATTAGACCGACGAACATTAGACCGAACGCCCATTCGCTGAACAGTTACAGAAAACGATAGAATTGTAAATGAATGTTAAATATTGTGCTTCCCACAAAAAAAAACGCCGAAAAATTTGGAGGGTATCCAAAATTGCCATACTTTTGCAGTGTACTATTAAGGTAGTACACTACGACACTGGATTATTAACCATTTAAAGAATACGATTATGGATATCATCATCACTGTTTTCACCGTCATGAGTATGTACCTCAACCTGTCGCACAGTTCCAATAACGGTCATTACTACAATGCCGACATTGAAAATGGCGTACTGAGCACCCTCTATGTATACGACAACAAGTCTGATTACCTTGTCCCCACCTACGCCAGCCACTTCGACTATGATGCCCAAGGACGCCTCACAGAGAAAGCCACCTACAAGTGGGATACAGCGACAAGGACTTATGAGCCCTACTACAAACTGCAGTTCACCTATTGTGGCAACGAATATGAGATAGCCCACTGCGTATGGAGCAAGAACACTGAAGAATGGAAAGCCGCCCACGAAAAGATGGTCTACGATCTCGACAACGACCACCTGCGCTCAGTGACCCACATCCAGTTCCAGCAAGCCGACGAGATACCCACCGTGAACAAACTGTTCATCCAGGATCCCTACGACGACTATCTGCTCGCTATGCTTGCCAACCACAAGTTCGACTTCTAAAGAAATAAATAAACATAATACACATACACCCACAAAACCAATTCCGATTATGATCAACGTCGATAATATCAGTTTCGCATACGCCGGACAGAAGACAAAAGTCTTCGACAACTTCAGCCTGCAACTCGAAGCCAACAACATCTACGGTCTGCTGGGCAAGAACGGCACCGGCAAGAGTACCCTACTCTACCTCATCTCCGGACTGCTTCGCCCGCAAAAAGGCACCGTGACCGTAGACGGCATAAAGTCGATAGACCGCCGCCCGGAAATGCTCGAGGAAGTGTTCATCGTGCCCGAGGAGTTCGACCTCCCCTCGATGACCCTCGACAAATACGTCAGCATCAACCAACCCTTCTATCCCCATTTCAGCCGCGAGGTGCTCGAAAACTGTCTCAACGACTTCGAACTGCCCACAACTCTCTCACTACAATCCCTCTCCATGGGGCAGAAGAAGAAAGTGTTTATGAGTTTCGCCCTCGCCGCTGGAACGCGGCTGCTGCTGATGGACGAGCCCACCAACGGTCTCGACATCCCCTCTAAAGTGCAGTTCCGCCGCGTGGTGGCCAACAACATGACCGACGACCGCACGCTCATCATCTCCACCCACCAGGTGCACGATGTGGAGTCGCTCCTCGACCATATCCTCATCCTCAACCAGCGGCAACTGCTGCTCGATGCCTCTGTGGGCGATATCTGCGACCGCTACAGTTTCGAGTACCGCACCCCCGGCAGTGCCGCCGACGGCGTGCTCTACAGCGAGCCATCCGTGCAGGGCGAGGCGGTAATTGTTCCCCGCAACCCCGACAAGGTAGAGACACCGCTCAACCTCGAACTGCTCTTCAACGCCGTAACGCTGGGCAAGGTGAAGATTGATTCCAACACACCGTCGAACATTTAAACCACGAGAGCCATGAGCAAGTCATTCAACCTCACACGACTGGAAAAACTGGTGCGCTGGACACTCGTCACCGACAGGGCCCACAACATCAAAACCCTGTGGACGTATGTGACCATGACATGCATCTTCTTCCAGTTGCCCAACCTGTCCTACTACGCCATCAGCCATCAAATAAATGACATCTACGACCTCGTTAAGATCGTCATCATCGTGATGCCCCTCTCCATACTCGCCGCAGGAGGGTCGTATTTCTTCTACTCCTTCTACTTGTGGAAAGACGGCATACGCGAACTGACCATGCTGCCCGCATCGAAGGCTGAGAAATTCGCCGTGCGTTTCCTGCTGCCCATGCTGTTACATCTCGGCCAACTGGCCATCGCATTAGTGATAGCCGACATCCTGCAACATCTCGTGGGCTTCATCATCAACCGCGAACCGCTGGACTGGATGCTGGTCCGCACGTTCAATGAAGTGTCTATCAGCAACTTCAAGGGCTACGCTCCGCTCACTGTGGCAATGTTGCTCTTCTGGTGCAACTCCATGTTCCTGCTGGGAGCCAACCTGATCCGCAACATCAAGTACAACTTCATCTTCACCACCGTGGTGCTGCTGGTACTGCTTATCATATTCATGAACCTGCTGCCATCCGACAATGTGCAGAAAGGCATGATATTCCGCAAGATTCTCGATTTCAATGGTATCATCACCAGCATCATCCTGTTGGCACTCAGCATCTTCAACATCTGGCTCGCCTACCGGCTGTTCGGGCACAGGCCAATCATCGGGAAGTATATCAACAAACTCTAATCTCAGGGAAAAATGGGAAAATTCAATATCAAGAGATTCTGGCTCACATTCAAATGGTTCTTCTATGAGAACCGAGGTCTTATCGTGAAGTGGTCGCTGGGTATCATGCTGGGCGTCACCCTGCTGCAGATGGGACTGATCGGAATAACGTCGCACAGCACCACAAATGTCTATGGCAACATGGGAACCACACCCTATCAATGGTCGGTGCTGTTTGTCAACTCACTGTGCATGGCCGCCGCCGCCATCGCCATCGTCGTGGTCAACAGCAACGTGTTCGGCATGCTGAAGCAAAAGCAGAAGCGCATCGCCTTCCTCACCCTTCCTGCCACCAACCTCGAGCGCTGGACAGTGGCCGTCGTCTTCGCCGTCATCATCATCCCGGCATGTATCCTGGCTGCCTACGCATTGGGCGACCTGCTCCGCAACATCGTGTTCTATATCCAGGGCAGGGAATGGCTGTACGGATTCCGATTCTTCTTCACGCAGTCGAGTCTGGGAAGAGGCGTCAGTATCGCCACCAAGGTGTTTGAATTTGCCGTCATGGCATGGGTAGTTTCCATCTACGTGCTTGCCGGCACATGGTTCACCAAGGCACAGTTCGTCATCGCCACCTTCTTTCATCTTGGCCTCAGCACCCTGGTGGGCTACCTCTCCACCATCTTCAAGAGCGAGATTCTCTCTATCCTCGCCTACGGCATCAAAGCCGGACAGGATGGCCTCTTAGGCTATGGCATCATCGCCTTCATCTTCGCCCTTGCAATCTTCAACTTCTGGCTGAGTTACAGGATTTTCACCCGCTTTCAACTCATCACTTCTAAATGGACCAACGTATGACATTCAGCAACGACAAAGCCATATATATCCAGATGGCCGACCGCCTCTGCGATGAAATCCTCTCTGGAAAATATGAGGATGACGCCCGCATACCGAGCGTGCGTGAATATGCCGTGATGCTGCAGGTGAACACCAACACCGCGATGAAAGCCTACGACCAACTGGCACGCGATGAGGTCATCTACAACAAGCGCGGACTGGGATACTTCGTGAAACCGGGAGCGAAAGAACAGATTCTGACCGCCCGCCGCAAGGAATTCCTCGAGGAACACCTGCCCGAACTCTTCCGCAACATGAAGTTGCTCGGGCTGGACCTAAAAGACATAGAAAAAGCGTGGGAAGATCAGGGCCTCGAATAGCCGTCTTCCTCACACCTTGACTTCAAGTGGTTGATGCGTGTATCGTAATCGGGATGCGATGCGAACACCTTCAACCACTTGGCGTATTTGGTGTTTTTCTGCTTCGACATCTTCTTGAGTTTCTCAAAGAGTTTCACCATCGCCCAAGGGTTGCGGTCGTGTCTGACGAGAAAGTCGTAACCATAGTCGTCGGCCTCGGTTTCGTGAACCTTGGAGTGAGAGGCAGAGAGCACGGCACTGCTCACCGAGCCAAGGAAGGAATCGGAGATAGCGGCCCAGGTGTCGCTGAAGACCCCGATGGCGTCGGAGGCTGCACTGCGCATCATCGCGCTGCGCCACGCCTTCTTCGAGTGTTTCAATGCCACATGACCTATCTCATGACCGAGCACGCCGAGCAGTTCGTCGTCGGAGAGTTGGTCCATCAACCCCGAGAACACCCTCACGCTGCCGTCGGGACAGGCAAAAGCATTGAGTTCGCTGGTCTTGTAGACCTTGAAGTTGAGTTCCAGTCCCTCCACGCTGTTGATGCCGCTCATCACCCGTTTCAGTCGCTTGGTATAGGCATTGCTCTCGCCCAGCACCTTGTGCTGAGAGTCCATATACGCCACCTCCTCTGCCACCATCTCTGCCAGTTTCTCATCGGTGATGCTCATGGCCTGATGAGTTTTCCACAGTCCTGTAATCACTTTGACCCAGTTCTGCGCCGGGGCGATGGAAGGAAGGGTGAAAAAGAACATCATGACGATGCCCAACCTTGCCTTCCACAACAAACCATTCTTCACGGTCATCATTCCTTTGCTCCTTTTTCGTTTTTCTCCCATTCTTCCCATTGTCGCATCGCCTCCTGCCAATCGGTCTGCTCGCCCTCGGCAATCGCCTCCTCCTGTCGGCGGGCTTCGTCACGTGCCTTGTCGCGCGCCCGCTTCTCCTTCATCGCGGCGATGGTGGCATCGTCGAGAATCTCTATCGCCCCACGCTTGATGGCAGCCTGCAGTTCCTCCTCGCCAAACGCTTTGCCAGGCTCATTGAAGTCGGAGATATTAAACTCATAGTTCACTCTCAGGTCATGGCGCACCATCTTCTGCTGAAGACGGTTGCCCGCGTTTTTCTTACGCAGCAGCGCACCTATCTCCTTGATTTCCTGTTGTGAGAATTTGTTTCTACCCATGATGTCGTTGTTTCTGGGGTGCAAGTTAGTGAAAACCGAGCAAAAAGCAAAAAAAAGGTCAGGTTTTTTGTGTTCCACTCGTTTTTCATTATATTTGCAGAAATCTTATCTCAAATTTTGCCTTCGCTCATCTTTCAGGAGTTAAAAGGGAATAAAAAGTGAGTCGAAGGACATCTGATAGTTGAGCACTTCACCTGTAGTTATTGTGTGAGATGATAAGCAAAGCGACAGCAAACAACTGGGAAAAACTCGGAAGCGACCCACAGGGGAAATTGGCCAAGCGTGCCAACAAGACGCGGTCGACAAGACGTGTCGTGGCATCGGGTTACCTCGACTATGCCCCTGCCTACCGGCTCCTCGACACGCTGTCGGGTGCAGACCAGCCGATTGGTGATATCATGTATTCGCTTTGTGTCTCCTATTTACAACATGCCGGCATATGGGAAAAGGAAAACGTAAAGGCTTTTTTCTCCACTTTGCCCGAATACCGGCACATCGACATCGCCTTGCCACCCCGCATCTGGGACAGCACTGACGACGTGCTGGGATTCGTATACCAGTCGTTGACGGCCGAGGGCGAGCGCAACATGACGGGTCTGTATTACACCAACAGGAAAGTGGTGGAATATATGCTCAGCGGGAAGACACTCTCCAAAGGCGAGACATTCCTTGACCCCTGTTGCGGAAGCGGTGCCTTCCTCCTGTCGGTGAAGGCCGAAGACCCTTCGTGCCTGTATGGCTTCGACATCAACCCCATCGCCGTGATGACAGCCGGCACCAACCTGCTCGTGAAATACGCGGCCTGCGAGTTCGTGCCCCAAGTGCATTGCATCGACTTCCTGCATGAGGACTTCCCGCGAGCCGCCGAAAGCGTCAACATCCCGCACACGTATCACAACATCTACACCAACCCTCCCTGGGGAGCCGACAAAGAGGGACAATACACCGCCGCCTTTCCCTGCATCAAGTCGAAGGAGCGGGCGTCGATGGTCGTCGTGCGCTCACTCGAACTGCTGGGCGCCAACGGCATGTTGCACGCCATCCTGCCCACGTCGCTGCTCAAGGTGAAGGCACACCATGACATCCGGAGCCACATACTGTCTAACTCCTCCATCAAGCGGATAGATATGTTCAAGGACAAGTTCGACGGGGTTTTCACCGACTTCTTCAGCATCAAGATGGAGAAGTCGGCTGCTGCCACACAAGTGTATGACGTGACGACAGGCAACAAGACCACCACGGTAGCATTGCCCGAATCGGCCAAAGCCAGCGGCACCATCGTCTGGGAATGCCTTTCCGACCTCGACAAGACCATCATAGAGAAACTGGAGTCGCGTCGCCACGACGACCTCACACACAGCCTCTGGGCGCTGGGCATAGTGACAGGCGACAACAAGAAAAAGGTGAAGAAGGAATGGGCAAGCGGTCTGGAACCGGTGTATATGGGCAGGCAAGTGAGTCCGTTCAAACTCCAACACACCACCTCATACATCTCCTTCATCCCAGAGACCTTCCAGCAATGCGCGAGGGAAGAGATGTTCAGGGCACCCGAGAAACTCATCTACAGGTTCATCGCCAAGTATCCCATCGTGGCTTACGACAACCAGCAGCGCCTTTGCCTGAACAGCGCCAATATCCTCATCCCGCTGGTCGACGGCCTGTCCATCAAGAGTGTGGCAGCCCTGCTCAACTCATCGCTGTATCACTACTATTACTCGATGAAATTTCCCGATATCAAGGTGCTCAAGGGCAACCTCCAGCAACTGCCGTTCCCGAAACTGACGGCGCGCCAGGACAAGAAGTTGAGCCGCATGGTGACCTCCTTCCAGTCGTCGGGCCGCCCGGAAGCCAACCAGCGCGCGCTCGACAAGGCGGTATACGACATCTTCAACATCACACCCAGCGAACAAATCAAAATTCAAGAATATGAAAAAAATAGTTATGATGTGCATGACAGTGCTTTTGGCGGGATGCAACGCCACCGACATGGAACAACAGATTGACGAACTCTATGCGAAGATGTCGCAGGAGGAGCGCATCGCCCAGTTGAGGAGTACCTATATGGATGAATTCTTCGACGAGAAGGGCGTTCTCGACACCGCGAAATGCCACAAGGTAATTCCCTTCGGCATCGGACATTTCTCACAGTATGCCAGTCAGAAACCCATCGACCCCAATGTGCTCCGCGACCGTGTGGCAGCGATGCAGGACTGGCTGATGCACCACACCCCCAACGGCATACCCGCCCTCTTCCACGAAGAAGTGCTCTCGGGTGTCAACACACAGGGTGCCACCATCTACCCCCAGCAGATAGGACAGGCCTGCTCGTTTAATACCGAACTGGCAGAACTGAAGACCCTGCAGACGGGCACCGCCATGCGTAAGATGGGCGGCGTGCTGTCGCTCTCGCCGATGGTCGACGTGTGCCGCACTCCCAGTTTCAACCGTCTGGAGGAGTCGTATGGCGAGGACGGCTACTTGTCGGCAGCCATGGGAACGGCCTTCGTCCTCGGCCTGCAACAAGGCGACCTGCGCAAGGGCGTGGGAGCCTGCTCAAAACACTACCTGGGCTATGGCGGCGGCGGTGACGCCGAAGAGAAGGAACTGATGGAGGAAATTCTGATGCCCCATGAGACGATGATACGCCTGGCAGGCAGCAAGGCGCTGATGCCCGGCTACCATGCCGTTCACGGCACCAACTGCGTGGCCAACAGCGAGATACTCAACGACATCCTGCGTGGCTACCTCGGCTTCGACGGCATGGTGGTGAGCGACTACACCGCCATCGACCAGTTGCCCGGCATCGACGATGTGACGGAGAAAGCCGCGGCAGCCATCAACGGCGGCAACGACGTCGACTTCCCCCGTGGCGTGAACTACCAGCACCTGCAGGAAGCCATCGACAAGGGGCTGGTGAAGCCCGAGACGCTGGAAAGGGCTGTGAAAGACGTGCTCCGCCAGAAATTCCGCGCCGGACTGTTCGACGACAACCCCTATCTTTACAGCAAGGAAGACATCAAACTCGACACGCCCGAGGAGCGGCAGACCGCCTACGACATTGCCACACAGTCGGTAGTGCTGTTGCAGAACGATGGCATACTGCCCCTGAAAGACAAGAAAAACATCCTGATTACGGGTCCGAACGCCAACACGATGTGGGCGATGTGCGGCGACTATTCCTTCCCTGCCATGACCTATTTCTGGAAGATAATCACCGAAGACCTCGACCATCCCCATGTGGTGGGACTCCTTGAGGGAATGAAATCGCGCCAGCCCGATGGCGTGAACATCATGTATTCACGCGGGTGTGACTGGACCGAGGAAATAGAGACGAAATTTACCGTGAGTGGCGACGAGCGGGCGTGGGAGTACGCCATCCTGCACCGCAAGGTTGACTCGGGTGAGAAAGCCGACAAGCAGGAGGCGCTCTCTATGGCAAAGGAGGCCGACGTGATTATCGCCGCCGTAGGAGAGAACGTGATGCTCTGCGGCGAGAACCGCGACCGCCAGGGACTGCGCCTTCCCGGAAAGCAGGAACAGTTTGTGAACGAACTGCTCCAAACCGGCAAGCCCGTGGTACTGGTGGTGTTTGGCGGCCGTGCTCAGGTGATATCCGGAATTGCCGAACGTTGCGCGGCAGTCATACAAGCCTGGTATCCGGGTGAGGAAGGCGGCAACGCCGTGGCCGACATCCTCTACGGCAAGGTGTCGCCATCGGCAAAACTCTCGGTGAGTTATCCCAACACCGAGGTCTACGAACCGCTGTGCTACAACTATTCCGCCACGAAAGACCCACGCGTACAGTGGCCCTTCGGATACGGACTGAGTTACACCACTTTCGAATACCAGAACCTGGTGGTGGGCAAAGAGGTGTCGACAGCCGACCAATGTGTGAACCTCACTTTCGAGGTGAAGAACAGCGGAGCGATGGCTGCCGACGAGATAGCCCAGATATATCTCTCGCCCACTGCCGAAGACCAGCATATCCGTCCCATCCAACTACAGGGCTTCGTCCGCGTGGCGCTCCAGCCCGGTGAGACAAAGAAAGTAAGTGTGAAACTCCACACCGAACAGTTCGGCTACTACTCCAATGAGGGTAAGCGCCAGTGGAACATCGCTCCCGGAAAGTTCACCGTCAAGATAGGTGCCTCGTCGGAAGACATCCGCCTGCAAGAGCAAGTTACCCTTACAGGAGATGTCGTGACCAAACCACTGAGAGATTATTATTTCTCGGAGTGTTCAGTGACAGGGAAATAACAAGTAAGAACCTACCGCTTCAGGAAGACCAACTCATCTTCTTCCACCAAAACCACCGCCCCCGAAGCCACCGCCTCCAAAGCCACGGCCTTCGGGGCGGTTGCCTCTTGGGCCGTCGAAACCACCCCGTCGGTTGCCAAAACGGCCATCGCCGCGGTCGCCGTCACCACTGCCAAAGAGGTTGAGGCGGTAACTCACGTGCAGCATGGCATAAGAGGTGATGGCATTCACCTCGCGGTCGGTCCAGCCGTTGGCATTCACCGTGCGCGAGAAGGTAGACTGCTCGTTGAGGATGTCGTACCACTGCAGCATCACCGTGAGTTTCTTGCCTCTTAGGAAACTGTGCGAGAGTTGGGCGTTCCAAATCAACTCATTGGTATTGAGCGTCTGGTCACTGTAGCCCCGTTTGCTGAACACATGGAAGTCGGTAGAGAGGTTCGTGCCCCACGGGAAGGTGATTCGGGTATTGGTGCCGTAGGAGAAATTCCAGGTGGTGAGGTCGTTGGAAGCCTGGAGCCGGTTTTCCGTCCTCGCATAGGTAAGATTGGAGTTGAGCGACACGTTAAGCCAACTGTTGCGATAACTCAGCGATGCCGCCGGCGAGATGTTATAGGTATGTGTGACATTGCGGTCGGGGGTGGCAGTACGGTTGAGGTTCACATAGCCCACATGGTGATTGTAGTTGCCATACACCGACCCGCTGACATCCCATCTGTTCAAGGTGTCGAGGGCTACGTTGAGGGTCACACCGCCGTTGGCGCTCCAGTTGCCGTTGATATTCTCGGGTCTGCTGATGCGTCCGCCAGTGGTCTCGTTGTAGGTCACGACATTGCCGATGGAGTTGCGGGTAGTCTGAATCCCACCGTTGGCGCTGAAACTCCAATGCCGCTGTGCTTTGGGAATAGAAAATCCCATGCTGTCGGTAGTGAAGACGGGGCGCCGCTGCATCTGGAAATTGATGTTCAGGTTGGAAGAGAAGGAGGGCTTCAGTCCCGGGTTACCCATCGAGATGGAGAGGGGGTTGGTGTCGTCGTAGATATCCAGCAACTGGGTAATCGACGGCTGTGAGGTAGACCCCCTGAACCTTACCTGGAGGTTGGTCTGCTGGTTGAACCGATAGCGCAGGTTGAGAGTAGGCGAGAAATTGGTCACGGTTCTCACGGTATCGATAGGCACCCCCAGATACTGCTGGATGAAGTGCGACCGCTGCGGCTGCAAGGAGAATCCAATGTTCATGTTGTATTTCTCACGAACGAAGCGCAACTGCACGTCGGCATTGTGCCCATGCTCCGTACGCTCAGAGTATCGGCTGAGACTTCTCGACAGGTAATCCTCATAGGGGTTGTCGAGGAAGCCGAACAGCCGGGTCCAGTCGCGGTATTCCCGCAGCACGATGTTGAAAGCCTCGTCGGAATAGTCGGGGAAATCGTATGTCAAGGGATCGTTTTTCTGGTGGCTGTAGTTGTATCGGTAACTGAACTGCAAGAAGATGCCCTGCACGCCCCTCATTCCTCTTCTGCCCCGGTTGCCCTGCATCGACATGGGCCGCTCGTCATCATCGTCGTCGGGCTTCACTTCTTTTCTATGGAACACATAAAGGGGCTCGGTGTAGGTCAGTCCCAGGGAGTAGTTGAAATTATCGGTGGGCGACGTGGTGTAGCGGTTGGTCTGATAGGTGGAGTCGTTGCCCCACCGGTCGGTGGTCTGGTAGAGTTTGACAGCCGACAAGTTGGCATTCTGGTTATGTCCGTCGCGGTAGCCGAAATTGGCGGAGAGAGCCACATTGCGTCCCCTGTCGCCCATCCTCCTGACGAGTTGCATCTGCGACGACAGGTTGGTGTTGCTGCCATAACTCATCGACTTGTTCTCGCGCCCGTTGACCACGAGTCCTTGCTCGTCCATTTGTTCAAGACTGGCCTTGTCGAGCGGGTCGTCTACCACGTCGAAGGGATTGACATTGAACGAGGCAGAAGTGGAGAGTCCCCTGCTGTCGTTGGTGGAGAAACTGATGTCGGGGCGGAACGACAAGGTGGTGGCGGAGTCGATGGTCCATTGCAGGTTCATGTTGCCCGTCCAACTGTTCGCCCTGGAGTAGTTCTGGCTGATGCTGTTGGAGAAGGCGCCTCCGCGGGTGTTGACAAAACTCTCCGACCCCGTGCGGTTCCAGTTGTCGGTATTGTTGTGGTTCCATGTCACACGGCCGCTCACCCTGAGGTTTCTGCCGTTCTCATAACTCACGTCGAGTGCTGCCGACTTGGAGTGGCGTTGTCCGTTGCCATTGCCGCGTCCCCTTCCGCCGCGCCCGGAGAAGTTGCGGTCGTTCACATTGTTGGCGTTGCCCATGAAGGTGTATCGCATATCGCCGAAAGGTTTCATGGCAGTGAGGCGCACCCCATAGCGGTGGTCGCTGCCGAAGCCCAGGTCGGGGTTCATCTGCAACCCCTTGCGGGCACTCCTCTTCGTGACGAACTCCAGCACGAAATCGTCGTTACCATCGTCGATGCCCGTCATTCTCGAGAGGTCGCTTTTCTCCTCATAGGCTTTCACCTGGTCGATGACATCCGACGGCAGGTTCTTCATCACCGCATCGTTGTTGCCGGTCATGAAGTCGCGTCCGTCCATCTTAAACCTCCTCACGCTCTTCCCGTTGACGGTAATCCCACCGTTGTCGTCGATTTTCGCTCCTGGCAGGGCTTCCACCAACGCCTCGATGGCCGACCCCTCAGGCACTCTGAAAGCCTCGGCGTTGTAGACCAGGGTGTCGTCTTTTACCACCATCTTCGGGATGTTGGCGGTGACCACTGCCTCGTCAAGCACCAAGGCGTCGGGTTCCAAAGTCAGGTCGCCCAACGTGGCGGCACGGCCCCTGGCTTTCGTCACGGTGCTTGTCAGTTCCTTATACCCCAAGAAGGTAACCTTGACGAGGTAGGAACCAGTATTCACCGAATGGAAGTAGAACTGCCCTTTCGCATCCGAAAGGGTTCCGCCCACGTAGGTAGTGTCGGTTTTGTTGCGCGAGGTGGCAAGTTTGTAGAGTTGCACCGTGGCATGGTCCATCGCCTTGCCACTGCCTTTCTCCACGACACGTCCCGAGAGGGTCTCGTTTTGTGCCAGAGTGGCCAAAGACCCCATCAGGAAGAGGAGGAGCGACAATACGATTTTTCTGTAATTCTCCATTGTTTTATGTGCTCTGACCAGTCTGGTTCACCTGGTCTGTCTGTTTTGATTTTTCTTGGATTTGGCTATTTCGAGAGATTTCCGGGGAGGCTTACCTCTGCCGTCTTCACGGGGATGAGGTAGAACTGCCTTCCCGGCTTAGGGTCGAGCATCCACTGGTCGACGACGATATGCTCGTCGAGGGCATGGATGACGAGGGTGTGGGAACCTTTGGAGAGCGACACCTTGCTCTGCCGCAGGGTCTGCTGGCGCAGCACGTTCTGCTTCCACTGTTCCGACCTGAACGGCTCTTTCAGCGAATAGACCGTAGGCACGCCGTCGTCGAGGGTCACGGAGTAGCGAAGGTCGCCACTGTCGTTGGGCTGCGTGGGTATCATGGCCGTGGTGAGCAAGTATTCACCCTCCTCGTTCACCTCAAACCGATACGAGAGTTCCGCCCCCTTGGTCAGTGCCACGGCATTCATGCTGTGCCCAAGCATCTGTATGAGTTGCACCCCCTCGGAAGCCCGGTCGTAGTCGGAGGCGTTGCGTGCCACCACCCCGTCGGACTGCAGCGGATGACTGTCTTCTGCCATCGGGATGGCGAGCAGACTATCCTGTTCGGCGGCAGTGAGTGTTACCGGTGTGAGCGGTGCCCAGAACACCGGCAGGTCGCGTGGGTGGTCGCTCATGCTGCCATACCATTTTCCGCCCGACATCTGGTTGTTGTAATACCATGTGAGTTGGCGCACCCGTTGATAAGCGGCCAGACTCCTTGCCACCGCCAGTTGGACGAGGTGTGCCCTGTCGGCCTCCTCCGCCCCCGTATAACCGTTGGCGAGCATCCGTGCCCGCTGTGCCTCGAGCATTTTCCGGGCGTGTGCAGATACGGCCTGCACAGGATATTTCACGGCAGCGAAATAGGCGTCGCGCAGTGCGGGACGCACCAGCGGCTCCACCTCGTCCACCTGCTGTGCCACCCATTGGCAGCGCTCCAAATAACGGTCGAGTTCGCCACCGAAGGCCTCGGTGCTGAAGGCTGTGTTGCGCACACCACTCAGTCCACGGTCGTAGACGCGCTTGTCGAGTTCGGTCTGGCTCCAACCCATGAATTCGGGCCGGCGTGCCCCGCAGAGGGCATAAAACTCATGCATCACGGGCATCAGGCGTCTTCCTGCTTCCTCGCCAAACTGTCGGCACAGCCACGAGAGCAGATGTCCGCGGAGCATATTACCCGAGAAATGGTCGATGTCCCAGGCCAGGTCGAGAAACAGTTCCAGGTCGTAGCAAGCCACCTTGGGGTCGTGCACGTTGGCTATCCACAACTTACTCACCTGATGGTCGTAGGCCTGGCGCATCTCATTATATATAAGGCCGGGCTGGGTGGTGGTGAGCCAGAGGTAGTCGTGGGGCCGCCCCCAGTAACTCAGGTGGTAGTAGACACCCGCCCCACCCTGCCGTTGCTGTTCGCCGACATCAGAGAGACGGGTCATATATCCATAGTTGTCGTCGCACCAGAGGAGTGTGACGTAGTCGGGCACGCGCAGACCCTTTTCATAGAGTTGGAGCACCTCCTTGTAGGGCACGAACATCTGCCTCAGATGCCTGGGGTCACCGATGTGCTTGCGCAGCAACTCCTGCTGGTCGTCGATGACCTGCTGTAGTGCCACGAACTTCTCCTCATCGGTCTGGTAGCCCTCCATCGAACTGTCGTGGATGCCCCGCATGCCGATGGTGAAGAAGTTGTTGTCGGTGCCCTTCACCTCACGGAGCCGCTCTATCCAGTAGTCTTGCACCGCCTGGCGGTTGGTCTTGTAGTTGAACCGCCCTCGCCGGTCCACGTCCCACTCACCCACGTTGTTGCGCATGAGGGGCTCGCAGTGCGATGTTCCCACCACAATGCCGCAGGAGTCGGCCATGGCCTTCGCGCCATCGGTCAGGAAGAACGCCTTCGTGCCCTCGTGCATGGCAGGCCAGATGGTGTTGGCCCTCAGCCGCAGGAGCAGTTCGAAAACCTTCTTGTAGGTCTGGGCGCTGATCTCACCATAGGGAGCCTTACTGAAATGGGTGCTGCTCCACGGTCTCAACGACCAGTCCTCGTCGTTGAGGAAGATGCCGCGGTATTCCACTGAGGGAGCCTGACTGGTGGCGAAGCCGTCGGCCATGACGAGCCGTGCCTTCCGCTCGGGCACCACATCTCCCCACCACACCCACGGCGACACTCCTGCCATCCGTGAGAGTTCGAGGATGCCATAGGCAGTGCCGCGCGCGTTGCCTCCCTCCACCACGATATGACCGTGGTCGGTGTAGATGCGGAAGGCATCGTGACGGCCCTTTCGCTGCACAATGCGGATGGTGGCCTTCGACGACGGCTGGGGCACCATGCCGGTGACCTGCCACATATCGTCGCGCCACATCCTCAGGGCTGTAGTCACCACGGGGTCGGCATCGCCCGCTACCGAATAGGTGATGGGATGCTTTCCGTCGAACCACACGATGTCGGCGGCGAAAACGGGTACCGACATCAGCGTGGCAAAGAGGAGTGCGAGTGAGGACAGTATTCTCATTGCGGGGATGGTTTGGGGTGAAGAAGGCGGAGGAGACAGGCGATATGCCGCGAGGGATTACCGCAGCGGGTTCTGCTCCGACTGATACCACTGGATGAAACGGCCGATACCCTCGTGCAGTTGCACATGGGGCTTGTAGCCAATCTCGCGCTCCAGCCTGCTCGTATCGGCATTGGTCATGTACACATCGCCGGGCTGCATGGGTTTCATCACCTTCTGCGCCTCCATGCCGAGGGCAGACTCTATCTCCTGGATGAAGTCCATCAACTTCACCGGATGTGAACAGCCGATGTTGTAGACACGGAAAGGCACGCCATTGTCGCAACGTCCTGCTTCAGGAGCCTTGTCGAGACACTGTATCGACCCTGTGGCAATGTCGTCGATATAGGTAAAGTCGCGTATCATGTCGCCGTTGTTGAACACGTTGATGGGCTTGCCTTGTGAGATGGCGCTGGCAAAGAGCATCGGAGCCATATCAGGACGTCCCCATGGACCGTAGACGGTGAAATAGCGCAGGCCGGTGCAGGGGATGCCATACAGTTTGCTGTAACTGTGGGCCATCAGTTCGTTAGACTTCTTGCTGGCTGCATAGAGGCTCACCGGACAGTCAACCTTGTCGTCCTCAGAAAACGGGGCCTTGGAGTTGAGGCCGTAGACCGAACTCGACGAGGCAAACAGCAGGTGCTCCACGGGATAGTTGCGGCAGCACTCAAGGATATTGAGGAAGCCCACGAGATTGCTGGTGAGGTAGGCGTAGGGGTTGGTAATGGAATAGCGCACGCCGGCCTGCGCGGCAAGGTTGACCACACGGTCGAAACGCTCGGCGGCAAAGAGGGCGTCGAGCGGCTCTTTCTGCTCGATGCCAAGCCGGATGAAGCGCAGGTTGCCAAACAGGCGGCTGGGCAGCAACGTGTTCCAAGGCAGACTGCATTGCTCATCGGTCTCTATGCCGAGTTCGCGCAGACGTCCGGCCTTCAGCCGCACATCGTAATAGTCATTGATATTGTCGAGCCCCACCACTTCGTCGCCTCTGCTGGCGAGCATGAAGGAAATTTTGGAGCCTATGAATCCGGCGGCACCGGTAACCAATACTTTCATTCTATTCGGGTTGTTTTATGATTGAGTTGCAAAATTACAATTATTTCCTCTATTTGTTTTCACATCATCGGGCCTATTTGTTAATAAACCTTAATTATTGACGGTTTTTCAGGAACGATGGTTGCAGATTAGAATTTTATATTTACCTTTGCATCCGCAAACGAAAGAAATGGTGCCTTAGCTCAGTTGGTAGAGCATCGGACTGAAAATCCGTGTGTCCCCGGTTCGATTCCTGGAGGTACCACTCCTCCTTTCATTAGCCCGGCAGATGGTTTCGACCTGAGCCGGGTTTTTTTATGTCTAATACTGAATACTCCTTGACATCTACATTGGGCTGCCAGAGGATGACCTCGCCGGCATAGAGCGTTTTCTGCACATCTATCAGCCGCTGGTTGGAAGAGCCGCGAAACAGCAGGTCGGGGTCGTAGAGTTTCTGGATGAAAGGCCCGTCGACAAGGACATCGAGTTGTTCGAGCAACTCACGCTGTTCATCATTGATGAGACTCTCGTAGACGAAGCCCGTATAGCACCAGATATCCTTATTGGTATAGGTGTGGATGGCGCGGGCGAGTTCGGCAAACCCCTCAGCCTGGTACATCGGGTCACCTCCCGAGAAGGTGACATTGGCAAAGGGGTCGGCCATGATGATTTTCATCAGCGCGGCGGTGGTCATCTCCCTCCCGCCGCCAAAATCCCACGACTGGGGGTTATGGCAACCAGGACACTGGTGGTTGCAACCGGCACAATAGATGGAGGTCCGGAATCCCGGACCGTCCACCATGGTATCTTCTATGATGTCGAGCACACGAATCATTCACCAAACAAGTCTTTCGGGCCGTGGTCGATATGCGTCACACGGTCGTTGAGTTCGGCCAGTTTGCCACTGTTCCAGCGGTCGGTCGTACCTACGAGATAGCCTGTGATGCGCTGCAACTTGTCGATGTTGGTTGAGCCGCATTTCGGACATTTCTCCAGATGGTCGTCGGCATTCTCGTAGCCACAGTCCATGCAGCGGTTGCGGTTATGGTTCACGGAGCCATAGCCCATGTCATACTGGTCCATCATGTCGACCACGCTCATGATGACCTGTGGGTTGTGGGTGGCGTCGCCGTCAATCTCCACATAGAAGATGTGGCCGCCACGGGTCAGGTTATGGTAGGGAGCCTCCACCTCGGCCTTATGGCGTGCGGAGCACTTGTAATATACCGGCACATGGTTGGAGTTGGTGTAGTAGTCGCGGTCGGTGACGCCGGGGATAACACCAAACTCCTTGCGGTCTTTCTTGGTGAACTTCCCTGCCAGTCCCTCTGCCGGGGTGGCGAGCACGGAGTAGTTGTGGTGATAGCGCTCACAGAACTCATTCACCCTGTCGCGCATGTAGGTGATGATTTTCAAGCCCAGTTCCTGTGACGCCTCACTCTCGCCATGGTGCTTGCCGGTGAGGGCGACAAGGCACTCTGCCAGCCCGATGAAGCCGATGCCGAGGGTGCCTTGGTTGATGACGCTCTTGACGGTGTCGGTAGGCGCCAGTTTATCGGCTCCTATCCAGAGGCTCTTCATCAGCAGGGGGAACTGTCTGACGAAGGCGGTCTGCTGGAACTGGAAGCGGTCGTCGAGTTGCTTGGCGGTGAGTTCGAGCATATGGTCGAGTTTGGCGAAGAACATGCCGATGCGTTTCTCCTGGTCTTTCTCCCCCATGCACTCTATGGCGAGTTTCACGATGTTGATGGTGGAGAAGGAGAGGTTGCCACGCCCGATGGAGGTCTTCGGACCGAAGCGGTTCTCGAACACACGGGTGCGACAGCCCATCGTGGCCACCTCGTGCTCGTAGCGCAAGGGGTCGTCGGCCTTCCACTCATCGTTCTGGTTGAAAGAGGCGTCGAGGTTGAGGAAATTGGGGAAGAAACGGCGTGCCGTCACCTTGCAGGCGAGGGTGTAGAGGTCGAAGTTGCGGTCTTCGGGCAGGTAGTTCACCCCCCGTTTCTTTTTCCAGATCTGTATGGGGAAGATGGCGGTCTCGCCGCCGCCTACGCCCTCGTAGGTGGAGAGGAGTATCTCGCGCATCACGCAGCGCCCCTCGGCCGAGGTGTCCGTACCATAGTTGATGGAAGAGAACACCACCTGGTTGCCACCGCGCGAGTGGATGGTGTTCATGTTGTGGATAAAGGCCTCCATCGCCTGGTGCACGCGCCCTACGGTCTTGTTCACGGCATGTTGCTGGGCGCGCTCCTTCCCGGTCAGTCCGTCGAGCGGTTGCTTGATGTAGTCGATGAGCGGCTCATCGTAGAGGTCCTTGTAACTCTCTCCGTTGAGTTCTTCCAGGTTTTTCAGTTCCTCGATGTATGTCATGCGCACGTAGGGTGCCAGGTAGAAGTCGAAGGCAGGGATGGCCTGTCCGCCGTGCATCTCGTTCTGGGCACACTCCATCGAGATACATGCCAGCACCGAGGCGGTCTCGATGCGCTTGGCAGGGCGCGAGGCGCCATGTCCGGCGATGAAGCCGCAGGTGAGGATATGGTCGAGGGGGTGCTGCACGCAGGTGAGCGACTTGGTGGGGTAATAGTCTTTGTCGTGGATATGGAGGTAGTTGTGCTCCACGGCCTCGCGGCTCTCCTCGGAGAGCAGGTAGTCGTCGACGAAGGGTTTCGTGGTCTCCGAGGCAAACTTCATCATCATGCCTGCCGGGGTGTCGGCATTCATGTTGGCATTCTCACGGGTGACATCGTTGTTCTTGATGTTGACGATGTCGAGGAACACGTCGCGGGTCTTGGCCTTGCGGGCAATGGAGCGTTGGTTGCGGTAGGCGATGAACTTCTGCGCCACATCCTTGCGGCTCGACTTCATCAGTTCCATCTCCACGGCATCCTGTATCTGCTCCACCGTCATCTGGCTCTCGCCCTTTTGTGCGATATAGTCGGTGATTTTATATATCAGGCGCTCATCTTCACCCTTGTCGGTGTGAAGCATGGCTTTGCGGATAGCCGCCATGACCTTCTGCTCGTTGAAGCCCACGATGCGTCCGTCACGCTTTACTACGGTCAATATCATTTGTTACTTAGGCATTTAGTTGTTTTTGATCAGCATTTGAATTCTGCCAATGCGCAAAATCGTATGCAAAGTTAATCAATTATGCGGAGATTCTCAAAGAAGTTATCAGCATTTTTATCCCAAAAACAATGAAGTCTGCCGCTCCATTTTCATCTTCAATTTTCAAGCGGGCAAAGCCCTTTACATTATCTTATAACAACTGCAAAGCAATGGCAGCACATGCCTCTGCATCGGCGAGAGCGTGGTGATGGTTCTCCATGTAGTAGCCACAGGCGGCTGCCACGGTTTGAAGTTGATGGTTGACCAAATGGGGGAACGCACGCCGTGCGACACGAAGCGTATCGTAGAACTCATAGTCGGGGTAGTCCATCTGATAGACACGGAACACCGCTTTCAGGCAGCCCTCGTCGAAGGGCTTGTTGTGTGCCACGAGTGGTAGTCCCTCTATCAGCGGCTCTATCTGCGCCCACACCTTCGGGAAGACAGGGGCTTCCTCCGTGTCGTAACGTGTAAGGCCATGCACCCGCGAGCACCAATAGTTGTAATAGTTGGGCTCGGGCTGGATGAGGGAGTAGAAGGTGTCTTCTATCTCACCGTCACGGACGATGACGACACCGACGGAACAAACCGAACTGCGTTCATTGTTTGCCGTCTCGAAATCGATGGCTGCAAAATCTTTCATTATGCTAAGGCATGGAATGGCACACCTACAAGAATCTCCTCTATTATCTTATTCTTCAAATCCTGCGGGTTGCATATCCACATAGCGGTCATACCATTGCTTCTTCTCGGGCGTATCTTCATCCGTCTCACTGTCGATGATACAGCCCTGATGCAAGTCGTCGGCGATGGCAAGGATGACATCATGCATCTCCAGGTGCGTCTTGAACTGGGCGGGTATCGCCTCATAGCCTATCATCGCTCCGATGATGTTGCCGGCAATGGCACCCGTGGAATCGCTGTCGCCATCGTGATTGACGGCGGCAATCAGGGTATCGGCGAAACTGTCGATATGACGGGCTACCGCATAGACAGCGATGGCCAGGGCCTCTTCACCTACCCACCCCTCTCCAAGATGGCGGATGTTGTCTACATCGGGAGAATTGTTGTCGGCCAGGCGCAAGGCCTGTTCCACCAAATCCTTCTGCCTTACCACCGAAGAGTGGAAAGCCTTGTCGAGCGTGTCTTCCTTCTTCCACGTCACCTCCGACACATTATCCATCACGATGAGTTGGGGCAGGAGATTCAATGCTTCCATCACGATGGCGTCGAACCGTTTCCTTGCCGTTGTCTTGTCATGGACATCAATACCACCATCTTTCACGATACGATAGAGGATGTGGGTCATCAGGATAGACGGCATCCAACCTAAAGGATGCTTATGGGTGAGCCGCGCTATTTCTCCTCCAGCGACATCCATCTGCGCAATGGAATATCGCACGTCATGGCAGGCGCAGAACAGTCCCCACGGTGCCACACGCATCACTCCCCCACAGCCTTTGCTGTTGTTCTGGGGTGTCCTTCTATAAATCATCTCACTGAGGGCCGACATGCAGGTGTTGCCGGGCGCACGGCGGGAGTAAAACCCGGGTATCGCACTGAGCCAGGTAAACCTGTCCTTCCCCATACGGTTTCCGCAACTATCCGTTTGAGTATAATACCAGTCCTTATAGGCTTGTTCTACATAAAACTCCGGTGAGCGACCTATGCCGCGCGTATACATACGGGTGAGTCCTGTCAGCATGCCATTGGCGGTGAAGAGCGTCATCTGCGTGTCGTCGCTGAATTCCGCCACGCCATTGGTCAACTCATACTCCGTGATGCCACGGGCGCCATATTCTGAAATGATGCGATGGTAACTGCTGAACTCCACAGTGTAGCCTAACGCATCACCAGCAGCACCACCTATCAGTGAGCCACGTACAAGGTCGAGACTTTTTATATTTTCCATAGGTCTGATGTTTTTTCTTTATTGGGGTCAGAAATCTTGTAATCTATTGTGTTTCGACGGTTTCAAAATTTGTTTATCTCAAACGCAGCAAGCCCGCGCCAAAAATGTGTTTAAAAAACAAGCATACGAAACGTGGTGCAAGTGTCACCGAGACATGATGCAAAGTTCATTTTTCGGCACCATCATCTATCATTTTGGATGATTTGCGTTTTGCCATGGATTACAGAACTAAAATCATTATTTGATTATTTCCACATCCCATCCCATATTTAAGGCTGAGTTGATTTTATCCAACATCTTCTTTTTATCTTTTGTGCTACTATGTGTCAACACATAAAGGCCTGGTTCCACTTCATGTTGGGCTTGGCCGTATTTCTTGTCTTTTGTTGTGGAAACAATATTGATGCGGCAAAAGCGAACGTCAAGTGAGCGCACTTTCAATAGACCAGCCTCTTGGATTGCTGAGATAAAAGTGGCGGCGGCATTATGTTCTTGAAGTATGCTGCCATCACGACGATGGATGCACAAACCTGTCTTTGGGGCAATCTTTGATGTGCGTTTTTGGCGTGGCCCAAATTCTCGGTGTTCCACCTCTGGGTCAATCTCCAAACGCTTGGCATCCAAGATCTCAGTGATATTTGATTTACGAGACAAGTGCACGCTAATAGGCGCATTTGGCACATAGTCCACCACCAAAACAAGTTCACGCTGCACTTGTTTTAGAGCAGGTTCAATAGATTGTGTCACAATAGGAAGTATCTCTTTTTTGATGATGTTCTCTTCAAGAATACTTACCTGCTTCTCTAACTCGTCTGTGGAGAGATTTTCTTTCCGCAGAGTTTCCATCGCCTTATATAAATCGCCTAATCTTGACATAGTTTTTCTATATTAGTTTAATCTCATGCAAAGATATAAAAATCAGTTGATTTTTGTAAATTCTTTCAAAAAAGATTATGATTTACGGCTATATTCGTGTAAGTAGTGACAAACAAACGGTGGAGAACCAACGCTTTGAAATCAACAAGTTCTGCGAACAGCAGAACCTCATCATCGATGATTGGATAGAAGAAACTATCAGTGGCACAAAGAACTACACAAAACGCCAACTTGGAAGGCTTTTGCGTAAAGTCCACAAAGATGACATCATTATCTGTAGTGAGTTGTCCCGTCTCGGCAGGAATCTCTTTATGATTATGGAGATTTTGAATATCTGCATGACAAAGGAGTGCCGCGTCTGGACTATCAAAGACAACTACCGTCTGGGCGATGACATCCAGAGCAAAGTCCTCGCTTTTGCTTTTGGACTATCGGCAGAGATAGAACGAAATCTTATCAGTCAGCGTACCAAAGAGGCTTTGGCGAGAAAGAAGGCGGAAGGTGCAAAACTTGGGCATCCCAGAGGATTTCGTTGTAGGCTTAACCCTAAATGTGCCAGCAAACATGACTGGATTGTCAAAGAGCTTACTAAAGGCACAGAGAAAACAGTCATAGCGAAGAAACTAAAAGTATCAAAGACGACCTTCTACCGCTACCTTGTTTATGCAGGGCTTCATGTGCCTATAAATTGTCAGCAGGAAGGATGGGAAGAGTATGGTATATATCATTGATTTGTGCGTAAGCCATAAACGACCCTCAAATGGGGGCGGCTTCGACATTACTATTGGCAACCCACCGTATATCAGTGCGCCTACACAGATAGCATCACCCGAATTGAACGAGCAGCGTCAGCGAATAGTGGCAAGTAAGAAATAT